>Ga0073932_1004163_pt1 | contig 17738 bp, 15 predicted proteins | sample DewCreD2012metaG_FD_76967 | JGI IMG/M metagenome (GOLD analysis project Ga0073932, IMG submission 76967) | Hot spring sediment bacterial and archeal communities from British Columbia, Canada, to study Microbial Dark Matter (Phase II) - Dewar... ... | reverse complement strand
GGCGGCTACGTCATCTGCACCGAGCAATTGCGCGGATCGAGCGCCTACCACGTCTTTTCGCGGACCGGAGCCGCCGGAAATCCCCACGACCACTCACGGACACTCGCCGTGCTGCGCGGAGGAGCGGACTCTACCGACGGTCTCGACGCTGCCTCGGCGAATCTCGGTCCGAACTTCCCCGCCGGGTTGCTCGTCGCCATGAACAGCAGCGGGAAAAACTTTCTCCTCTACCGCTGGAGCGACATCCAAGCCCTTCTGCCCAAGTAAGCGCGAAGCCGGGGCAGGATTGGCGCGCGCGGCGCGCGGGCGGTTTAGCGGAAGATGCTGCGTAAACGGTCGAAGAAGCCCTTCTTTTGCGGGGGCTTCTCTTGGGGTTGCGGTTCGGCGGGCTGAGGTTCCGCCTGCTTGGGGCGCTTGGCGATGACAACCGACCTTTGCCTCTCGCCGCTCTCGGAGTTGCCGTCCGCCGCCGGCGTGGCCGTCGAAGGCGCCGGAGTATCCCAACCCGCCACGCGTGTTCCGCCGCTGCCGTGCAGCCGGCAAACCTCCACCGGTTGGGTGCCGGCGATGAACACCTCAGGACGGGCGGCAGGGCACCCCGCCGCCGCCAAAGCGCCCGTTGCAGGGTCAATCTCCACCATGACCACGCCGTCCGGCGCGGTGAAGGGGCTGACGTTCCGGTATTCGCGGAACGTATGGGCGCGCTTCATGAACTCCGTCCAAATGGGCAGCGCCGATTTCGACCCTTCGAGTTTCAGCTCCCGGTTGTCGTCGAAACCCACCCATACCACGCAGATCAAGTTGGAAGTGAACCCGGCGAACCAACCGTCGTGCGATGTGCCCGTTTTCCCAGCCGCGGGCAGCAGGAAGCCGCGCGCCCTCGCGCCCGCGCCGGTGCCGCTGCGCAGAACCTCCTCCATCATGTTGATCATCATGTAGGCGACCCTCGGATCGAGCACGCTCCTGCGTTGCGGTTTATGCTCATAAAGCGGCGCGCCGTTCACGTCCCGCACGAACTTGATGAAGCTCGGTTTCGTGTATACGCCCTGATTCGCGAACACGGTGTATGCGCCCGCAATTTCGATAGGCGTCACTTCGTACGCGCCGAGCGCCACCGCGGGCGTGCCCTTTATGTCTCGATTCATGCCCGCTTGTTTGGCCAGTTCCGCCACGCGGTCATAGCCCACCATCTCGGCGACTTTTACCGTAGGCACGTTCAGCGATTTCGACAAAGCCTGCCGCAGGGTTACGGTTCCGTAAAACTGCCCGCCGAAATTGTTCGGTTCGTAGGAGCGGTTGTCGAACCAGAACGTCGTCGGTTCGTCGAGCAGTTGCATGACAGGCGTGATGGGCTTGCCGCCCTCTTCAAGCGAACTGCTCAACGCCGCGGCGTAGACGAACGGCTTAAACGCCGACCCGGGCTGCCGCCGCGCCACTGCGCGGTTCAGTTGGCTCACCCCGTAATTGCGGCCGCCAATCAGCGCCTTGATTTCGCCGGAGCGCGGATCTAAAGCCACCAACGCCACCTGCGGCTCGGGGTAATTCTTATCGCGTTTGCGGCGCGGTTCGATCAGCTTGTCCACTTCCTGAAGTCCGAGCCGCACCGCCTCAGCCGCGGCCTGTTGCAAGTTGAGGTCCAAGGTGGTGTAAACGCGGTAGGACTTCGACTGGAAGTCGTGCCCTTCGAAACGGTCCTGCAATTCGTCGTTGACCAGGTCCACGAAGTAGGGAGCGTCGGTAGTTTCCACCGCCCCTCGCGCCACCTGGACGGGCGACGCAGCCGCCTCGGCGTATTGTTGGTCGGAAATGAAACCGTTTTCCCGCATCAGCGCCAAAACCACATTGCGCCGCGCCTTGGCGCGCTCCGGCCACCGCAGCGGGTTCGCATAACTCGGCTTTTGAATCAGCCCCGCCAGCAGCGCGGCGTCCGGAAGCGTGATCTGGCTCAGGTCTTTGCCGAAATACGCCTGCGACGCCTCGCCGAAACCACGGATGGCGAAACTGCCCCGGCGCCCCAGATCCACGTGATTGGCGTAGTATTCGAAAATCTCTTCTTTGGTGAGCTTCTGCTCGAGCAGCAGCGTAATCAACACCTCGGAGATCTTGCGCCGCCAGGTCTTCTCCGGGGTCAAGAAGAAGCCCCTCGCGAGCTGCATGCTCAGGGTAGAGGATCCCTCGCGGTAGTAACCGTGGCGCATGTCCACATAGGCGGCCTTGATGACGCGCAACGGATCGAAGCCGGCGTGCTGAAAGAAACGCTTGTCCTCGACCGCTATCACGGCGTTGACCAGCACCTTCGGGATGTCCGCGTATCGCACCAGACGGCGCTTCTCGCGCTTGCGGTCAAAGAGGTTGGTGATCAGCTCCGGCTCGAGCATGTACTGCGTGCGTTCCGTGCTGTCGCGCAAGGAAATGATCCGCGTCACGCGTCCGCTCTGAATCTGAATCACGCCGGCTTCCTGATCAAAGTAGGAATCCGGTCCAGGGAAAATCTCCACCCCGTCCTCCCGGACGCGGTACCATCCCATCCGGTTGGCGTGCGATTCGGAGTAGCCGCTGCGCCGCAACTGGGCGATGATCTCATTCGCCGCCACTTCGTCTCCCAAGGTCAGCGTGCGGGGAGCGGCGAACAGCATGGCGGTGTTGGGGAAGGGACCCGCCGAAAGCTTCTCCTCGATGATGCGGGAATACTTTACATAGGCGAACGTGAACACGCCCAGGCACGCCAGCAGGATGGCTGTGAAAGTGGCCAGCAAGATTTTTCCCACAGGGTGTAATAGCAGCCGGAGCAACATCGCTTGGTGCGGCGCCTTGTGTTTGGAGCCCACTAAAGTCTCATTTTCGCACGCCGCGGACCGCCCGGCTCCGCCCGCTCCGAATCACTTGGACAGCTCCGTCCAGATATCTTCGTTCTCGCGCCACTTTTCCGGGGCGCTCACAGAGGCTTGCACTTCAGGAACCTGAAGCGTGCCGTGCCCGTAAGGGCAAATGTATTCGATGCGCGGCGGACCTTCCTCGAGCAATTGCGCCCAGGAACCCATTTCCACCGGCATGATCAAGCGTCTCAAACATGTGCGGCAGCGGCGCCGCTGATCCCAAATGGCCAGCCAAAGCAGGCCCAATGCCGTTAAGCCAAAGAAAATCAGTGCGAAAGCCCACGGCAAATCATGAATGTACCGGGGGTGATCATAGTACTCGCCGAAAAACCGGGCGTCAGCGGTTTCGGGAATCCAAACGGACATTCCCCAATACAAAAGAGCCAGAACGGCAGCAGCCGCCGCCAGCTTCGCCGCGAACCAGCTCCAGTATTTCATCCTTCCTATTGGATTCCGCGGCCCGCAATTAGGTTCCCTTTAGCGCGAGGCTTTCGAACTCACTCCACGCCCCCCGTTGATGGACGGCCATCCGTCTGGTTCCCAAAGCACTTCATCGAGCACCGCCTGTCTGCCCTTCGAAACCGGTTCGCCAGCCGCATAGGCGTGGTACAGAAGGAAATATCTCCCCTCAGGCGTGACCACGATGCTTCCGTGCCCGGGACACTTCCAGCGGTCATTGGCTGCCACCAGCGGATTGCGGGGGCACTTCTCCCACGGACCAAGAAGCCGCCTTGCGCGCGCCACCCCCAGAGCATAATTGCACCTCTCGCCGCAGCAGGCGTTGCCGGAGTAGAAAAGGTAAAAGTACTCGCCCCGCCGGACTACGAATGGCCCCTCCACTACGCCTCCCTCCCACGGCGCGTCGTTGCGGAACAGTTCCACCGCCTTTCCTTCCAATCGCAAGCCGTCCCCGGAAAGCGGCTGCGCCCATAACGGCGTGGGCTTTTTCTGGCTGTTGCCGTCTTCCTTCCAGATCAAGTACAGCTTGCCGTTTTCATCCCGCGTGGGTACGGCGTCAATGGAGCCGAGTTCCTGGCAGACCAGAGGGCCATGGTCCTCATACGGTCCCTCTGGTTTCGGGGCGGTGGCGACCGCCACGCACAGCGGACCGTCCCGCTTGCGCGCGGTGTAGTATACATAAAACCGCCCGCCGATTTCGGCCAATTCCGGAGCCCAGTATTGGCCTGCCGACCACGCCGGGGGCTCTTGGAAGACGCCGCCGGCAAGATGCCAGTTCACCAGGTCTCGGGAGCGCAGCAGTGGATAGATCGGCGGACGCCTGCCGGAGCTCGTGGCTGTCGCCCAATATTCGCCCCCGACACGGATCACGGAAGGGTCAGGGTAGTTCCCGGGAATGACGGGATTCGAGTAAACCAACTCGCCCGCCGAGGACAGCACGAAGAAAAGAAGCGCCTGAATCATTGCCGGAAAAGGTTGCGGAGCAGAAAAATCAGATTGGCCGGCCGCTCCGCCAGCCGGCGCATAAAATACGGATACCACGCCACCCCGTAAGGGACATAGAGGCGCAGCCGGTAGCCCTCTGACACCAATTTTTGTTGCAGATCGCGCCGGATGCCGTACAACATCTGGAACTCGAAGCACTCCGGGGACAGGTTCAGCCGCTTTGCCTGCTCGCGCGCGGCGCGGATCATATTGGGGTCGTGGGTGGCGATGGCGGGTTCCTTGCCCTGTTCCAGGAGCAGCGCCGAGAGCCGCACAAAGTTGGCGTTTACGTCTCTTTTGCGGGCATAGGCGACGTCCGGCGGTTCTTGGTATGCCCCTTTGCACAGCCGCACAGGGATACCCTCCGCGCAAAGCACCCGCGCGTCCGCCTCCGTACGGTACAAATAGGCCTGAAGAACCGCGCGGACGCAGCCGAACCGGGCGTGCATGTCGCGCGCGACCGCCAGCGTCCGGTCGACGAAGGGACTCGACTCCATGTCGATTTCGACTCGCGTGCCGAGTTCCTGAGCCAGCCGGACCACCGGTTCGAGATTTCGCCGGCAAAGCTCCTCGCTGATTTCCAGACCAAGCTGGCTCAGCTTCAGCGAAATGGTGGATTGCAGCCCTGCGCTCCGTATGCGCCGCAGGGATTCGAGGTAGGCGTCGCGGGAGCCTTCCGCCTGCTCGGGAGACGTCACCCCTTCGCCGAGGTGGTCGAGCGACACCAGAATGCCCTCGCCGTTCAATGCCCGGCACACTCTCAGCCCCTCATCCAGCGTCTGGCCGGCTACGAAGCGTTTGGTGAGCCGCCCGGCTAGGGAGGCGGTTTCCATCCAGGACCGTAACTGCTTCTGCGTGGACAGGTACAGCAGCAGGTTCCGCAGCATCGCGAGCGCCGTTCCCATTGTGGCAAAAAGGAGGGCGCTCGCGTCCGGCGGCGATTTCGATATACTGCCTCCAGCCTGATGAAGGGAGCTTGACGCCATGCGAAGTTTTGCTGTCGGACTGATTTTCTTTTGCGCCCTGCTGGGGCAGAATCCCTATGGCCGCATCACCGGCAGAGCCGCCGACGCCGCCGGAGCCATGATTCCGAACGCTTCCATTCGCGTTGTCCATGTCGACACCCAAGTGGCGGTTTCCGTGGTTTCGAACCACGAAGGCAATTGGGACGTTCCCAATCTCAACCCCGGACTGTACAAGGTTTTCGGCGAAGCCCCGGGCTTCAAGCGCATCGAGCGGGGTCCGGTCGAAGTTCGAGTGGGCGACGTTCTCGAAATCAATTTGGCGTTCGAAGTGGGCGCGGTGACGGAAAGCGTGACGATTTCGGCGGAGGCGCCCCTGCTTGAATCCACGAACGCCGATGTGGGACAAGTGGTGGACAACCGCAGCATCGAAGACCTGCCTTTGCCGGGAGGCAGCCCCATGTACCTGATGCAGCTTACGCCGGGAGTGATCTCCACCAATCCCCCCACGCACGGGTGGCTGCCGCAGGCAGTGGATGCGGTCTCCAACATGGCGGCGGTCGGCACCCGCACGCGCGCGAGCGAGTTCAGCCTGAACGGCATCCCCAACATGTCGCAGGGAGGCCAGGCCTCTTTTTCGCCGCCGCCCGAAATGGTGCAAGAATTCCGCGTGCAGACAGCGGCTTTTGACGCGACGGTAGGGCATTTCACCGGCGCCTACGTGAACATGGTGATTAAAAGCGGCGGCAATCAACTGCGAGGCTCCTTCCACTACACGCATCTCATGGCCCGCTGGATGGCGAGGGACTTCTTCACCAACCGGTTCATCTACGACACGCGCACCGGTCCGGTGACGAAGGAAAAGATCGAAAACGCCTGGCCTCCGGTGATGACCAACCGCTACCGCATTACGGGAGGCGGACCAGTTGTGCTTCCGAAGCTCTACAACGGACGGAACCGCACTTTCTGGACGTACGGCTTCGATCTGCTTGACCGCAACCGTCCGGAGCGTGGCAACCCTTTCACCGTTCCGACCGAGGCGGAAAAGCGCGGCGATTTCTCCGCTCTCCTGGCCATTGGGAGCAACTATGCGATTTACGACCCCGCCACGGTGACTCCCCAAACCGGCGGGCGGTTCCGGCGCACGCCATTTCCGAACAACGTCATCCCCGCCAGCCGCCTGGATCCTATGGCGCAGAAAATCGTCGCCTACTATCCGGCGCCGAACGTCACCGGTACGGTGGATGGCACCAACAATTATTCAGACCCGCAGCCCCGGCGCATTGACTATCACAGCAACACCATGCGCTTCGACCACGTGGTGAACGACAACAACCGCCTGTCGGCTTCCATCACCACCTCGTTCCTGCTCGAAACCTGGGCTGTCGCGTTTCACAACATCGCCAAGGGCATGCACCGGAACCGCTTCCACCGCGGGTTGGCTCTGGATGATGTCATCATGATCCGGCCCGACATGGTCCTGACCTTGCGGTTTGGGCTCACGCGCTTCACTCTGCACGACCGCCCGGTGTCGAGCGGTTTCGACCTGTCCACCCTGGGTTTCCCGAAATCGCTTACCAGCCAGCTCGATTCGCGCGTGACTACATTCCCTGAAGTGGAAATCACGAACTACGCCACTCTGGGCGGCGCTAGCGGGTTCCGGCCCATAACCACCTACTACAACGCCTCCGCCCAAATGAGCCAGGTGCGCAGCGTTCACACTCTGCGTTACGGCGCCGAATACCGGATCCTTCAGGAGAACAATTACGATTACGGCAACGTTTCGCCGCACCTGACTTTTGGGACCAATTGGACCCGGGGACCGCTCGACAACGCGGCGGCGTCGCCCAAGGGCCAGGGATTGGCTTCGTTCCTGCTCGGGTTGCCCACCGGCGGCTGGGCGGACCGCAACTCATCCTACGCCGAGCAATCCGGGTACTTGGCGCTTTTTCTCCAGGATGACTGGAAGCTCGCCCGGCGGTTGACGCTAACCATGGGGCTGCGATACGAGGTGGAATTCCCGACCACCGAACGATTCAATCGCACGAACCGCGGCTTCGATTTCGTTACGCCCAACCCGATCCAACGCGCCGCGGCGGCGGCTTACGCCGCCAGCCCCATCGAAGAGATTCCGGTGAGTGAATTCCGCACGCTCGGCGGGCTGATGTTTTCCGGCGTCGGCGGCCTGCCGAGGGGGCTTTGGGACACGGACCGCAACAACTTCTCTCCCCGGATCGGACTGGCATGGAGCTTGAATCCGAAAGTGGTGGTCCGCGCCGGATACGGAGTGTTCTTCACATCGCTCGGCGCGGACCGCAACGACGTGTACCAGCAAGGGTTCTCCCAGAGCACGAGCCTGGTCGCCAGCCTCGACAACGGCCAGACGTTTGTGGGGACTCTGGCCAACCCGTTCCCGGATGGTTTGATCGAACCTCCCGGCGCATCTGGGGGCTTGACGACATACCTCGGCCGGTCGCCTGGCTTCATGACCGCCCAGCGTAAAGCCGGCTATATGCAGCGCTGGAGCTTCAACGTTCAGAGGGAACTCCCGCACCGGGTGCTGGTTTCCCTCGGCTACATCGGCAGCCGCGGCACGGGACTGCCGGTATCGCAGGAGCTGAATCCCGTTCCCGCGCAGTATCTCAGCCGGTCGCCGGAGCGGGACCCGGCTACGATCAACCGCCTCACCCGCGCCGTTTCCAATCCCTTTTTCGGACTGCCGGAGTTTGCCGGCAGCTCAATCCAGGGACGCACAGTGCAGGCGCTGCAACTGCTGCGCCCTTATCCGCACTTCACGGGTATCTCAACGGCGTGGGATTCCGGGTTTTCGTGGTACCACGCTTTGCTGATCCGGGCGGAGCGCCGCTTGGCGCGAGGCTTCATGGCGCAGGGAAGCTACACATGGTCGAAGTTCATGGAAGCGATCGAAAACCTCAATCCAAGCGACATCCATCCGCACCACGTGGTTTCCCCGCAGGACCGCCCGCACCGGTTCGTCGCCAGCGCTATTTACGAATTCCCGTTCGGGCGCGGGAGGAAGTGGATCCGGTCCGGCGGATGGAAGAATTACGTTTTCGGCGGCTGGTCGGCGCAAGGCATCTACCAGGGACAGAGCGGACCTCCGATCGGTTTCGGGAATATCATCTTTCGCGGCAACTTGCACGACATCGTGCTGCCGCGTTCCGAGCGCAAAGTCGAGCGCTGGTTCAACGTGGACGCCGGCTTCGAGCGCAACAGCTCTTTGGCGCTCGCTCAAAACATCCGCACATTCCCGCTGCGGCTGACCGGCTTGCGCGCTGACGGCTATAACAATTGGGACCTCTCGGTCTTCAAGACGTTCCGCATCAAGGAACGGTATTCGGCCCAGCTCCGGGTGGAGGCGCAGGACGCCATGAACCATGCGATGTTCTCCCCGCCCAACTCCGCCCCCGCTAACACGGCTTTCGGCACGGTGACCGGCGTGGTGGCGCCCGAGCAAAGGCGCATTAACGTGGTGCTCCGGGTGAACTGGTAGCCGCGTGCTGTATCATTAACACAAATGACACGACGAGACATACTGTCGCTGGCGCCCGCCGGTGCGATCACGGCGTGGGCCGGCGCGCCATCCGGCGGAGGCAAGCCGTTGCTGCGCAGCGCCATTTGCGCCTATTCTTACCGTGAACAACTGGCGAAAAAAGTGATGACGTACGAGGACGTAGTGCGCATGTGCGTCGAAACCGGCGCGGACGGACTCGATTGCACGGTCTACTGGATGCCTCCGGATCCCCCGGACGACTTCCTGTTTTCGCTGAAGAACTTCGCCTACCGTCAAGGCGTTTCGATTTACAGCATCGCCATTCGAACCGACATGTGCCGTCCGCCGGGCGAATTGCGGGAGAAAGAGCTAGCCGGGGTCCGCAAGTGGGTGGACGCGGCTCAAAAGCTTGGCGCGATTCATATCCGCGTGTTCGGCGGCGCGGTCCCAAAGGGCTCCACGGAAGACCAGGCGGCGCAGTGGGCGTCGGAAACGCTGAAGCAAGCGGTGGATTACAGTTCCAAGAAGGGCATCATCCTCGGTCTTGAAAACCACGGCGGCATCACCGACAAAGCCGAACGCATCGTGCAAATCGTGAAGGCGGCGAACTCCCCTTGGGCGGGCATCAATCTCGACACCGGCAACTTCAGGTCCGACATCTGGCGGCAAATTGAAATGTGCATTCCACACGCCGTCAACGTGCAGGTGAAGATCGATCAGGTTCAGGAGGACGGCAAGCGCGGACCCGGCGATTGGGAGCCGGTCGTCAAGATGCTAATCAAGGGCGGCTACCACGGTTTCCTGGCGCTGGAATACGAAGGCAAGAGCGCGGTGGAGGAAGTGCCGGCGTACATGCGTAAGCTCACCGCCTTGGTCCGCCAATATTCGGCATGAGCGAAAACGGAGGCCCGTCGCGGGTCGCGATTTTCGGTGGGACGTTCGATCCAATCCACTGTGCTCACCTGACCGTGGCGCGCGAGGCGGCGGCGCAATTCGGCCTGGACCGCGTCTTGTTCGTTCCGGCGGGGCGCCCTCCCCATAAGGTCGAACTGGCGGCGTCGTTCGAGCACCGCTACCGCATGGTGCAACTGGCGTGCGCCGGCGACTCGCGTTTCGAGCCATCGCGCATCGAGGAAGGAGATCAACCGAGCTATTCGATCGACACGATACTCAAGGTGCGGTCCAGCTTGCGCCCTGGGGACCGCCTGTTTTTCCTCATAGGCGCGGATGCCTTCGCCGAACTGGACTCCTGGCGCCGTGCGGAAGAAGTCGTCGCGCTGGTTGAATTCATCGTCGTAACGCGGCCGGGGCATGAGATCAAAAGCGTCGCCGGCGCGCGCGTACACCGCTTGGAGACGGTGGCCCTGCCGGTGTCCAGCTCGGAGATCAGGCAGAAGCTCGCCGCTCGAGAGGATCCCGCCGAACTCCCCCCGGCGGTGTTGCGCTACATCCGCGAGCACCGCCTTTACGGGACCTGAACCGGCGGTCCTGGTAAAATCAAGCTTCCTGCGATGCAATTCACGGAACGAGAAATAGAGGGCATCCGGATTGTAGATCTGGAAGGGCGGCTGGCCGTCGGCAAAGCCGCCGAAACGGTTCGGGCTCACCTCAAAGGGCTTGCTGAAAGCGGCGTCAAGAACGTGATCCTGAACATGGCGGGCGTCGATTATATCGACAGCACGGGTTTAGGTCTGTTAGTGGTCTGCTACACGACCTTCCGCAAGGTGGGCGGGGCGCTCAAGTTGCTGAATCTGTCCCGGCGGAGCATTGAACTCTTGCTGCTGACCAAGCTGGAGACCGTCTTCGAGGTCTTCGACGACGAACAAGACGCCGTCAACAGTTTCTTCCCCAACCGGCATGTCAAGAAGTTCGACATCCTCTCGTTCATCCAGCAGCAGCAGGAGGAGCAGAACTAGCTTATGCGGCTGGTGGTGATCGGCGGGGTGGCTGCGGGCATGACTGCCGCGGCGCGCGCCCGCCGCATCGACCGGTCGCTGGAGATCGTCGTACTGGAAAAAGGGGAGATTGTTTCCTACTCGGCGTGCGGCATTCCCTATTACCTGGATGGCCATGTCCGTTCGCTCAGCGATTTGATCGTCTCCACGCCGGAGGAGTTCAGCAGGCGCGGCATCGAGGTGCGCACGCGCGCGGAGGCGGTCAAGATCCTGCATTCGCGGCGGGAGGTTTCGCTCGCCGGCGGCGAACGGTTGCATTACGACAAGTTGATCATCGCCACCGGCGCTCGTCCGGACACGCGGGGCATTGAAGGGGCGCAGGCTCCCAACGTTTTCACCCTCAGCACCATCGAGGAAGCCCGCCGGCTGAAAGCATTTCTGGCTTCTGGAAAGGCGCGCTCCGCCTCGGTGGTGGGGAGCGGCTACATTGGGCTCGAAGCGGCGGAAGCGCTGCGTGCTTACGGACTTCGCGTCACCCTGTACACCGACCGCGACTACTTGCTGCGCGGAGGGGATGAAGCGCTCACCGATCATATCGCCCGGCATCTCAGCTCATGCGGGGTCGAAGTCGTCTTTCAGAAGCGTATCCAGGCGGTTTCGGAAGCCGGCGGCGGCCTCGTCATTTTGGCCACCGGTCTTGCGCCCAATGTGGAGCTAGCCGCGGAGGCGGGAGTCGAAATCGGGCGCACGGGCGCAATCCGCACGGACGAACGCGCAGAAACCAGCGTTGTGGGCGTCTACGCGGCGGGGGACTGCGCGGAAGTGAAACACCTGGTCACCGGCGCGCCGGTTTGGGCGCCGCTCGGGACGAACGCCAACAAGATGGGGCGCGTGGCCGGAGCGAACGCCGCCGGCGCGCGAGAGAGGTTCCCCGGCATCGCCGGCACGTCCATCGTCCGCGTTTGCGGCATGGGCGTGGCGGTCACCGGATTGCTTGAATCCGAAGCGCGACGGGCTGGGTTTCAGCCGGTATCAGCGCGCATCACGGCGCAAAACAAAGCGCGCTACTTCCTTGGGCGGCCCTTGACCGTCTGTCTGGTGGCGGACCGCGCCACGCAGCGCATTTTAGGAGGCTGGGCGGCGGGCGACTTGGGCGCCGAGACGCGCATCAATGTCATTGCAGCCGCCATCCACGGCAGGCTCAGGCTGGAAGAGTTTGCATATCTGGATTTGGCGTACTCGCCACCTTATGCCCCGGTGTGGGATCCGGTGCTGGTGGCGGCGCAACAATTGGAGAAGAAGCTGTGATAGGTTAAGAGGAAACAGGAGGGGAAATGTCAAGATTCTCCAGACGTGATTTCTTAAAGACCAGCATCGGCGCCAGCGTATTGGGTTTCGCAGGAGCCACCCCAGCCCAACCCGCCGCCAGGCGCGCCACCGATTGGGTGACCTTAGGCAAGTCCAATATCAAGGTGACGCGGCTCGCGCTCGGCACGGGCACCTTCGGCGGGAAGGTCCAGCGCGAACTTGGCCAGGAGGCGTTCACCCGGGTCGTCCGGCATGCCTATGACAGCGGCATCCGTTTCTTCGAGACGGCCGACGCCTACAGCCAGATGCCGCAAATGTTGGCCACTGCTTTGAAGGGTATCCCCCGGGACTCCTATAAGCTCATGACGAAGTACCGGCTGCGGGACGCGCAGGATCCCAAGGCGACCATCGACCGCTTGCGGAAAGATCTCAACGCCGACTACGTCGACATCCTTCTGCTGCACTGCGTGCGCACGCCGGATTGGCCGGAGCAGCTCAAAGCTCTGGAGGACGCCTTTTCGGAGGCGAAGGACAAGAAGATCATCCTGGCTCACGGAGCATCGTGCCACGGGCTGCTTCCGCTGCGCCGCTTCCCCGGCCACCAATGGCTGGACGTCGCCCTGCTCCGCATCAACCATACGGGCGCGCGCATGGACACCATGCAAATGAAGGACACCAACGACCTGGGCGACGTTCAGGAGGTGGTTGGCCACATTAAGAAGATCCATGCGCAGGGCGCCGGCGTCCTGGGAATGAAACTGATCGGCGAGGGACAGTTCACGTCGCCTGAGCAGCGGGAGAAGTCGCTGCGCTTTGCTTTCGGCACCGGCGCCGTCGACGCCGTCACGATCGGTTTCAAGAGCACCCAGGAGGTGGATGAAGCCATCGCCACCATCAACCGCGTCCTGAGCGCCTGACCGAACCGGAAGCCTGTTGGCGCGCGTCGGCTACACTGGATAATTATGGCAGTGTGGCGGAGAAAGCAAATGCTGGAAGTGGGCGAGAAGGCGGCGCCATTCCAGGTTCCTGGAATCGATGGGGAGCTGATATCGCTGGAACAACTCAGAGCGGAAAGCCCGGTATTGCTTGTTTTCTTCAAGGCGGACTGTCCGGTGTGCCAGCTAACCTGGCCGTTTCTGGAGCGAATCCATCAGAGCGCTGCTCCAGGGAAGCTGCGCGTGGTGGGCATTTCGCAGAACGGACCTCGCGACACGGCGTCGTTCGCGGCCGAATTCGGCTCCACGTTCCTCATGCTCGTGGATCCCGCCAAGTCTGGCTATCAAGCCAGCAACGCCTTTGGAGTTTCGGTAGTTCCAAGCCTTTTCCTGGTGGAACGCGACGGAGCGATATCCTGGACCAGCTCCGGCTTTTGTAAACAGGAACTGGAGGATCTCGGGAATCGCTTCGGCGTGGAGGTTTTCCGGCAGGAGGAGAATGTCCCTGCATGGCGGGCGGGTTGAGGGTCGAATAACTGAGCTCCCGGCGGGAGCTTCTGAATCTAACAGAGTGGGGGTACTTGGCGTGAAAGGCGACATCCTGGAAAACGCGGCTGCCATAGCCAAAGGCATGGGAGTCACGCTCAAGGAAATGCTGGGACCGACCCTGACGGATCTCTATCCCGACGCGCCGCCGCAGCTTCAGGGGCGATATCGCGGCAAGCATGTTCTCAAACGCGACGAAAACGGGCTGGAAAAGTGCGTGGGCTGCTTCCTGTGCGCCGTGATTTGCCCGGCGCAATGCATTTACATCGAGGCGGCGGAGAACACCGCACAAACCCGCATCAGCGGAGGCGAACGTTACGCGAAGGTGTACAACATCGATTACAGCCGCTGCATCTTCTGCGGCTATTGCGTTGAGGCGTGCCCGACGGACGCCATCACCCACGGTCACGAATTCGAACTCGCAAGCTACAACACGTCTTCCTTGATCATGCGCAAGGAGGACTTATTGGAGCCCCCTCCCGCCAAGCAGCGGTAGGCCCGCCGGGCCACGTTCAGCTCTTCGTTCGTAGACAGGGCGACTACGGTTACCGCGGCCGCATCGGCTGAAACAATCCGGTCGCCGGCGCCTTCCCGGTTGCGCACGGGATCGAGCTGCACGCCGAGGAATTCCAGCCCTTGGCAGCAAAGCTCCCGCAACCGGGGAGAGTTCTCTCCAATGCCGCCGGTGAACGCGATGGCGTCCAACCCGCCCATGGCGGCGGCATACGCGCCTATGGTTTTCTTCACCTGATAAGCGAAGACCTGCAACGCCAGAGCCGCGTCCGCGCTGCCACCGGCTTCCGCCTTTTCGATGTCGCGGACGTCTCCGCCGGGCACGCCCGACAGCCCCGCCAGCCCGCCTTCGCGCGCCAACTGCCGGCTGACCTCCTCCACGCTCCACCCATGGCGCTGCATCATGTACAGCACGGCGAAAACATCCAGATCTCCGTGGCGGGTGGCGTTTTCCAACCCGGACTGAGCCGAAAACCCCATCGTGGTATCGATGGAACGCCCATTCAGGATGGCGCACATCGAGGAACTGCCGCCCAAATGGCAACTCACCAGCCGGAGACCCTCCGCCGGGCGCCCTAGCAATTCCGGCGCCCTCTGGCTCACGTACCAATGGGAAGCCCCATGAAAGCCGTAGCGCCGAATCCCGAACTTCTCCCGCCATTCCGCAGGCACTCCGTAACGCGCGGCGTACTCAGGCATGGTGCGGTGAAATTCGGTTTCAAATGCCGCCACCAATGGGACGCCGGGCATGGCTTCCCGGAACGCCCGGATGCCCGCCAGATAGATGGCGTTATGGACCGGCACGGCTGGCAGAAACTTTTCTTGCGCCGCGATGACCTCGTCATCGATGACGAACGTGCCGCGGAAACGCGGGCCGGCATGCACCGCTTTGAAAGCCACGGCGTCGATGGAATGTCCGCCCGCGTCGATCTGCTGGATCGCCGTCTTGTAGTCGGACACGCGTTCAAATCGCCCTTTGGCCAGCGTTCTTTCCGTGGGGAATTCGATGAGCTGGTACTTGAGCGACGTCGAACCTAGGTTGGGAACGAGTATGTTCATCTTCCGCGAATTGCTTTCACGTTCTGCTGAGCCTGAGCTTGGAAAGGACTCTTGATCTTGGCGCACTGTTCGAAGAAGCTGGCGGCGTCGTTCATCCGTTTCAGGGAATGATTCGCCAAGCCCGCGTTGAACAGCGCGGCGGCGAGCATCTGGTCGTTATTTTTGACCAACGGAATCGCCACCCGCAGCGCTTTGTCGGCGGGCGCGAACTGCTTCTTGGCCATGTAACTCATGCCCGCAATCCAACTGCCCACTCCCGTGGTCATGTCCTTCTTCTTCTGCCAGTCGTCGTCGGAAACGCCATCCGGTTTGGCCTTCGACGCCATGAGAGCTACGAGGGTTTCGCTGTGCTTGATGGCGCCGTCGTAATCCTTTTTCTGTAGCGCATCGTCCGCCACCGCGAGCAGCATGTCCTCGTTCGTCTGATCGGTTGCTACGGTTTTCAACGCAACAGCCAGAGCGCGGTCACGATTTCCCACCTGCTGGTAAGCGATGAACAATTGCCCGGCCATCTGCGGCACGTACTGGCTTGCAGGATTGCGGTTTTCGAGCGCCTCCGCCAGCATGATTTTCTTTTTGGGGTCCGTGTTTTCGAGCATCGCGCGGTACAGTGCGTACTCGGTGTAAGTATCAAGCTGCCTGGCGTAATCGACGCTATACTTCCAAGCCTCGACCTCATCTTCGGAGGAAGGCTTTGGCTTAGCCGCCACCTTCCGCGCCACGGCGGAAGTCCGGTTGGACCATTGCAGGATGAGATCGGCGTCCTTTTTCGCTTCGGCGGCTTTCAACGTGTTATGAGCGATCTCGGCGTCGTCGGGATCTCCTGCCAACAGCTTCTCGCCGGTGGCGATAGCTTTATCGAGTTGATTGGTCTTCAGATACAGCGGCTGCAACAGCCCCATCACCCAAGGAGCGCCCTCGTGTTGGGGGAACTTCGCCAGGAATTCCTCGGCCACTGCGATCTTCTTAGCGTCCTCCTGCTCCTGGCCGAACTGCTGCAACAGAGCGCCCTCCGGCGTCTCGGCGTTGATGACCACCTTCTGCCGCTGAGCGGCGGCTGCGAAGGCGAGCAAAATCAGGCATGCCAAAATTCGCGGCAACATGGGTTTCCCCTCCCGGAACGGTGTATTATACAGAATTCGGAGAAGCGGAAACAGCGTCATGATAATCCCTTCGACGTATGGTGTCGCGTTGCTGCTCACGATCATCTCCATGATCTGTTGGGGGTCCTGGGCGAACACCCAGAAGCTCACCGGCAAGTGGCGTTTTGAGCTGTATTACTTCGACTATTCGTTCGGCGTCCTGTTGTGCGCTGTGATTGCCGGCTTTACGTTCGGCTCCATGGGCGACGGGCTCTCCATGCTGGACAACCTCGCCGTCACCGGCAAGAAACAGATCTTCTGGGCGGCGCTCGGCGGCGTGGTTTTCAATCTGGCGAACATCCTGCTGGTGGCCGCCATCAGCGTCGCCGGGCTGGCTGTGGCGTTCCCGGTGGGCATAGGCCTGGCGCTGGTCATCGGCGTGATCTGGAATTACATCTTGAATCCGCAAGCGAATCCGGCGCTGCTGTTCGCCGGCGTCGCCTTGGTCACGGCGGCTATCGTGGTGGACGCCTGGGCTTACTCCGCGCACGCGAGCGGGAGGCGGAACGTGGAGGGCGGGTCGAAGACGCCGCGCTCCCCGGTGAAGGGAATCGCGCTCAGCCTGGCGGCGGGGGTGTTGATGGGCGTCTTCTATCCGTTCGTCGAAATGAGCAAGCAGGGCGAGATCGGCTTGGGTCCGTACTCGGTCGGTCTGGTGTTCGCCGTAGGAGTCCTGCTGTCCACGTTTGTGTTCAACTTTTATTTCATGAACCTTCCGGTGCAGGGCCCCCCGGTCAGCTTCGCAGAGTACTTCCACGGTTCGGGAAAGCAACACCTTTTGGGAGTGGCGGGCGGCGTCATCTGGTGCGTGGGGACGCTGTCGAACTTCGTCGCCGCTAGCGCGCCCCGGGAGGTGAACGTTGGTCCTGCGGTCAGCTACGCTCTGGGGCAAGGCGCGACGATGATCAGCGCGCTGTGGGGGCTGCTGCTGTGGAAAGAGTTCGCCGACGCCACGCAGCGGGTCAAAATGTTGCTGGCCTTGATGCTGCTCTTATTCGTCGCCGGATTGGGAATGGTTTCCGTGGCGCCCTTGGTCAAGTAGCCGCGAGTGCTTCGAGGAAGCTGACTCCGGCCGGCACGCTGACTCCAAAGTTGGCGGCAATCGTCTGCCCCATGTCGGCGAGCGATTGCCGCGTGCCCAAGTTCACGCCGCGGCGAACCCGGGGACCGGCGGCGAGCATGGGCACGTACTCCCGGCTATGGTCGGTAGAGGGTGTGGTGGGGTCGCAGCCGTGGTCGGCGGTGAGCATCAAAAGGTCGTCCTCACGCAAGGCTGCGCCCAGGGCGGGCAGCCAGCGGTCAACCGCTTCCAACGCGGCGGCGTACCCTGCGGCGTCGTTCCGGTGCCCGTAAAGCATGTCGAAATCCACCAGGTTGACCCACACCAGGCCCCGCCCGAACCGGCGCGCGGCTTCGAGAGTCTTCTCCATCCCTTCGCCGTTACTCTTGGTTTTCCACGCTTCGCTCACGCCCCGCCCCAAGAAGACGTCGGAGATTTTGCCTATGCTGAGGACGGGCACACCGGCTTCCGCCAGCCGGTCGAGG
>Ga0073932_1004158_pt1 | contig 17758 bp, 20 predicted proteins | sample DewCreD2012metaG_FD_76967 | JGI IMG/M metagenome (GOLD analysis project Ga0073932, IMG submission 76967) | Hot spring sediment bacterial and archeal communities from British Columbia, Canada, to study Microbial Dark Matter (Phase II) - Dewar... ... | reverse complement strand
CTTTTCTTTCATGTCTGGTAATGTTGGATTTGCAAGGATGCTCCGATTGCCTAAAGCGCGCGGTCCAATTTCCATTCGCCCTTGGAACCAACCGATTATATGACCACTTTGCAGTAGTTCGGCTGTCTCAGTTTCTAGTTTGGTATCTGGAAGGTATTTGTACTTCAATTTAAACGCAGCAAGTAACCTCTCGATGTCGGAGTTTGCGTATTCGCTGCCTATGAACGGGTTGTCATGAACATAACTTCTAGGCTGCCCTAAGATGCAGTTGTACACGTAAAATGCCGCACCAATCGCGGTCCCGTTATCACCCGCCGCTGGCATGACATACAAGTCTTTAAATCCGCTTTCCCGAACCAACCTGCCGTTGGTTACACTGTTAAGGGCAACACCACCGGCAATCACCAAGTAATCCTCCTGTGTGCGTTCATGTAGCAAGCGGGCCATTTTTAGCATGCATTCTTCGAGTTGCTTCTGAAAGGCGGCGGCAACATCGAGATGGCGTTGCTCAAATTTGGCGGTTTTGATCCTCTCACGTGGTGCCCCAAAGGTTTCGCAGAATTTCTTGCCACAACTAAACGAATAATATCGTGCATCAAAGTATGACAGATCGACGCCGATTGACATGTCGTCGTTAACCCAAAACATTTTTTCTACAATCTTGCCGAAAGTTTCTGGGTTACCCAAAGGTGCAAGCCCCATTGTTTTGCCCTCGTCATAATTTCCCCTAAAACCACAGAAAACGGTAGCTGCTTCATACACCATGCCCAAAGAATAGGGAAAATAATCTTGACTTATGCGGTTGAAAGTGTTTCCTCTTCCGGTTCCTTTGAAAGTCGAGGCCCACTCGCCCCAGCCGTCTACTGACAGCAAAGCGGCCTTTTCATAGGGGCTCACTAAGAAAGAACCGACGACATGTGAAAGGTGATGAGGAACAAAATGTATTTTTGGCTTATTGCCTGCAGCAAACGTTGCGTTTAGCCATTCATCGAGAATTTTTCGCTTATAAATGTAGCTCATTATTTCGAGCTGTAGGAAAGGTCTTATTCTGCGGCCAAGTTTGAGGCTGTAGACGGCTTTTTTTGCCAGTCAAGTCTTGGACGTGTAGAAATCGCGATATGGTCAATGTCCTTAGGTTCTATCCCGGCAATCTCTAGACAGCGTTTAATTGCTTGTTCAGGAAAAGTGCTAGTGTGCTTTTGCCTTGTGAGCCGTTCCTCTTCTAGCGCAACAACTAGTTTTCCATCTTTCACTATGCAAACTGTCGAATCATGATAGGCAAAGTTTAACCCTAAGATGATCATAATCAAATGTCCAATAGTTTTTTAATCAGAATGATATGTTAGCATTATTAAAGCGATTATTTCTTAGTGGGAATATGTCATATGAGTTACTTTTGAGAGGCATAATATATCAAGCTACACTAACTTTCATTTTTGCCCATCACCGCTCCATACCGCTAAAAACAACACCAAGACCCAGAATGCAAACTGAGCAAAAACCACGCGAAGACGGCTTTAGCTAAAAGTTTTTAGGTAAGTGCGTGGTGTGTATGGCGCATTGGCGGGTGAGTGGAATCTCCTACCCGTTCCGCCAATCAAATATAAAACCCGGGATAGGGAGAAAAATGAACTTAAAAATACACACTAAAGACTTAGCTATAATATCAGTCTATGCTGCATTGTATGCGGCGCTAGTAGTTGTTCTGGGAGCTTTTTCTTATGGACCCATTCAGGTTCGCATCGCAGATGCCCTACTAGCCACAATTCCCCTGCTTGGCGTCGCAGGAGTTTTAGGTCACACACTCGGCGTATTCATCGCTAACATGTTCTCCACAGCAGGCTTAATCGACCTACTGAACACCATACCCTCATTTATCATGGCGTACGTTATCTACTATGTTTACAAACGGACCCAAAACGATTACAGCGTAATTGCAACATGCCTAGCATACTCCGCTGTCATCGGCGTCACTGTTGGTTGGATGCTCTCATACCTCTATGACCTGCCCCTGCTGCTCACAATCGTCTATGTAGCCATAGGAAACATTATCGCAAGCGTATTGGTCGGCTGGCCAGTTTTTAAGATATTGAAAAGAACAGGAGTCCTCCAAAGATGGTTGGGGAAAAATTAGAAAAGAAATGTGTCGTTGTACTTAGCGGTGGCCCCGACTCGGCAACCGTTGCGTATTGGGCTAAAGCTCAAGGATACCAAATCTACCCCATAACATTCAACTACGGCCAAATCGCCGTCAAAGAAACAGAGGCCGCCAAGAAAATCGCAGAAAAACTTGGAGCAAACACCAAAATCATTGACCTCTCAGCCCTCAAAGACATCTTCAGCAGCGCCACCTCGCTTGTCAACCGCGACATCCCCCTGACCGCGGAATTCAGTGCACCCATCATCGTGCCCTTTCGAAACGCAATTTTCCTCTCCGCAGCCGTCGCGTACGCAGTCACTGTCGGAGCAAAACACATCTTCTATGGGGCGCAGGGTAGCGATGAACCATTCTATCCCGACTGTCGCAGAGAATTCTACGAAGCCTTCGAAAAAGCCGCTAGATTGGGCACCTGTGAAGAGATCACCATCAAAGCACCGTTTAGCGGCAGCAAAAAATCGGAGCTGATCCGTAAAGGTGTAGAGTTGGGTGTGCCGTTCGAGTTGACGTGGTCTTGCTACCGTGATGGTGAAGTGCACTGCGGCAGATGCGAGTCTTGTGTGAACCGCAAAAAAGCCTTTGCTGATGCAGGTGTAGTTGACCCAACTAGGTACGAAGTTTAGGGTGAGAACCACAAAATTATTTGACTCAAAGCAGTCAATTAGCTTATTTTTTCTTCTTGTAAGCATTGAATTTGTGGTGTTGAAGGGATTTTATTTTTCCTAAAAAGCTTCATGGAACACTGTTGGGCAACAAATTAAATAGCTCACCTTCTTTGTATTGAATGATTAGAGGGCACTTTATGACGGATGTTGTGTTTGTGTTTGAAGTTCACCAGCCACATCGGCTGCGGCGGAACCTGTTTTGGGAAGGAAAAGTTTTTCGGCGCCAAACCAAAGAAGAACTCTTCAACTACTACTTCGACCACGAAGTCGACAAAGAGATCTTTAAACGTGCAGCACGTAAATGCTACTTTCCTTCAAACCAAATCATCCTCGACACCATAGACAGACATAAACACTGTAAAAAGCAAGCTAAATTTTCTTTCAGCCTCTCTGGAGTCTTTTTAGAGCAATGCGAAATGTTTGACAGAGACCTGCTGGAGTCGTTCCGTCAACTTGCGGCCTCTGGAAGTGCGGAGTTCCTAAACCAGACCTATTATCACTCCATCGCCAGCTTGTACCCTGAAAAAGAAGAATTCATCGCTCAAGCACAGTTGCACAAGCAAACCGTCAAAGACCTTCTCGGTTACACCCCGACTGTTTTTGAGAACACCGAATTGCTCTATAACAATACTATCGCCAAAACGGTGGAAGACATGGGGTATAAGGGCATCTACACTGAGGGGGTGGAGAAGATTTTGGGCGAAAAATCCCCCAACTTTATCTACACCCCTAAAGGGTCAAAGAAAATTCGTGTATTACTCCGCAACTACAAGTTAACTGATGATGTTGGTTTCCGCTTTTCAGCTCGGTGGTGGCCTGAGTGGCCCTTAACCGCCGACAAATACGCAAACTGGCTCGCGACCACTAAAGGCGAAGTCATAAACATCTTCCCCGACTACGAAACCTTCGGCGAACACCACTGGCCAGAGACAGGCATCCACAGTTTCCTCCAGCATCTCCCCGACTGTATCCTAAAATATGACCACTTGCAGATGGTGACCCCTTCAGAAGTCGTCGACAAACACGCTTCAGCAGGGGAAGTTGATGTGCCTGAATCGCAAGGCACGGTTTCTTGGGCTGACATCCAGCGTGACCAATCAGGTTGGCTGGGCAACGTCATGCAGTGGGCTTACTATACGACTCTGCGCAGACTCGAACCGCTAGTCAAGGAAGCAGACGATAAAGAGTTTCTGCGTTTGTGGCGGGACTTCCAAACCAGCGACCACCTTTACTACATGTTCACTGCAGGAGGCGGACCGGGAGAAGTGCACAGTTACTTTAGCCCATACGAGTCACCCATGGACGCCTTCGTGGCAGCGCAGACGTTGATTAACGATTTTGAGGCACGGCTTCGGCTGGCAATTTTGACGGCGAACGAGCCTTTCCTATTCCACACCGACAGCGGGAAAGAGTTTTACACTGGCGTTTCCGCGTGGAGCCTAAAAGGATTCTTGAAGGCAATCAAAACCGTCGATGTTGCAGCGCTCGAGTTTCATGTGGGCAACGGTGACTTTGAGAGCTGGGTGCGGCATTCGCTCAAAGACCCCCACTTAGCGACTAGAATTAAAACTTTGAAGAAAGAAAAGGGGGCACAACTGCGAAAAGCCCTCGTCGCTGTAGTCAAGGAACGCTTTGCTGCTCAGAGCAAGGAAGTCACTGACGCAACTAAACTTGCGTAGCTGCAACGGTTTAATAGCTGATTTGCTGTACTATTTGGTGACACGGAGACATAGATATGAGAGAAGAACTGCCGTTCCCCGACAAAGTCCTGCAAACCCTCCATAACCTATGCGCAACCGCGGCTGATTTGGCGCGGCGAGGCGAGGAAGTGGCGCGGTTGTTGCAGAGAGACCAAAACGAAATCGAAGGCATCCTTGACCAATACAAGTCGGAAGGGTTCGCTGAAAGCTTTATCGACAACGAAGGCAAGAAACGTTACTACTTGAATGGACGAGGAATAATCAAAGTCTGCTCGCTGTTTACTTAGTGAACGTTATGTTGCGTGTCATCGTTTTTTCTTGGGAGTATCCGCCTCGAGTGGTGGGTCAACTTGCCGAGTACGTTAAGGCATTAGCAACAGGTCTTGCCCAAAACAAAGTGGACGTTAACGTTGTAACCTATGATGAGCACACGATGAGTGAAGCCAAAGAGTCCAGCGGGGTCAAAGCTATCCGGGTAGTTAACCCCGTGAAAACACACATCGGCGTCTTAACATGGGTGCTTACGTTGAATCAAGAGGTTGAACGCGCCGCAGCAAATGTTTACTACAGTTCAGGCAAAAAAATCGATCTTATCGACGTTTTTGACTGGCACTTTATCCCTGCGGCGGTTGCCCTCAAGAACGGTTTAGGCATCCCGTTTGTTTATTCGGTTGAGAGTTTGGAGGATCATCGTTCGCCCACCGCAAATTCCTCTTACAATTTAGCGATTAAAAGCATAGAGTGGCTCGGCTTCTATGAAGCAGACGCTGTGACTGTGAAGTCGGAGTGGATGAAAGAGGAAGTTGCCCGAATCTATCAGGTGCCCGCCCAGAAAATTTCGGTTATTCCCCCTAACTCAGATAGTGGCATAAGTGACTTTCTGAGAGTCTACAGCGCTGTTGTGGAGGCGAAGAAGAATGGCACATAAGCTGTCCGTGTTGATGCTAAGTTGGGAGTATCCGCCCAGAGTCATCGGAGGCATTTCGCCTCACATTTACTTTTTAAGCAAACACCTCGCTAAACAAGACGTCAAAGTCTACGTGGTAACCTGCGATTTCCCAGGCGCCCCCGCACACGAAGTCGTCGACGGCGTAGAAGTCTACCGCATCGACTCATACAAGAACCCTTCGCCTGACTTTGCTACGTGGGTTTACCTGATGAACATGAACATGCAGAAGGAAACGGCTGCGCTTATGAAGAAAATCTCCAGCAAAATCGACCTTATCCACGCGCATGATTGGTTGGTGGCGGATGCGGGCATTGGGTTGAAGCATATTTTCCGTAAGCCGCTTTTGGTGACTATGCATTCCACTGAGATGGGTAGACGTAACGGGCTTAACACTACTGCTGAGAAAATGATACATGAAACCGAAGCTTGGCTCACCTATGAAGCGTGGAAGGTTATCTGCTGCAGCGACTACATGATTAACCACGTCAAGTACGTTTTTGGGTTGCCTAACGACAAGATGGTTATGGTGCCAAACGGGGTGAACCCACAGAACTACGATGTTGATGTGCCCTCAGATTTCCGTGGCAAGTTTGCTTTGCCTGAAGAAAAAATCGTCCTCTACGTCGGCAGATTAGTCTACGAGAAGGGCATACATGTCCTCATAAACGCGGTACCCAAAATACTCAGCCAAGTTAACGCTAAATTCATAATCGTCGGCAGCGGCTACATGAAAGAGCAACTCCTCAACATCGTCCGCAGCATGGGGTTGGAGCATAAGGTGCTCTTTGAAGGCTTCATGGATGAAGCCAACCTGTTTAGATTACAGAAATGCGCGGATGTGTCGGTTGTGCCGTCGCTGTTTGAGCCGTTTGGTATCGTGGCCTTGGAAGCGATGGCAGCAAAAAGCCCCGTAGTTGCCTCAGACACAGGTGGCCTCTCAGAAATCATCGAACACGACGTGACAGGCGTAAAGGTTTACTCAAACAACCCTGATTCGCTGGCTTGGGGCATAACTAAAGTTCTCAAAGACGAAGGCTACGCAAGGTACCTGCGGGAAAACGCCTATCGTCGAATACAAGAAAAGTATGATTGGGCAAAAATCGCTCAGGACACCAAGCGCATCTATGAAGGCGTTTTAGGCGAGTACTCAAAGAGTTTTTGGGCATAGCCAAAGAAATACAAGGCAAAAAATCTTTGAGGTTCTGTCGCGTTTTTTCTCTAAATCGCATAACCGCATGATTCTGTACCGCACATGTTGGAACCACGCTGTCGCTTTGCCGCCTCTCTCCCCTCCGTTATAAAGCGTAGTTTACGCAGTTTCGGGCACTGAACCGTACGCCCCTTAAATAGCGAGGAGCCACCGCAAAGCCGCTTCATCGGAGCTTCATAAGCACCATTTCAGCCGCTAAAACCATCGGCTCCCACGTTTCGTTTAATGGCGGCGCATATGCGGTATCGGCTTTTGCCAACTCGCGCACGGTCATGCCTTTTTGTATGGCAAAGCTAATGCAGTTTATGCGCTGCGTGACTTCTTCCCCGCCTACGATTTGCGCGCCGATGATGCGTTGGCTTTCTTTTTCTACGACGAGCTTAACTTTTATTGGGGTTGCGCCGGGGTAATAGTCGGCGCGTGTTTTGCTGCTGATTGCGCCTGTGACGACTTCGATTCGGTTCCGTTGTGCTGCGGTTTCAGTTAAACCCGTATTGCCTGCTTCAATTTCAAAGAGTCTGGTGACCGCTGAAGCTAATACGCCTCCAAAAAGCGAGTAATCGCCTGCTGCGTTTGCGCCTCCTACTTTTCCCATCCGCACTGCCACTGTGCCTAGTTGTGGACAGACGGGTTTGTGGGTGATGATGTTTGGGGCTTCCGCGCAGTCGCCGACTGCGTAGACGTCTTTGACTTCGGTTTCCATGCGGCCATTGGTTTTAATCGCACGAGTTTCGCCCAGTGGAATTCCTGCGTCTGAGGCGAGTTTGGTTGAGGCGCGCACGCCAAACGCGCTGATGAACATGTCTGCTGTAATGATTTCTCCGCCTGCTTTTACGGCGGTGACTTTGTCGTCTCCGAGGAATTCCTCAACGGTTTTGTTTAGTAAGATTTGCATGCCTTTTTCTTCAAGATGCTGCTGCACAAGCTTCGCCATATCTGCGTCGAGGAGCTGCGGTAGAATCTGAGGCAACATTTCCACGATGGTGACTTTGAGGCCACGCTCCATCAAACCCACACCTAACTCCAGTCCAATTAAGCCTGCACCCATTATAACTGCGGATTTCGCGCCTGCCTTCACCGCTGCGTCGATGCGTTCTCCGTCTTCTATGCTGCGTAAGCTAAGGATACCTTGTTTTTCTCTGCCTTTGATTGGCGGAATGAATGGATCTGCTCCGGTTGCGATTACTAAGGCGTCGTATGGGAGGATTTCGGTTGCGCCGTCTTTGGTTTGGATTGTGACGGTTTTGTCTTTGGTGTTGATTGCGGTGGCTTTGGTTTCTAGGCGCAGGTTGAGTTTTTGCATCTGGAAATATGCAGGTGGATAAACTACCAGCTCGTTAAAACTTGGGATGTGTCCGGCGATGACAAACGGCAGTCCGCAACGGGAGTAGCCTGCAGTTTTCTCCTGTGAGATTAGGGTTATTTCTGCGGTGCGGTCTTTTTTACGTGCGGCAGAAGCTGCATCTACACCTGCTGCGTTTGCGCCGATGATGATTATGCGCCTTGCCATCCGCTTCGCCTTAGCATTTACCTGCTACTTGTGCTTTGTGCCACTCGACGGCTTTGTCGAAGTCGAGGAGGTTTGCTAGGTCAGCTTGTAGGTTGCTTGGTTTGACGACGAGTAGCCAGCCTTTGCCGTATGGGTCTTCGTTTAGGGTTTCGGGTTTGGATTGGACTTCTTCGTTGACTTCTTCAACTGTTCCGTTGATGGCTGAGACCAAGTCAGATACCGCTTTGACGGATTCCAACGTTCCAAATGGTTCCTTCTGTTTTACTTCTGTGCCGACGCTGGGGAGTTCGGCGTAGACTATTTCTCGGAGGGATTTTTGGGCGTAGTCGGTTATGCCGACGCGGACTTTGTCGCCTTCCACTTTGACCCAGGCGAAGTCTGTGGTGTAGTAGAGTCCTTCTGGCACTTCGTACTGTTCAACTTTTACCATGATCTGTGACCTTCCTTTTGTGTAACAATTTCGCCTCAGACATAAAAGGTTTAACGATTGTTGGTTGTGCAAGTGTCTAATTGGTTTATGGGGAAGCAGAAAATTAGCCATGTACCTCTATGTTGGCTGCATAACATTTACTTAGACATCGTTGCCGGTTTTCATGTTTTTATGGTTTCATCATCACCTTCGCCGTAACGTTCGGGTTAGAAGGAATGCGACAGGAAAGCCCACAAACAAAAGCTAAACTTCAAATGAACAGCGAACTTGCAGAAATAAAAAAACGCAGTCAGCGACTTAGCAAAAAAAGTTGACGCTATATAGAAGGAAATTGAAGAATAAGCCCATTTTTGGGCAAAATTTTTTTGTTTATCTTTCGCGTTTGCCTGCGATCCAATCTTCGGTGTCTTGGCGTGCTTGGCTGTCGGGAACTTGCTTAGGCGGATGCTTGAAGGCGTATGATGGCATGCTGAGCAATACGCCGCTGATTTTGCGGTCCAATGCGATTTTTGCTGCGCGGATAAGGTCTATTACGACGCCTGCGCTGTTTGGGGAGTCTTCGACTTCGAGTTTTGCGCTTATATTTATGGGGCGGTCGCCGAATGCGCGGGTCTTAATCGATAGGTAACAGATTTTCTTGTTGCCGAGGAACTGCACGAAGTCGCTGGGTCCGATTCTAGTAGGCAAATTGTACGGTACAAGGCTGGTTACTGCTTCGGTTTTGCTGATGCGCTTTGATTTTAGGCGGTTTTCAACGGTCATGTTTTGGAAGTCGGTGTCGCCGCCGAGGTTAAGCTGGTAAGTTTCATCTACGATGGCGCCTCGGTCAAGGCAAAGCTTGACAAGGGTGCGGTGCAGGATGGTTGCGCCGACTTGGCTTTTGATGTCGTCGCCTAAGACGGGCAGCCCCGCTTTTTCGAATTTTTTGGGCCATTCACCCGTGGCGTCAGAACCGATGAATTCAGGCATGCAGTTCACAAAAGCACATCCTGCGTCTATGGCGCATTGTGCGTAGAAGCGGACTGCGTCGTGGCTGCCCACTGGCAGGTAGTTGACTAGGATTTCTGCTTTGGCGTCTTTGAGAGTTTGAACCACGGATTCTTTGGTTGCGCTGCCATCGTAGACGTTGAAGGTTTCACGCATGTGAGGTGCAACGCCGTCAAGAATTGGGGCGGGTGAGACTTTTACGCCGAGGTGTGGGACGTCTGAGAATTTTTCGCAGCAGTTGGGTTTAACCCAGATGGCTTCGGATAGGTCTTTGCCGATTTTATCCTTGTTTACTTCAAACGCGGCGACGAAGCGTATGTCGCGGATGTGGTAGCCGCCGAAGTTGACGTGCATCAAGCCTGGGACGGATTCGTTTTCTTTTGCGTCTTTATAGTACTGGGTTCCTTGTACGAGGGCACATGCGCTGTTGCCAACGCCAACGATTGCTACGCGAATTTCTGGCATGAAAGGTTACATCCAATAGGTTATTTTGGTATGGCTTAATGTTTGCGTGCTCTATAACTTTTTCCCAACCTTCAACATACATCGATAAAGAAATCCCTATCTACAGGCTGCAGAGAAGCGGGTTATTTTTTGCGTTTCTTTGCTGATGCAATAGGGGGGAGTTCCTGTTTTTGCGGGGGTTTTGGAGGTTGCTGTAGTGCGGCTTTCTTTTGGCGTTCAGCATAATCTTTTTCGATGGCGACCCGGTGAACGTTGTTGTATGCGCAGAAGGGGATAATTTTTTTGTCAGGCGTGATGTAGTGTACGACACATCTGCGAACGCGGTTAACATCAAAGTTGTAGCTGTCCATAAAGGCCATGCAACCCAACAGGAAGATGCGACGGCGGATTTTGCCCAGCGACTTATACGAAGGCGCAACATGCATCTGCAGAATACTCTTCATCAATGTGAAGGTGCCGACTTCTTTGGTAACCAGCAACATGTTCATTGAAATCATGGAGCCCATAAACAGCGAGGAAAGCAGCTGCATTTTGTTTTTTGATTCAGCGGATTCAGCGGTTTTGCGTATGGTGTTGAAGAAGCGGTCAAAGTTTACGAAGCGGTTGATGGGGAACATTTTGCCATTCTTCGGCGAAACGTAAACCCAGTTGACGATGCCGCATTGGGGGCTGCAACTGAAAAGCGGCCAGGGTTTCTGCATGAATTTACGCATGATTTTGATGGGGGAAGTCATCACGGACATGGGAAACAGGTCGGTGGTTTTGATTTCGCCGTGTGTTTGTTTCTCTACGTCTTCGGCGAAGCTCCATTCGCGGAAGTTTTCTCGGAACGGATTCTCTGTGGCTCTTCCTGTGAAAGCTATGGGTTGAAAGATTAAGCCGCGGACGATGTCGGTGTTTTTTGCTGCGAAGCGAATCATGTCGCCGACTTCTTTGTCGTTGAGGCTCTTCATGAGTGTGTTGACTAAGATGACTTCCATGTCGTGTTTTCGGCAAACCTCGATAGCTTTTAGCTTAATGTCCACCAAGGGTAACCCTCGGACTTTCTTGTTAAATTCCTCATGAAAACTATCGAAAGAAAGGTAAACGATGTTTAACCCGTTATCTTTTAGCCGCTTAGCTAAACCTTCGTCACTGACCAAGTGGGTGCCGTTGGTCGCCAAAATGGTCATAAATTTTAGGCGGTGTGCAGCGGCGATGATTTCAGGCATATCTTCCCGTTCAAGCGGTTCTCCACCACTGAACAAAATCGCTGGCGGTTTCGGGTTGGCTTTAGCCGCGAATTCCAGCATGTCGATGAGTGCTTCTTTTGTGGGTTCGTAATCGTCACCTTGCCCAGGAAAAGTGGAGAAACAAACTGCACAATGGAAGTTGCAGCGTTTGGTTACGTCGATTACTCCGATAACTGTGCCTGACGCGTGGTTTTTGCAGGTTTCGCAAACATAGGGGCAACCCTCAGGGTTTTTGGGTGCGTTAAGGTCACCGAGGTACTGGAATTGGTCGTATTTTTGCATGTGGTCAAAGATGGGTTGGCTTTGCCAGTGGGTGGCTTTGAATTCGCCGTGTTCGGGGCATTGTTTGGTTATTTGGATTTTACCACTGTTGTTGTGGAGTTGGGCGTCGATTTTCTTTTGGCACTCAGGACAAATGCTTTTTGTTTCACTCACTATAGTAGCACTCCAAGGATTGCTTCAACTATCAGCGCCAAAATTAGCAGCATCATTGACATGGTTACAATGCGTTCGTACTTTCTGATGCTCTCAAGGGTCTTGGCGGAAGTAAACAGGCGAAGTGCTGAATAGATTAGCAGAGCACTCCAAATCAGAATTAGAGGCAAATAGTAAACAGTGAATTCTCCTAGGAAGTAAGGTAACGGTGCAAGTAATCCAGTTAAGAGGAAGAATACTCCGCCCACTTTTGCAGCGCTGATGTTGCCGATTTTTTGAGGTAAAGTTGGGTAACCAACTTTAGCGTCACCTTCCACGCTGAAAATGTCACGCAGGATGTTGCCGCCTATGGTGCCGAAAGCGATGGGATAGAGACTTAGCGAGATAAAACTTACTTTGCCTGTGAATGTTGCTTCGCCGAAGAGGAAAGCTGTGCCAGTTAGGACACCCATTAGCAGGTTAGCGGCGAACCCTGATTTGCGTTTAATTAAATAAGAGTAAACCAGAAGCAGAAGTGAATCAACTGCGATGATGGCGAAACTAAGCCAGTTAATCAATGAAGACAAAATTAACCCTAAGGCAAAGAATATCCCTGAAATGAGGACAGCCGTCTTGTAGGAGAGAGCACCAGATGGAATGGGGCGCTTAGGTTTGATGATTGCGTCGCTTCTGCGGTCATAGTAGTCATTTATGGCAAATCCGCCTGAAGCGATAAAAGACATAGAAAAGAAAGTCAACAACGCAACAACCCCGACGTTGACGTTGCCCAATGTAGTTGGGATATCTGCAAAGTTACCTTTGAGTATGGCAAAAGCGGTTAAAACTGCTAAGCCGCCAGTCATCATCCAATAAGGCAAACGCAGTAACGCGATTAATCCTCGAACTCGCGAGGGGGCGGTCATATCGTTATTTTCCTGTCAGCGATGACTTCTTTTATGCTTTCTTCGAGAGTGACTTTGGGTGTCCAGCCAAGTTCTTTTTGGGCTTTGGTTATGTCGAACCATATTTTACTTACGTCACCTTGCCATGAGACGCCTGTTGTGGATACTTTCGTTCGGTTCTGAAGGTTAAGGATTGACAAGATAAGGTCAGCGAGTTCAAGTATAGAAGTAGTTTTTCCTAAGCCCAAGTTGTAAACTTCACCATTGATTCCTTCCTTTTCGCCCAGAAGAATCAACGCCGCTACAACATCAGAGACATGAACAAAGTCACGGCACTGTTTACCTGTGCCCAGAATTACAAGTTTGTCTGGATCTTTAGCGAGTTTTTCGAGGAAATCATGGATGACGCCGTGGCAACGCAACCCATACACGTTAGCGAACCGTGTTATGACAACTTCTAAACCGTATTGCTCTTTGTACATTTGGCAGTATTGTTCGCCGACGACTTTACTTAACCCGTAACAAGAGAAGGGATGAAAACCGTATGATTCAGGTGTGGGGAAAACAGTTGGGTTTCCATAAACTGCTGCGGACGAAGCGAAAACTACCTTGGCGTCGTCTTTGCGTGCCTTTTCAAGCACGTGGAGGGTGCCTTTGGCGTTGGTTTCGAAGTCCACCAGCGGGTTCTCCATAGAGTAGCCGACGACGACTTGAGCGGCTAAATGGTAGATTACATCTTGTTTGGGCAGGTCACAGAGGGTTTTTAGATCCAAGATGTCCCCGTTAACGAATTTCGCCCTTGGAACATCTTTTACGTTCTGCATGGTGCCGCTTGACAGGTTATCATAAATCGTTAATTTATCCGTTAAGCTTGAAAGTTTACTGCAGAGATGATAACCTATGAAGCCTGCTCCGCCAGTAACCAGTACATTTTGCCCTTCCATTTTTGCCCCTCAAAGTCACGATAAAGCCTATATATTATTTACAGGCGAGTTGTAGGTATATGTCGCCGATGAAAGCTATAAAAGTTTTTAGGGATTTGCTTTCTTTCCTAACCATAATCCCAGTGGGCGGAAAAGAAGACTTCATCTTCACCACAGCCCAAAACATGTGGCTTTTCCCCGTCGTCGGCGGCTTAATCGGGATACTGGGCGGCTTATACTATTTAGCTTCCAGCGCCATCGTGGCGTTTCTGCTGGGTTTAGCAAACTCCTACATCGCCTTACCCATTGCGCTCTTATCAACAGCGATTCCAGCAGCCATGACCATCGCGTTCCTGCTCGTACTTACAGGACTGCAACACTTCGACGGCTTAATCGACCTCGGCAACGCAGTCGGCTTACGCAACCTGCACGAGCGAAAAATGAAAGCGCATGCTTGGGCGGTAACAGGTGCAGGCGCAGTTTTGGCGTTGGCTGTGGAGGCTGCGGCGTTTTTAGGCTTGTTCTTGGTGAACCCCGCTTTCGCCTTTGCAGCCATTGTTTTGGCAGAGGTTTCAGCCAAACTCGCTATGGTAACGATTGTATGGATTGGAAAACCTTCACATAAAGGGTTGGGCTCGATTTTTCTTGCAAAAGCCAAAAAAAACCTAAACACAGTCGCATACCTGCTTTCCGTCTTGATTGTTTACCCAGTTTTCTACGTCAAAGATCACCCGCTGCTCGGTTTGGTAGCAGTGGCCTTAGTGTTTGTCAGTGTTCCAGTGGCGTTGATCATGAATAAAGTTTCAAACAGCGTCTTTGGCGGAGTCAGCGGCGACATGATTGGAGCAACCAACGAAGTCACAAGGGCTACCACTTTGATTCTGTTTGCAGTGATGCTGATGTTGGGGGTGGTAGCTTGAAGGTCCCAGCACTGATTATGGCAGGCGGCAGAGGCAGCAGAATGGGGTTGCCAACAGAGAAACCGATGCTACCTTTCCTGGGGAAACCACTGATTGACTGGGTCGCCGAAGCAGTCCTAAACGCCAAAAAAATTTCCGAATTCTACGTTATCACAAGCGCCAATACGCCTAAAACGGAGGAACACTGCAAAAGCAAGGGCTGGAAAGTGCTGCGCACAGATGCAAAAGGCTACCATGACGATTTGAAGCAAGCAGTTTCGAAGTTGGGTTGGATGGGGGCGGTTTTGACGATGCCATCTGATGTGCCGGCCATAACGGGCAAAGTTCTGGATAGAGTGGTCAGCGAGTTTGAGGTTTGCGGAAAAGACTATTTGGCGGTGTTTGTGCCCATCGAGAAGCGGCAAGCTTTGGGATTGTCGATTTCCAGCACTGACGAGTACCAGGGCGTGTGGTATGCGGTTTCAGGCGTCAACATCATAAACGGTAGACAAACTTTGGGTGAAGGCAAAATCGAAACAGCAGCCATAATTACCGAGGAAACCGAAGTCGTCCTGAACGTCAACACAACCAAAGACCTTGAGGTAGCCCAAAACCTAATGAGCAAAACCAAAAAGGAGTAGGCGCGATTTTTATAGACCCTTATTTTGCTTTGCCGCCTCTCCCCTCCCTTATATAAAGAACAAATTCTTCTTCTAAACACTCTTACCAGAGACGTTTCTTTTCTATAGCAAAGGGTTGCATCCTCATTCCGCAACCTTGCAGGGCTTTTCTGATACCTTCCTGAAAAGCGCCCCGATGAGGGGTAAGGCAGGAGCTACTAAGAAGATAAGGAGAAAACAGGAACTCTTCTTAGTAGCCGCCTTCATACTTAAAGCGGGGTTTTGAGGTCAATTAAAGCGTTCTTGTATAGGTTTCTTGACTAAGCTTAGTCCAAATTCCTTGACTAAAACATCTGTGCCTCTTTCCGCACCGCCGCCGTATTCATGCTGATGACTTCCATGGTTTTCTGCAGTTTATCCTGTGGGCTAAACTCCCAGAGCTCCGTGCCCTCCTCAAAAACGCCCGTGTGCCCCGGCGGAGCATAGTAAACGTCTCCTGCTTGGAAGGTTTCCTCTTTTCCGTCGTAGCTGATTTTTCCCTTGCCCTTGACTATTATTCCCCAATGTGGGCAGGGGTCGCGGTCGTTGGGCAAACCTTTGAGGTAAGGCGTTACGTCGAAGCGTTTCTTGAAAACATCGTATTCCACATGCATCTCGCCCCATGTGGTTTCGTAGGTGGTTAATTCGTCGGTTTCCATGGTTTTAGGTAACTCGGTTTTTTGAGCGCGCATCTCTATATACACGTCCATTTTCAGGAGGGGTTGACTGAACCTGTGATGTTAAACCCTTGTGACTGCATGCTGCAACAACAAAGAGAGACTTTATCGAAACAGTCATTAAGCAAGATACGTAATCAAAACTGTATTTGGCAGTGGAGAACATGAGAGAAGCATACATCTGGATCGCGGTAGCGTTTTTGGCGGGCATCATCGTAGGCACAGTCGCAACCGCCTATCAAGCAAACCCTAATCCCAACCCCAAAGTCATGGAAGTCGACCACATTCAGCGCCTTTATACGATGCAGTGGAACGGACAGAACACTACGCTCACGCTGGTTTTTCGAGACGGCAACATGACCACGCTGCCTGTGGTGACGGGGCAACAGTTTGTCTGTAATGGCTCCTCAAAGCTCTATGAGGGAGATAAACTCCTCTTTCAGTTCCCATAGCGATTTCTAAAAAATATAAAGTTAAGATTGAAGCAGCAAAATCGCTTTAGCTAAGTCGCCGTCGGCTTCTGCGGCTCATTCACCACCATGTCCTCCTTCGCTTTGGAAACCACGAACCTGCTGGAAAACAACCAATTTATCCTCTTAATACTAAACATCCTAGCGAACGTGGGCTTATCGATTGGAGCCATCATAGGAGGCAGAGCAGTAGGCAACTTGGTAATGGAGAGTATAGTTTAATGCGGCAAAAAATGTGGCAACTACTTATTCGCATAAAGCGGAACGATGAAGTGGGCGGTAAACGCCTCGAGAAGCTTATCATGGATTACCTCATGAAAGCCCACGTTGAAGGCGCCACAGTCTGGACAGGCGTGAACGGCTTCGGGAAACGGGGAAAATCCACGCTGCATTGGGAAGGCGTCACAGTTAACATGCCCCTAATCATCGAGGTTGTGGATAGCCAGGAGAAGCTTGAGCCGCTGCTGCCCGATTTGAAGCACATCGTCGGCGACAACGGACTGGTAACCATACAAGAAACCTACATCATATAGTTGGCCATCACGCGACGTCTCAAAGCTGACCTCCCCTCCCTTATTTAAAGAAAAAAAGAGGCTTTGCTGTTTTCTAGCTTTTTTAACGGTTAAATAATCGGGTTAGTTCTTTCCTCATCTGTTATGCGTGTAGTAGGTGAACTGGTTGGTTGATTTTCGCAAGAAATCTTTAGGGGAAGACGAAGAAAACTACCAGGCAATGGTTGACTTAAGCAGGGTTGCAGACAAAGGCGACAGCCCCCTGTCCTCGATGGGTTCAATCAAAAAAATGCCCTTCTCCCTTCAAGACCTGCATTTCGTGCCCGCCCAAGTACACAGAATCCCCCTTAACATAGACGAAAAAGTCAACACCGAAATCGTCATAGGACCAAAAGCAGCCAGCCCCCTCAAAGCATCAACTCCCATAATGTTTAGCGGTATGAGTTACGGTGCAGTCTCCAAAAAAGTCCGCCTCATTTTGGCAACCGTTGCTTTAAAACTCAATGTCGCCGTAAACTCCGGCGAAGACGTTGTGCTTCCCGAAGAGATAGAGTTAGCCCAAAAACACCTCATCATACAGTACTCGCCAATAAGGTTTGAATCTGCCCAAAACGCTCTAAAGCGGTGTTCCGGGGTGGAAATCCGCTTCGGGCAAGGTGCGTATCCGGGTTGGTTGAGCCGTTTGCCGGGTTCAAAAATGACTGGGGAAGTGGCGGCGCTTTTTGGGCGAAAAGAAGGCGAAGACGAATTTACTCCTGCTCACCACCCCGACATCACCAATAGCTTGGAGCTTAAAGAGAAGGTGCGGTGGCTAAAGGAGACTACTGGGGGCGTTCCTGTTGGAGCCAAAATCGGCTGCGGCAACGTAGAAGCCGACGTGGAGATGCTTGCCGAGTGCGGGGTGGATTTTATTGCGCTTGACGGCTTTGGAGCGGGAACGGGTGCAACGGAGCTTTTTGCGCGGGAACATGTTGGGTTGCCCCTTGTTGCTGCGTT
>Ga0073932_1004151_pt1 | contig 17788 bp, 14 predicted proteins | sample DewCreD2012metaG_FD_76967 | JGI IMG/M metagenome (GOLD analysis project Ga0073932, IMG submission 76967) | Hot spring sediment bacterial and archeal communities from British Columbia, Canada, to study Microbial Dark Matter (Phase II) - Dewar... ... | reverse complement strand
GAGCGCGGTGAATCCTAGGTCACCATCGCCACGCTGAGAGCCACGGCCTAACCGGTCGAGAGAACCACCGGTCCCTGATGCGCGCCGACGGGGGTGAGCAGTCGGCGGGAGGCCTCCCAACTCCCTTTCAAAGAGCCTGACACGATAAGAAAAACGACAAACACCCGGAATTAGCTGAAAAACAATGGCTGGCGCCGCTGTCGCAAGCCAGCTTGAACGCCGGATCAATTGCTTAAGGACTGCCGACGCCGCGGCAACAGCGCCATTTACGCCTTCTTCGCTCAGGTCGCCGTATCTGCCAACGCCACGGCCGGCTTCGCGACAAAGCGCGACATCTGCCCTGGGAGGAGTATGCCGGCAGCCAATGGCATGCCGTCCCTCAGCTCCGGGTTGCCAGCTCCTGCACCAGCTTCGCCAAAGTGCGCACCGTTACGCCGGTTGGCCCTTTGGCCATGAATGGCTTGGCTTCCTCAAGCCACGCCGTGCCGGCAATGTCCAGGTGTACCCAGGGCGTCATTTCCACGAATTCCTTCAGAAACATGGCCGCTGTGATTGCTCCACCCCACCGGTTGCCGACATTCGGGACATCCGCGAAAGCGCTCTTCAGGGCCTCCTTGTACTCATCGTCAACCGGCAGGTTCCACAACTTCTCGCCCGCCGCTTTCGAGGCCGCCAGCACGCTGCCGAGGAAGTCCTCATCGTTCGAGAAGACTCCCACGTTCACAAACCCCAGCGCCACCACCACCGCGCCCGTCAGCGTCGCCACGTCCACCAGGTGCGTGCACCCCAAACGCTTGGCGTAGGTGATGGCATCCGCCAGGATCAGGCGCCCCTCCGCATCGGTGTTCAGCACCTCAACGGTCTTCCCGGAGAGAGTGGTGACGATGTCTCCAGGCCTTTGCGCCCGCCCGCCGGGCATATTCTCCACGGCCGGAGCCAGCGCCGTCACGGCCACTGGCGGCTTCAAATGCGCCAGCGCCCGCATCACTCCCAGCACGGCGGCCGCGCCCGCCATGTCGTACTTCATCTTTTCCATGTTCTCCGAGGGCTTGATCGAAATCCCTCCCGAGTCGAACGTCACGCCTTTCCCCACCAGCCCGATGTGCATCCCCGGCACCCTCTCCTGCTCCGGTTGGTAGCGCACGACAATCAGCGCCGGGGGCTCGCTGGAGCCTGCCGCCACTCCGAGCAGCGCTCCCATGCCGAGCTGCGCCATCCGCTCCCGGTCCAGTACCTCGCACCCCAGCCCGCATTCGCGGGCCATCTGACGCGCCCGCTCGGCCAGCGCCGCTGGAGGCAGGCGGTTGCCGGGCTCGTTGACCAGCTCGCGGGCGAAGTTCTGCGCCTCGGCGAGCACCCGCCCCTGGACAAGAGCTTGCTCATGCGCCGCCGTGCTTGCTCCCAGCGCCAATGTCAGGCAGTCCACCTCCTTCGGCGATTCGGTCCGTTCGGTCTTGTACCGGTCCGTCTCGAAATCTCCCAATATCGCCCCCTCGGCCGCCGCCGCCACGTGTTGCGGGGCGTCGAACGGAGCATCCAGCGCCAGTGCGATCCGCGCGCAGCCTTTGCATTTCAGCAGCCGGATCGCCGAGCCGGATATTCGCCGCAGCTCCGCGTGAGTGAGACTCCCCCTCTTGCCCCCTCCGATCGCCAGGAGCCGGCCGCACCTCAGCCCAGGAGGGCGGTGCCACAGCGCCGTGTCCAGCAGTTTTCCCTTGAACTCGCCGGAGCGCCGGAGGTCTTCAAGCCAACTCCCGGCCGGTTCAAGCCACCGAGGCGGCGCCTCCGCGGATTCCGGCTTCTCCTCCTCAAAGGCCACCACCGCCAGGGCGTCCGCCTCCACCTCATCAACCGGTCCCACACGAATCCTGATGTCCATTCACCCCTTCTCCTTGTTGCCGCTCATCCCCGCCGGCGCATCGCCGCTCTGGCCTCGGCCTCCTGAGCCTTGGTCCGCTCCACTTCGCGCTTGTCGTGCAACTTCTTTCCCCGGCCGACCGCCAGCTCACACTTGATTCGCCCGCTCTTCAAATACAGCTTGGTCGGAATCAGGGTCAGCCCCTTCTCTCGCGTCTTGCTCTGAAGCTTGTCGATCTCCTGTCGGTGCAGGAGCAGCTTGCGGCGGCGCACCGGGTCGTGATTCTGCCGGTTCCCGTGCGTGTACGGACTGATATGCGCGTTCACCAGCCACGCCTCCCGGTTCAGTACCTCGGCGTAGCTGTCCTTGAGCTGAACCTTGCCGTCCCGCGCGGACTTGACCTCGGTCCCCGTCAGCGCCACCCCCGCCTCGAACCTCTCCATCAGAAAAAACTGGTGGGCCGCATGGCGGTTGTCAGCGAGAATTTTGACCTTGCTTTCCACGGCCGAATGTCGGTTTTCCCCTGCACGCCGCGATGCTCCCCGGCGTCAATGACTAATGTGAGCTGTACCGGCGTGAGCGGCAACTCTATCTTAACACAGGGCTTGGAAAACCAATAAGATGCTTGAAATGAAGAGATTAGCGGTGATTCTGGCGGCGGCGCTGCTGTGGGTCGGCGCTTCCCCCGCCGAGGCCCGAACGAAGAAGGGCGACCAGTTCTACTCCCAGGGGCAGCAGGCCGAACAGCGGCGAGACTACGAAACGGCCTTCGGCGCCTACGAAAAGGCCCTGGCCGAAGACCCCGGCGACGTAGTCTATCAAATGGCTCTCCGCCGGATGCGCTTTCAGGTGGGCCAGGCCCACGTCGATCGCGGCGAAACACTGCGTGCCGAAGGCAAACTGGAAGAGGCATTGCTCGAGTTCCGGCAGGCTTTCGAGATTGACCCCGCCTCGCCCATCGCCGTGCAGGAGATTCGGCGAACCATGCTGATGATCGGGCAGCAGAAAGATCTGAAGTCCCCTTTGCCTCCAGAAGTGCGGGGGCTCACCCCGGCCGAGCACGCCCGCCGTGAGACCGACCAGCGCCTGGCTTCGGTGATGGCCGTTCCGCAGCTCAAGCCTCTCTCGCCGGCGCCGATGACCTTCAAGGCCAACAACCAGCCGCCGCGGGTCATCATCGAAACCATCTGCAAGCTCGCCGGAATCAATCCTATCTTCGACCCGGACGCGCAGGTGCAGGCCCAATTCCGCTCCCCGGCTATGAGCGTCGAATGGACCAATATCACCATAGAGGAGGCGCTGAACTTCATCGCCACCCAGGCTCGCCTCTTTTGGAAGCCCATCTCCCAAAACGCCGTCTTCATCACCGCTGACAACCCGAACAAGCGGCGCGAGGTGGAAGAGACCGTCACCAAAGTCCTCTACATCAACAACGTCAGCGCGCAGAACGACCTCACCGAGATTCGCACCACCGTACAGCAAATGACCGGCGTCCAGCGAGTCGCCGTCTCTCAGGCGCAAAATGCCATCATCATCCGCGGAACCGCCGATCAGGTGGCCCTCGCCGAGATCCTTGTCCGTAACCTCGACCGGCCCAAGGCTGAAGTCGTCGTCGATGTGGTCCTGCTCGAGGCCAGCCGCAGCAGTTCACAAACCCTGACGGCGGCTTTGAGCTCCGCCGGGGGTACGGGCATCAGCATCCCGATCACCTACACCCCGCGCGGCGCGGCCGCCAATAGCTCCGGCACCCGCCTCAACCAGCTTTCACGCACCAGCAGCGCGGACTTCTCCGTCGTGCTGCCCGGCGGACTGCTGGAGGCCCTCATGAAGGACGGAAGCGTCAAGATTCTGCAATCGCCGCAGGTGCGGGCGGTGGACGGCATGAAGGCCACCTTGAAAGTAGGCGACCGCGTGCCCTACTCCACGGGCGGATTCCAGCCCGCCTTCGGCCAGGTGGGCGGCACAGGGTTTTCCTCCCTCTACAACCAGTTTCAGTTCATCGACACCGGCGTCACGGTGGACATCACCCCCAAGATCCACGGAAGCGACGAAGTCACCTTGCACGTGGAGTTGACGGTCTCCAGCGTCAAGGAACGCATCGAGATCGCCGGCATCTCTCAGCCCGTGGTCGGCAACCGCAACATCGTCCATGACATCCGGCTTCGTGAAGGCGAAGTGAACTTACTGGGTGGATTGGTGCAATCCCAGGAGACGAAAACCATCTCCGGCATCCCCGGTTTGTCCAACATCCCGGTTGTGCGGCGCCTCTTTACCGGGGAGAAGATCGAACGCAGCGAGAGCGAGTTGCTGATCGCGCTCATCCCCAGAATCATCCGCACCCCGGATCTGGACGAACTCAGCTTCAAGACCGTCGCCATCGGCAGCGAAGCCAGCGCCCCCAGGCTGACCTACGCGCCCAGGCGCGCCGCGGAGGGCGGGGCGCTGCCCGGCGCCGCAGCCGCCGCCACGGCTCTTCCCTCCACCCCCGCGGAGCCGCCCAAGCCACTCGGACCTCCAGCCGCGATGTTTGCGCCGGCGACCGTCGAAACCCAGGCCGGCGGCCGCGTGACGGTCGATCTGAAGGTGGAAAATGCAGCGGACCTCTTCTCCGCGCCGGTCCAGCTCAAGTTCGATCCGAACGTTCTTCAGCTCGAAGACGTCACCCGGGGAGGTTTCCTGGTCGGCGACGGCCGCGAGGCCATTTTCACCAGGAACATCCAAAACACCACGGGCGACGTCAAGGTCATGCTGCGCCGCATGCCCGGCATGGGCGGCATCAGCGGCTCCGGCACGCTGGTGACTCTGACCTTCCAGGTGGTGGGCCAAGGGGTGACCACCGTTTCGGCGCCCAATCTGACCTTGCAGGATTCGGGTGGACAGACCATCCTGACCGCCTCGCCGCAGGCGACGATCGCAATCAAGTGAGGAGGGGCAGGGAAGTGAGAATCAAGAGCCGGCGGGGGATGACGCTCGTGGAGCTGATTGTCTCCTTTACCATCCTGGCTCTGCTCACGACCATGGCTCTCCCGCTGGCCCGCTACAAGGTGCGGCGCGATCGCGAGCGGGAACTGCGCTTTGCCCTTCGCGAGATGCGCACGGCCATCGACCGCTACAAGGATCTGGCCGATCAGGGGCAGCTCGGCACGCAAAGCGTCGACTCTGACAACTACCCGCAGACTTTGGAGGTGCTGGTCGAGGGAGTTACTCAAACCGGCACGGTGGACAAGAAGATCCGGTTCCTCCGGCGCATCCCCAAGGATCCGATGACCAACTCCTATGAGTGGGGGCTTCGCAGCACGAGGGACGATCCGAAGTCTTCCAGTTGGGGCGGGCAGAATGTATTCGATGTCTATACCAAGAGCTTGGAAAGGGCAGCCGATGGTACGCCGTACTCGGAGTGGTGACGGGCGCGGAAACGCGCGCGGGTTCACCTTGGTGGAGCTGATGATCGTGATGACGGTCGTGACGATCATCGTCTCCATGGCCGTTCCCATCTACCAGAGGTCCATCGTCCGCGCCAAGGAAAGTGTGTTGAAGAACAATCTCTTCACGCTTCGGACTCTGATCGACGAGTACACCTTCGACAAGCAGAAAGCGCCGCAGGCGCTCGAGGATCTGGTGCGGGAGGGTTACCTGCGCCAGGTGCCCGTGGATCCGATGACCGGTTCCAATCAGACCTGGCGGATCATCATGGAAGACGCCATGGCCAGCGTGAACCAGACGGAGCCGGGCATCTTCGACGTCCGCAGCGGATCGGACCAGACCAGCCTGGAAGGCACGCCGTATTCCGACTGGTAGTGGGCGCGGCTGCGCGAGGTTTCCTAAACCGCTTCATCTCCGGATAAAATAGACAGGTAGAAGTAACTGCCGCCCTGAGGCAGAGATGCAGCTAACCGGGGAGAGCGGGCGGGTGTATCCCCCCGGGATCAGGCGCCTTCGCCTGACGGCCATGTGCGCCCCGCGATTGCCATATCCGCGCCAGCGGCTCACCGCGGCGGGAACGCTCTCGCGGGCCGGTTCCAGAGGCCGCGCGGGAAACCGGCGCCACGCGCTCTGCGTCTCACGAGCCTTCAGGGTCTGACCGAGGTGAGCTTCTATGCCTTTTGTGCTAACGCTGCTTGTAATTCTGCTTTTGTGTCCCTCCAGCGCGCCGGCACAGACCGCAGCGGGCGCTGGAACCGTGAACGGAGTGGTTCGCGACTCCTACGGCGATGGTTTGCCCGATGCGGAGGTCATTCTGACCAATGATTCGCTGGGCTTCCGCCGCAGGATGGAGACCACCCTGGACGGAGTCTTCGACGCGGCGGCGCTGCCCCCTGGCTCCGGTTACCGGCTGAAGGTGAGCCGGAGGGAATACGCCGGCTGGGAATCCGCGGAGTTCTCCGTTCCATTAGGGAGGGCGGTGAGCTTCGAGATTACGCTGCCGGAGGCGGCTCAGGGCAACACCGGCGCAAGCGTGGCGTCGGCGCGGATGCTGGCGGCGGTTGAATCCGGCATTTCTACGCAAGTCGACGGCCCCTCGCTGGAGAGTCTGCCGGTCCGGACGGGAGACCTCGGGCTGCTCGCGCTGCTCGTACCCACGGTGCGCCAGGATGCGCAAGGGGAGTGGTTGAGTTTTCTGGGGCGCGTGGGCCAGTATCCGGTTGTGGTCGACGGCGTTGCGACCGAGAACACTTCTGTGAACTACGCCTCATCCATCGCGCGCCGTGCATCGTCAGAATCCGTCCAGGGTCTCGAGGTGCTGACCTACGGATATCCGGCGCAAATCGGCGGGTCTCTGGGGGGCGCGGTGAATCTTGCCACCCGTGGCGGAAGCAACTCCTTCCATGGATCGCTTTACGACAATTACAGAAATGAGGGCCTGACCGGCACAGGACGGTTTGCCTTGGGCCGGAACCTCGCCGGGCGCAGCCACCGTCCCGGCGCTCGCCTGGGCGGTCCCCTGGTCAAAGACCGGCTGTTCTTCTTCGCCAGTTTTGAGGAGCAGGACGCCGAGTCCAAGGTCATGAACCGGGTTCTGAACCCGTTGATCGCGAACCCGGCGGGGACCTCGGTCGATCTTTCGAACTGCAAGGCGAGTACGGCGCAGTGCGCGGCGGCGGCGCGGTTTCTGGAGGGGCAGATGAATGTGATCTCGCCTGCGTCCCTGCGCTCCGTCTCCGGGTTGGCGAAGATCGATTTGAACCTGAGCCGGAGCCACCGCTTCCAGATGGTGCTGCGGAATGGCCGCTGGAAGTGGCCGGAGGGGTTCCACACCGAGACGGTCTCGGCGCAGGGCGGACTGCTTCACCAGAATGCTCTGGAGGCCAGGACACTGTACTCCAAGCTGGGCTGGACAGCGGCCCTCAGCCCCACGGCGGTGAACGAGATGTCGCTCGGGACGTTCCGTGAGCGGTTCACCGGCTCGCCGCCGGCGTCGGAACTTCCCACCGGGGCGCTGAGGATTCACCTGGCGGAGGCGAGCGTTGGAGCCGCGGAGCCGTATCGCTCCAGTCTGCGGGGGTTGAGCCGCAATCAATTCGGGAACCATCTGCGTGTAAGCGGCATGGGGCATACGGTTCAATTCGGTTTGCACTGGTCGCAAAATCCCCACACCATCCAGGAACTGCATGAGTCGCACGGCGCCTACTGGTATCCCACTCTGACCGAGTTCGCCAGAGACTATTCCGGCGGCGGAACCAGAAGTTATACCTATTTCACGCAGACAATCGGACAGCCGGACCGGAAGTTCCGCACGACGGATTTCAACGTCTATGTGCAGGACACATGGCGCTTTCTGAGGCGGCTGGCCATTACCGGCGGCCTGCGCTGGGATTGGACCGCGATGCCGGCGCCGCTGGCGGCGGATCCTGGTTTCTATCAGACCGGCACAATCCCGGAGCCAAGCCTGGCGTTCTCTCCGAGGGTTGGCGCGGCGTGGGCGCTGGACGACAGGACGGTGGTTCGTTTTGGATTCGGCATTTACTACGCCCCCTTCGCGACCGCGTTCGTCGATGCGCTGTACCTGGGCAACGGGCGGTATCAGACGAGTCTCACGATCAACCCGGCACAAAGCGGCGCGCCGCTGTTCCCCAATATTGTGGCCTCTCCGGCGGGGGCGCCGGCGGGATCCAAGAACCTGGCTTACGCACTTTCCAAGATCCGCTACTCTTACAGCCCGCAGACTACGGTGTCGGTTGAGAGACGGCTGGGCGGAGGCGGGGAGGCGGCGGTGCGGTACCTGTCCAACCCGGGCTACCGTCTGCATACGCTGAAGGACGTGAGTCTGGGCGATTCGGCCACAAGCCGCACCTACACGGTTCTGAACGCTTCCGGGGGCACGGCCGGTCTGTTTCCGGCGGCGCTCTGGACCAGCCGCGCCGGCAGCGTGAACGCCCACGTCTACGAAGTGTATAGCGGCGGCAACTCCTCCTACCAGGCGATGCTCGCGGAGCTGAAGAAAGGTTTCTCGCACGGCGTAACCGCGCAAGCTTCCTACGCGTGGTCCCATGCCATCAGCAACACCGGGGGTCCATGGGTCCTGCCCACGATTCCCGCCAGCACCTACAACGGGAAGCCCGAACTGGACCGCGGCAACACCGGCGCAGACCAGCGCCACCGCCTTGTCCTGAGCTGGAACTGGGAACCGGCGTTGCCGTCCGGGGCTCCGGCGATCGCCCGCACGTTGGTCAACGGCTGGCAGCAATCGGCGATTCTCACACTGGCGTCCGGACTGCCTGCGACTGCTCTGGCCGCGGTGGCCGGGCAGCAGTTCACTGGTGTGAGCATGGCGTACACCAGTTCCTTGACCGGCTCCGGCGGGTGGGCGCGTGTCCCGTTTTACCCCGTCAACAGCCTGCGGAATGAATCGCAGAGCAATCTGGACCTCCGCGTGTCGCGGGCGTTCTCCTTCACGGAACGCGTGGCGGCAAGACTCGCTCTGGAGGTATTCAACCTGTTCGATAACCAGCCGTCGACAGCGGTCAACAACATCGCCTTCGTGGCTTCCGGAGGGACGCTGAGCCCGGTGCGGGATCTTGGCGCGCCCGTTCGGGCGGCGCCGCCGAGAAGCGCTCAGTTGGCGATCCGGCTGGAGTTCTGACGCGGACAGACGCGACGGCCGCCGAGCTGACCCGCCAGGACCACTTTCGACGGGCCACTCCGCCCGCGAACGGCGTTACTTTTTCCTGGAGGCGGCTTTCTTCAGGGCTGCCTCCGGGTTGGCGTCGAAGGTGCGCTTGCAGTGGTCGGAGCAGAAATAATAGGTCTGCCCCTTATAGTTGCTCTTTCCGGCGGATTTGGCCGGATCAATCGTCATCCCGCAGACCGGGTCCAAGACCTTCTGCGCCTGTTTTCGGGGCGCCGCGGCCCCTTGATTCTGAGCCGCGAGAACGGATGCGGCGGGTCCAGCCGAAAGCAGTATTGTCGCGAGCGCCGTGGCGACGAATCGCATGTGCATTTCCTCCCTCGTCGTTTGAGTTGCCCAGTTGGAGCGTCCGCCAGAACTGCGATCGCCCCCCTCTCCCATTGTGACAATTTCGGTGACAAATTTCGGTGACAGGCTACCAAACCCCGAAATAGGCTGCGGGAGCAGGTCCGAAACTCCTGGCCGGGGAACGGCCTGTCCGCGCCGGGGCGATCAAGACCGGGAGCATCGGAGAGTGCCGGGTGGCTCCGCGCGCGTTGCGATTTGATCAGACGTCCTTGCGCGGCCAGGGAACCGCAGCGGGCGGAGATGGGATGCGGGAACAGGCGGAATGGTAGCCGTTTCGGAGGGAGACGGGAGGCTGGAACCGGCCAATGGTAGACTATTAGGAGAGCGTGGGCGGAGAGAATGGCGTGCCGGCCCACACGCCTGCGCCACACTCCCCGGTCGTCTAATGGTAGGACAGCGGCCTTTGGAGCCGTGAATCGTGGTTCGAATCCATGCCGGGGAGCCACACCGTCTACGTCCCAACTTCAAGGCCCATTATCTTGACAGCAGCGCTCGACGCCACTTCGGCCTGTATCCGCCACATTCCGCATCTGTTGCGCTCTGCTCTTCCTCTCTCGTTGGAAACCATGATTCGTGGGGTGGCGCACTCAACCCCCGGGGTTGAGGCCGAACCCCAAGTTTTCGCGTACCAATTCTCGGCTTTCTCCAGTTGACAGGACGCGTTTGTTGACGGCCCCGTCCAATTCGGTCCCCCGAGATCGATGGGCTTCGAAATGGCCTTCTTTCTGCACAAGCCTCAACGACCCAGGGTGAGGCAGGGATATCCTCCCGCACAGTCCCGCAGATGCGCAGAGACACGTGGATCTTGGCCTCGTTGGAGGATGCGCCCACTCAATGCTCCATCCGGTCCCGCCTCATTGGGTCGCGACTCGGATGCGAGGATCGAGGATGCGAGACCGTTCACGTTCCTGTCTTGTTCGATATAATCGCTGCTTCGTTCATCTTCTCGCCCCATGCCCGAGTTCACCGAGACGTTGCAGCGAACCAGCGACTTCTGGGAGGCCTGCGCACGGCACACCGTCCGCCAGACCTGTCGAACCGTCCAGCACATCTACCTTTGTGACCCCTGCGCCCGCCGCCTGACTGAACAGGCCTTTAACAACCGCCCGCCGATCTACCACGGCGAAACACTCACTGGATATTGCGGCCTGTGCAACCAGCGGACCGACGTGACCTTGCGTTTGTGGTTCGCATGCGGGATCTGTTGGAACGTGATCATCGCCTACCAGAAGACGTTCGTCGCGTCAGACGCCGTGCTGGCTTTTTGGCGTCAGACTGTGCAGCCACGGTTTCCGAATCTGCTCTGCGAGGAGCGGGAGGTTGTCCAGTTGACCGCCTTCGCGCGCCGGGCTAAGACCAAGAAGCAGTTGGCGACCGAGCTGACTGTACTCGATTTCTTGGTGTCGGAGATCGCACCGCCACAGAAGCCGGTTTTTCACATCGAACTGAAGACCGGCCCCGGCTCGATCGACGACATGACCGAGTTCCAGTTGGACGTGAACGACTCGAACGACATCATCGGCGCAGTCAGGAACACCGGACTGCCTGCCTACATCTTCCATGCTCAGGTGGTCCACGAATACGAGCCCCCAACGCGATACAGCGTCGCGCGGGCGATGTGGTTCACCGACATCTGGGCCCTGAAGGCCAGTCAGAAGGACACGCGCCAGCGCCAAGGCGAGAACAAGAAGGCCGGCTACTACAAAACCGAGGCGTTCAGGCCCATCGGTCGCTTCGTAGAAGAACTGGCGGCGCGCCGGTACGAGCATCTCGCAACCCGCATCGGAGAACTGGTGTTAGATTGAGCAGGCGAGCTCCAGGGCCTCTTCGACGGCGCGATCAACTATGATCTGGTCGGCGAGGTCGTCGCCCACCCGATCGGCGATCAAGAGCAACTGCTCCCGACTGGGATATTTCAGCCGGCGTAAGTCTTGTGCGTTCACCTGGGTGTGTCCACTGAGGTTCCGGAAGTAGGTGTCGGCCAACGTCGAGTTGAGGAAGGCGGTGAGACCGCGGGCCAATGGGCGCGGAAGCCCACGACCTTCGGCGTGGTAGTAGTTCAGGTGGTTCTCGAACCCGACAGCGGGACAGCGGATCAGATCTGGATCGTAGAGCGCCGCAACAATGCGTCGTCGTTCTTCCTTTGCACTGAACCGCTTCACCACGATGTAGACTTCGCTCGGGATCAGAAGGTCAGCCGTGGCGCTCTCACTCTTGATGGCCGTCGACTTCTTCGGGTGCGGCTTAGGCCAGACGACGTATCCGTTCTCGAGGTTGAAGGGGTAAATCAGGGGCACCGATCTGGCATCCGGATTCACACGCAGGTATGGCCGAGCGCGAAAATCCACGACTCGGCCCGTCGAAACCGACAGTCCAAGGTCATGGAGACTGCAGCTCAACTGGTCGGCGACGTCGGCCGCCTTTCGCCCGGCCTCATCTGCGATCACATGCACGACCATCTCCGGATCTCGCGGATGGATCACGTCGGCGTACGACACCCTCCACATCCGCGGGCTGGGGTCAAGGGGTCCTAGGCTGGACGAGATCACCACCGCGTCCGGCCTTTTCTGTGTCCTGACCGCGTGAAAGATCAGGTTCTCCTGAAGCACCTCGTCATCCCGGAAGGCATGCGATCGGGACTCGTAGACGTGCAAGCGGTCTAGCGTCATCCGGGAGAAGAAGTCGCGTCGAAACGCTTTGAAGTAGGGGCCGTTGCAAAAGCTTCGTGGGGTGATAGCGACCAGTTCGCCGCCTTGTTTGAGGAGCCGCGCCGCCATAGCGAGGAACGCTGAATACAGGTTGTTGGCCTCGATGCCAGCGGCGGTGAGTATCCTTCTAGTCTCGGACTCGCCGTTGATCTTCCGGTACGGCGGGTTCAGAATCACGCAATCAAAGTCCGTCCTGGACGTCCCAGCAAGCGGCAATGTCAACGCAGCGGCCGCGGCCCCAAGGAAGTCTTCCCTTAAAACCTCGTATTCAAACATAACGCCGCAGGTCGCGCACAACTCGGCGCAATCCGCCATTGTCCGCTCGAGGGCCTGAGCGAGCGCAGAATCGATTTCGTAAAGGGTTGCACGAATCCTTGTTGCTGTCCTTGGTCCACCCACAAACCGGGCGATGAGTGCAGCAGTGAGGGAGCCAACGCCAGCGCCTGCGTCTAGAATAGAGATGTCTCGGCCCTGCGGAGCGAACATCCCGGTCATGAACTGGGCTACGGGGGCCGGTGTCAGGAACTGGCCCAGTTCGGCCTTAGACACGGGGTCCAAACGACCGGAGACTTGCCGCCGTCTACTCTCCAGCTCATTCAGAAGCCTTACCCATCTCGCTGAACTGATCGTGTCTTCCAATCCGCGACTCCCGATTGCAATTACACCATTGCCTTTCGGGTTCTGCAACCAAGATGAACGTAGCCCAGGACTGCCGTCGGACGTCTTGACTAAAACCACGCTGGCCCGGCCAGTAAGCTTGTCGGCGTTCATCGGTCCCGCGGGGCGGTAGCAATTGCCGCAGCCGCTGATGCAGGCGAGTTTGCCGTTGGCCGCCACTTTCAGCATGGTGCTGTTGGGGAGGCAGTAGCTGGATAGTGAATCATGTGCGACGAGCCGGTGTTGGCCGCGAGAGCGATGATTGCGCGGCTCTTCGCGAATGTATGGCCACCGAGATTCGGAAAATCCCGAGACGGCGCGAGCGACCACGACGGGCAGTATCGGGGCAAGTGCGATGTGGATTGGAACGATGGCCGACAAGCCCACTCGCGCACTTGGCAGTCGCGTCCAGGCCGGCCAACAAAGTCGCAAAACTTCCAACGCGCGCTGGTATTAGTTGACAGGAGCGCGAACGCGTCCCGGAACACCAGACAGCGGGCAGGCCGCCAAGCGGGACTCGTTGTGGGTGCTGGACCTTGGATCGAGCAGCCACACGTTCCGGCCGCTGGCGGCGATTCCATCCTTCGTCCGCGCCCACCTCTTCCTCGCCTGCGGCCTGCCAGGGAGGACAAATGGGAGTGGGCGTGGACCCCAGCTTGGACGAGGCCGTCCGCGAGATTGCCAGGCTGCTGGCGGTTGCGTATCGCCGGCACGCGCAGTTGCGACAGGTCGCGCTGCCGAATCCGCCGCTTCCGTCAACAGAAGCCCTTGATAACACGGGCGAAACGAGCCCTCATGAGCTGACGTTGACGCGTCAGAGAAAGGAGTCACCCAGATCATGAGGAATGGCGGCGGGTTGCCGAGCCTTGAGGATCTGCCGCGGATGACTGCCGCGCAGTTGCAGGCGGTTCACCGGGAGATGTTCGGGGCTGTGCATCCGATCTCAAACTGCCAGCATTTGCGGCGGAAGCTCGCGTGGCACATGCAGGCGGCGAAAGAGGGAGGCTTGCCGGAATCGGTCCGGCAGTACGCCCTCGGGATTGCTCGCGGAACGGAGCTTCGCTCACGAATCGCGGAGAACGCCTCGCGGCAGCGGGCGGCGATTCCGCCCGATCGGTCAGCAACCGCAGTGGTGGTTCACACCCAGGACGCGCGGTTGCCGATGCCGGGAAGCATGATTGTGAAGAAGTACAAAGGGCGGACGCTGGTGGTGAAGGTCCTCGACGACGCCTTCGAGTACGAGGGCCGCCGATTCACCTCGCTCAGCGCCGTAGCCGGAGAGATTACGGGCACACGGTGGAATGGGTTCGCCTTCTTCGGGCTCGCGAAGGAGTCTGCGCATGGGCGCTGATCCCCGAAGGAAGGGAAACGGCAACGGCGCCGCTTCGCGCACGGTCATGCGTTGCGCGATCTACACGCGGAAGTCCACGGACGAAGGACTCGACCAGGCCTTCAACACCCTGGACGCGCAGCGTGAAGCTTCCGAGGCGTTCATCAATAGCCAGCGGCATGAAGGTTGGCTGGTCCTGCCGCAGAAGTATGACGACGGCGGTTACACCGGCGCCAACATGGACCGTCCGGCGCTGAAGCGGCTTCTCTCCGATGTCGAATCCGGTATCGCCAACTGCGTGGTGGTCTACAAGGTGGACCGGCTGACGCGCTCGCTGCTCGACTTCGCCAGGATCATGGAAGTCCTCGATAAGCACGGTGCGACCTTCGTCTCCGTGACCCAGCAGTTTAACACCACCAGTTCTTTGGGGCGTCTGACGCTGAACATCCTTCTCTCTTTCGCGCAATTCGAGAGGGAGATGATCTCGGAGCGCACGCGCGACAAGATGGGCGCCGCGCGGCGGAAGGGTAAGTGGGTCGGCGGCAATCCCGTGCTCGGCTACGACGTCGCCACCCAGGGAGGCGCACTGGTGGTGAACCCAGCCGAGGCGCAACGCGTGCGCGAGATCTTCGCGCTGTACCTCGAGCATGGGTCTCTAATTCCAGTGGTCGAGGAATTGGATCGCCGAGGTTGGCGGATGAAGTCTTGGATCACGCGCGAGGGCCGACAGGCAGGAGGGAAGCCGATCGCGAAGAACAGCCTCTACAACCTGCTGACGAACATCATCTACACCGGCAAGGTGGCCTACGGAGGCGAGGTCTACGAGGGCGAGCACGAGCGGATTGTCGATGATGAAACGTGGAACCAAGTGCAGAGCGCGCTGAGCCGGAATGGCCGCCGCGGCGGCCGCAACGTCGGCAACAAGCACGGGGCCCTGCTGAAGGGGCTCGTGCGGTGCGCCAGCTGCGACGCCGGCATGGTCCACAGCTACGTCAGCAAGAAGGACCGGTTCTATCGTTACTACGTCTGCGTCAAGGCGCACCAGCGTGGATGGGCCCAGTGTGAGACGCGTTCCGTCTCGGCCCCAGCTTTGGAGAACGCCGTCGTGGAACAACTGCAAGGGATTGCCCGCAACCCCGCGATGCTGCGCGCGGTGCTGCGCCAGATCGAGGACCGTCGCCTCCAGGACGCGGCAGGCATTGCGAAGGAGAAAGCTGACATCGAGATGGAGCTGAAGAAGGTCGCGCAGGAGATGGGCGACACGGCCGCAAGGGCGGGCGGTCTCAGAGCGGCGGCCGGCGAAATAGTTCAACTTCAGGATCGCATGAACCACCTCAGCGGTCGCCTGGCGGAGATTCAGCGGCAGGTGACCGGAATCGAGGCCCAGCGCGCCAACCCAAAGGACGTCGAGGCGGCACTTCACAAATTCACACCGCTTTGGGAGCAGTTGTCGACTTGGGAGCAGGAGCGGTTCATCCGCACCCTCGTCCAGGAAGTTCGCTACGACGGCAGGACCGGCACCGTGACGGTTGGTTTTCGGTCCAGCGGAATCCGCGAGCTGTGCGAATGGGCCGCCACCAATCAGGAGGACAACCGAAATGTCAGCCAGCCGGGCTGAGATTCAGTTCCAGCTTCACGTCACAAAGCCACGCGTGGAGCCATGCGGCTCGCCGGGTGCCACCAGTGGACGCCTGCCCAGGGTAACGCAGGTGCTGGCGCTGGCCATCCAGTTCCAGGACATGCTCGAGCGCGGCGAGGCCCGCGACTATGCGGACTTGGCCCGGCTCGGTTGCTTGAGCCGGGAGCGGATGAGCCAGATCATGGAGCTCATCTGGCTGGCGCCGGACATCCAGCAGGAGATCCTGGGGTTCCCGTCGACGTGCACGTCGCGGTTCCCTGTGAGCGAGACGGCGGCGCGGCGGATCGCGGCGAAGCCAGGCTGGGAGGAGCAGAGGATTCTTTGGGCGAACCTGAAGAAACAAAACCACTTAGCGTAAAGCGGTTTTCCACATCCGTGCACACCTCGACTGCCCGTCAAACAACATTCAGAGCAGAATCAATCGCTTGCGGCGTGACCAGGGTGTGAGTTTCTGTTCGGTTTTTCTTCGCTATGATATCCTGAGAATTCGCTGCGTCCGAATTTCGGATTATGGGCTCTCAGCCCCTCCCGAGCATGCACGTGTCGGGAGTAGAAGCACGTGGCCGCCGAAGCACGACCACGCACGGAGCCCCCGCAGAAATCAGGAGGGCTCTCTGTGCCGAACGTCTTCAATCCTCTATCTTTCTTTCGTCACGTCCCGAAAGCTTCGCTCGAACGCTTCTTTGCTTCCGTTCCCACGTTCGCCGGTTTCAACTGGGGGGCGGTGAGCGAACGGCGCGTCGATTCCATTCTGGAACGGTGCCATGCGATGGCTCCGGCCGAATGCGCGCGAATCTTCAGGATCTTCCGCACGGTCGAATCCCTGGCCAATCCGACCGGTACGCAGGTGTTGATCGAAGCGGCCCGCGATATCGGCCTCGACATTGCTGAGGCGATCAGCGCTCGGCAGAACGCCTACGACCGCGCACTCTGGTGCTACATGAAGGACACACGCATTGTGGAGGGGGCGCGGACGCTTGCGCACATCGAGAACCTCCCGAAGCGGTCTTGGGAGACACTGAAAAACCTCCCCGTGAGGTCCGTCGGCGTCACGCCGGAGATGCAAGTGGAACTCGGACGGCAGCTTTCCGAGTTCTTCTGGAGCACCCAGGGTCGCGGCGACAAATGCAAAGTCGAGTTCCGGCGCCGGGACGGCGACGTGGATTGCTTCTTTGCGTATCCAGCGGACTACATCGACGAACGCTTCGGCTATGATCAAGACGGGGAGTTTGAGTTCCGGAGTTGGAACCCGGCATTCGAGGTCGTCTTCGGATACCACCGCGAGAACGGCACGATCGACATTTATGCCCAGGGCGGGCGGAAGATTCGACAGTCCTTGTCGCGAATCTTCGCTCGGGTGGTCCTTGGTGTTGAGGAACTTCCCGAAACGCCCGAACAGGATTGCTTCGATCTGGAAGTCTTCAAGGACCCGAACATCACGTTTCCGACGCACCCAGCCGACAACATCACCTTGGTCCGGGTACTGGCGATGCGGCTTCAGTTCCACGGGCGCCGCGGCGGGCGAATCACGGTCGCGATTGACGGAAGGTCGAAGGAGGGATCTGTTTACGAGGTGATGGCGGACAAACTGGCGGAAAGGCACGCCCGGCTGAGCAGTGCCACAGTTCTCGGGGTGACGATGCAGGCCTTCCTTCGAGACGCCGGCGGTAAGGAGCGAAGCCTGACATTCAAGATCTCTGCGCCGGCGTTCTGCGACCTTGAGGACAGCCCCGAGGAGCAGAAACTGCGGAAATACCTGGGCGAGTGGAAGATCGAAAAACATGCCGGCGACTTGGCAACGGCTGCTTGAGAGGCTGGCCTCCGGAGATCCTGTCGTCGGCGTTGATGATATTCGGTCGTGGAACAAGGCCGAATTCGAGTGCGCCGTCACGATGGGCCTTCTGCGCGAAACTGAAGCGGCAAGATGGATCCTGTGTGATGCCTGCTCCGACAGACACTGGTCGGAGGTCATCACCGTGGCGGGCGGCCGCCGCATGTTCCACTCATGCCCGGAGGAAGGTTCTGTAAACGTGGAAGCCTCACGGCTGCGGCAATGGCGGATCGACACCGGGCGGCTGGCCGAACTGGTCGCGCTGGCCGTGGGTCTGTCGGGGACCGTCCG
>Ga0073932_1004147_pt1 | contig 17818 bp, 16 predicted proteins | sample DewCreD2012metaG_FD_76967 | JGI IMG/M metagenome (GOLD analysis project Ga0073932, IMG submission 76967) | Hot spring sediment bacterial and archeal communities from British Columbia, Canada, to study Microbial Dark Matter (Phase II) - Dewar... ... | reverse complement strand
CCTGGACAACCCGAATCGATTGGACAATACCCAAACCTTGCGGATTGGAAATCCGCGACACCCGCCTGCCTGGCGGCGGGCAGGCAGCAGACTGGAAGTCTGCGGTACGCGCTGGCGCGAGCTCGAAAGCCCCGTGCGAACTCCGCGAGGTCAGCCCAGAGGGAAGTTCCAAGGACCAAGGTTCAAGTCGCAAGATAGATTCAATGACCAAGGCTCAAGGGCGTTCCGTGCGCCCGTTGGGCTATTGGATTTTGGAACTTGGAATTCCCTTGAACATTGATCATTGAAAATTGAGTCTTCCCTCGTCTACAAAGTGGGTGTTTGGCAAACGACGTTCGCGGCGTTGAAGCGGGCGCGGGAAATTCTAACGCCAAGCCGCAGAGCCGCAAAGATGAAGTTTACGGCTGGGAGATGGGAATTTTTTCTCTGCGACTTTGCGCCTCCGCGTCTTTGCGTTTGGCCGGCTGAACTTGTGCCGGCGCGGGCGCGAGCTCGAAAGCCCCGTGCGAACTCCGCGAGGTCTTGGAGTGCGGTAGTCCTCTACCGCTTTTCTTGAGCGCATGGCATTGGCGTGTATCAGCCGTTGGTCAAGAATGACGCCTCAACACTGCCAAAGCGCCAGAGGACTGGCGCGCGTCCACAAGCGCCCTTCCCATTAACACCCCGCTTCAGCAGGGTGGAAAGCGGTCCCGCGTCGCGCCCTGGGGAAGCGCCGGGCGAAACCGGTCCCCGGCCCATCTATGACAACCGGCTGATCAGCCAGCGATGCTTGCCGCCTTCGGTCTTTTCGGTGGCGGCCACCTGGCGCAGGGTCAACTCAAAATCGTCGCCCAGCTTTCGCCGAATGCCGCTCTCAATCCGCGGCAGGCGCGCCCGGTCAAAAGCGGGTCCGGCGACGTAACGAAACTCCGCCCGCCCCGGCGCATCCTGGTAAAACTGCACGGCGTATAATCCCTCAAAAATGGCGTCGTGCATGTTAAAGGCGGTCAACGAAATCCGGCGCCCCGTGCCGGTCACCAAAAATTCCTGCCGGCGTCCCGCCACTTCCGCCGCCGCGGGCCAGGCGAATTCCCGCCGCGCCCCGGGTTCGGGCAGGCGCACGCTGTCGCCAGTCCGATAGCGAATCAACGGCATAACGCGGTTGTGAAAGGAGGTGCCAATCACCTCCCGCAGCCCCTCGGCGTCCGGCGGGCCAAACTCCACCAGGCCATACACCGGCCAAAAGTAAAACAACTCGGTGCCGCGCCCCTCCCCCGCCAGGACCGCGCGCTCGCTATGCCCATACCAGCGATAGACGCGGCACTGGAAAACCCGCTCCAACAATCGTTTTTGCGGAAGGGTCAACTGCTCGGAACCGCAGAGCATCCCGCGCAACGGCAGCCGCCAGCTTTGCCCGGCGCTCTCAAGAAATTCCGCCATTTGCAGCGCCGCGGACGGGTAGGCGTGCAACAGGTCCGGCTTGAAGCGCTCGATTGCCGCCAGATACTCCGGCCAGCGTTCCGGGGTTAGATGATACGAGGAGAGCATCAGCCAGTCGCGGGTGGCATCATAAAAGGAGATGCTTCCGCGCGCCCGCCGGCTCGTCACCTGCCCGCGAATCACGGCCAGGCGCGCGCCCTCGAAATACCCCCCCCTTCGCCATTGCGCCTCCAAAAACGCCTGCTCCTTGGGGCGGCTGACGCCTTGGTGCAAATAAAAACCCACCGGCACGCCCGTGGACCCGCCCGTGGTAACGAACAGCCGCGCGTTTTTCGGCAGCTCGCGCGAAACCATCTCCTCCCGATGGGCGAGCAGGTCGCTCTTCTCCAGCAAGGGCGCTCGCTGCAAGTCTTCCAATTCCCGGACTTCTTCCGGGCGAAAGCCGGCTTGGGCAAAGCTTCGCTGGTAAAAGGGGCAGTAGGCGGCGGCCTGGATTAACACGCGCCGCAACTCGGTCAGTTGATACTGTCGAATCTCCTCGGCGTCCCACTCCTCGACCGCGCGGGCCAGCCGGGCAAATTCCTCGTAGGCGGGCCCCCAGCGCCAACGCTTGGGCAGACCGCGCCAGACCGCGCCCGCGGCGCGGCGCAAGCCCAGCGGCAACCGCTCATAAACCCCCAGCAGCGGATACAGTTGATCCTCCAGGCTCATGGCTCGGCCGGCGGCGGCTTTTTTTCGATCGCCCCCCGCCAGCCAAAATGCGGGCGAAAATTAAACGTGTCCCGCAGGCTGTCGCAACCCCCTTGCCAGGCCGGCTGGTTGGAAACCACCTGAATTTCCTCGGGCCGAAACGGAACAAAATTCAGCTCCCGCAGATGGAAAGCGTTGGCCAGCAGCCGCAGTTTGCGCCAATCAAATCCCATCAAGGCGGCCGCCACGCAATCCACGGCCACTGGATGCGTGCCGGCAATGAGCGCGCCGCAGGGCTTGGGATCCGGCGTCATGGGGCCGTCTCCTTCTCCGCCCACAATCCCATCCACCAGGGCCAGGTAACGCTGTGCTTGCGCGAGCCGCTCCCCCCGCCCGTTGAAAAAAAACAGGCATTTGTTTATATCCAACACCATGCGCCAGCAGGTGTCGTTGCCATGCCAGTTGCCGGACCGGACCACTTCCCGGGTGTCGCCAAAGACCAGCCGCCCGGCCTTTTTGAGAGGCACAAACCAGCGGGACCAGCGGGGCCGGTTTTTCAGCCAGTGCTTGGCGGCCCCCATCCATTGCCGTTCCAAGCGGGCCTTGCGGGTGGCCGCGGGAAACTGGTCGCCGCCTTCCTCCGGGGTCCCTTCGGTGTGGTGCGGCAGCCAGTTCTTGTTCGCATTAATGCCCACCAGGTTTTTCAGGGCGCAGGTGAGGCCCACTTTCTTGTGCGTCTTGAGCTTTGGCAGGTTGATGAAAACGTCCGCCTCCATCGGGGTGCGGCAAAGCAGGTATTCATGCAGGGCGCCCCGGTGATGCGCGTTGGTTTCCGCCATGTCAAACGACGCGCCGTAAAGCCGTCCCTGCCCCTGGTAGCCAACAAACTCGCTGGCCTCATTCAAGGCGATGAAAGTCGAGCCGAGCGGATCCCCCGGCAGCAGCCGCCTCCCCACCGTCACCCCGTCCACCGTTTCCAATTCTTCCGTCCGCAAATCCAACAACCGAATGTCCAGCCCGGGGTGACTTTGCCGGCAGCGTTCCACCATCCCCGTCAGCCCGCAGTATTCGCTCAGCCGGGCGAAGGAAGAATCACCCTGCGGCGCGTCACAGATGATGACCGAACCCCGACCCCGCAACCCGGCGGCCACCCACGCGGCGACCGCCTCGATCACCGCCGGGTGAGTTACCATGTGCTCCCACTGGCCGGGGCCAGGGCGGCGCTCGTCATGTTCCTTCACCCAATTGGGTTTCAACACCACCCGGTCACCGGGCCGAATGAAATCGTCCGGCAATTCCAGCGCCGCCAGCGTTTGGTGAACCAATAAACGCAGAGCCTCCCCCTCCCGGTAATCTGCCCGGCCCCGGAAAGCGGCTACTCTTGGCGCGGTTGTGGTGACGCAAACACCCATGACCAACCCCTTTATGACGCAAATTGCCCGCCAAAGCAAGCAGGGGGCAGACTCTGGCCATCCACCCCGGCCTGGCCCTTTATGCCGCAGGCGGGCTGCCGCGCGGGCGGTCACGGCGGCCCCGCTATTTGCCTATGTTTCGACCAGCGAGCCAGCCGGTGGTCCAGGCGGCCTGAAAATTGAATCCCCCCGTGAGTCCGTCAATATCCAGTAATTCACCGCCGAAAAACAGGCCGGGGCAAAGCCGGCTTTCCATCGTTTGAAAGTTCACTTCGCGCAAGCGGACGCCGCCGCAAGTGACAAATTCATCCCGGTTCAGGCTTTTGCCGGACACCGGCAGTTCGGTGCGCTGAAGTTGTTGAATCAGCCGATGCCGCGCGGCGTGGGAAAACCCTGCCCAGCGGGTTTCCCGCGCCACTCCGGCTTGAAGCAGCAGTTTTTCCCACAGACGCAGCGGCAGAGGGGGCAAGGGGCAATTGGCCACCTGCCGGGCCGGTTGGGACACTTGCCGGGAGCGAAGTTCCTCGGTTAATGCCTGAGCATCGTGCTGCGGAAGCCAATTGATTTGGAGAGGAAAACGGTAATTCATATCGTGCAGCGTCCGTGCGCCCCAGGCGGAGAGCTTGAGAATTGCCGGTCCGCTCAAGCCGGAGTGCGTAAGGAGCAGGGGGCCGTCTTGCCGCAGCCCAGTCCCCGGCACCGTCACCTCCACCCTGGCCACCGAAAGTCCCGCCAAATCCCGCAGCCAGGGGACTTCAATCGCCAAGGAAAAAAGCGAGGTCACAGGCGCCTCCAAGGCATGGCCCAGCGAAACCGCCAAGGCGCCGGCAGCGGCCGATCGGCAGCCGCCCGTTGCCAGCATCAACCGGTCAGCCCTGACCGTTTGGCCGCTTGCCAGCATGACCTCAAACAATTTCTCTCCCCTGCGCCGGGCCGCCAGGACACCACAATCGGAGATCAATTCCACTCCCGCAGACCGGGCGGCCCGACAAAGGCAGTCAACAATGGTTTGCGAGGAGTCCGTGACAGGAAAAACGCGGCCGTCCGGCTCCGTCTTGAGCGGCACCCCGCGGCGGGCAAACCAGGCGATGGTGTCAGCCGGCCCAAAGACCCGCAAAGGGGCGCGCAAGGCGCGGCCGCCGCGCGGATAATGGCGGCTGAACTCGTCCAGATCGGCGCAGGCGTTGGTGACGTTGCACCGTCCGCCACCGGAGATGCGCACCTTGGCTAAGAATTGAGGACCGCGCTCGTAAAGCGTGACGCGCGCGCCGGGAAAATGCTCGGCGGCGGTGATCGCCGCGAAAAAGCCCGCGGCCCCGCCGCCCGCCACCATGATCCGCAAATCGTTCACCAAGGGGACATTAACGGCGGGCGGGCGCCAAGTCTGCCGGAAAAAAGGGGCGGGCGGCTCAGGTGGTGCAACTGAGGGGCTTGGGCTTGACCAAGCGCTCGAAATCGCGATAGGCCAGTTTGATCACCTCCGTGTGCGTGCCGGCGTTGAACGCAATTTCCGGATCGGCGGCCAGGCTGGGCGCCACAAAAACCTCCAGGCCGTATAAATTGCCGAACGGCGGCATCGCGCCCAGTTCGCAGTCGGGAAACCTTTCCTTGAATTCGTCCTCCGTCGCCAGTTTGACTTTCTCCACGTCGAGCATTTCCCGCAAGTCCGGCAACACCACTTTGCGGTTGGCCGGCAGCACCACCATCGCCATGACGCCCTCGATGCTGACGATCACCGTTTTGGCGAAATCGCGGCCGGACACATGGGCTGACGCCGCGACCTCCTGGGCGGTGTAGGCGGGCGAGTGGGTGATGCTGACGTATTTGATGCCTTGCTGGTCCAGGAACTGTTTTAATCTTTTGGCGGGCATGGTCGGTCCTTTCTTTTGCCGGCAGTTGTTTTTTAGAACGGCATTGGCGCGCGCCTTTCATTTCCTCAGACGAATGGCGGACGTCTCTTTTAACATCGTTCACGATGGGTGATGGGTCAAGGGTCCGGCGGTTGTTTCCCAGACCATGCCTCCCGGCGTCAGGGCGGCGTGACGCGGGGATTTTTTACCATCGCTTAACAAAACCCGCGCGGTTTCTTCATCAAAGCTTTACCTGTCAGGCGGTGGATAGAGGAAAGTTAGTTCATTCAGCGGCGAAACAAAGGTGATAAATCATGAAAAACCAGTTCAAAGCATGGTTGGCGGTGGCGGCCCTCGCGCTGGGGGTGGGGAGCGTGTTCGCGCAAAGCGCCGGCCCCGGCGGCAATTCTGGACGCAGCAGTTCCCCCATCATGAGCGCCCTGGACCCCAACGGCGACGGAGTCATTGACGCGAGCGAAATCGCCGGCGCGGCGGAGGCGCTCAAACGGCTCGATAAAAACGGCGATGGCAAGCTCACCCCGGACGAGTATCGTCCGGCGGCGGCCGCGGGCGCCGGCGCGGGCTATGGCGGCGGGGCAGGAGGCGGCGGCGGATATGGGCAAGGCGGCGGCAAGGGCGGAGCGGGCGGCCAAGGCGGCGGTGGCGGCCAAGGCAAAGGCCGCGGCGGTCAAGGGGGCAAGGGCGGCGGACGGTAATCCATTTCGCCGCGGCCATAAGCGGATTGACGGGCCAATCCCGCCTCCGGCGCCGGGGCCGGGACGCGCGTAATCGCTGGCGAGGCCCGCAAAATTGATTGGCTTGGCGGCGGTGGATTCGCCATATTGGCCGGCCATGAGATCAATGACCGGTTACGGGCGGGGCGAGTGCGCGCGCGAGGGCTACAAGGCCACCGTCGAGCTGAGCTCCGTCAATCGCAAGCAGAGCGAGATTCAGGTGAACCTGCCGCGCGAGCTGGAGGTGCTCGAGGCGCAGGCGCGCGATGTTTTGAACCGCGCGATTTCCCGGGGCAAGGTCACCGCCCGCATTGTTCTGCACCATGCCACCGGCGAGGCCCCCGCGCGTGTCAGCTTGAACGCGCGCCTGGCCCGGGCTTACGCCCGCGAGCTGGCCCGGCTGGCCCGCGACCTCAAATTGCCGGGGCCGGTCACCCTCGATCTCGTGGCGCGCGCGCCGGGCGTGCTCCAAGCGGACGCGGATTTTCCCGATGCCGAGGATTTTTGGCCGGCCGTGAAGACCGCGCTCGAGGCGGCGCTGGCCATGTTGCTGCGCACGCGCGAGCGGGAAGGCCGCCATTTGGAGCGCGACCTCGCCGGCCGGGTGCGCGCCATGCGCAAGGCGGTGGCGCGCGTGCAAAAACGGGCGCCCGAGGTGCAGGAACGCTATCGCCAGCAGTTGCTCGAACGTATTCGCAACGCCGGCCTCGCCGCGCCCGCCCCGGACGACGAGCGGCTGCTCAAGGAAATCGTTTATTTCGCCGACCGTTCGGACATTTCCGAGGAATTGACGCGCCTGCAAAGCCATTTCCAGCAGTTTGATGACTGCCTAAAATCCTCCGAGCCCGTCGGCAGGATGCTCGATTTTCTGGCCCAGGAGATGAACCGCGAGATCAACACCATCGGCTCCAAGGCCAGCGACGCCGCCATTAGCCGCGAGGTGGTGGCGTTGAAAGCGGAGGTGGAGAAATTCCGCGAGCAAGCCATGAACGTCGAATAACCGATGCCCGACGCCCCCGCCCATTTGTTGCTGGTGCTTTCCGCGCCCTCCGGCGCCGGCAAAACCACCGTCTGCCAAAACCTCCTGGCCGCCGACCCCGGTGTCGTTCGCGCCATCACCTGCACCACCCGCCCGCCGCGGCCCGGCGAGCAAGACGGCGCAGATTATTATTTCCTCGCCCCCGACGTTTTTCAGGCGAAGGTCGCCGCGGGGGAATTTCTCGAGCACGCCCTGGTGCATGGCCACCTATACGGCACCCTCAAGGCCGAGGCGCTGGGCCGGCTGCGGCAAGGCCGGGATGTCCTGCTGAACATTGATGTCCAAGGCGCGGAAAACGTCCGCCGCCAGGCCGGGCAAAACCCCGAATTGCGCCGCGCGCTGGTTTCCATCTTCCTCGCGCCGCCCTCGCTGGAAGTCCTCGCGCAGCGCCTGCGCCAACGCGCGCAGGACGCCCCGGAAGTCATCGCCCGCCGTCTCGAAGCCGCCCGCGCCGAATTCGCGCACTGGCCGCGCTTCGACTACCTGGTGGTCAGCGGCACGATGGACGAAGACCTGCAACGCGTGCAGGCCATCGTCATCGCCGAACGGCTCCGCCAGCACCGCGCCCAACCGCCCACCCTCTGAGACCCGATTTTCCGCATGAAATTCGCGAACCAAAACCATCCCATGAAAAAACGCCCCAAGAACCCTTCGCCGGCTTCCTCCGCGCCCGGCGCGGCCCGCCCGCCAGTGATCATTCTCGGCGTGACCGGCTCCATCGCCGCGCACAAGGCGGTGGACCTCACCAGCCTGCTCGTCAAAGCCGGCTGCGAGGTCCACACGGTTCTCACCGCCGACGCCCAGCAATTCGTCACCCCCCTGCCCTTCCGCACCCTCTCCCGCCAACCTGTCGTCACCGGCCTCTACGACACCGACGACGGCTGGAAACCGCGGCACGTCGCGCTGGCGGATTTGGCGGACCTCTTGCTCATCGCCCCCGCCACCGCCAATGTCATCGCCAAGCTCGCCCACGGGATCGCCGACAACGCCCTCACCTGCATCGCCCTCGCGTTGAATGAACGCGCACAAATCCTCGTCGCCCCCGCAATGCATGGCCGCATGTGGCGACACCCCGCCACCCAACAAAACGTCGCCACCCTCAAGCAACGCGGCGTCCAATTCATCGGTCCCGAAGCCGGCTTGCTCTCCTGCGGCTACGAGGGCCTTGGCCGCCTTTGGCCCGTTGAAGACATCGCCCGCCACGCCTTGGTGTCTATCGGGGCTCGCACTGACTAAATTTGGGACGCCTTTGCTTATCGTCACCCGGCGCGGGTGAGCAGGCGCCTGTTGGCGCCGCGCCCGGTGCTTGACACTGAGTTTGACCTCCCGACGGCGCTTCACCGACCGCCACAAGTGAACGCCGGGATGGCATGGCCGCTCAAGTCCGCGCCGCGGACATGCGGAACTGCTATCGCCAAATGTCGCCAAGTTGTAACCTGTTTGACGCCTTTTTGCCTTATCCCTCAGCCAAATTAGTCTCCGGAAAGGGAAATTTATGATGACGATCACGCAAGAAATGGCGCCGTCCACCGGCCTCACCCTCCCGAAAGCCCTGACCTGTCAGCGAATTTTGGTTCCTGTGGATTTCACCCCCGCGTCCGTGAGCGCGCTCAAGCAAGCCGCGTGGCTGGCCCAGCGCGAGGGCTCCAGCCTCTGCCTGCTGCACGTGGTGGATTGGGTCAGCCGCAGCGAGGACCCCAACCTGTTTTACACCCCCGAGGAAACCGGGCGACAAGCGGAGAGCCGACTGGCCAAGCTGGCGCGATTGTTCATTCCGCCCGAAGTCCCCCAGCGTATCCTGGTTCATCGCGGCTCACCGGTGCGGCAAATCCTCCGAACCGCCGCCCTGCTGCAGAGCGATTTGATCATTTTGGCCTTGCATCGGCGGCCTTTCTGGCATCGCTGGCTGGCCCGCGGCGTGGCCGAACAAATCGCCGGGCGCGCAAGCTGCCACGTGCTGCTGCTGCATACTCCCGAGGCGGGTGAACTCGATCCCGTCTGCTGGGATGATCTGGTGGATGTGGAATAGGGCCGCCCGAAAGGGGTGGAACTAAAATCGGGCAAATCAGGGATTACCGCCGGAAACCCGCCAAAGGTCCGTTACCGCCCAGAGGTTTTCCGGCTGAAGCATTTTGCCGTGTCGCAGATAACGGACTCCCCCATCCGCGAAGGCGAAGTTGGAGCCGCCCGCGCCGCTGTTGCTCTGGTTGGAATTATGCCGGGATTGCTCGACCTCCTCGAAATCATTGCCGGCGGCGGTTTCCAGAAAATCCATGTAAAAATGAGGCGACTGGTTCTCCTTTTCGCCAAAAAGGATGGTCTCGGATGACTTGGGAATGGAGGAGAGCTTAAAGCTGTTGGTGGCCATGATGTTGTTGAGGGCGCCCATGTCGGCGGTGCCAAAGGCCACCGAAAAATAATCGTTGAAGGCGTTAATCAGGTAGCTGCGCGGGGCGCTATCCGGGGCCGAGCCGCCGCCGGTGGCCGGGATGCCCGGGCCATCGCTGGGGCACTGCAACACTTTGAGGTTCTGGTATTGGCTTAGCATGGCGGTGGGCCAGCGCATGTCGGCCCGGCGCGGCGGCAGACAGTCTTCGTTGTCATCCGCATACATTTGGGCGGCCAAGCCGATGTTTTTGAGGTTGTTGGCGCAGGAAATGCGTTTGGCCGCCTCCTTGGCGCGCCCCAAGGCGGGCAACAACATCCCCGCCAGAATGGCGATGATGGCAATCACCACCAGCAATTCAATCAAAGTAAATCCCCCCGCCGGTTGGCGGCGGCGAAGCGGGCGCGTTTCCCAGGCAAATTTGTTTCTCATGGCGGCAGTCGTCGGCCTTGCTCCCAGCGCCAAAGGCTGGGGACAATACCCCACCCGCCCCCTGGCGTCTCGCAAGGGCCACAGAATATGGACGGCGCCCCTTGGCGGCCCATTCAAAAAAAGTGCGATATTCTGCTTGCGTCCAACCGGTTTCATGCCAGAGTTGCGGCTGGCAGTGGCATTGTAGCCTTATAGACGCGGTGAATCTTCAGGTGAATTAGCCTTCATTGATGATTTGAAACCCGGCAGTCGGGAACGGTCTGCAGGAGCGCAATCGCTCGGCTAATTGACGGATAATGCAAAACAAACTGTTTGTCGGAAACCTGAGTTTCGACGTGGTGGAAAATGACCTGCAAGACTTGTTCTCGCAGCACGGTGCGGTCACCGAAGTCAACCTGATGCTGGATCGCTCCACGGGGCGCTCCCGCGGGTTCGCCTTCGTGACTATGGCCACCGATGAAGCCGCCCAAACGGCCATCGGGGCTCTCAACGGCAAGGACTTCAAAGGGCGCGCCATGACGGTCAACGTCGCGCGTCCGCGCGAGGAACGGCCAGGTGGCGGCGGCGGCGGCGGCGGTTATCGCGGCGGCGGCGGCGGTCGCGACCGCGGCGGACGTGGCGGCGGTGGCGGCGGTTACGGCCGACGCTACTAATTGTGTCTTACCCGGTGGAACGCGGGGTTTTTCCCCGCGTTTCTCCTTTTAGTCATTTAACTTTTTCCTCATGGAAGAACCCATCGAGGTGGAGGGTCGCATTATTGCGGTGCTTCCCGGCACGATGTTCCGCGTGGGATTGCCCAACGGTCACGAGGTGCTGGCCCATATCTCCGGTAAAATGCGCAAGCGGTTTATCCGTTTGGTGTCCGGAGACCGGGTCAGGCTGGAAATGTCGCCCTACGATTTGGACAAAGCCAGGATCGTGTATCGCCTTTAGCGCTTCCATAAACCCGCATAAGCCATGCTGATATATCTGGTGGATGTGCGGGACCCTGATTTCTTTCGCTTACTCGACAGGCCCCCGACGGCTCCGGGCAGGGGCTTGTCGCGTCCCCAAGTGATGGCTTTCCCGCCCTTGGGCATTCAAACCTTGGCTCCGGTTTTGCGGCAGCGCGGGCATTCGGTCCGGTTGTTTGACACCTGTCATCCGGAGATGCAGGCGTGGCATATTGGCGAAGCGGTGGCGAAGGAAAAGCCGCAGGCTGTCGGATTATCTTTCCTTTCGGCCACCACCTACGGCGCCGCCAAGCGAATGGCTGGCCAATTGAAACAAAAAGCATCCGGCCTCCCGATCATCATCGGCGGCCCCTTCGCTTCGATGAATGCCGCTAAAATCCTGCGGGATTGTCCAGTCATTGATTGCGTTGGGGTGGGTGAGGGCGAGGACCTGCTTCCGGATTACCTGGACCATCTGCGCGACCCCGGCGCGGTCGCCGGCCTGGTTTGGCGACGCAACTCCCAGGTGGTTCGCAACGCTCCCCGTCCCCTGCTGCCGGACCTTGACCGCTTTCCCTACCCCGACCGAACCAGCCTGCCCATAGATTACCTCGAATCCCTGCCTCTGGACGTGCCAGCGGTGCTTTCCCTGGACAAATTCTGCACCTTGCAAACTTCCCGGGGTTGCCCCTATGCTTGCGTCTATTGCGACATTCCCTCTCTCTCCGAGAGCAAGTGGCGCTGCCGCTCCCCCGAGCATGTGCTCGGGGAATTGGCGCAGTTGCACCGCGAAGGCTTCCGCTCGATCTACCTTACCGACGACCATTTCCTGGTCCGTCGCGACCGTATCAAGCGGATATGTCAGGGCATTGTGGATCGCCGCCTTCAGTTCCGTTGGGGATGCGAGGGGCGGGTGGATGCCGCCGCAGTGGACCAACTGCCTATAATGAAAAAGGCCGGCTGCGACATGCTGGCTTTCGGCGTGGAATCCGGCAGCCAAAAAGTTCTCGACCGGCTTAAAAAGCGCCAAACTGTGGCACAGGTGGAAGAGGCGGTCTCGGAAGCCAAGCGGCAAGGAATCGCCCGTGTGCATGGTTTCTTTGTGGTCGGCTCGCCCGATGAAACCGCCTCGGATATCAAGGAAAGTTTTCGCTTCGCCGCCCGCCTGAAACTGGACACCTTCGGATTTAATCGGCTTTGCGCTTACCGGGGAACTCCGCTTTGGCATGAGTATGTGGAGCGCGGTTTGATTGATGACGATCGGGATTGGCACAAGTGGTTCAAATGCACCGACATTGATCCCACCGCGCTGCCAGGCGCGGAGGTCAACCGCCTGCGCATGAAAGGCTATGCCTATCTGTTTGCCCGGCGCCTGTTGTTTCGGCCCTTGCAGACCGCCCGACTGCTGCGAATCTTTGGCCGGCACATGAAACTCGCCGACATGCTGCACCTGCTGGCGAGTCCATTTCGGAAGCGGACCACAACCCGGCAGCCCGATTTGCCCGATTGGATGATCGAACAAGAGCTAACGCAACCCAGGCGGGAAACGACGCCAAAGGTTCTGTCCGCCGGTCGCGTTTCACAAACATAAATTTTATATGAACTTACTGTTAACATCGGTTTTTGGCCCTTATGGCGTGGACGACTCTTTCGGCCGCAAGGAGAACAAGATGGAGTTGTTCCACAACCAGATCACCCGCGAGCAGGACATTTTTTCCTACCGTTTCAACCATCACAGTTTTGGCCTGCAGTTGCTGGCGCAAAATGTCGAGACACCCTGCACCGTGCTGGATTTTCCCACCTTGGAGCGGTTTGTCGAGGAGATCAAGCGCGGCTACGATTACGTTGGCATTAGTTTCATCGTCCCCAACCTCAAGAAGGCCCAGGAAATGGCGCGCCAGGTGCGTCGCTGGGCGCCCGCCAGCAAAATCATTCTTGGCGGGCATGGCGTGAATATCCCGGGGATTGAATCCCTGATCGAGCATGATTTTATCTGCCGGGGGGAAGGCGTGCGGTTTCTGCGCCAACTGTTGGGAGAAGATCCGGCGGCCCCCATCCGCCACCCGCTGTCCCATAGCTCGTTCAACCGCCGGATTATGGGCGTGCCGCTGCCCCGCACGGCCGGCATTTTGATTCCGGGCGTGGGCTGCGCCAACCGCTGCCGGTTTTGCGCCACCGCCCATTTCTTTGGGGCCTACACGCCCTACCTGGCCACCGGCGCGGAGGTGTTCAACCTTTGCCGGGAGTATGAGGAAAAAATGGGGATTACCGATTTCGGGGTGATGGATGAAAATTTTCTTAAAATTCCGGCCCGCGCCCGCGAGCTGACGGAACTGATGGAGGCCCACGGCAAATCCTATACCTTCGGGATTTTCAGCTCGGCGGAGACGTTAAAGCAATTGGGCGACCTGGATTTGCTGGTGCGCATGGGGGTGCAATTCCTGTGGATTGGGGTGGAGTCCAAGAAGGAAATATATGAAAAGAACCGCGGTGTGGATTTTCACGCCCTGGTGGCGGACCTCCGGCATCGCGGGGTGAGTGTGCTCGCTTCCGCGATTCTCTTTCTGGAGCATCACGACCAGCAATCCATTTTGGAGGATGTTGATTTCGCCGTGTCCCTTAAAACCGACTATCTGCAGTTCATGCAACTGGGGCCCATTCCCGGCACGGCGCTGTATGAGGATTACAGCCGGCGAAACCTCCTCCTCAAGGAGGTTCCCTGGGAAGAACAACACGGCCAGGACATGATCTGGTTCCGGCATCCGCACTTCAGCCGCGAGGAAAGCCGCGAGTTCCTGCAACGGGCCTTTGCCCGCGATTACGAGGCCAACGGCGCCTCGTTCATCCGCTCGATGCGCACGGCTCTGTGGGGTTATGCCCACTGCCGGCGCCACCGCAATCCGCTGGTGCGCCGGCGGGCGGCCTCGTTTTATCATCTCTTGGAGCAGATGCGCCATTTCCTGCTGGCGGCGGGCCTCTTCAGCCAAAATCCGGTTACCACACGGCTCGTGAAGGAGATAAAACGGGAATTCCGCGAGATTTTCAGCGCGGTGAACCCGCTTTCGCTGGGCGTGCTGGCGTTTGCCTGCAAGGAGAAACTTCGCACCCGCCTGCGCGGCGACGCCCGCCAGCCGGATTTGCTCTGCCTCAATTTTAATCCGGCCTGAGCGCCCGAGCACCGCCTTGGCGGGCCGAGTTCCGCGACGCCCTTGCGGCGCGGCCCGGACGGCGGCGCGAAGGCCAAAATCATTTGCCTTTCGCGCCGGCTTCGTTAGCTTCGGCGCGTGCGCGGCGGTGTTCCCATGGTGACGGTGATTGTACCCGCGCGGCCCGGTCAAAAGGAGGTTTTGGCTGTGGAAGCCGCACGGGAGCTGGACTATCCCGCCAGCGCGCTGGAAATCATCGTGGCCCGGGGCCGGCAGCCGGCCGTGCAACGCAACCATGCCCTCCGCGCGGCCCGCGGGGAGTTCATTTATTTTTTGGACGACGATTCCCGGCCCGACCCGGCCAATCTGCGGCGGGCGCTGGCGCACTTTGCCGATCCGGCGGTCAAAATGGTGGGCGGCCCCAATCTCTGCCCGCCCGAGGCGCCTTTGTTGGAACAAGTGTTCGCGGTTTGCCTGGCCAGTTGGCTGGCTTTCGGCCCCAGCCGCGCCCGCTACGATCGCCTCGGCAAAATCCGGGACACCACCGAAAAAGAATTGATCCTGTGCAATCTCGCCGCCCGTCGGCAAGCTCTGCTCGACACCGGCGGCTTCGATGAGTCCCTTTACCCCAACGAGGAAAACGCCCTCATGGACGCGCTGCAAAAACGCGGCGGACGGCTGGTGCATGATCCGGACTTTTGGGTGTTCCGCCGCCCGCGACCCAACCTGCGGGCGTTTGCGCGCATGTTGCTGAATTACGGACGCGGACGGGCGGAGCAATTCCGGCGGCACCCGACACCCGGCTCGGCCTTGAACTTTGTGCCGCCGTTGTTCTGCGGTTATCTGGCGAGTCTGGCCGTCCTTTGCGCCGCCCGTCCGGATCTGGCCGGTTGGGCGGCGATTCCCTTGGCCCCTTATGGCGCGGCCCTGCTGCTGCAAACCGCGGTTTCCATGCGGCGATTTGGTTTTGCGCGATCCCTGGCCGCCATCCCGCTTCTGGCGCTGACGCATCTGCTCTACGGCGCGGGCTTCTGGCGCGGACTGTTCACCGCGCCGGACAAGGCCCATCTGGGTGCGTCCGGGGAGGTCAGCCTGGAGATTAATCCGCCGGCCCGCCAGCCGCCCGGCGCCTGAGCCGTTCGCCGGACGGCGCGGCCGCGTTGCCTCGACAGCGGGCGCATGGAGGCGCTGTTCGAGCTTGCGCGCGCCGGTTCCTTGGCCGCACAGTAGCGGCGCGATGAAGCCGACTTTCGCGCCTTATCAACAATTGCTCAAGCGGGCCCGGGAAATCTCCCTGCTCGCCGGTGCCGCAGACCTGCTCGCCTGGGACCAGGAAACCTACATGCCGCCCCGGGCGCTGGACTTCCGCGCCGCCCAATTGGCGCGCCTGGGCGGGATGACCCACCGCCTGTTCACCGCGCCGGCGGTCGGCCGTTGGATTGCCGCGTGCGAGGACCTTGGCTATCCCGCCGATTCAGACGAAGCCGCCAACGTGCGGGAATGGCGGCGCGCCTATGACCGCCAAACCAAAGTGCCCGCCGCGTTGGTTGAGGAATTCCAGCGTGTCAAGAGCCTTGCCCGCGAAGCCTGGCTCGAGGCGCGCCGGCGCGCGGAGTTTCCCGTCTTTCGGCCGCATCTTGAAAAGGTGCTGGACCTCAGCCGGCGCGTGGCCGATTGCTGGGGCTACCAGGAATCGCCCTACGACGCCCTGCTGGATGAATATGAGCCGGGCGCCCGGGTGCGCGACCTGAAAACGCTGTTCGCCGAACTGCGGCCCGCCATCGTCGAGCTGGCCGGCGCGGCGGCCGAACAATCGCGCCGCGTGCCGGAAAACCTGCTCCGGGGCCGCTATCCGGTCGAACGCCAGCAAGAGTTCAACCGCGAGGTGGCCGAGGCTATCGGCTTTAATTTCGAGGCCGGCCGAGTGGATGCCACCGCCCACCCTTTCTGCACCACCTTGGGGCCGCGCGACTGCCGCCTCACCACGCGCTATGACGAAACAAATTTCGCCTCCTCCCTCTACGGCATCCTGCACGAGGCCGGTCATGGCCTTTACGACCAAGGGCTGCCGACGGACCATTACGGAACGCCGCTGGGCTCCTTTGTGTCGCTCGGCATTCACGAATCGCAATCGCGTCTCTGGGAAAACCACGTCGGCCGCAGTCTCGCTTTCTGGGAACGCTGGCACCCGTGCGCCTGCCACTATTTCCCGCATCTCAAAAAGCTGTCGCCCGCCCAAATCACCGCCGCCGTCAACCGCGTCCGCCCCTCGTTCATTCGCGTCGAGGCCGACCAGGTCACCTATGACCTGCACATCATCCTGCGCTTCGAGATCGAGACGCAACTGGTCGAGGGACGTTTGGCGGTGGCCGACGTGCCCGCGGCTTGGAACGAAAATTTTGAAAAGATGCTGGGCCTGAAGGTGCCCAACGACGCGCAGGGCTGCTTGCAGGACATCCATTGGAGCATGGGCGGACTGGGTTATTTTCCCACTTACACGCTTGGCAACCTCAACGCCGCGCAGCTCATGCGCGCCGCCCGCCGGGCGAACCGCCGCCTGGACAAAAAACTGGCCGCCGGTGATTACGCGCCGCTGCTGGAATGGCTCCGGGCCAATGTCCACCGCCACGGCCGCCGTTGGAAAGCGCCGGAGCTGATGCGCCGCGCCACGGGCGAAGTCACCCAGGCCCGGCATCACCTCTGCTACCTCAAGGAAAAATTCGGAAACTAAAGCGACCGGGACAACAAACAAAGCCAGGACAACAAACAGCGTGGTTCGTTGTCCCGCCTTTAGGCGGAAAGGGGGGCGCGGGGTTTTTCGGAAACCTCACGTTCCGGCTAAAGCCGGGACAACAAACAAATCGGGACAACAAACAGCGTGGTTCGTTGTCCCGCCTTTAGGCGGAAAAGGGGGCGTGGGGTTGTCGGAAGCCTTACGTTCCGGCTAAAGCCGGGACAACAAACAACGAGGGACAACAAGCGGCGTGGTTCGTTGTCCCGCCTTTAGGCGGAAAGGGGGGCGCGGGGTTTTTCGGAAACCTCACGTTCCGGCTAAAGCCGGGACAACAAACAAAGGAGGGACAACAAGCAACGTCGTTCGTTGTCCCGCCTTTAGGCGGAAAGGGGGGCGTGGGGTTATCGGAAGCCTCGCGTTCCGGCTAAAGCCGGGACAACAAACAATACCGGGACAACAAACAGCGTGGTTCGTTGTCCCGCCTTTAGGCGGAAAGGGGAGCGCGGGTTTATCGGGAACCTCTCGTTCCGGCTAAAGCCGGGACAACAAACATGGCCGGGACAACAAGCAACGTCGTTCGTTGTCCCGCCTTCAGGCGGAAAGGGGGGCGTGGGGTTTTCGGAAGCCTCACGTTCCGGCTAAAGCCGGGACAACAAACAAAACCAGGACAACAAGCGACGTGGTTCGTTGTCCCGCCTTCAGGCGGAAAAGGGGGCGTGGGGTTTTCGGAAGCCTTGCGTTCCGGCTAAAGCCGGGACAACAAACAAAACCAGGACAACAAGCAACGTCGTTCGTTGTCCCGCCTTCAGGCGGAAAAGGGGGCGTGGGGTTTTCGGAAGCCTTGCGTTCCGGCTAAAGCCGGGACAACAAACAAAGGAGGGACAACCAGCGACGTGGTTCGTTGTCCCGCCTTTAGGCGGAAAGGGGGGCGTGGGGTTTTTGGAAGCCTCACGTTCCGGCTAAAGCCGGGACAACAAACAAAACCAGGACAACAAGCAACGTCGTTCGTTGTCCCGCCTTCAGGCGGAAAAGGGGGCGTGGGTT
>Ga0073932_1004139_pt1 | contig 17836 bp, 15 predicted proteins | sample DewCreD2012metaG_FD_76967 | JGI IMG/M metagenome (GOLD analysis project Ga0073932, IMG submission 76967) | Hot spring sediment bacterial and archeal communities from British Columbia, Canada, to study Microbial Dark Matter (Phase II) - Dewar... ... | reverse complement strand
GGCGGCCGTCCGGCGGGGCGACGCCTATCGCGCCGCTGCGGCGAGTGTCCTGTCCGCCCTGAACCGCCCGCTGGGCCTTATCCTCTCTGCATCTGCCGGGACGGTGGCCGCCTCCTGAGGTTTTTCAACCACTTTCAGCCTGCGGTTTCCAGGCTCTCTCGCAGAAACTCCTGCACATCCACAGCCTGGCCCGTGTGAGCGCTTCTCACGGCAGCAAACAGCAGCGCGCAGCACTGGATGTTGTCCTGCACGGTGCAGGGCGGCTCAGGTCCTCCATTCAGCCAGTTCACGAACATCTCTGCCAGCCAGGGGTTCATCCACACCTCCTGCTGCGCCAGCGGAATCTCCCGGGTCACCGAGTCCACGCCGACCGCCCCTCTGATCTCCAGTAGCCGGCGGTTGTCCAGCACCAGGGTGGCGTCCCGGCATTCGGCCCGCCAGTAGTCTCTTGCCCATCCGTTCAGGCAGGAGGCGTTGTTCTTCGCGCCTTCGTAGAGGATCCGCACGCCGTTCTCCATCACCACCGTGACCAGCGCCTGGGCATCGCCCTTGAATTCCGACCACGCCGGGTTCCACGTCGCGGCGTAGACGGTGCGCGCATTGGATCCGGCGAGCGAACGCATGATGTCGAAATGGTGGACCGTGCCTTCGATCAGGAGCGGGTCCTGCATCTCATACCGGAATGCACCCCACGTGCCGTAGGCGCGGCACATCCAGGTGTTTCGTCCGATCAGGTAGTCCAGCTCGCCGTATTCCCGGGAATGGATGGCGCGCTGGAGGGTCTGCTTGTCCTGGTCGAAGCGGTGGCTCATGGTGACCATCATCTTGCGGCCTGCGGAGGTCACCTTGCGATACACCCTGGCGCATCCCTCCATGGTGTCCGCGATGGGCTTCTCGCACAGGATGTCCATTCCGTGCTCCAGCGCCAGGTCCACGTAACGCTCGTGCCAGGCAGGCGGCACCACGATGATGACGAAGTCCGCCGGGTTATCGCGGAACGCCTCCGCGGCGTCTGTGTAGCAGCGCTCCGGCGGGATCCCCAGTAAGCGCTGCGCGTTCTGGAACGTATCGGGATTGGTGTCAACGCAGGCGGCGGGCGCGGCCAGCCCGGCCGAGCACAGACGCGGCAAGACCTCCCGCAACCAGTACAGTCCCCAGCCGCCAAGTCCCACCTGTATGAAGCGTTTCGGTTCCATCATCTGACGCAGTCTCCCGCGGCGTCCTTCGGGGACGCCTCCGGCGGGAGGGTTCCCCGGCGGTCCGGCCGCCTCCTGCCGGGCTGAGCTATCATAGACAGGGTGAGAACCGTGTATCCGCCGCCGTCCACAGGGATTCCGTCCATAGACCGCGTGCTGAGCGCCATCATTCCGGGCGACAACATTGTCTGGCAGGTGGACGATCTGGACGTCTACCGGAGCCTGGCGGAGCGTTTCGCGCAGGCGTCGCTTCAGGCGGGAAGAAAGCTGGTCTACTTCCGTTTCGCGGAGCACGAGCCGGTTTTGCCGCCCATGGAGGGAGTGGAGGTCAGCACGCTGGACCCGTCCATCGGGTTCGACGCATTCGCCCAGGAGGCGCACACCCGTATCGGGCGCTACGGACGGGACGTCTTCTACGTTTTCGACAACCTCTCGGATCTGGTCTCCCGCTGGGGGACGGATGAGTCTATCGCCAACTTCTTCCGCGTGGCCTGTCCCTATCTCTACGAGCTGGACACGGTGACCTACTTCGCCCTGAAACGCGGGATGCATCTGGACCGCACCGTGGCGCGGATCCGGGATACCACACAGGTGCTGGTGGATGTGTTCCAGCGCGGTGGGCAGACCTTCCTTCATCCTCTGAAGGCTCTGGACCGCTACTCGCCCACGATGTTCCTGCCGCACCTCTTCCGGGACGATGAATGCGTTCCGGTGTTCGAAAGCGGGCAGGCGGCGGAGATCCTGTCATCTCTGCGCTCCACGCCACTGCGCGCCTCGCCGGCGGCCGGTACCGCTCCGTGGGACAGGCTTTTCGGGCGTGTGGCGCAGTTGCGGGAGGCCGGGAGGGATCTGCGGGATCTCTCGGATCCCGAGATCCGGGCTCTGCGCGACGAACTGCTGCGGATGGTGTTCGGGGAGCGTCCCGCGCTGCTGCAGGTGGCGGAGTGCTACATAGACCCTGCCGATCTGCTGGAGGTCCGGGAGCGGATGATCGGCAGCGGACGCATCGGCGGCAAGGCGGCCGGCATGATCCTGGCCCGCAAGATCCTGTCCTCCCGCCCGGAGATGGCCGAGGTCCTGGAGCCGCACGATTCGTTCTACATCGGGTCGGACATCTTCTTCAGCTTCCTGGTGGACAATGATCTGTTCAGTCTGCGCCTGCGGCAGAGCAGGGATGTCCACACCGCGGCGGAGACGTTTCCTGCGCTTCGCGAACGCTTCCTGGCGGGGCGCTTTCCGCCGGATGTGGTGGACCAGTTCTCCCGGATGCTGGACTATTTCGGCCAGGCGCCGATCATCGTACGCTCCTCCAGCCTGCTGGAGGACGATTTCGGCAACGCCTTCGCCGGGAAGTATGAGAGCGTTTTCTGTCCGAACCAGGGGCACCTGCCGGACCGGCTGGAAGCGTTCATGAATGCAGTCAAGCAGGTGTATGCCAGCGCGCTCAGCCCGGATGCGCTGGCATACCGTCTGAAGCACAATCTGGCGGACTCCGATGAGCAGATGGCCATCCTGGTTCAGCGGGTTGCCGGACGGCCGGTGGGGCGGCTTTTCCTGCCGCTGGTGGCGGGTGTGGGGTTCTCTCACAGCCCATATGTCTGGAGCGACGAACTGGATGCTTCGCAGGGGATGCTGCGGGTGGTGGTGGGCCTTGGGACCCGGGCTGTGGACCGGGTGGGCGGAGACTATCCACGCACGATCTTTCTGAGCCATCCCACGCTGCGCCCCGAAGTGGATGCTGCACGGATCCTCAAATACTCGCAGCACAGCGTGGATGCGCTGGATATCGTCAGCAATGAGTTCGTCACCGTTCCCGTGGAGGATCTTGCCGCGGCTAGTCATCCTTTCCCCGAAGGCCACCTTCTTTTCTCCTGGCTGCAGGATGGGCACCTGGCCGATCCGGTTTCCGCAGGAAGAGGGCCTCGCGGCGCCCGTCCGGTGGTCACCCTGAACAACCTGCTCCGGCGGACGGACTTTACCGCGGTTCTGAGGAGCATGCTTGCCGCTTTGCAGGAGGCGTATGGCCATCCGGTGGACACGGAGTTCACGGTCTCCCTCCGTGGTGACGGGCGGGTGCGCGTCAATCTGCTGCAGTGCCGGACGCTTTCTCTTCCGGGCGGGGCGGAGGGCGCGGAGATTCCGGCCGGTCTTCCGGCGGAGCGCGTGCTGTTCGAGGCGCGCCGCTGCGCGGCTCCGGGTGTGGTCCGGGGAATTACTCACATCGTTTACATAGACCCGGACTGGTATACGGGGCTTAGCCTCGACCTCAAGCGCCAGGTGGGAAGAGTTGTCGGGCGGCTGAACCGCCACCCTGCGCTGGACGGCGCGCGGTTGATGCTGATGGGTCCCGGAAGATGGGGAAGCAGCAACATCGAGCTGGGCGTCAATGTCACCTATGCGGATATCAACAACGCTGCAGTTCTGGTGGAGGTGGCGCGCTCCCGCGGCGGGCACACGCCTGAAGTGTCCTACGGCACCCATTTCTTCCAGGATCTGGTGGAGGATGGCATCCTCTATGTCCCTCTGTATCCCGACCGGCCGGACTGCCGGTTCGCGGCGGAGTTCTTTCTGGAAGGGCCGAACGCCCTGGAGGTTCTGCTTCCGGAGTGGGCGGTGCTTCACAGTGCGGTGAGGCTGATTGATGTGCGCGGTGTCGCCGGCACAACGGCCGCCCTGGTGGTGGACGCCGCGGAGCGCAGGGCGGTCTGCTATCTGGAAGACGCTCAATAGTCTTGCTTGAATCCTGGCCTCCACACCCCATCGTGGGGTATTTGTCAGTAGGCCCTCTTCCGGCCGCTCTTGATAGTCCCGCCGGCTGCGTGATACAATGCTCAGTTGGGAGAGCAGCAACGTAGCTGCCACAATCTCCCGCTTGCGTCGCTCCGGCCGGGTCATACTCGCGCGGGTGTGCCTCCTGGAGCAGACGGCGCGGTTACGGACTGCGCCGTCCCAATCGCATAGCAGATTGACAGGGGCGTCAATGGCCGGACCGGCACGATGATGTGCGTGGACCCTCGCGACAGCCCTCTCTGCCACTTCCTGCAAACGGCAACGTGAGCCGTTGTGGCTGCGGGAAACCGGATCGAGGAGGTTCAACGCACATGTCGCTCACAGCGGAGCGGGTCCAGCACGACAACCCGTTCGAAATTGCTCAGCAGCAGCTGGACAAGGCTGCGGCCAAACTGCAGCTTGATCCCGCCATTCATCAGGCTCTCCGCGAACCTATGCGGGAGCTGCACGTCACCATCCCCGTCAAGATGGACGACGGATCCGTCAAAGTGTTCAAGGGATTCCGGGTGCAGTACAACGACGCCCGGGGCCCCAACAAAGGCGGAATCCGCTTCCATCCGGACGAGACCATTGACACGGTCCGGGCGCTGGCCGCCTGGATGACCTGGAAGACCGCCGTTGTGGACATCCCTCTGGGCGGGGGCAAGGGCGGAGTCATATGCGACCCCAAGAAGATGTCGCCGGCTGAGCTGGAGAGGCTGAGCCGCGGCTACATCCGGGCTCTGGGGCGCTTTATCGGGCCGGACCGGGATATCCCGGCGCCCGATGTCTACACCACGCCGCAGATCATGGCGTGGATGATGGACGAGTATAGCGTCATCACGGGTCATAACACGCCGGGAGTCATCACGGGCAAGCCCCTGTCGGTGGGCGGATCCGAGGGACGCGGCGATGCGACCGCACGAGGAGGCGCCTACACTGTCCGCGAGGCTGCTAAGTATCTGGACATTGACCTGACGAAGGCCACACTGGCGATTCAGGGGTTTGGCAATGCCGGCCAGTATGCCGCCACCCTGTTCCAGGATCTTCTGGGCTGCAAGGTGGTGGCTGTCAGCGATAGCCGGGGCGGAATCTATCTCCCGGACGGTGCGGATGCGCACGACCTGGTGCGCTACAAGCTGACAAACGGCTCCCTGGAGGGATACCCTGGTTCTCAGCCCATCTCGAACGAGGCGCTGCTGGAGCTGGATGTGGATGTCCTTGCGCCGTCCGCTCTGGAGGATGTCATCACCGAGCGGAACGCCGACAACATCCGGGCCAAGATCGTCGCGGAGCTGGCTAACGGCCCTACCAACCCGCAGGCGGATGAGATCCTTTACCGCAAGGGGGTCTTCGTTATTCCCGACTTCCTGTGCAATGCGGGCGGGGTGACCGTCTCGTATTTCGAGTGGGTGCAGAACGAGACAGGCTACTACTGGGAAGAGGAGCTGGTGCACGAGAGGCTGGACAAGAAGATGACCACGGCGTTCGCCTCCGTGCTGGATATGTCTCTGGAGTACCAGACGGACATGCGGACCGCCGCCTATATGGTGGCCATCCAGCGGGTGGCCGAGGCCATGCGCGCTCGCGGCTGGGTCTGAGGTTCGTCACGCCTCACTTCACCGGCCGGAGGCCGGAGGTCCGGGGACGGTAAAAACGGCAGGGTGGGCTGCGGCCCTGCGCGGCCGCAGCCTCTGCCTGCTTCCTGGCCGCCTGGTCTCCGGTTCTTCAGCCGCGACACTTTCTGATTCTGAAAGAGAGACAGTGACTGTTATGGACACCGAGGCGCCGCAGGATCGCCGCAAAAGCGGGGACTGGATCAGCGGTAACGGACATACCTGCCGGTTGGAGGGGCTCCTGAACCCGTCCAGCTACCGGTTCGAGATCCTGGAGAAGGAGCGGCTCTCAGGCAGCGTGGTGAGGATGATCATCCGCGCGCCGCTGGTAGCGGCCAGCGCGCGGCCCGGGCAGTTCCTGCTGATCCGGCCTATGGAGCACTCGGAGCGCATTCCGCTCACCATCTCCCACGCAGACCGCGCTGAGGGCGCGATCACCATCATCTTCCAGGAAGTAGGAGCCACCACGCGGGAGCTGGGCGCTCTGGAGCCGGGGCAGCTGGTCAAGGATCTGGTGGGGCCGCTCGGGACCCCGAGCGACATCCGCCGGTTCGGGACGGTGGCCTGCGTGGGCGGAGGGGTCGGTATAGCGGTGATGCTGCCCGTGGCGCGCGCCCTGAAACAGGCCGGCAACCGCGTTGTGGGCATCATCGGGGCCCGGACGAAGGATCTGCTGATCCTGGAGCGGGAGATGCGCGAGGCCTCCGACGAGCTCATCGTGATGACGGATGACGGTTCCTACGGTGCAAAAGGGCTGGTGACGGATGCCCTAGCCGGGCTAGCGGAGCGCGAGCAGGTGGATCACTGCTATGCGATCGGGCCGCTCCCCATGATGCACGCCGTCTGCCGGATGACGAAGGAGAAGGGCATTCCCACCACTGTGAGCCTGGATCCCGTGATGGTGGATGGGACCGGGATGTGCGGGGGTTGCCGCGTGACTGTGGGGGGCGAGGCGAAGTTCACCTGTGTGGACGGCCCGGAGTTCGACGGCCACCTGGTGGACTGGGACACCCTGCGCGCGCGCAAGAGCATCTACCGGGAGGAGGAGCGGGTGGCGCTGGAGGCTCGAAGTGGCAAAGCGTGAGCGAAAACCCCGGACGCCGATGCCCGAGCAGGATCCGCAGGCGCGGGCCCGCAACTTCGAGGAGGTTGCTCTCGGCTACACGGAGGAGATGGCGGTCGAGGAGGCCACCCGGTGCCTCGCCTGCAAGAACAAGCCCTGCGTCCGGGGGTGCCCTGTCAACATTGACATCCCGGCGTTCATTCAGCTGGTGGCCGAGCGCCGCTTCAAGGAAGCGGCTGAAGTTGTGGCGCAGGCCAACGCGCTGGCGGCCATCTGCGGACGGGTCTGCCCTCAGGAAGAGCAGTGCGAGAAGTTCTGCGTGATGGCCAAAGTGAACGGCCCGGTGGCCATCGGGCGCCTGGAGCGCTTTGTGGCGGACTGGGCGCGGGAGCACCTGCCGCAGAACGGAGACCGTCCGCAACCTGCGCCAGACGCGCAGAGGGTGGCGGTGGTCGGGGCCGGACCGGCCGGGCTGACGTGCGCCGGCGATCTGGCCGCAAAGGGCTACCGTGTCTGCGTTTTCGAGGCGCTGCACGAGCTGGGCGGAGTGCTGCGATACGGTATTCCGGAGTTCCGGCTGCCGCGCAGCATTCTGGATGCCCAGATTGAGAGCATCCGCCGGATGGGGGTTGAGTTCTACACTAACACGGTCGTGGGGCGCACATTCACCATCCAGCAGCTTCTGGAGAGCGGGTTCGACGCGGTCTTCATCGGCACGGGCGCGGGCGCGCCGGTGTTCCTGAACATCCCGGGCGAGGAGCTGAACGGCGTCTACGCTGCGAACGAGTTCCTGACCCGGGTAAATCTGATGAACGCGAAAGATTTCCCGGTGGAAGGCACTCCGCTGAAGCGGCCGCGCCGCTGCGCGGTCATCGGCGCAGGGAACACTGCGATGGACGCCGCCCGGACGGCGCTGCGGCTTGGCGCGGAGGAGGTGACCATCGTCTACCGGCGCTCCCGGGAGGAGATGCCCGCCCGGGCCGAAGAGCTGCACCACGCCGAGGAAGAGGGCGTGAAGTTCCAACTCCTGACAAACCCCGTGGAGTTCATCGGGGACGAGAACGGCTGGCTTCAGAGGATGCGCTGCATCCGGATGGAGCTGGGCGAGCCCGACGAAAGCGGACGCCGCCGCCCGCATCCGGTACCGGGAAGCGAGTTCGAGATGGAGGTGGATACCGCCATCATCGCCGTCGGACAGACGCCCAATCCCCTTATCCGTCAGACCACGGAGGGCCTTGCGGTGGAGAAGTGGGGAGGCATTGTGGTGGATGAACAGACGGGCGCGACATCCATCCCGGGTGTGTTCGCGGGAGGCGATGTGGCCACGGGGGCGGCGACGGTCATCACGGCGATGGGCGCGGGCCGCAGGAGCGCCATCGCCATAGACGAATACCTGAAGGCAAAGCGCGGGGCCAGCTGATCGCGGCGCTGGAGTGGTGCGCAGAGAAGGCGGGCCGGGGCTTTGTGCCCCGGCCCGGGCGTTTTTTGTTCCGGTTTTTTGCCCGGGAAGTGTTAAAGCCGGAGGTCTGGCCGCGTCTAACAGGGTGGAAATCGGCTAGTCCGTGATGTTTTGGATGGTCGCAGGAGGCAGCAAGATGCGAATAAGCAGGATTCTCATGCTGGCGGCGGTGCCCGCCGCGATTCTGGCCTGGCAGGTGACGGGCCTCGAAGCCCAGTCCGGCGCCTCGAAAGCTCCGGCTAAGAGCCAGAGCGGGCAGGCGGTCTCCAAGCCGGCGCCGGGGCAGCGGCCCGGTCCGGGAATGCGCGACTGGGGGGCTCGCCGTGAGGAGATGTACAAGGCCATCGGCGTGACCCCGCAGCAGAAGAAGCAGCTGGACGCCATTGACGAAAAATACCGCAAAAAGGCGATGGAGCTGCGCGAAGCAAATCTGACGCCCGAGCAGCGCCGGACCAAGATGAAGGATCTGATGGAGGCCCGTCAGGCCGAGGTGGACAAGGTGCTGACTCCGGAGCAGAAAAAGAAGCAGATGCAGTGGATGGAGGAGCAGCGCAAGAAGCGCCAGGCCGAGATGGGCCAGCGGCGTGAACGGCCGGCCGGTGCGCAGGGCAGGCCGGAAAAGCCGGCGGCTCCCCGCAAGTAAGCAGTTTCCGCACGCACGACGGACCCCTGGGTAAGCAAGACGGGCTCCGGAGCCTCTTCCGGAGCCCGCACCCACGTACAGACAAGCTGCAAAGCGCTGTGCTTCACGGAGGAGAGGATCGGATCTGCCGCTCCACGTGGTGTTCCAGATGAGCACGCAGAATGCTCCTGACGCGGGTATCCTCTCCCGGTGGGATCTGGAAGGCCGCCACGGCGTGCGCCGGAAGCTGCAGCAGCTGCTCCAGAGTATTCAGGGACTCGGCCGTCGCGGCGATGAGCTCCTCCCGCCCGGCGCGGCAGCGCGAGCAGAGAATGCCTCCCAGACTGGCGCAGAACACCGCACCGCGGTCCTGCGGCCGCCCCGCGCTGCAGACCACGCACCGGCGCAACTCCGGAGTGTAGCCCGCAGCATCCAGTGCCTGTGCCTCGAACCGCCGCACCACCACGGCCGGTGGCGCGTCTCCTTCCAGCAGATACAGAGTGGAAAGGAGCAGGTCGAAGAGCTCCGGGGCGCTCTGGCGTTCGTCCAGAAGGGCATCGGTCACCTCGGCGGCGTACAGGGCTCCCTCGATGCGCTCCGGGCTTTCCCTGAGACCGCTGAACGGGTGCTTGAGCGAGGCTTCGGTCAGGATGTCCAGATTCCGTCCGGTGGCGAGCTGGGCTCTCAGATACACCAGCGGTTCGGTAGCTCCCACCAGCCGGCTTTGCGCCCGGCGGGCTCCTTTTGCGATGGCGGAGATCTTCCCGAACTCTCGTGTGAAGAGGGTCAGGAGCTTGTCGGTCTCCTGAAAACTGCGGCGTCTGAGGACGATGGCGGTTGCGCGGTAAAGGGGAATGCCGGTCTATCCTTGCTCGCGCGCCTGGGCGATGATCTGCTCCGGGTCGTAGGCTTCCAGCAACTGCACGGCGGCGCTGGTGCCGATCCGGTTCGCCCCCGCATCCAGCAGCTCCAGCGTCTGCTCCACGGTTCTGATCCCGCCCGCGGCCTTCACACCCATGGAAGGGCCCACCACCCGGCGGATGAGGCGGATGTCATCCACACTGGCTCCCGCGGAGCCCATTCCCGTGGATGTCTTGATGAAGTCCGCACCCGCGTCGCGGATGATCTCGCAGGCGATGCGCTTCTCCTGATCGGTGAGGAAGCAGGTCTCGATGATAAATTTGATTTGCGCGCGCTTGTCTTCATCCACCATCTCGGAGAGTCGCACGGTCTGCACTAGATCGCGGACCTCGCGCTCCACCATATCCCATTCGCCGCTCTTGACGGCTGAGATGTTGATGACGACATCCAGTTCCTGAGCGCCACGCTGCAGGCACACACGGGCCGCTGCCACCTTGGCCGGACGGCTATCCGCCCCCAGAGGGAAGCTTACCACAGTCCCCACCTTTACATCCGAGCCTTCCAGGTGCCGGGCTGCGGTGGCCACCCAGCAGGGCAGGATACACACGCTGGCAAAGTGATGCCGCGCCGCTTCCCCGCAGAGCCGGACTACGTCCTCACGCGTCGAGGTGGCACGCAAGAGCGTGTAGTCCATCATCTTGGCGAACTGTTCTCTGGTATACACGAGTCCTCTCTCCTGCCAGCAAGAGCGGCCTCGCCGGGAGCGGAGCGGCAGTCCGGCCTGCCTCCCCTAATGCGCTCCGACCGCCGCAGGGCGGGTTCCGGCCTTCAACTCTCGTACGAAAGCCCCCACCTGCGGCAGGAAGTCGTCGTGGCGGTGCCTGGAGTGGATGAAGTCCACCAGCGCGCTGCCCACCACGGCGCCGTCAGCGATGGCGCATACCTGCTGCACCTGCTCCCGGCTGGAGATCCCGAATCCAACCACAACAGGTTTATCGGTATGCGAGCGGATTTTCATAACCAGTTCACCGAGTTCTTCAGGAACGCTCGCCTGCGCCCCGGTGATCCCCACCCGCGACACACAGTACACAAAGCCTGTGCTGAGTTCGCATACGCGAGCGATGCGTTCTTCGGTGCTGGTGGGCGCCAGTAGAAAGATAGTATCCAGTCCGGCCCTCCGGGCCTCCCGGACCCAGGCCCCCGCCTCCTCCGGTGTCAGGTCCGTGGCGATGATGCCGTCCACGCCCGCCTCCGCAGCATCGTCGGCGAAGCGGGCCATTCCATAGCGGATGACGGGATTGAAATAGGTCATCAGGACGATGGGGATCTGGCTCACCCGCCTGATCCGGGCCACCGCGTCCAGCACGTCGCGCGGGCGGACTCCCCGCTCCAGAGCGCGGGTATAGGCGGCCTGATTACTTCGTCCGTCCGCCAGCGGATCGGAGAACGGGATGCCGATCTCCACAATGTCCGCCCCGGCTTCCTCCATCTCCAGCACAAGCGGATCCGTGGCCAGTATGCCGGGGTCTCCACCCGTTATGAACGGCACAAGCGCCTTCTCCCCGCGCTCCTTGAGCTCAGAAAAGCGACGGCTGATCCGGCTCATCTCTCTTCTCCATCAATCGGGAAACCGTCTCCACGTCTTTGTCTCCGCGGCCGGACAGGTTGACCACAATGATCTTGTCCTGGGACAGTGTGGGAGCCAGTTTGATGGCGTGCGCCACCGCGTGCGCCGATTCCAGCGCCGGGATGATGCCCTCCAGCGCAGCCAGCGTCCGGAAGGCGTCCAGCGCCTCGGCATCCGTGGCCGCCACATACTCGGCCCGGCCGGTTTCCTTCAGCCAGCTGTGTTCCGGGCCCACTCCGGGATAATCCAGGCCGGCCGAGACGGAGTGTGTCTCCGCCACCTGCCCGTTCTCGTCCTGCAGAATGTAGCTGTAATACCCGTGCAGCACACCGGGGGAGCCTGCCGAGAGCGTGGCGGCGTGCTTGCCCGTCTCGATGCCCGATCCCGCCGCCTCGACGCCGACCAGCCTGACCTCCTCATCCTCCAGGAACGGATGGAAAATACCGATGGCGTTGGAGCCGCCGCCGACGCATGCCAGAACGTAGTCCGGCAGCCGCCCGCACAGGTTCAGCATCTGCTCCCGCGTCTCCCGTCCGATGACCGACTGGAAGTCGCGCACCATACGAGGATACGGATACGGCCCCATGCAGGTCCCGATGACATAGTGCGTTGTGCGCACGTTGGTCACCCAGTCCCTCATGGCTTCGTTGATGGCGTCTTTCAGCGTGCGCGAGCCGGATGTGACGGGGATGCATTTCGCTCCCAGCAGCTCCATCCGGAAGACGTTCAGCGCCTGACGCCGCACGTCTTCCTCGCCCATGTACACCACGCATTCCAGGCCGAACAGGGCGCAGACCGTGGCGGTGGCAACGCCATGCTGCCCGGCGCCTGTCTCGGCGATGACCCGGGGCTTGCCCATCCGGCGCGCTACCAGCAGCTGTCCCATCACATTGTTCAGCTTGTGCGAGCCCGTGTGACAGAGGTCCTCACGCTTCAGGAAGATGCGCGCTCCGCCCAGATGCTCGGTCAGCTTGCGGGCATAGTACAGCAGGGTGGGCCGGCCCACATAGTCGCGCAGGTAAAGGGAGAGTTCGGCCGCAAAGGAGGGATCCGCCAGGCAGGACTCGTAGGCCTCCGCAAGCTCGTCCAGTGCCGGGACCAGCGTCTCCGGGACGAAACGGCCCCCGAACGGTCCGAAGTGCCACTCGGCCGGGGGCTCAACAAGAAGGCTCTGCTGATTTTGCGCGCTCAATGAACCGCCTCACTTTGTCCGGGTCTTTGCGGCCCGGAGCCATTTCCACCCCGCTTGAAACATCCACCGCATAGGGACGGACCGTGCGCACCGCCACCGCAACGTTCTCAGGTGTCAGTCCACCCGACAGGATGACCGGAAGGCCGGTCTGCTCGGCGAGGGAACACAGCCGCCAGTCAAATGTGGCTCCCGTCCCGCCGGCCGCTCCGGGAACCCAGGAGTCCAGCAAGAGTGCGCTCGCGGACTCGATGCCCGGCACATCTTTCAGCGAGTCCTCGTCCCTGACGCGCACTCCCAGGATCAGGGTGCGCGCCTGCTGCCGGAGAGACCGGACGTACTCTTCCGAGTATCCCGTATGCAGCTGCAACGCCTGTAGCCCGCACTCGTCGGCGATGGCTCCCGCCGCGGGATCGTCGCCTACAAAGACCCCTGTGGCGGTCACGAAAGGCGGAAGCTGCCGGATGATGTCGCGAGCGGCGGCGGGCGTCACCCGCCTGGGGCTGTCTGCGAAAACGAATCCCAGTGCGTCCGCCCCGGCGCCCACGGCGCACAGGGCATCCTCAAGAGTCGTGATACCACAAATCTTGACCCGGGTCAACCGAACAGCTCCCGCACCTTTGCGGGGATGTCCGGCGCGCTCATGAGCGCTTCGCCCACCAGCACGCCGTCCACACCGGCCTGCGCCAGACGCTCTACGTCCTGCCTCGTGAAGATGCCGCTCTCACCGATCAACACACGGTCCGCGGGGACCATCTTCGCGAGCTGCTCCGTCGTAGCCAGAGATACCTCGAAGGTCTGCAGGTTGCGGTTGTTCACTCCCAGCAGTGTGGCCCCGGCGTCCAGCGCCGTTTCCATCTCTCCGGCGGTGTGGGTCTCCACCAGCGCGTCCAGTCCCAGCTCGCCCGCCAGCTCCAGCAGATCCCGCAGCAAAGTCTCGGGCAGAGCGGCCACAATCAGCAGGATGCAATCGGCACCTATGCAGCGGGCTTCATACACCTGATAAGGGTCTATGATGAAATCCTTCTGCAGGACGGGCAGATCCACGGCGTCCCGGACTTCCGGGATGCGCTCCAGCGCCCCGGCGAAGAAGCGGGTGTCTGTCAGCACCGAGATGCACGCCGCACCGGCGGAGGCGTACTGCTCTGCGATGGCGGCGGCGTCCACCGTTTTGCGGATGGTGCCACGGCTTGGCGAGCGTCCCTTGATCTCGGCGATCAGGCGGGGGATCGCGGGCGCGGTGGAGGGCTCGCGCCCGGCAGCGAGGTCAGCCCGGCGCTGACCCTGAGACGGCTGCCGCAGGGCTTCCGCGAACGGCCGGGTGGCGGGGGCGTGTGCGGCTTCGCGGGTGAGCTCCTCCAGCGGGGTCTCCTCTTTTCGCCCCGCGACCTCCTCGCGCTTGTGCTCCAGAATCTCGTCCAGAATCATGGCGTGCCGGCCGCAAGCGTCCGGGCCCGGTAGGCCTCGAAGACGTCCTTTGCGCTCCCGTCGCTCACGGCGCGATCCGCAAGCCCGAGCCCTTCCTCCAGAGACTGCGCCAGGCCACTCACGTAAAGCGCGGCCCCCGCGTTGAGACAGGCGATCTCTCTGGCCGCGGGCGCTCCGCCGGCCATCACTTCACGGAAGATCTCCGCGTTATGCGCGGGATCTCCCCCGGCGATCTCCTCGGGCCGGCGCGGCTTCAGCCCGACGTCCTGCGGGCGCAGGGTCCACATACGGACCTCGCCGTCCTTCACCTCGCCGATCAGGGTCTCACCGAACGTGGCGATCTCGTCAATGCCGTCCCGCCCGTGCGCCACCAGGGCGTGCTCCGCACCCAGCTGCAACAGCGCTCCGGCCAGCAGCTCACACCCCCACTCCTCGAACACGCCCACCACCTGCCGCTTTGCTCCGGCGGGGTTGGTCAGCGGCCCCAGTATGTTGAACACCGTCCGGATGCCGATCTCCCGGCGCGGAGCCGCCGCGTGCTTCATGGCAGGATGGAACGTGCGGGCGAACAGGAAGCCGATGCCCACCTCGTCAATGATGGCTCCCACCTGTTCCGGCTGCAGGTCTATCTCCACACCCAGCGCCTCCAGGACGTCTGCGCTCCCGCAGCTGCTTGAGGCAGCGCGGTTGCCGTGCTTGGCCACCGCGGCTCCCGCTCCCGCCGCGATAAACGCCGCGGTGGTGGAGATGTTGAATGCCTTCAATCTGGCGCCGCCCGTCCCGCAGGTGTCCACCACCGACGGACGGGTCACCGGGACTTTGAGGGAGTGCTCCCGCATGGCCTGCGCCAGACCGCAGACCTCTTCGCTGGTCTCCCCTTTCATCCGCAGGGCCGTGACGAACGCGGCGATCTGGGCGGGTGTGGCCTCCCCCTCCATGATCGCCGACATCACGGCGAACGCCTCCTCGCGGCTCAGGCTCTCCGCTGAAGCCAGACGCCGGATGGCCTCGACGATCACCGGACGGCCTCCGCGGCGCTCGCCTCAGGCTCCCACGTGCCCGCCACGAAGTTGCGCAGCAGCTCCTTGCCAGCCCGGGTCAGGATGGACTCCGGATGGAACTGCACCCCTTCCACCGGGAATTCCCTATGACGGACCCCCATGATCTCCCCGTCCTCCGTCCAGGCGCTGATCTTCAGGCAGTCCGGGATGGTCTCTCTGCGGATCACCAGGGAATGATAGCGGGTGGCGACGAAAGGGTTTTCCAGACCGGTGAACACTCCTCTGCCGTCGTGGTGGATCAGTGAGGTCTTGCCGTGCATCGGTGCCTTCGCGCGTACGATCTCTCCCCCGAACGCGGCTCCGATGGACTGGTGTCCCAGGCAGACACCCAGCAGGGGAATCTTACCGGCCAGCCGGCGGATGGTCTCCACCGAGACGCCGGCTTCATTCGGGGTGCAGGGGCCGGGCGAGATGACGATGCGGTCCGGAGCCATGCGTTCGATCTCGTCCACCGTGATCTCGTCGTTGCGGTAGACCACAAGCTCCTCGCCCATCTCTCCCAGATACTGCACCAGGTTGTATGTGAAGCTGTCGTAGTTGTCTATGACAAGGATCATCGTCTGCGGATCCCTTCCCGGGCGGGCGGCCCGGAGCGGCAGACGGACAGCGGCGCTACTCCAGCCCGCCCTCCGCGATCTCCAGTGCGCGGACAAGCGCCCGCGCTTTGTTCATGCACTCCTGATGCTCTCTGTCCTCCACAGAGTCTGCGACGATGCCGGCTCCGGCCTGCACTGTGGCCACTCCATCCTTCACCAGGATGGTGCGGATGGTGATGGCCATGTCCAGATCGCCGGAGAAGGAGACATAGCCCAGGGCTCCGGCGTACGGGCCCCGCCGGGTGGTCTCCAGCTCGTCTATGATCTCCATGGCCCGGATCTTGGGAGCGCCGGATACGGTTCCCGCCGGGAATGTGGCCCGCAGCACGTCAAATGCGTCCTTCCCGGGGGCGAGGCGGCCGGTGACGTTGCTGACGATGTGCATGACGTGCGAGTAGCGCTCGATGGTCATCAGGTCGTCCACGCGGACGGTGCCGTATTCGCACACGCGGCCCAGGTCGTTGCGCCCCAGGTCTACCAGCATGATGTGCTCGGCCTTCTCCTTTTCGTCGGCCAGCAGTTCCTGCTCCAGCGCCGCATCCTCCTCGCTGGAGCGCCCGCGCGGCCGCGTCCCGGCAATGGGACGCGTGGTGACGACGCCGTCTTCCAGCCGGACCAGGATCTCCGGCGAGCTGCCCACGATATGCAGCCCGTCCAGGCTCAGGTAATACATATACGGAGACGGGTTCACCGAGCGCAGGGCGCGGTAGATGTCGAACGGGTGGGAACGCACGGGCACGGCCTGACGCTGCGAGAGCACCACCTGGATGACGTCTCCGGCAACGATGTACTCCTTACATCTCCGCACCGCTTCCCGGTACTGCTCCGGCGTGATGTTGGGAGTGACGCTCAGAGGCTCCCCGCTGCCGCCCGATGGCGGGGCGGGCTCCAGCGGCTGCCGGAGACGTTCGATCAGTTGCTCGATGCGCTGGACGGCGCGGTCGTAAGCTGCGTCCGGGTCACCCTCCACGCGCGCGTTCACCAGCACCTTCACGCGGTGCCTTACGTGGTCGAAGATGAGGATACTGTCCGTCAGCAGAAAGACGCAGTCATCCAGTCCTGCATCGTCCACGGGCGTGCCGGGAAGGGACTCGAAGTGGCGGACCGTGTCGTAGCCGATATAGCCCACAGCTCCGCCGCAGAACGCCGGAAGATCCTCTCCGCCCACCCACCGGTAGCGCCCCAGGTGATCCTTCAGCACATGGAGCGGATCCTGCCCGCTCTGGAGGCGGAAAGCCCGTTCCTCGCCATCCTCCAGCACGCGGACCTCATCCCCTCGGGTGCGGATGACACAGAAAGGCTCGCTTCCCAGGAACGAGTAGCGGCCAATGCGCTCGCCGCCTTCCACGGACTCAAGAAGAAAAGCGTAGTTGCCCGCGGCCGCCTTCCGGAAGGCGGACACGGGTGTCTCCATGTCCGCCAGAATCTCGCGGTATACGGCCACAAGGTTGCCGCGGCGGGCGCGCTGTGCGAATTCCTGCCTGTCAGGTGTATATTTGCTCACTGGACTGAGACGCATTGTAGCCCGAACAGCGCCCCGGGAACAACAGGCTCGCCTCGTGTGCTGTTGTGAATACGGGGAGGGGCGATTGACGGAAAGAGAGCTCCGCGATGAAGGTCCCGGCCGCAACCGGCAAAGTTTATCTGGTAGGGGCAGGTCCGGGAGATCCGGGCCTGCTGACACTGAAGGCCGCGAAGGCCATCGCGGCCGCCGACGTCATCGTCTACGACCGTCTGATCCATCCCGCCGTGCTCCGCCACGCGCGGGAGGATGCGGAGCTGATCTACGCCGGAAAGACCCCGGAGCGCCACACCCTGAAACAGGAGGAGATCAACGCCCTTCTGGTGAGCCGCGGCAGGGAGGGTAAAGTGGTCGCGCGCGTCAAGGGTGGGGATCCGTTCGTCTTCGGGCGTGGGGGCGAGGAGGCCGAGGCCCTCGCGGCCGCCGGCGTGCCTTTTGAAGTGATTCCCGGCATCACGTCGGCCATCGCCGTTCCGGCGTATGCGGGGATTCCTGTCACCCATCGGGACTGCGCCAGCTCGCTGGCCATCGTCACCGGTCACGAGGATCCCGCGAAGGAGGAGTCTTCTCTGGACTGGCAGGCTCTGGCGCGCGGTGTGGACACGCTGGTCTTCCTGATGGGGGTCGGCAACCTGGCGCAGATCGCGGAGCGGCTCATCGCGAACGGCCGTCCGGGAGGCACGCCGGCAGCGGTCATCGAGTGGGGAACGCGTCCGGAGCAGCACACAGTCATGGCTCCGCTGGAAGCCATTGCGCAGGCGGCCGAGGAGGATGCGGTGAAGCCGCCCGCCATCCTGGTGGTGGGCGAGGTGGTGCGGCTGAGGGAG
>Ga0073932_1004137_pt1 | contig 17843 bp, 18 predicted proteins | sample DewCreD2012metaG_FD_76967 | JGI IMG/M metagenome (GOLD analysis project Ga0073932, IMG submission 76967) | Hot spring sediment bacterial and archeal communities from British Columbia, Canada, to study Microbial Dark Matter (Phase II) - Dewar... ... | reverse complement strand
CTGGCGAGGTCGCCGCCGCGCGGCAGGAAGAGCGCGAGGCCGAGCAGCAGCACGCCGGTGACGACGCCGGTGGTGGCGGCCGCGTCGCGCACGAACCACGGGAGGTACCGCCGCACGCCGTTCACGCGCCGCCCCCGACCGCGTCGCGGAAGGCGCGCTCGAGCGCGCTCTCCTCCGGCTCGAACGCCACGACCAGCCCGCCGGCGCCGATCAGCGCCGCGAGCCCGCGGTTGAGCTCGGCCGCGTCGCCCGGCACGCGGTACTCGCGCGGCCGGCCCGCCACGAGGGTCGCGCCGGGGAGGAACGACGCGACGTCGGCCACGTCGTTGCCCAGGGCGAGCCGCCAGGTGCCGCGGCCGGTGGCGTCGGCGCGCCCGCTCACGACGCGCTGCACGCGGCCCTGGCCCAGGATGATCACGCGGTCGGCGATCCGCTCGAGCTCGTCGAGGTTGTGCGAGGCGACGAGGAGGAGCCGGCCGGGTCGCCGCAGCCCCGCCACGAGGCCGCGGAAGCGCTGCGTCCACACCGGGTCGAGCCCGTGCGTGGGCTCGTCGAGCACGAGCAGGTCGCGGTCGCCGACCAGGGCGAGGCCAAGGCCCAGGCGTTGCAGCATGCCCTTGGAAAGCTGCCGCACCGGCGCGCGCGCCTTCTCCTCGAGGCCGACGGCCGCGAGCGCCTCGGCCGCGCGGGCGCGGGCCTCGTCGTCGCCCAGGCCACCCAGCGCCGCGATCCGCGCGAGCGCGCCGGCGACCGTCCAGCGCGGCGGCAGGAGCACGAGTTCGGGGAGGTAGCCGACGCCGTGGCGCTCCACGTAGGCGCGCGGCGTCCGCCCGCCGACGGTGACGGTGCCGGCGGTGGGGTGCAGGAACCCGAGCAGCAGCGAGAGGAGGGTGGACTTCCCCGCCCCGTTCGGCCCGGCGAGACCCACCACCTCGCCGGGCGCGAGCGACAGCGACACGTCCACGAGGGCGTCCACGGGCCGGCGCCCCGGGAGGAGCGCCCGGTAGCGCTTCCCGAGCCCGACGACCTCGATCACCGCGTCAGTGGAGGATGCGCAGCACGCCCGCGGCGGCACTGCCGCGGATGAACGACTCGGCGTCGGTCGTGGGGATCACCACGCCGGTCTCGGCGCGGCCGCGCCGGGCCTGCGTGGCCATGTACTCCACCAGGCTGCCGTCGGCCCACTCGCGGTCGCTCGCCTTGAGCTGGAGGAGGATCTCCTCCCACGTGCCGCGCAGGATGTGGCCGGCGAGCGTCGCGACCTGGTGGACGTCGGTCGGGCCGGGGCGCCGCGCCTGCATGGCCGGCAGGTCGCTCACCAGCGCGCCGAACAGCTCGAGCTGGTTCGGGTCGCGCAGGGTCCCGTCGGGCTGCTGCGCCTCGACCTCGGCGAGCAGCATGTCGATCGCGTCGGGCTCGCCGGCGATCTCGGCGAGGCGGAGGTGCCACGGCGCGAGCTCGGGGTCGTCGTCGCGCAGCCGGTGGATGCTCCGCTTCAGCTCCAGGTAGCGCCAGATGCCGAGATCGTCGTAGTGGTCGTCGGGGACGGTGCGCTCGAGGTGCGTGAGCGCCGCCTCGCACTCGCCGCGGTCGTACAGGATGTTGGCCAGGTAGATGCGGGCCTCGGTGAACGCCGGCTCGAGCGACAGGGCGCGTCGCAGCCAGTAGAGCGCGCTCGCGTCGTGCCCCAGCCGGTGCGACGAGTACCCGAGGCAGGCCGCCGCCTCGGCGGAGTCGGGGTGCGCGTGCGAGGTGAGCTCGAAGAAGCGGTGGGCCGGCGCGATCAGCCCCTCGCGGAAGAGCGAGCGGCCGATCTGCAGGCAGAGCTCGTGGTCGTCGCCGAAGCCGAGCTCGAGGATGCGCTCGAAGGCGCGCATCGCGGCGCGGCGCTCGCCGAGCTTCAGCAGCGTCTCGCCAAGGCCCGCGAGCGCGTCCTCGTGGTCGGGATCGATGGCGAGCGCGCGGTCGAAGCTGCGGCGGGCCCAGGCGTACTCCTCGCGCGCGAGGTAGGCGTACGCCATGCCCACGTGGAGCTCGACCGCGTCGGGATACCGCGACGTGCCCTCGCGCAGCAGTTCGAGGGCGTCGTCGTACCTGCCTTCGTTGTAGAGTGTGTGGGCCTGTTCGTCGAATTCGTCGGAGCTGAGAAAGCTGTCCGACATCGGCAGGACTCCCGCGCTGGTTGCCCAAACCTACGGCACCGGGAACCGTCCAGCAAGTTGGCAGTCCGCTGCAGTGCGCCGTCGGCAGCCCGCTGCACAAGTGGGCGCAGGCGTCGGTGCCGCCATACCTTGCGTGCATGCCGCGCCGCCGCCTGCCGCTGGTCGCCCTGCCGCTGCTGCTCGTCGCGCCGGCCGCCCGCGCGCAGCCGCCGGCCGTCGCGCTCACGCTGCGCGACGCGATCGTGCGCGGGCGCGACGCGGGGATCCAGGCGCTCGTGGCGGCGAACCAGGCGCGCATCGCCGGGCGCCGCGCCGACCAGCGGCGCGCCGAGGTGCTGCCCTCGGTCACCGGCACGGCGTCGGTCACGCGCCAGACGCTCAACCTCGACGAGCTCGGCGTGCCGCAGTCGCCGGGCGTCACCGACCCGTTCACCGTCTGGCGGTTCCGGGGCACCCTCACGCAGACCGTGTTCGACGCGGCGGCCTTCGCGCGCCTCGGCGCGGCGCGCGACTCGGTGCTCGCGGCCGGTCTCGACGCGCGCGCCGCCGGCGAGCTCGCGGGGACCGTCGCGGGCCTGGCGTGGATCCGCCTCGCGAGCGCGGACGCGACCGTGCGCGCCCGCGCGGCCGACAGCGCGATCGCCGCGAGCCTCCTCGAGCAGGCGCGGGCGCTCGCCGAGGGCGGGCTCACGCCGGCGATCGACGTGACGCGCAACGAGGTGACCCTCGCCACGGCGCGCGGCGCGCTCGAGGTGGCCCGCCACGCGCGCGACCGGGCGCGGCTCGACCTGCTGCTGGCGGTGGACCTCCCCCCGGCCGCCGGCGTGACGCTCGTGGGCGCCCCCGCCGACTCGCTCCCGTTCGACCTCCCGTCGTCGCCCGACTCCGCCGCGGCGGAGGCGCTCGCGCGCCGGGCCGAGGTCGCGGCGGAACGGCAGCGGACGGCGGTGGCGGAGGCAGCGCTGCGCGCCGTGAAGCTCGAGCTCGCGCCGAGCCTCGCGGGCTCCGCGTTCTACCAGGGCTCGGGCACGGAGCTCGACGCCGTGAAGGGGAGCTACAACCTGCAGCTCGGCGTGTCGTGGCCCGTGTTCGACGGCCTGCGGCGCCAGGCGCGCGCGGGCGAGCAGGCGCTGCGGCTCGAGGTGCAGCGGCTGCGCCAGCGCGACGTGGAGCGCCGGGTCGAGGTCGAGGCGCGGCAGGCGGCGCTCGACCTGCAGTCGGCCGCCGTGCAGCTCCGCCTCGCGCGCGAGCGGCTCGCGCTCGCCGAGGCGGAGCTGGCCCAGGCGCAGGACCGCTTCGCCGCCGGCGTGGCGGGCAGCCTCGAGACGACCCGCGCGCAGGGCGCGGTGGCGGCGGCACGCGACGCGGTCATCCAGGCGGAGGTGGCGCGGGCGGCGGCGGCGGTGACGGCGGCGCGGGCGCTCGGGGCGCTGGCCGACCTCCCCACCTTGCCGCCCGGCGCCCCCGCGCGCTGATTAGGGAGCATGGGTGGGCGCTCCCTGCGCGAGGACGCCGGCCTGCTGCAGGCCTGGCTCGACGCGACCGACGACGGCGCGATCGCCGTGGACCACGCGGGACTCGTGGTGCTGCACAACCGCGCCGCGTCGCGCGCCACCGCGCTCGAGCCCGACGCCGCCATCGGCCGCGCGTGGCGCGACGTGCTCCCCCTCGACGGCGGCACCTGCGAGCGCGTCTGGGGCGCCACCACGCACGGCCGCCGCGTGTCCGCCTCCCTCGCGGTGCCGTGCCGCCGCGGCGGGTCGCGCACCGTCGAGGTCTGCGCCGTGCGCTGGCTCGACGCCGACGGGCGCCCCGGGGTGCTGCTCGTGCTGCGCGACCTCGCCGTGCTCTGCCCGGGGGACACCGACGACTGCCGCCGTGCCACCGACGTCGAGGAGCGGCGGTCGCTGCTGCTGCGCGCCCTCTCGGCGCACGGGGGCAACCGCAGCGCCGCCGCCCGCGCGCTCGGCATCTCGCGCGCCACGTTCTACCGCTGGTGGGACGGGGCGCGCCTCCCGCCGCCCGGCCCCGACGACCTCGGCTATCACTGACGCCGCCCGGCGCCGCCGCGCGGCGCCGCCCGCTCCGGAGCCCGCCGCCTGACGCTTCGCCGCCGCCTCCTCCTCGGCTTCGGCCTGATGGTGCTCCCGCTCCTCGCGATCGGCGCCCAGGCGATCCGCAGCAACGCGCTCGAGCGCCGGGCCCTCGAGGCCCTGGGCGCGAGCCTCGCGCGGACGCGCACCTACGCCGAGGTCGAGACCGCGATGTTCAACCAGAGCGACCTCGTGTGGCGGGCGCTGAGCGGCCTCGACCCGGACGCGCGCCGCGAGTTCGCCCTGCAGGGCGAGGTGGTGGCGTACTGGCTCGCGCGCTGGGAGGCGGAGCTGCGCCCCGACGAGGCGGCGCTCGCGCGCGGCGTGCGCTCGGTGCAGGACCAGATCGCGACCGTGGCCGACAGCACCTTCGCGCTGGTGGACGCGGGCCGCCGCGAGGAGGGGTACCGCCTCGCGCGGCGCGAGCTGCGCGACCGGCTCTTTCCCGCGCTCACGGAGCTGAACCACGAGATCTACCGCCGCGCCCGCGAGTACAGCGTCCAGCGCGCCTTCGCCCGGGTGGAGGAGATCGTGGACACGGAGCGCCGCGTGCTGCTCGCGATCCTCGCGCTCGCGCTCGTGGTCGGCCCGCTCGGCTCGTGGTGGTTCGCGCGCACGATCACGCGACCGGTCACCGGACTCCGCGCCGCGATGGCGGTGGTGGGCGAGGGCGACCTCGAACACCCGATCGCCGCCGAGGGACCGGCCGAGATCGCCGACCTCGCGCGCGCCTTCACGCAGATGACCGGGCGGCTGCGGGCCTCACGCGCCGACCTCGAGCGCGTGAACGCCGCCCTCGCCGCCCAGGTCGCGGAGGTGGAGCGGGCGCAGGCGCAGCTGGTGCAGTCGGAGAAGCTCGCGTCGATCGGCGAGATGGCCGCGGCCGTGGCCCACGGCATGCGCAACCCGCTCGCGTCGCTCCGCGCGGCGGCGCAGTTCGCGCGGCGGCACCCGGGCTCCCCCGCCGCGGCCGAGCAGCTCGACGCGATGATCGGCGAGGTGGACCGCCTCGAGCGGCGCATCAGCCACCTGCTCACCTTCGCGCGGCCAGCCCCGTTCCACCCGCTGCGCGAGCGGCCGGGCGCCCTCGTCGCCGCGCTGCAGCCCTCGCTCGGCCGGCTGATGGCTGCGCGCGAGGTGATGCTCGCCGTCGACGTCCCCGACGACCTCCCGGAGGTCCGCGTGGACCCCATGCAGCTCGAGCAGGCGATCCTCGAGGTGGCGAGCAACGCCATGGACGCCACGCCGCCGGGCGGGCGCGTGGCGCTCGCGGCCCGGCACGACACGGCCCGCGGCGAGGTGGTGCTCGCGATCACCGACACCGGCCCCGGCATCGCGCCGGAGGTGCTGCCGCGGGTGACCGAGCCGTTCTTCACCACCCGCCCGGAGGGCACCGGGCTCGGCCTCGCGATCGCCCGGCGCTTCCTCGAGCAGAACGGCGGCACGCTGGAGGTCGAGAGCGCGCCCGGCGACGGCACCACGGTGCGGCTCCGCCTCCCCGTGGCCCCGGCGGGGGACTCGGCCGCATGAGCCGGGGCACGATCGTCGTCGTGGACGACGAGCGCACCCTCGCGCGGGCGATCCGCGCCTTCCTCGGCGAGGCGGGGTACGAGGCCGAAGCGGCGCACGACGCCGCGGGCGCCATGGCCCTCGTCGAGTCGCTGCGGCCCGACGTGGTCTTCACCGACGTGCGCATGCCCGGCGAGAGCGGCCTCGACCTCCTCCGCCGCGTCCGCGAGTTCGACAGCAGCATCGCCGTGGTGGTGATGACCGCGTTCGGCACGATCGAGGGCGCCGTCGAGGCGGTGAAGCTCGGCGCGTTCGACTACCTCAAGAAGCCGATCGACCTCGAGGAGCTGCGGCTCGTCGCCGACCGCGCCCGCGAGGCCTCGCTGCTCCACCAGGAGCTGCGCTACTACCGCGAACGCCACGCCCGCCCTGCGACGCTCGGCGGCCACGTCCTCGGGAGCTCGCCCGCCTTCCGGGCCGTGCTCGAGCGCGCGCGGCAGGTGGCGGCGCTCGACGAGACGCCGCCGGTGCTCATCACGGGCGAGACCGGCACCGGCAAGGGACTCATCGCGCGCACCATCCACGGCGCCAGCGCGCGCGCCGCGGCGCCGTTCATCGACGTCAACTGCACCGCCCTCCCCGCGTCGCTCATGGAGGCGGAGCTCTTCGGGTACGAGAAGGGCGCCTTCACCGACGCCAAGAGCTCGAAGCTCGGGCTCTTCGAGGCGGCGGAGGGGGGCTTCCTGTTCCTCGACGAGATCGGCGACGTCGAGCCCGGCCTGCAGGGCAAGCTGCTGCGCGCCATCGAGGACCGCGTCGTCCGGCGCGTCGGCGGCCTGCGCGACCGCCACGTGGACGTGCGCATCCTCGCGGCCACGAACCGCGACCTCGAGGCCGAGGTGCGCGCGGACCGCTTCCGCCGCGACCTGTACTTCCGCCTCGCCGTGATCCTGCTGCACCTCCCGCCGCTCCGCGAGCGCGGCGACGACGTGCTCGAGCTCGCCGAGCACTACCTGCGCGCCTTCGCCGGCAAGTACGCCCGGCCGGTCCGGCGGCTCGCGCCGGCGGCCCAGGCGCTGCTGCGGGCCTACCCGTGGCCGGGCAACGTGCGCGAGCTGAGCCACGTGATCGAGCGGGCGGTGCTCTGGAGCCCGGGCCCCACGCTCGAGCCGGAGCACCTGGGGCTCCTGCTGCCCGACGCCGCCGAGCCGCCCGAGCCCGCCGCCGGCGCCGCGCCCGACGCGCCGCCCGCCTTGCTGCCGACCGGGGCGGGCGACCTCGGCAGCTGGGAGAAGGCGATGATCGAGCGTGCCCTGCGCGAGGCCGGCGGCAACCAGACGCGCGCCGCCCAGCGACTCGGCATCAGCCGGGACACGCTCCGCTACCGCATCAGGAAGTGGGGGATCGAGGGCTGACCGGGCGGGTGGGTGATTTCACCCACCCCGGGGCACCGGAACTCCGTCGGACCGCCGGCCCGGCAGGCGACGAGCGCGGCGCCCAAGTGCTTGCCCGGCAAGCTCCCGGGTTCGCACGACGCGGCCCGCGGCCGCGTCGGCATGTCGGGTGCGTGCTGCCGTGCATAGCCGGTCGCGAGGCGCGACCGACTGGGTGAGATCACCCACCTCCATGTCCTCCCTCACGCCGGAGCACGACCCATGAGCTGGACCAAGCCGCAGGCCGACGTCGTCGCCGTGACGATGGAAGTCACCGCCTACGTCGCCGCGAAGTAAGCGACCTGGCGTCGAGGGGCCCGCCCGCCCAGGGCGGGCCCCTCGTCCGTCCGCCCCCCGATGCAGGTCCTCCTGCTCGGCACCGCCGCCGGCGGCGGCTTCCCCCAGTGGAACTGCTGGTGCCCCGTCTGCCGCGTCGCGCGTTCCGATCCGGCGGCGGCGCGGCCGCGCACGCAGTCGTCGGCCGCCGTCAGCGCCGACGGCGCGCACTGGTTCCTGCTCAACGCCTCGCCCGACGTGCGCGAGCAGCTGCGCCGGCTCACGGACGGCACGCCGGCGGGACACCGGCACGTGCCGGTGGAGGGCGTGGTGCTCACCGACGCCGAACTCGACCACTCGATGGGGGTGGCCCTGCTGCGCGAAGCGCGGCACCTCCCCCTCTGGGCCACCCCGGCCGTCGAGCGGATCCTGCGCGACGACTCGCGCATCGTGAGCGTGGCGCGCGCCTTCGCCGAGATGCCGTGCACGCCGCTCGTGCCGGGGGTCCCCGTGCCGCTCGCGCGGCGCGACGGCGCCGGGGCGGGGCTCGAGGCGGAGGCCTTCGTGGTCGCCGCCGACCCGCCGAGGTTTGCCCGGCAGACGGAGGCGGGGCACACCGTCGGCCTCGAGATCACGGAACCGGCGACCGGTCGCCGCCTGGTGTACGTGCCCGGCTGCGGCGCCCTCGACGACGCCCTGATCGCGCGGATGGCGCGGGCCGACCTCGTGCTGTTCGACGGCACCTTCTGGGCGGACGACGAACTGGTCGCGCTCGGCATCGGTACCCGGACCGCGCGCCAGCTCGACCACCTGCCGATCGGCGGACCCGACGGCAGCCTCGCGCGCCTCGGCACGCTCCGTGGCCCCCGCCGCGTGTACGTGCACCTCAACAACACCAACCCCGTCCTCCTCGAGCACTCCGCCGAGCGGGCCGCCGTCGTGGCCGCGGGCCTCGAGGTCGGCGCCGACGGCATGACCTTCACCCTCTGAGCCCCCGATGCCCGCCGTCCTCGAGCCCCCCGTCCTCGCCGCGCCCCCGCGCCCGCCGATCCCCACGCTCGACGCCCCCCTGGGCCCGGACGCGCTGGAGGCCGCGCTCCGGAACTTCGGCGGCTCCTACTACGTGGAGCATCCGTTCCACCGGCTGATGTACGACGGGCACCTCACCCGGCGGCAGTTCATGGGGTGGGCCGCGAACCGGCTCGCGTACCAGCGCGTCATCCCGCGCAAGGATGCCGCGATCCTGTCGAACTGCCCCGACCCCGAGGTGCGCCGCCTCTGGATCCGGCGGATCGTGGACCACGACGGCACCCGCGCCGGCGAGGGCGGGATCGAGCAGTGGATCCGCCTCGGCGTCGCGCTCGGCGTCCCCCGCGAGGAGATGGAGGACGAGCGCCACGTGCTCCCCGCCGTGCGCCTGATCTGCGAGAGCTACGTCACCTTCTGCCGCACGCGGCCGTGGGTGCAGGCCTGCGCCTCGTCGCTCACGGAACTCTTCGCGCCGCGCATCCACGCGGAGCGGATCGAGAGCTTCCCCCGGCACTACCCGTGGATCCCGCCCGAGGCGCTCGACTACTTCCGCAGCCGCCTCACGCAGGCGCCGCGCGACGTCACGCACGGCCTCGCGATCGTGCGGGCGCACTGCACCACCGTGGACACGCAGCGCCAGGCCTTCGAGGCACTCGCCTTCAAGCTCGAGCTGCTCTGGGCGATGATCGACTGCATCCACCACGCGTACCGCGCATGACGGCCACGCCCGCCACCGTCCCGGCGCTCTGGCGCCTCGCCCGCCTGGGCTTCGACCCCGTGCGCGCCCGCCCCGTGCTGCTGTACCCGGAGGGCGCCGTGCTCCTCAACGACACCGGCCGCGCGGTGCTCGAGCTCGCCGACGGCCGCCGCACCGTGGGCGAGATCGCCGGGATCCTCGGCGCGCGCTACGGGGCCGACGTGCTGGCCGACGTGATCGAGTACCTCGACGAGCTCGAGCAGCGGGAGCTCGTCCGCTATGGCTGACCGCCCGACGACGCTCCTGGCGGAGCTCACGCACCGCTGCCCGCTGCGCTGCCCCTACTGCTCGAACCCGCTCGAGCTGGTCCGCGCGGAGCGCGAGCTCGACACCGACGACTGGAAGCGCGTCCTCGACGAGGCCCGCGCGCTGGGCGTGCTGCAGCTCGGCCTGAGCGGTGGCGAGCCGCTCGTCCGCAAGGACCTCGAGGAGGTCGCCGCGCACGCGCGCCGGCTCGACCTGTACACGACGCTCGTCACCTCCGGCCTGGGCCTCACCCGCGCCCGCGCCGAGCGCCTGCGCGACGCGGGGCTCGAGCACGTCCAGGTCTCGTTCCAGGACACCGACGCCGCGGCCGCGGAGCGGATCGCGGGGATCGGCGCGACGAGGCAGAAGCTCGCCGCCGTCGCCCTCGTGAAGGAGCTGGGCTTCGCCTTCTCGGTCAACGTGGTGCTGCACCGGCAGAACCTGGACCGGATCGAGGAGATCATCGCCATGGCGGGCGAGCTCGGCGCCGACCGGCTCGAGCTCGCCAACACGCAGTACTACGGCTGGGGGCTCCGGAACCGCGACTGGCTGATGCCGACGCGCGAGCAATTGGAGCGGGCCGAGGCGATCGTCGCGGCAGCCCGCACCCGCTGGCGCGGCCGCATGCAGATGATCTACGTGGCGCCCGACTACCACGAGACCTGGCCCAAGGGCTGCTACGGCGGCTGGGGACGGCACTACATCGTGGTGACGCCGGACGGCCGCGCGCTCCCGTGCCACGGCGCCACCGGGATCCCGTCCCTCGAGTTCACCAGCGTGCGCGACCGCCCGCTCGCGTGGATCTGGGAGGAGAGCCCCGCCTTCCGCGCCTTCCGCGGCGAGGCGTGGATGAAGGATCCCTGCCGCGGCTGCGAGCGGCGCGCGGTGGACTTCGGCGGCTGCCGCTGCCAGGCCCACGCCCTCACCGGCGACGCGGCCAACGCCGACCCGGTCTGCCACAAGAGCCCCCACCACCACGTCATCGAGGCGGCGGTCGCGGCCGCGCACGACGCGCCGGTCCGGTACCGCGAGGCGGCGCCCGCCTGAGCGCCGCCCCGGGCCCCCCGCCCCCGCGCCGGGACGGCATCACAGATATATTCTGCCGCTCTCGACGGCCCCGGCACGGGGCCGCCACGCCCTTCCCCTTCCGGAGATCACCGATGGTTCCCGTTCGCCTGGCCGCCGGCGCGGCCCTCGCCCTCGTCCTCGCCGCTCCCCTGCAGGCCCAGCAGACCGACGAGGCGAAGCTCGCGGCCGCCGTCCAGATGCTGCGCACCGACGTCCGCGCGCAGGCCCAGGAGGTGATGCTCGCGGCCCTCAGGCTCCCCGAGGCCGACGTCCAGAAGTTCGCGCCGATCTACCGCACCTACGAGACCGAGCGCGCGGCGCTCATCGACCAGCGCGTCGCCCTGATCAAGGAGTACGCCGCGGGCTTCAGCACGATGGACGGCGCCGCGGCCAACTCGCTCGCGGAGCGCAACCTCAGGATCGAGGGCGACCTGCTGAAGCTGCGCGAGAAGTACTTCAAGGCGGTGAGCAAGCAGGTGAGCCCGCTCGCCGGCGCCCGCTTCGCGCAGGTGGACCAGGTGCTGCAGAAGCTGATCGACGTGCAGATCGCCTCGGAGCTCCCGATCTTCCCCGGGAAGTAGCCGCTCAGGGACAGCGTGCCCCGGCCCGGCGCCGCAGGCGGTCGAGCCGGGTCACGCGCGCGGTGGCGACCGCGGTCGAGTCGTCGCCGAGCTGCGCGGACGAGCGCAGCACGAGTTCCCGCACCCGCTCCACCAGCCCCGCCGCCGGCGCCCACGCGATCGTGGTGCGCTCCGCCTCCTCGCCGCTGCCCGCGCCGGGGAGGGAGTCGCGCCCGCCGAGCAGGAGCCGCGCCGGCCGCGTGGCCGCGAGTTCCCAGCGCGCCACCCGCAGCCCCGCCACCTCGCCGTCGGCGAGCCGCGCGAACTCGCCGGCCTCGGCGCGGGCGCGCTCGCCCCGCGCGAGCGCGCGGGGCGGCAGCGGAGGGAACAGGGTGGCGAGCACGTCGGCCATGTCCACGACGTCGGCCACGTCGTCCGGCACGAAGGGGCGCACCGAGTCGGTCCACGCGCCATCGGGCGAGAGCACGCCGTGGTACCGCCCGCCGAGGAGGCCGTCGGTGTCGGGGACGGCGTCGGTGTCGAGGGTGCGCCGGCGCACCGCCAGCGAGTCCCACCACGCCTCGATCGCCACGCCGCGCGGGTGCGGCGTCCCCCGCACCACCAGCACGCCGGCGCGCTCGACCACCGCGGTCGCCTCGCGGCCCTGGAGCGTCACCTTCGACCGGCTCGACATCGCCTCGTCGAAGACGGCGCAGGCGAGCGCCGCCGCCTCGTAGCGCGGCGGCGGCTGCGCGACGAGCGGCGCGGCGAGGGCGGCCGGGGCGAGCCGCAGGGCGAGCCGCGCCGCGGGGCGGGCCCGGCGCCGGCTCACTCGGCCAGGAAGGGGTAGCGGTAGTCCACCGCCGGCACGAGCGCCTCCTTGATCGTGCGGGGCGAGGCCCAGCGCAGCAGGTTGAGGATCGAGCCCGCCTTGTCGTTCGTCCCGCTCGCCCGCCCGCCCCCGAACGGCTGCTGGCCGACGATGGCGCCGGTCGGCTTGTCGTTGAGGTACAGGTTCCCCGCGGCGTGCCGCAGCGCCGCGCTCGCCTGCACCAGCGCCGCGCGGTCGCGCGCGAAGATCGCGCCGGTGAGCGCGTACGGGCTCGTGCCGTCCACGAGCCGCAGCGTCTCCTCCCAGCGCGCCGCCGGGTACGGGTGCACCGTCAGGATCGGCCCGAAGAACTCGTCGCAGAGGAAGCGGTGCGACGGGTCGCGCGACTCGATGAGCGTCGGCTGCACGAAGAACCCCTCGCGGTCGTCGGCGCCGCCGCCGGCGAGGATCGTGAGCGACGGGTCGGCCTTCGCCTCGCGCTGCGCGGCGGCGAGCCGGTCGAACGACGCCTGGTTGATGACCGCGCCCATGAAGTTCCGGAAGTCGCCCACGTCGCCCACGCGCAGCTCGCCGACGAGCCCCGCCAGCCGGTCGCGCAGCGCCGGCCACATCGTGTCGGGGACGTAGGCGCGCGAGGCGGCGCTGCACTTCTGGCCCTGGTACTCGTAGGCGCCGCGGATGAGGTTCGCCGCCACCGCCTCGGGATCGGCGCTCTCGTGCACGAGCACGAAGTCCTTGCCGCCCGTCTCGCCCACCAGGCGCGGGTAGGCGCGGTAGCGGTCGATGCGGCTGCCCACCTCGCGCCAGAGGTGGCGGAACACCGCCGTGGAGCCGGTGAAGTGGATCCCGGCGAGCCGCGGGTCGTCGAGGAGCGCGCCGGTGATCGCCACCGCGTCGCCCGGCACGAAGTTGATCACCCCGGGCGGGAGCCCCGCCTCCTCCAGCAGCCGGAAGACGTGCCAGTTGCTGAGGCACGCCATCGGCGAGGGCTTCCAGACCGCGACGTTGCCGAGGATGGCGGGCGCCGTCGGGAGGTTCCCCGCGATCGCCGTGAAGTTGAACGGCGTCACCGCGTACACGAACCCCTCGAGCGGCCGGTGATCGAGCCGGTTCCACACGAACGGGGCCGACCCGGGCTGCTCGGCGTACAGCCGCTCCGCGTAGTGCACGTTGAAGCGCAGGAAGTCGACCAGCTCGCACGCCGCGTCGATCTCGGCCTGGTGCGCCGTCTTGCTCTGGCCGGCCATCGTCGCGGCATTGACCCGCATGCGCCAGCGCGACGCGAGGAGGTCGGCGGCCCGCAGGAAGACGGCGGCGCGCGCCTCGAAGCCCCAGCTCGCCCACTCGCGCTGCGCCGCCACCGCCGCGTCGGCGGCGGCCCGCGCCTCGGCGGCCCCCCCCTGGTGCACCTTCGCGAGCACGCGGGCCCGCGCGTGCGGCGCGACCACCTCGGCCAGCGTCCCCGTGTGCACGTGCCGCCCGCCGATCACCAGCGGGATCTCCTCCGTGACCGCGTTCACCTCCGCCAGCGCCTGCTGCAGCGCCGCGCGGTCGGCGGAGCCGGGACCGTACTCGCGGACCGGCTCGTTGGCGGGGACGGGAATGTTCGGGACGGCGGTCATCGCGAGCTCCTGGCTGGCGGGCGGGGTCGGACCGGGACGACGAGGCCGGCGGGCGGGTCACCCACGAACGACGGGCGGTCGTCCACGAGGAACAGGTTCCGCCGCAGGATCGCCAGCCCGTCCGGCGAGAGCGCGAACTGCGCGAACGCGTGCGCCAGCTCCGGGTGCGGGGCCGCGGCGGGCACGGTCAGCGCGTAGCGGATCGGCTCGCCGCGGAAGGTGACCGAGTCGGCGCCGCGCCGCGTCGCGCCCGGCAGCCGCACCGACGCGGCTGCGTAGGCCGCCGCGAAGGCGGTGTCCCGCAGGTCGATCTCCGGCGGCAGCTCCACGTACCGCAGGCCGAGCGTCGCCGCCAGGCTCCGGTACGACCACGCGTAGTCGAGCTCGCCCGCCTGGAGCAGCGCGACGAGGTCGGCCTCCTTCGCGCGCACGAAGCGCCGGGGCATCGCCGCCTGCAGGCGCGCCGCGAGGCCGTCCACCTGGTAGTGGCGCTCGGCGAGCTGCAGCACCATCAGCGTGCGGTAGCCGTTGGGATCGAGCACCGGGTCGGCGCGCCCGGTGCGCACGCCGGGGCGCAGCAGGATGCGCCACCAGTTCTGGCCGTTGATCTCCGAGGCGCCCGCCGAGCGCTCGGTGTACGCCAGGACCATCGCGCCCCGCGCGAAGTTCGCGTACCACCGCGCATGGCGCGGCACGATCAGCGCCTCCAGCACCCTGTGGTCGGCCACCGCGAGCACGTCCGGCACCTTGCCCAGCTCCGTGAGCTTCCGGGCCGCCTCGAGACTGCCGCTCGACTCCTGCTGCCACTGCACGCCCGGGGTCCGCTCGGCGAAGGCCCGGGCGAGCTCGCTCATCGGCCGGGCCAGCGAGCCCGCGCTGAAGATGACGAGGGGGCCCCTTGCCGGGGACTGTGCCGCGGCGCCCGCCGGATGGGCGGCGAGTGCCAGCGGGACGGCGAGCGACCAAGCGACGGCGGCCAGGGACGGCATGCGCCAATCCTAGCCGGCGAGCGCCCCCCGACAAGCGGCCGTGTTTGCCCTCGCAGCGTCGCCCGTTACCTTGACGGTCGCCTCGGGGCGGGCCGGCGGGAACCGCGGACCGGCGGGGCGGTACGACCCGTGACCCTACAAAGCGTGGATGCACCGATGACGCGTGCCCTTGTCGCCCTGCTGCTCGTGACGGCGGTCGCCGGCTGCCGGGAGTACGACTTCTACCCTCGGCTCTCCGACCAGTCCGGATTGCTCGACGCCGACACCTACGCGGCCTACACCAAGGAAGCCGCCCAGTCGGTCGCCATCGGCCGCAAGTTCGCGCAGGAGTACCGGGGCACGAGCTTCGCCGACCGCAAGGCGCAGACGGACGCGACGGTCGCCTATGCCCAGTCGCTGCCCGGCGTCGCCACGGTGGTGGCCGACACCATCGGGTACCGGCTCACGGTGACGTTCAAGAACGGCTGGCGTGCCGCCGTGGTGCCGATCGCCGACGGCAAGGCGCCCGAGGCGACGCCCAACCTCCCGGGCGGGCCCGCGGCCGCGCAGTAGCCCCGTGCCGGCGGCGGACGCGCTGGTCGTCGTCTCCACGACGGTCGCCTCCGCCGGCGACGCCGACCGGCTCGCCACCCTGCTGGTCGAGGAGCGCCTCGCCGCCTGCGTCCAGGTGACGGGACCGCTGCGTTCCACGTACCGCTGGCGCGCCGTCGTCGAGCAGACCGACGAGTGGGCGCTCGCCATCAAGACGACGGCGGCGGCGCTCCCGGCCCTCGAGGCCCGCCTCGCCGCCGAGCATCCGTACGAGCTGCCGGAGATCGTGGCCGTCGAGGTCCGGCACGCGTCGGCCGGCTACGCGGCGTGGGTGCGGGAGGCCGTGGCACCGTGACCGCGCCCGCCGCCCCGGCCGACCGCCCGGGCTGGGGCGACTGCCTCGAGATCTTCGTGCGCCCGGCCCCGGTCTTCGCGCGGAACGCGCGGGCGGGTGTCGGGCGGCCGCTCCTCGTGCTGACCCTGGCCGGGCTCGCGACCTATTACCTGACCCTGCCCGTCGTCGAGCCCGCCTTCGTGGGCGACGCGCTGCGCGGCGGCGCCGACGCGATGGCCCGCAACCCCGAGCTGACGCCCGGGAAGCTCGCCGAGCTGACGCGGGTGAACCTGAGGTTCTTCGGGCTGCTCTCCCTCGTCACCACGCCGCTGCTCGTGTTCGGCGTGGGCCTCCTGACGTGGATCGGCGGCGCGCTCGCGGGCGCCCGGCTCTCCTACGGCCAGGCGAACGTGATCGCCGCGTTCGCGAGCTTCCCGCGGCTGCTGCAGGGGCTGGCGCTGGGCGCGCAGGCGGCGCTGCTCCCCGAGGAGCGGGTCACCTCGGTCGCGGGGCTGGCCACCGGGCCCGCGCGGTTCCTCGACCCCGCGACGACGAGCCCCGTGGTGCTCGCTCTCGCGCAGCGCGCCGACCTCTTCGTGCTCTGGATCACGGCGCTCGTCGCGACCGGTCTCGCGGTGGTCGGCCGGATCCCGGCCTCACGGGCGGCGCTCGCCGCCGTGGTGGTGTTCGTGCTCGGCACCCTCCCCACGCTCGCCCTCGCCGCCCTCCGAGGCTGACCCGCCGGGGATCGCCTCCCCGCCCATCCGCTCCACCCCGCCCATGTGGTGGCCCATCTGCCGCCACTCGTCGAGGGTGATGACGTTCGACCGTGCGTCCTGGAACAGGTCGAGCTGCCGCGCGATCTCGGCGCCCTTCGCCCCCGGCGGCACCGCCGGGTTGGCCAGGATGTCCGAGATGATGTCGTGCATCATGTGCAGGTTGTCGAAGATGACCGCCGCGCGCGGGTGCCGCGCCGCGAAGCGCGGCGCCACCGCCGCGGTCATCGGCATCACCGTGGGCAGGTGCGCGGGCGGGTCCTCGAGCAGCGTCCAGAACCGGTCGCGGACGAGCTCCACGTTGCGCCGCGCCTCCGCCGTGTCGGCGGCGGCGAGGAAGGCGTCGTACAGCCCCACCTGCAGCCAGTGGTAGCTCCAGATGAGCCCGTTGAACCGCGGGTAGCGGCGGCGGAAGTCCTGGCTGAACGGCTGCTCGTCCATGAGCGCCATCGCCTTCGGCACCGCCGTGAAGGCGTACCGGTCGGCGAGGTAGGTGTCGGTGAGCGCCTCGATCAGCGAGTCGCGCGCGCCGGGGGCGAGCCGCGGGTCGGCGTACGCGTCGTAGATCTGCCGGTGCAGCACGTGGGCCCACTCGAACATCCGCTTCGCCCGCCACGCCAGCTTCGCGTAGCCGGGCGCGATCGCCTCCTCCGGCACGCCGAAGCGCGGCGGCCGCCGCAGCAGGTCGGTGGTGAGGAAGGCGAACTCCCGCTGCTCGAGGTCGTCGCCGGCGGCACCGTGGCTCCGCAGCAGCCGCTCGTACAGCACCGCGTGGCCGTAGTCGAAGGCGTTGAAGAGCCGCGCCGCCCCGGGGTGGCGCTCGAGGAACTGCCAGTTGAAGGCGCCGCCCGGGTAGTGGCGCTCGTCGCGCGGCTGCGCGGTCACGGCCGACGGCGCCGCGAGCGCGGCGGCCAGCAGGGCGAGGGTGAGGGTGCGCATCAGCGACTCCGCCGCGGGCCGCCGCCCGCGCTGAAGGTCCAGTCGAGCGAGGCGGTCAGCGCCACGTCGGGGCCCGCGGTGGTGAGGCGGCGCGCGACGCCCGCGTCGAGCACGAGCGACGGCGTCCATTGCCAGCGGAGGCCGGCGGCCGCGGTCACCTCGGTGCCGGGCTCGAACGCCGGCCCGAGAACCGCCACCTCGCCGAGCAGCAGCAGCGACTGGCGGTAGAGCGTGCGGTCCACCGCCGCGCTCACCCACCAGCGTTTGGGCGGCTCGAGGAGCACCGCGAGCGAGTCGCCGCCGGCGGTCACCGCGGCGTTGGCGTGCAGCCGCGTGAGCCCCCAGCTCCGGGTCGCCATGGCCTTCACGGTGACCGCGGCCCGCTCGCCGGCCAGGGCCCCCACGGGAAGCGCCAGGTCGCCCCGGAGCGTGAGCGCCGGGAGGCCGGGACGCTCGGTGCCGAAGTTGTAGAAGCCGAAGAGCTCCACGCCGCCCAGCGCCCAGTCGGCGGCGCCCTCGTCGCGGCGGAGGCCCATCGGCGCCTTCACGCCAAGCTGCAGGTTGCGGCCGGCGCCGTACATCAGCTCCGGCAGGAAGGCGACCGTCGTCACGCCCCCTTCCGCCACGGTGCGCAGCGGCAGCATGAGTTCGAGGGCGTAGCGCTCGATCGTGTACGCGTCCTCGGTG
>Ga0073932_1004133_pt1 | contig 17848 bp, 15 predicted proteins | sample DewCreD2012metaG_FD_76967 | JGI IMG/M metagenome (GOLD analysis project Ga0073932, IMG submission 76967) | Hot spring sediment bacterial and archeal communities from British Columbia, Canada, to study Microbial Dark Matter (Phase II) - Dewar... ... | reverse complement strand
TGGCGCGCCAACGCAAGGCGCCGTCGGCGCCATTCAGGACGAACAGCGAGTAGGCGGCACCGATGACCTCGGCGCGACCATCGCCGTCCAGGTCGGCCACCGCCGGTGACGAGTACCAGGCCGTCTCGCACCACGAGCTGTAGCAGCCGCCGCGCTGCCACTTGAGGACGGGGGCGGACACCGAAGCGGTGGAGACAGCGTCAACTTTGCGCCAGGGTGTCGGCATCGTCGCCAGCAACCCTATGCCAAGTAAGATCAGCAGACGCTGGCAATTCACACCTGCAACGGCCTACTCGTTGTCTTCAAGGATGATCGTCCCGCGCTGGCTGTTGTTGCTTTCGTTGAGTTCGTTGGTGATATCATTGTCGGCGTCTACAAGGACGCGCCAGTGGTGCTCACCTGACTGCTGATACGCATAGGTACAGTGCAGTGCCACGGCCGAGGCAGCTGGCAGGCCGGACACGTCCTGACTGCAGCCCACCACAAAGGGCTCCTCATCCGGATACCATCGCACCGTGAAGGCGCCGGCGGGCCCGTCCCCCTGATTGCGCACCTCCATGGTGACCGACACCTGCCAGGGGCGTGCCGGTGCTGGCACAGAGACGGATACGTCGCCAAACACGAGATCAGGCCTCGCGTCGGGAGGTGGTGCTGCGGGTTCCTCCTCCTCTTCCTCCGGCGGTGCTGCGGGTTCCTCCCCCACCGGCGGCGCCTCTTCGTTCGCAGGCGGCGGTGGCTGTTCGAAAGTGATGGTCTGCTCCACCTGCCCGGACTGGTTCACGGCGGTCAGCGTATAGACATACTGTCCGGTGCGTGCGGGGCATACCTCCTCCGATCCGGGTGCAACGACGCCATTGCCGTTCAGATAGGCGGCGGTTGCGCCGTGGAGGTCCCAGTGCAGGTAATAGCAACCAGGGTCGGTAGCGGGCTCGGAGGTGAAGTAGTCTATCACCGGCGGCTCAGCCGGGGACGGCGGCGCCGCTGGCTCTTCGACCGTCGGGGGTTCTGGCTGCGGCGGCGGAGCTGCCGGCTCTTCGATCGTCGGGGTCGCTGGCGGCGGTTGCGGCGGCGGCTGGGTTGGCGGCGGTGGAGGGGGAGGCTGAGGAGTGGCCGGCGCCGGCTCACCCGACGGCGGATTGACATCGAACGGAAGCGGCGTTGCCGGGGGTGGCAGAGTGGGTGGCAATGCTGCCGGTGGGGGTACCGGCAGCGGAGCGGTCAGCCGTGTCACCAGGACGTCGTCCACGGCCGCCTGGTATCCATCCAGTGCAGCCAGGGAGACTGTGCCGCTCAACAGCGGTGTCGGATCGGTATAGTCCAGCACCACGTTTCCGTCAACAGACACCTGAATGTGGCCGCCGAATCCGGAGATTGCGAGGGTGTGCCAGGCGTTGAAGCCAGGCGCTGCTGCCTGAGTCAGGGGTGTGAAGGTCTGTCTGGGGTATTCCTTGCCCAGGAAGAGACCATCCGACCGCCAGTGAACGTAATAGCGGCTGTCGGGTGTCACCCGGTAGCCGAGTGCCACGCCTCCCGCGGTCACTCGCACCAGCGTCTGAAAGCGATAGTCGCGCCAGTCCCGCCCACGGATCACCGCTGCCCCACCTGCGGCAGCCGTAGCGAATGTGTAGCGGTCGCCATCTTGTTGGACAACCCAACCGGCGGTGATCGTCCAGTCGTCTGGCCGACCATCCTGGAAATCATCCTGGAAGAGGATATCTTCGCTGGTGGTCACAGCAGCGCTGGTCGGGGGTGATTGGCCGGTGGCGGCCAACGGCAGGGCCGTTGCAGTCAATGACTGTGCCGTGGCGGTCGCATTCATGCTGCGGATTCGGGCGCCACAGCCGGTCACCAGGAGAGACAGGAGCACGCAGAGAATTAGCAGCAGACGGCTCATAGCTGGCCTCCTTGCGAGTTCTGCCTGGTAACGGCCCTCACCCCGATGATACGCTGTCTGGCCGTTGCCGCATCGGTTGATGGCGAGATTTGGTCCGTCAGAGTGAGCAGCTCACATTGCGGGCGGCTACCCGGACGACGAGGTGAGGGCTGGAACGGCAGAGTTGGTCGCCGGAGCGCTGTCTCGCCTGAGCCAAATTGATTTTACACATTTTATCATCAGGCATAATAATTGTCAAGCTTTCATCAGATTGCATATTCTTTCAGTATTCGAAGTGGCGGGTGATGTCAGCGCAGTCACGTCACAACCCGGCGACCTGGGGTGCGGCGCGGTGTGCCACCAGGACGTCACCCGGTCGTCACCGGCCTGTTCGCGCAAGTCAGGGTTAGGGAAGCTTGAACGTCAGCAACCCAGCCTCCTGCGTCGGGAACCGGGCTCGCGCTGTGACCGCCGGTCAAACGCGAGGGGCCAGATTGTGAGCTTGGCCGCACGACTTACGGCACTGGCTTGTTACGGGAAATTCCAGACTTGACCGATTACCACTTTGTAGGAAACCGAAAAAGTGGTATAATTCTTGTCAGAGTCGGATTCTCATTGCCCCATTCTTGCTGGCGCCATTCGCGCTGAGGTCAATCCCGCGACGTGACAGGCGTAAGCTTGATGAACCGGACACGTCCAGAACGTGTGATCACTACGGGAGCGACTGTGCATATTCGGTCGGGCTGTCTGCGGACCGGAGGACGAAGTCGGTGGAATCGCATAGTCGGAGAGTGAGCGGAAGGCACCATTTCTATGCCCGGGAGTTCAGACCCCGGGAGAAAGGAGAATCCGACAATGGTGCACCAGGAGGCGTGTTGCCTGATATCGAAGGCCAGGTTCGTCGCTCTCTCGTTGATCGCACTGGCAGTCACCCTGTGGTGGTTGGCGCATTACCAGGTAGTTGCCGCGGCTCCACCGGCACCTGCTGCGCCCGAGGTCGAGGCCGCGTGGAGCAGCGGCTGGCTCGACATTTCGGCTGGCGGAGTGGTGACTGTCACACATAGTCTGGGTGGAAACCCGGACAATTACGGCGTGGACCTCTGGTTCGAGGACACCCAGGCCGGAGGAAAGGGCATCCACCGGTCTGCCTACGGCGGCTTGAATAACGGGGCCGCACTGGTGGGCGCGTATTGGAAGAATCTCACCAATAACACAATCACCATCGTGCGTCGGCCGCACGACACCGACGTGGACCGCGTGCGGGTATCGGTGTGGGTCACACCGTCGCAGCCCGCCGGCACGAGGTACGACAGCGGATGGCAAACCGTCTCAGCGTCAACGTGCGAGTGGATAGACCACAACCTTAATGCGTCGTCTCCGGATGACCTGACGGTAGCGTTGTGGTTCAAGGACGACGAGTTTGGCATCCCTCAATTTGCTTATGGCGGCCTTTTCGGTTATCCCGCGGCGGGCCAATGGTCCGGTGCATTCTGGGCGAATCTGGAGAAGAACAGGCTGCGGGTATGCCGAATGCAAGATGACATCCGGGTCGATCAGTACCGCGTGGTGGTCCTAAAGAATGCGGCAACTGATTACGACAGCGGCTGGCAACCCGTCGCACAGGGTCACTCGATCGAACTGCAGCATAGTCTCGGCCGTAGCCCGGACCAGCTTCTGGTGCGAGCCGAGTGCAAGGACGATCCAGGTACCATAGCAATCAACCAGAGATTTGCGGGCGGCAACTGTTCGGTGTCTTTTTGGGAGGGGGCCTACGTGCACAATCTGACCCAGAATTCGGTGTCGGTGTTCCGATATGCAAACGATTTCACGTGTGACCAAGTGCGGGTGAGGATTACCGCGACCGGTGCTGCAGTGTACCTGCCAGTGGTCCTGCGCTAGCCGCAGCACGATGGCAGAGCGGTGGGATGGGTGGGTGCACCAGAACCGGAGAGTATGATCGCCTGATGCGCCCATCCGGTGTGGAGATGGTGGGTGAGCTCACCGTCTCCACACGCCTATCTGGCATTCGTTAGGGAGATGCTGTCGGGCATTATCCTGTGTGTTCTTGCTGCTTCGAGAGGAGAAACCGCGTGACACAGAAGACCGTCGGCTACGTGAGGTTGCAATGGACCTGTCCGAATTGCGGCGCCAAGAATCCCGGTCCGCAGAAGTCGTGTTCCGGTTGTGGTGCCGCACAGCCGGCCGATGTTGAGTTCGAGCAGGCGGCGCAGGAGGAGCTGGTACAGGACGAGGCCGAAATCCAGCGCGCCCGGTCGGGCCCCGATGTGCACTGTGCCTACTGCGGCGCGCGCAACCCCGCCGGCGCGACGGTGTGCACGCAGTGCGGTGCTAACCTGGCAGAGGCAGCCGCGCGTGCCGCCGGCAGGGTGCTGGGCGCTCATCGGGCTGAACCGATGGCCGACGTGGCATGCCCCGCCTGCGGCGCGATGAATCCGGCCACGGCGCTGAAGTGCTCCAAGTGCGGTGCCAGCATGGCTCAGCCGGGCCCCATCACGGCCCCGGCCACCTCAGCGGCAGGTCGCGGTTGCAGTCCCATCGCCATCATCGGCGGCATCGTCGCCATCGGTGTCATTGCGGCGCTCATCTTCGTGCTGACCCGCACCAGCGACGTCGTGGGCAAGGTGCAGGGTGTGTCCTGGATGCGCAGCGTGGCGGTCGAGGCGCTCGGCCCGGCCACCTATCAGACCTGGCGCGACCAGGTGCCGCGCGATGGGCGAATCGGACGTTGCGAGGAGCGGGTGCGCGGCACATCCCAACAGCGCACGGCCAACAGCCGTGAGGTCTGCGGCACGCCGTACACCAAGGACACCGGCAGTGGCTACGGTGAGGTGGTCCAGGACTGCGTGTACGAGGTCTACGATGAGTGGTGCGATTACACGGTGATGGAGTGGCAACGCGTGGATGCGCTCGTGCTGCAGGGCGCCGATCTCAACCCGCGCTGGCCGGAACCCCGGCTGGCCACCGACCAGCGCGCCGGCGAGCGGGCTGAGAAGTATGAGATCACCTTCGACGCCGACGGAAAGACCTACACCTACACGACCCGGGACAGCGACCTCTTCAGTCGCTGTGAGATCGGCAGCCGCTGGATCCTGAAGGTGAATCAACTCGGCAGTGTGACGGCGATCGAGCCGGGGTCATGACGCCGTGGCGTGCGAGGAACTCTTCATCCGGTCATTGCGGCGTCGCGGCTTCAGGCTGACGCCGCAGCGTGAGATCATCCTGTCGGCGTTGCACCAGGTCACGGGCCTGGTGACCGTCGAAGAGATTCTCACCCAGGTGCAGATGGTCTCGACGGCTGTGGACGTTTCGACCGTCTATCGCACGCTGGATCTGCTGCAGGAGCTGGGCGTGGTGGCCTCGGTGGTAGGCAATGACGGCCAGCGCCGCTATGAGCTTCTTCACCACCACGGACCGCATATCCACCTCGTGTGTATGTCGTGCGGCGAGGTGATCGGTGCCAGCCTGGATGCGTTTCGACCATTTATGACCCACGTGCAAGAGCAACACGGCTTTCAGGTCGGAATCGAACAGCTGTCCATCACCGGCCGTTGCGCCCGTTGTTGCGCCGCCGGAAACGAGCGTGATATACTCTCGGCCCGGTCGGATTCCACTGCTGATCTGTCGCCGGTTGAGGCTCGGGGGGGACAGTTGGGCACGAACCACGGGAAAGGTGGTTCGTAGGTCACCCTTGTCCCGTCCCTGAAGCGGCCGGGGACTGCGCGGGAGGGGGCAGTCCCCGCCGAGCTGACGCTCACCAACAAGGTTGAAGGCGCCGGTGCAGACCTCACCCCCTAACCCCCTCTCCACGGAGTGGAGAGGGGGCCGGGGGGTGAGGTGCTGCAACGGAGAGGGGGCCGAGCTGGGGCTCCCGGGACAGCACCGGGACTGCGTCGGCGTTCCCAGGCTGCTACCGGCCACCGGCGGCCCGCTGTTGGCCGTTTTCTTGGGAACTGGCAACGAAGGGGTAAACGAATAAACGAATGAACGAATGGCCTTACGTGCCGCGGATTGGCCGGGGATGGTGGCCTGCTGCGGAGCGGCGCTATCACGGCCCCTGTCTGATCGTTGATGTCGCTCACGCGCGCGGCACAGGTCCTACGCGACGCAATGGACGAATGATAACCAATGGCAATTCTCTGATGAGGAGGTTCTTACGATGCGCACATCCATAATTCCCGACTCAGACTACTCCCGCCGTGTTGCCCGTTTGCAGGAGGAGATGGCCAAAGCGGACCTCGACGTGATCGTCACCTACTCGTCCGAATCGGAATCGGCCAGCAGCCGCTATCTGGCCGACTTCTGGCCGTTCTTTGACTTCGCTGGCGTTGTGGTGCCGCGCGAGGGGACGCCTGCGCTCGTCACCGGCGGGCCGGAGTCGTTTGAGTTCGCGCGGCAGTTCTCGCGCATTCGCGACATCCATATTCACCCGTTGTTCGTGGAGAGCTCGGCGCCCGACTGGGTGCCGCCGGTCAAGTACGAGGACTTCAAGTCCATCTTGAAGTCGGTGTGCGGCAAGTCGGTGCGGCGGGTCGGCGTCACCGACTGGAACATCTTCCCGCACGTGATCATGAATGACCTGCGCCAGGCCGTCGGCGACGCCGAGATCATACCGGCCGATGACGTGTTGCTGCGCGTGAAGGCCATCAAGTCCGAGCATGAGATGGCCGTGATCCGCAAGGCCTACTGGATCACCGAACAGGCGATGATTGAAGCCCTCGAGCAGGTTCACGAAGGACAGCCGGAGTGGGAGGCCGCGGCGGTGGCCCACACCACCATGCTGGAGATGGGCGCTGAAGGCACGCCCTATCCCATCTGGGTGTGCTCCGGGCCGAACACACATCAGAGTCTGTGCCGGTCCACCAACCGCCGCATCAAGCGTGACGAGCTGGTGCAGTTCACCTTCGGCGCCAAGTATATGGGCTACTGTGGCAACATGTGTCGGCCCTTCGCCATCGGGCGGGTGCCCGATCGGGCGCGGCAGCTGATGAGCGTGGCGCTGGAGGCTTTTGAGGGCGCCCTGCGCGATATACGCCCCGGCGTGCCTGCCAAGAAGGTGTTCAAGAACTATCACAGCACCCTCAAACGGTACGGCTTCGAGGAATTCACGCTCTACGGCCCTGCCCACGGCACCGGATCGTCCGAGGTGGAGGGTCTGTGGTTGGGCAAGGGCAGCGATCTGGTGATCCAGCCGGGCATGCAGTTCAACATTGACATCTGGCTCAATGATGGTGAGTACGGCCTGCGTTATGAGGACGGCATTCTGGTCACCGAGACCGGAATCGAGGAACTCACCTCCTACCGGCGCGAGATTATCGAGTTGTAGCTCTGGTCGCGGCAGCACCGGCGGCTATGCTCACAGCAGGAGGACACACAGAAGTATGGATCATCAAGCACTGGCGCGCGACCTGGTGCGGCGCTGTCGTTATGACGTCATGCAGGCGGTGACGGATGTGATCCGCATCCCTTCGCAGAACCGGCCACCGACCGGCGAGGAGCTGGCGGTGCAGCAGTACATGGCCGCGTATCTGGCCCGCGCCGGGTTGCCGGTCGAGTTGTATCGGCCCGACGAGGTGCCCGGACTGCGCGATCATCCTGAGTTCTGGCCGGGGCGTGACTACACCGACCGCCCTAATCTGTCGTCGCGGTTGCGCGGCCGGGGTGGGGGGGGGCGCTCGCTCCTGTTAACCGGCCACAGCGACACGGTGGTGCTGGGCGAGAATGCCTGGCGCTATCCGCCATTCGGCGCGGAAATTCACGACGGAAAGCTGTATGGGCTGGGCGCCTCGGACATGAAGGGGCAGATGGCGGCCATGATGGTGCTGTACAGGACCATCGCCGAGGCCGGCATCGCCCTGCGCGGCGACCTGGCCTTTGAGTCGGTGGTGGACGAGGAGGAGGGGGGGGTCAATGCCACCATCGCCGGTCGGCTGCGCGACGGTGTGATGGACGGCGCCATCCTGCCCGAAGCCACCGGCCTGGACATCTATCCGGCCGTGCGCGGCGCGCTGATCCTGAACATCTACTTCGGCGGCTCTGGCACCTGGCTGGATGTCGGCAAGGCGGAGAAGCAGGCTGATGCGGTGGCGCAGCTGGGCGTGTTCCTGACCCATCTCGACGAATTGCGCCAGCGGCGCCGCGCCCATCCGGTGCCGGCCATCTACCAGGTCTATCCCGATCCGGCGCCGGTGCAGGTGACCAAAGTCTACGCCGGCGGCTGGGGCAGCGACGTGCCGATTGCGGTGCCCAGCGAGGCGCGCGTCGAGCTCATCGCCCAGACGCTGCCGGGCGAGGAAAAGGAGGCCTGCCGGCGGGAGTTCGATGACTGGCTGGAAGAGGTGGTGCGCCGGCATCCCGATGTCTTCCCGGCCCGGCCGCGGGTGGAGCCCAAGCTGCGGTGGATGCACCCCAGCCAGACCGACACGAACCATCCGCTGATCACGTTGCTGACCGAGTGTGTCGGCCGGGTGAGCGAGCGCGCGCCGGCGGTCAAGGGAGCGCCTTACTCCTGCGATATCTGGGCGCTGCAGCGCACCTTCGGCATGCCGGCGGCCGTGTTCGGGCCGACCGGCGGCAATTCGCACGCTGCCGATGAGTATGTCGAGGTGGACAGCCTGTTCACCTTCCTGGAGGCTCTGGCTCTGTTTATCCTGGAGTGGTGTGAGGTGGCCGAATGAGCCGCTGGATAGATCTTTCGGGACCGCTTTTCAATGGCATGTGGAGCTACAACTCACTGGGCGGCCTGCCGCGTCCGCTGACCGAGTACGCGATGGCGCGCGAGTTTGCGATCTCCGAAGTCGGGTTCGAATCGTTGCGCTTTGCGCTGAGCAGCCTGTCGGGCACCTATCTGGAGAATGCCGGTCACCTGATTGAGAATGTGCCGCCGCTGTCCGACCTGCCGGTGAGCACCTTCATCCGGCCGGCGGTGATCTGTCATCTGCCGCGCAAGGGGCCGCGCGAGATCATCCGGCGCGCCGAGCTGGAAGCACATTGCCCACCGGTGCAGCCCGGCGAGGCCTTGCTGATCGAATGTGGGTGGGCGGCGCAGTGGCGCTCACCCCGATTCGTCACCGATGGCCCGGCGTTCCATCCGGACTGCGGCCCCTGGCTGCGCGACCAGCCTTTCGGGTTGATCGGCGTGGACATCCCCTGCATCCAGGCGCCCTATCCGTTGCCGGATGGCAGTCAGTACGATGGCAATATCCTGCTGCCTGTCTTCCAGAACGGCGCCTTGCTGTTGGCGCCCCTGGTCAACTTGGATCAGGTGACGTCCGAGCGCGGCGAGCTGATCGCGTTGCCGCTGCACGCCGAGAGGGTCAGCGGCGCGCCGTGCCGCGCCATCCTGCGGGTGGAGTAACCTGCTTCTGAATGCAGCGGCCGGGATGGACGATGCGGTGCAATGCCCTCCGCGTCCCTGTCCACCCCGGCCGGCTGCTGTCGCCGACCCTGAAGCATCGCCGCCAATCCGCCTGACGGGCTGGTGACCTCAGGTCGGCGCGGTGAGCGGCGCTATTCGAAATCCGGCACCGACACCACCTTGCCAGTGGCGGCCGAGGCCTCGGCCGCCAGGCACGCCTGCACCGCCGCCATCGATTCCTCGGGCGTGATGATGGTTGGTGGAGTCCGGTTGAGGATGCAGGTGATGAAGTAATTCAGCTCCTCGGCCAGTGCGCCGCCGCGCACGCCCGGTCGGATTTCGGGCCAGTAGGTCGGGTCCGGCGTGTAGGCGCCCTCCCGGGTCACTACCGACAGGGCGGGATAGGTCTCCTGCAGGTAAACGCCGCCCTCAGTCCCGATGATCTCCATGCGCTCATCCGGGAAGTACCCCTTGTGGTCGGGCATGCACCATACGTTCTCCAGGATGCCGATTGCGCCGCTGTCGAAGCGATACATCGTCCAACCGATATCGGGATACTTGTGGCCGTGCACGTTGAGCGTCTGGGCATACGCCGTCTCGATCCGGGCGCCAGTGTACCACAGCATGATGTCGGTGTCGTGGACGCCGTCGCCGATGATCGGGCCGATCTTTGGCAACACCTGCGCCCCGATTGAGACCGGCACGTTGCGGCGCGCATAGATCGAGACGATCTTGCCGATCTTGCCGGCCGCGATCTCACGCTTGACGGCGGCGTAGCGCGGATTGAAGCGCACGATGTGGCCCACCATGAAGTACTTGTCGGACTTTCGCGCCGCCTCCACGATGGCGCGACAGTCGGCCACGGTCGAGGCCATTGGCTTCTCCAGGAAGACGTGTTTGCCCGCGGCGATGGCCGCCAGCGTGGGATCACGATGCTGATCCCACATCGTCGTGATGCTCACCGAGTCGAGCTGGGGATCGGCGAGCATCGCACGATAGTCGGTGTAGAGATTCTTGACGCCGAACTTCTGGCCCAGTTCCTTGAGCCGCGTCTCGTTGCGGGTGCACAGGGCATACAGCTCGACATTGGGCAGACCGGCCAGCGCGTCGCCGTGATATTCGCCGAACCAGCCCAATCCGATGATGCCGTGCCTGATTATGGACATGGTAGCTTAACCTCCTTGTTGACCTGGATAGAAGACGGATTGTGCCCCTGGTCGCAGCCGTCGTGTCGCGACGGTTCATCCAGGCGGCGTGCCGTCAGTACAGGTGATCTGTGCTACGCTGCTGTGTGCCAGTCCTTGCCCTTCTGGCTCTCCATGAACTCCCAGACCACGCCCTCCTTGTAGACGAAGACGACGCGCAGTCCCGGCGCCGGCTCGAACGGCCCGAGCTCGATCTGCGCGCCCTCCATCTCCGCCTCCAGGTTATCCACGCGGAAGCACAGATGCGGAAGGGTCCGCAGCGGCCCGGTCACGGGGCTGTCGGGCTCATAGCGCAGATACTCGATCATCTGGGGACTGGCGGCGGGATTGGTCACCCACACCTTGGTCGCCTCGACATACATCTCGTCGGGCTGCTTCTCCGTGGTCGGCAGACCGATATGGTCGAACTCGCGCATTGGATCGTCACCTCCTCTGGAAACAGCCGCCGGGGTATCACGTCACCCTGCGACCTGCTCTCGACACTTCCCTCACCCCCCAACCCCCTCTCCCAGGTGGGAGAGGGGGCAGGGGGTGAGGTCTGCACCGCCATTTTCAGTTATTGCTGGTGTTCACACGCTCATGGCGACTTCCTCACTGGATCGCACTGGACCAGTTGGACGCTACGCCATGTGGATCTCAACGTCGTCGGCGACACCGCCCAGCAGGACATAGCGCGTGGGCGCTGTCTGCAGGATCGAGCCGGGCACCAGGGTGTTGACCGGCCCGTGGGCCACCAGGCGGGCGATGAAGCGCTGCCAGCTGACGCCGCCGCCCAGGTCGCCGTCGAGCCAGAAGCTGCGGTAGCGAGCGCCCAGGATCTGCGCCGGGCCGATGGTGTTGGCTTTGGGCGGCACCCACGACCAGTCGCCGCCGAAGGAGTGCAAGGCATTCTGGATGATCGTCATCGGGGTCAGCTTCACCAATCGCGGCCCGGCCTTCTTGTATGCCTCCAGGTCATCGCCGAACTCGTGGCCGAGCGAGGACTCCCAGAAGGCGATGTGGCCGCACCAGCCGATGCCGCCATAGCACACATCTGCGCCACCCAGATCCTCAATCATCTGGCCGTAGTGACCGATGACCTCGCGCGTCGGGAAGTGGATCTGATGGAGCGGCGGGCGCAGGTCGGGGTCAATCAAGTTGAAGAAACTCTCGAACATGGCCTTCTGGAACGATCCCGGCCAATCCACCGGCGCCGTGTTGCCGTTCTGGTCGGCGTATTCGTCCATGTTGAAGGTGTGGACGTGGTGCATCGGGATGCGCAGCTCGTTGATCATGCGCGCTGCGATCGGATACTGGGGCATCGGCCCGACCGGGAAGATGCCGACGAAGCGGCGGCCCTCGTCCAGCGCCTGCTTGATGCGCATCACGATGTCGGTGGCAAACGCGGCGTAGAACTGCCCCGGATCGTCCATGACCTCGATCTTGAAGTCAGGGTTGGGGTGTCGCGTGATGTCCGCGCGCTTGATGCGCCGCACCCGCTCGCACGCAGCGACGTCCTTGAAGTCAATGAAGTCGGCCAGATCGTAGGTGAATGCCATAGATGGGTCCCTCCTTGAGTGGGATAGAGTCTTTCAGGTCATCTTGATTTCGACGTTGTCCGCCACGCCGCCCAGCAGGACGTAGCGCGTGGGGACGGTCTGCAGAATGGAACCGGGAACGAAGGTGTTGACCGGACCGTGGGCCACCAGCCGGGCGATGAAGCGCTGCCAGCTGACGTCGGCGGTGAGATAGCTGAGCCAGAAGCTGCGATCGCGCGCGGCCATCACCTGCGCCGGGCCGATGGTGTTGGCCTTTGGCGGCACCCACGACCAATCGCCGCCGAACGAGCTCATAGCGTTCTGGAGGATGGTCATCGGCGTGAGCGTCACCAGCCGTGGCCCGGCTTTCAGGTAGGCGGCCATATCATCGCCGAACTCGTACCCGAGGGAGGACTCCCAGAAGGCGATGTGGCCGCACCAGCCGATGCCACCGTAGCACATATCCACGCCCCCCACGGCTTCGATCATGTCGGCATAGCGGTCGAGGACGTCGGTGGTGGGAAAGTGGATCTGCTCGCGCGGCGGGCGCAGGTCGGGGTCAATGAGATTGAAAAAGCTGTCGAACATGCATTTCTGAAACGAGCCTTCCCAGTCGGCCGGTGCGGTGTTGCCGTCCTCGTCGGCGTACTCGTCCATGTTGAAGGTGTGCACGTGGTGCATGGGTATGCGCAGTTCGTTGATCATGCGCGCGGCGATGGGATACTGCGCCGTCGGGCCGACCGGGAAGATGGCCACAAAGCGCCGCCCTTCGACGAGTGCTCGCTGGATGCGCGCCACGATATCGGTGGCAAACGCGGCGTAGAACTGCGCCTCATCCTGAATGACCTCGATCTTGAAATCGGGGTTGGGGTGGCGGGTGATCTCCTCCCGCGGGATGCGTCGCACTCGCTCGCACACATCGCGGTCCTTGAAATCCAGGAAGTCGGCCATCCGATACTTGAACGCCATTGTGAGTCTCCCTCCTCGTGAGTCTAGAACCTGACCACTGTGTCGGTTTCGATCGCGGTGCGCGCCGCCAGGCAGGTCTGCACCGCGAGACGACCCTGCACCGGCGTGCCCCGCTCGGGCATGCGGTGGGATCGAACACACTCGACGAAATAGGCGACCTCGGCCTCGAAGGCGTCGCCCCCCGCGCACGGCAGCGGACGCGGCGGCTGGCCCGTCTCATACACCATCAGACTCGTGCCCTGGGCCGTGCCCGACTCGACGCCGGTGCCGCCGGCACGGAAGCTGAACTCGACCGAGCCGCGCTCGCACAGCACCGACAAGGTCATGGTGAAGGGGTACCCGTCCGGCATCATCACGCTGCCCTCGGCCGTCGCCTTGACGTCGCCATAGTCCACCAGTGTCAGCGCATGGTCCCAGCCGCCGAACGGGCCGCGCTGTCCGCGCGCGTAGATCGCTTTGGGGTGGCCGAAGAACCAGTTGAACGTGTCGAGGTCGTGAATGTGCAGGTCGAGCACGCCGCCGCCGGTCCATTCGGGTTTGGTGAACCAGTCGCCCCACTGCGGCCGTCCGGACAGCCGTCGGGCGGTGGCGGTCAGGGGCTTGCCCAGCGCCCCGCTCTGCACAAAGTCGTGCATCGCCACATACTCCGGCCAGAAGCGGATGACGTGCGCGATCATCAGCGGTTGGCCTGTCTGCCGGCCGGCCTCGATGATGGCATCACAACCTTCAAGCGTCAGCGCCATCGGTTTTTCCAGAAGAACCGCTTTGCCCGCCTTCAGCGCGGCGATGGTGTACTCCTCGTGAAACGGCGTCGGGAGGGTGTTGCTGACCACGTCCACATCCGGATCATTCACCAGCGCCAGGTAGTCCGTCAGGGGGCGGGCGCCCACCTCCCTGGCGAGCGCCTCCGCTCTGGTCAGCGTGCGTGAAGCAATACTCACAACCGTCACGTCGGGCAGCTTGGCGTAGGCACGCGCGTGCGTGCTGCCCATGAAGCCGGACCCCAATACACCGACTCGCAGCATAATAGTCTCCTCTCCGGCGACCGTCCGATCAGGACAGCCCCAGTCGCTTCAGGGTGGCGTATGACACCTGCATGGACCGATGCACCTCCTCAACCGGCGGCCAGGGCTCGCCGGAGAACTCGATCTCGACGCTGAAGGGATTGGTGTAGCCTTCCTCGGCGAGGATTTGCAGGATACGCGCGAAATCCACGTGGCCCTCGCCGACCGCCGGAAAGTCCCACACCCCCTTGCCGCCGCGGGTGTCCTTCAGGTGAACGTGCGCGAGGTAAGGCACGACCGCACGGATGTCATCCACCGCCTGCACGCCGCCGTAGAACACACAGTTGGCCGTGTCATAGTTGATGCGCACGTTGGCGCGATTGATCTCCTGGATGAGCGGTACCGACACCGCGCCGGTTGCCATAATGTCGCCGTGCACTTCCAGCGCCAGGAAGACGTTGCGCCGGGCGGCATAGTCAGCCAGGTCGAAGATGTGTCTCAGGAAGGCTGCCTTGTTCTCTTCCTTGCCGGCGTGGCCGCCCACTGCCGTGTTCATCAGGTTGACGCCCAGACGGGGGCACAGGTCAACGGCCTTCTTGCCGTCCACGAGACCCTCGGGCGTGGTGAGGTCGGAGTGGCCGCTGAGCGCAGAGACACGCAATCCCCACCGATCCAACCGGGCGCGGATGTCGGCGATCTGCTCGTCGGTGGCCTCCAGGGGAACGTGTTCGGTCCAGCCACGCACGGCGCTCAGCTCAACATACTTGAAGCCGGCGTTGGCGATTCCCTGCAGAGCCTGGTCCAATGAGTAGGTGTGGTAGCTGTTGGTGTGACCCGCCAGAATGTTGTTCATCACGATCTCCTTTCGTGTAGGGGCAATCCGCTGAGCCGGGCGAGGTTGCTCAGGCCTGCATCTTCTGAACAAACAGGCCGCCGTCGGTTTCGAACAGTGCCATCGCCAGGGCGCCGAGGATGGCGGCGTCCATCCTGAGATCCGACACGACCAGGTCGGGCATAAGCGGCAACGCACCTTCCAGCCGGGTGCGGATGCGCGGCACAAACAGGTCCGCGAAGCCGACCAGGTCGCCGCTGATGACGACCCGATCAGGGTCGAGAACGCACACGGTGCTGGCCACCAGCAGGCTCAGGTAGTCGGAGATCTGCTCGACCACCCGCAGGGCCAGCGCATCGCCTTCACGAGCCGCTTGCAACACCATCTCGGCGGTCAACTCCGTCTCCGCATCGGAGCACCGTTCGGCCAGGCTGGACGGTTCCCCGCTGCGCAGCAGCTGGCGGGCGCAGTGAACGATGCCGGTGCCGCCAGCCAGGCCCTCGAGACAGCCGTAGCCGTCGTAAGCGCAGCCGAGGTAATCGGTGCCGGGCAGCAGATAGCCCACCTCGCCCGCCGCATTGTGCGTGCCCCGATAGAGCAGGCCGTTGAGCACGATGCCGGCGCCGATGCCAGGGCCTAGCGACAGGCACACCAGATTTGAGACATCGCGACCGGCGCCGCGCCAGCTCTCGCCGAGTGCAATCAGATTGACCTCATTCTCGACGAACACCGGCAGGCCGGTGGCTGCTTCCACGCGCGCTTTGAGCGGCAGCTCGCGCCACTGCAGGCTGGGCGCCCACCGGACGATCCCCTCCTGGTAGGTCACCACCGAAGGGGCGCCGATGCCAACGCCGCGCACCGGCGGACCATACGACAACGCCACCTGGCGCAATTCATGCACAAGATCAATCAGCTGTTCGACGCCTGGCTCGCCCGGGATAGATGGTCGGGCGCGGCGTTCCAGGATGTCGCCGTTCAGATCCGAGACTGCCCCCAACATGTTGCGGTGCACATACACGCCGATGATCAGGCTGGCGCGCGGGTTGAACTGCAGCAGCACCGGCCGGCGACCATAGGGCGCAAACATCGAGCCGGTCTCGAAGACGATTTGCTGCTCGAGCAACTCGGTCACGATGCGCGTGACGGTCGCCGGACTGAGCTGCAACCGGCGCGCAATGTCGGACCGGCTGATTGGGCCGTGTTCGCGAATTGTCTCGAGGATCGCTGATTGATTGACTTTGCGAAGTAGACTGCCGTCACCTGTGCGCTTCATTGCTGGCCGAAGTCATCCGATGACCCCTTGTGCGCAGGAAGAGGCGCTGCGCCTGAGGCTCCGGTCGAAGGACACCAATTCATTTCATTACGAAAAATATACCACAGTAACCTGCGTTTGTCAACGTTGTAGACCCCTCGTTTCCGGGCTATAATGCAGCCAGTCTCCGGGCGGAATTGCCCACTGCGGCGGGCTGCCACCGTGATGTATGAAAGCAGCGACACGTACCTCACCCCCTAACCCCCTCTCCACGGAGTGGAGAGGGGGCCGGGGGGTGAGGCACGTGATGCGCACCTATTGTCACTGGAGTCGAAGCAGGCGCGCCTATGTGGAACTCGATGAACGCGCAGCAGGTTGGCTATCGCCTGTCGTGGGTGGCGATGTTCATCCGCTTCGTCTCCCTGATCTATGCGCTGGGTGTGTTATCCTTCTATCCTCACCCCATCATTGCGGCGCGAAGCGAGACCCTGCTGCAGCTCTGGGCGGCGACCGCTGCCTACACGCTGCTGCTGGTGGTGATTCTGATCCTGCCGATCAACCATTGGCTGCGCACCACGCCCTTCATCATCCTGGACACCGCCGTGGTGTTGACGCTGGTCAACATCGCCGGTGGCGGCTACCGCAACATCTTTTCACTCTATTCACTTATCCCGTCGGTGACAGCCGCTCTGTCATTGCCCAGCGCCGATCGGCCCTTTCGACGCGCTCTGGTGTTGGCCGGAGTCGTCGTCATGTCCACGGTCGGATTCGCCGTGTCGCTATACCTCGATGGCTATACGCCGCCGGTGATCATCGAGCTTCGGCAGGTGGACGAGGTGGTGCTGCGCAGCGCCAGCTACTGGGTCACCGGCGGCCTCCTCGCGGCTCTGGCGGCGATGATGATTGCCTGGCAGTACAGCCGCGACCGGGCGAATGCCTTGCGTGAGCAGACGGCGGTGGAGGAGGAGCGCCGGCGCATCGCGACCGACATCCACGACGGCGTCCTCAGTCAGCTCTCGGCGCTCAGCCGCCGCGCCGAGCTGGCCCAGCTGCTGCTGGCCGAGGACCCGCGGGCGGCACGCGATGAGCTGTCACGCGTCATCGCCGTCGCCGGGGAAGTGCACGAGGGCATTCGTTGGATCGTACGTGCCTTGCGCCAGGATCCGGCTCAGCTGACGCTCAGCGGCGAGCTCGCGCGCATCATTGACCGGTTCGAACGCAACACCGGCCTCGAGGTTGAACGTCGGCTGCCGCCGCGTGAGCCGGACGTGCCGGTTGATGCGATCCGCCATCTGGGATACATTGTAACCGAGGCGCTCGCGAATGTCTGGAAGCACGCCCGGGCCACACACGCCGTCGTCAGCGTGCGCCGCGCTGGCGAGCGGGTGGTGGTCAAGGTGGCGGATGACGGTATCGGGTTCGACCTGTCGCGGATCGATGCCGCCCCGGCGGGTCTGGGATTGAGCAACATCCGCGAGCGGGCGCGCGAAATCGGCGCCGAGCTCGAAATCCGCACCGCGCCCGGCCGCGGCACCCGGATTCTGATTTCGCTGCCGATCCTTGAGATGCCGGAGGAGACCCCGTGACGCCGATTCGGGTGGTTGTTGCCGATGATGTCGCTCTGCATCGCGAGCTGCTGGGCAAGCTGCTGGACCGCCAGCCGGATATTGCGGTCGTCGGCGAGGCTGCCTCGCCTGAGGAGGCGGTTGCGGTCACGGCCGCCTTGCAGCCCGACGTGGTTCTGATGGACCTGCGCATGCCCCGTCACGAACCCCAGGGTGGCATCACTGCCATCAAGGAAATCGCCGCCCGCCACCCGAC
>Ga0073932_1004129_pt1 | contig 17855 bp, 14 predicted proteins | sample DewCreD2012metaG_FD_76967 | JGI IMG/M metagenome (GOLD analysis project Ga0073932, IMG submission 76967) | Hot spring sediment bacterial and archeal communities from British Columbia, Canada, to study Microbial Dark Matter (Phase II) - Dewar... ... | reverse complement strand
GGCAATTCCACTGGTGCTTCCTGGGAGCGAGCTATACTTCGGCAAGCTTTCGCTGGCTCAGTTTGCTGCGTCGCTCGAACTGATGGCGTCGCGGGGAAGGTCGCGAGTGCTTGCGAACCCGCGGACGATAACGCTCGATAACCAGACCGCAAAGGTCTCGATGGGACTTGACATACCCGTTCGCCAAGTCAACAAGGATGCGAACACCGGCGAAATCACCTACACGTGGCGGACGCGTTCGATTCCGATCTCCATGGAGGTAACACCCCACGTGACTGCCGACGGTATGGTTACTATGAAGATAAAGCCCTCGGTTGAGGCAATCACCGGCTGGATGGGTTCCGCCGATGACCGGCAACCTATCGTGGCCAAGCGCGAGGCCGAGACGCAGGTCAAGGTATCTCAGGATGAGGTCGTAGTGATCGGCGGTCTGGTGAAAGACGAAGAGACTCACAACGTCGGGAAGATCCCACTGCTCGGGGATATTCCCTTCCTCGGGCAGCTCTTCCGCAAGACATCGGTCACGCGCTCCAAGAGCGACCTGATGATATTCATCATTCCGCACGTTATCATGCCGACGGAGGGCTAGAAGAGGTGCAGCGCAGCCGCAACGATGAACATCGATGAGCTGCTGCGCTATGCTGCCAAGTATGGTGCTTCTGACCTTCATATAACGGTCGGCAACCCGCCCATAATCCGGGTGAATGGGCGGCTGAAGAAGATTCCCGGACCGGCGCTCGGTGCAGAAGATGCCCGGGCGCTGGTCTACTCGATATTGAACGACGAGCAGCGGAATGCGGTGGAAAGGCGCCGCGAGCTTGATCTGTCGTACACATGGGGAGCCGCAGAGCAGGCCGGAGCGGTTCAGGTAGAGTACGTTACGCCTGAGCGAATCCGGGCCAGAGTAAATGTTTTTCTCGAACTGGCCGGTGTGGGAGCGGCCTTCCGCATTATCCCCGCGCGTATCCGGACGCTGGACGAACTGCCGGCGCCGGAGTCGGTGGCCGAGTTTGCGCGGGGGCATTCCGGACTGGTGCTTGTAACCGGACCTACCGGCTGCGGGAAATCGACGACGCTGGCCAGCCTGATCGATCGTATCGACCAGGAGCGGTCGGCGCGGATCATCACGATCGAGGACCCGGTTGAGTACATCTTCCACGGCCGCAATTGTCTTATCAGCCAGCGCGAAGTGGGGACGCATTCCGTGTCGTTTGCGGCAGCGTTGCGTGCCTGTCTGCGCGAGGACCCGGATGTGCTGCTCGTGGGCGAGATGCGCGACCTCGAGACCATTCGGTTGGCCTTGACTGCAGCTGAGACCGGGCATCTGGTGCTGTCAACGTTACACACCAACAATGTAGCTGAGACAGTAGACCGGATAATCGACGTGTTTCCAGCCGACCAGCAGGAGTACATGCGCCAGATTCTGGCCAGTGTCATCAGGGGGATCATATCGCAGCGACTGCTGCCGCGGAAGGATGGCCGTGGCCGGGTAGCCGCCATGGAAGTGCTCGTGGCGACGCCGGCCGTGCGCAATCTCATCCGCGAAAGCAAGTCCCACCAGATGCCATCACTGGTACAGACCGGGTTACAGTACGGCATGCAGACGATGGACCAGTGCCTAGATATGCTTGTTCACAAGGGTTTGATTGCTCCCGAGGTAGCGGCGGCCGCGGCCAGCGACCGGAAGCTGCTCACTAAGTCGGCCATGTCCGAGCCGGGGCCGAAGGGGCAGTAGGAGTTGTCCGGGGGGCTGGACGCCGGGAGGCCGGAGGCAGCCGGCCTGTTTTTCTGGCCGTGAGCTGGCTGCTGGCGGCAGTGGCCGGAGGGTTGGGGTTGGTCTTCGGCAGTTTCTTCAACGTCTGTATCTGGCGACTGCCCCGTGGGATGTCGATAGTCACTCCGCCGTCCCACTGCCCGCGTTGCCGGAAGCCGATAAGGTTCTACGACAACGTGCCGGTGTTGAGTTGGCTAGTTCTCCGCGGTCGGTGCCGTGATTGCGGCAAGTCGATTCCGGTGCGCTATCCACTGGTTGAGGCTCTCACCGGACTGCTTTTTTTTGCCGCCTATCTCCGGTTCGGAGCCGACCTGATGACAGTCAAGGCGGCAGTGTTCATCTCCCTGCTCCTCGTTACTGCCTTCATTGACATCGACCACAAGGTGCTGCCCTATCAGATTACGATACCCGGGTTGGGATTCGGTCTTGTCGGCGGGTTGGTGCCGCCACCGGGTTTCGTCGGCGCGCTGGCAGGTGCGGCGGCCGGCGCCGGCTTCGTCGTGGCGGCCTGGCTGCTCTGGCGGTTCGTGCCGCTGTTTCGCAACCTGTTCGGAGTCGAGACGAAAGATGCGATGGGCGGTGGTGACGTGCCCTACGCAGCGATGATCGGCGCCTTCGTCGGGCTCAAATCGCTGGCGGTGGCTCTTTTCGCGGCGGCCTTTTTCGGGGTCGTTATCGGCTATACCATGCGTGCGCTGGGTCGAGGCCGGCGCGGACAGGAGGTGCCGTTCGGGCCGTTTCTCGCGCTCGGCGGTCTGGTCGGGCTTTTCTTTGGTCCGCAGCTGTTCGCGCTGTACCTGAGCTTCGTGCTGGGTTGACGGCGCACAGAAAAAGATGACCCGGGGAGGCACGCCTCCCCGGGTTTTTGCTGCAATCTGGAAACTACTGCTTGATCGCGAAATCGACGCGCCGGTTGAGCTGTCGGCCTTCGTCAGTCGAGTTCGAAGCGATGGGCTGCGATTCGCCGTAGCCTTTGGCACTGATGCGTTTCGGGTCAATCCCGCCGTACTGGACCAGCCAGTTCATCACCGAGTAGGCGCGCTTCTCCGACAGCGTCTGATTGGCGGCGTCGGAGCCGACGCTGTCGGTGTGGCCCTGAATTTCAACCTGGATATCGGGGTTGTCTTTCATGACCTGAGCGGCTTCCATCAGTGCGGGGTAGGACTCCGTGCGCAGGATGGCCTTGCCGAACTCGAAGTATACGCCCTTGAGGGTCATTACCATGCCTCTGGAGACCATCTCGAAAGTGCGTCGGACAGTGTCGGATTTGGCCATTGAGAAGGCGGAGGTCTGCGGCAGGTAGCCTTCGGCTTCGACTTTCACTTCGTAGGCGCCAACCGGTAGTTCTACCGATGCTTCTCCGGTCTGGGCGTCGGCGCCGAGTGCAGCGCGCTTGACGTTGGTGAAGCTGATGGAGGCGGCGAGCGCACCGCCGGTTTTCATGTCGACGACGCGGGCGACAAACCAGCCCCGCATATCGCGGGCGACCAGCGCAGCTTCGAGTTTCGTGACGGCGCCGTCTTCGACGTCAATAACCCTCTCCTCGGGGAAGTAGCCGTCTTTCTCGATGGCGATGCTGACGAGACCGGCGGGGACGTTGTCGACCCTGAAGAAGCCGGTTGACGGGTTCGATGTCACGGGAGCAACGTCGACGCCGCTGAACTTCACGCCGGCCTCGAGCGGCTGGCCGGTGACCTTATCATAGACGCGGCCAGCGACGATGCCGTAGGGCACGAGCGGTTTGAGTTCGAAGGTGTGAGTAGCGAAGCCCTTGTCGCTGACGACGAGCGGCACGGCCTCCGGGATGTAGCCTTCGGCTTCGGCTTTGACGACGACGACACCGACCGGCGCCCGCTGCAGGAAGAAGATACCGTCGGCATCGGCTTTCATGCGGCGGAAGCGGTGGTTGGGTGAGGTGATGGTGGCAGCGACCGGCATGCCGGTGCGGGCATCCTTTACCTGGCCGGCAAGACGTCCGAAGGGTTTCGCCGGTGGCTTCGGGAATGGGGAGACGATGCTGAAGCCGAGGATGGCCTGATAGTCGGGAACGGAATCGGTCAGCCCGATTTCGACGCCGCCGTTCAGGTGGAAGTAGGGAATGCGGATGCGGACGCCGGGGGTTATCCGGGCCCGGGGCGTGTAGTCCTTGCCGAGGAACTTGTCGAACGCGGGGGCCGGGTCGTTTATCTCCGAGCTGGCCTCGACGAACAGGTCCAGAGCATCGGACGGGAATTCGATGCCAGCACCGACAAAGGCGTAGTCGCTCTCGAAGCCGCGGCCGTAGTTGAACATCAGGGTCGGCAGGGTCTTGTAAAGTTCCCAGAGGCGCAGGGCGCCGAGCGCGCGCCAGCTCTTGCCCGAAGGGTAGACGCGGTCGAGGAATCCGGCGGTGTTCTTGTATTCGTAGTTTTCTTTTTCCATCATCCAGTGGCCGGAAGCGCCGAGCTTCAGCACCGGAATCCAGGGAATCGAGAGCTTGGCGCCGAGGGCCTGCCCCTGCCAGTCGTAGAACAGCGACCACTTGTCGGCGTTGAGATTCGTCACGCCGACGAGGCTGCCGAACATCTCGATGAAGGGGAACGGGGCATAGTTCATCTCCAGCCCGAAGAGCGGGCCGCGATAGGACGTGCCCTCGAGTTCGCTGGAAAGCCGTTGTACCGACCAGCGGTTGGCAAAGACGAGCGCGCCGTCTTCTTCGACGCGGGCGTCCTGAATCCGGAACAGCCCGCGGCCGCCGCCCAAGGCAGGGTCGGCGTAGGCGATGCCAGCCATGAGCAGGGCTATCGCCAGCATTATCATCTTCTTCTGCATCTATCCTCCTTGTCTTAACAATACGGAAAGCCGCGGGTTGAGGTCGTGTTGGTCATTCGACTTGTGTTGACCGGAGAGCAGCAGACGGCAGGCGGACGCCGCCGGCGCGGCACGACTCAACCTCATGAGATTACTAAGTTTATACTCTGGCAGGTGGTTGTCAATTCCCAGCGGAGAGGCAAACAGGCGGGAGGAGGCAGGGCGCCTCCTCCCGAAACTGCGGGCAGGACCCGGTTTACTTGTCGCTGAGGACGATGAACTCGACGCGGCGGTTGCGGGCGCGCCCCTCTTCGGTCGAGTTGTCGGCTATGGGCCGGGTGAGACCGTAGCCAACAGCGGTGAGCCGGTCGGCGGCGACGCCGTAGTTCTCGACCAGGTGCTTCACGACGCTGGCGGCGCGCCGTTCGGAGAGTCGCTGGTTGTAGCCGGCGGTGCCGACATTGTCGGTGTGGCCTTGAATCTCGACGCGGATGCCGGGGTTGTCCTTCATTATCCGCGCCGCGCCGTCGAGAGCTTCCTTTGACTCCGGCATTCTGATGTCGGCCTTGTTGAAGTCGAAGTAGACCATCAGCGGGATCGTGACTTCCCGGCGCACGAGCGTGAAGTCGGCGCGGGTTTCTTTGTCCGGCTCGACTTTGAGCGACCGGGTCGCGGTGAGATAGCCTTCAGCCGATGCCTCGGCGGTGTAGTCGCCAGTGGGCAGGCTGACGAAGCTGTAGCGACCGTCGGAATCGGTCTTGGCCGGCGGAATCGTCGTTCCCTTCAGGGCGACTCTGGCGGCAAGCGGTTTGCCGGTGGCCGGGTCGGTGATTCTGCCGGCGAGCGAGCCGGCGGTGGGTCGGGGTTTGAGGGTGATGTCGATGCGCGAGGTCTTGCCGGCAGTTACTTCAACCGTCTGCTCGGCGGAGAGATAGCCTTCGGCTTCGGCGCGGATGGCAACGATGCCGGGTCGGACGCCTTTGGCCTTGAAGGTGCCTTGGGCCGGCTCGGTTTTCAGCGGCGAGGGTTCGGCCAGCGCCGGGAAGCTGACCACGGCGGCGAGGGGTTCGCCGGTGTTCGCGGCGCGGACAGAGCCGATTACGTTGCCGGTGGTATAGACCCGGGGTTTGTAGAGGGAGCCGGAGAGACCGAGTCCGGCGTAGATTTCGACCGGGGCGACTTCCCGGGTCAGACCAAGCGAAAGGCCGCCTTCGAGCAGGAGCGGTTTGAGGTAGCCGATTCTGATGCCGGGGGTGAGGAACATCCGGCCGGAACTGCCGAAAGGCGAGGTGCCGGTCTGCTGCGAGACGAACTCGGCGAACAGGTCGAGTTTGTCGATTTCGTATTCCAGAGCCGCGGCGAGGGTCGAGTAAGTGGTCTTGACCGCGACGTTGCTGGTGTCGTAGGAGTCATAGGCCTGGCCGTAGTTGAGGTGGATGGTCGGGGTCCAGGCCTGGCGCTCGGGCAGGTCGAGGGTGAGAAGTCCGGTCCAGGTGATGCCGTTGACAAACGGGGTGCTGAATCTTCCCCAGGCCCAGCCGCCGCGGAAGTCGTCGAGAATCGGGTAGATGCTGTATGAGCCCATCACTCCGAGCTTGACGAGCGGGATGGTGGGAAGCGAAATCTTGAGGCCGGGCGCGAGGCTGTGGTAGCCGTAGAAGGCGGTGTCGATGGCCGCGGTTGCCGCGGTTTCGCGGATGCCGCCGCTCCAGCAGAAGAGTTCGAACCACTTGACCGGTGACAGGCTGACTGCGGCCAGTGCTTCCTGAGCGTAGAGGGCGGTTCCGGGGTCGAAGCCGACGCCAACCGGGTCCCAACGGTCGCCGGGCCAGGTGGCGAAGACGCCTCGGAGCTGCAACGTACCGTTCCAGTTGCCTTCGGAGCGCGCGTCGTGGACCCGGAAAAGGCCACGGCTACCGTTGGTTCCCGGATAGGCCGCGGCGTTTCCGAGAATGAGGGCAGCCAGAGCCAGAGTTGCCACAGCGTTCTTCATGCATCCTCCTTTGACAGTTCTTGCCTCTCGGCGGCGGGCGAGGACAGGGCGCATGGATTCGCCGCCGACATCAGAATGTAGTCTGCACCAGAGCTATGTCAATAGCGGTCGCCGGGGCGGGCCGGGGCGTTTCCGGTGGTTTGAACCGGGCTGCGGTTCTGCCAGTCGCTTGATTCGAGACCGGAAGCGGCGGGGCTGTCCGGGACCGAGCCCTTGGGGGAGTGACCCGGGGAGTGACTCCCCCCGGGGTGGGGCAGGCGTGGCCGCAGGTCGGGAGCAGCGAGCTAAGCGATTGATAGGGATGTTCTTGTGACCATCCGCCGGCGCGGGTCGAGTGGCAGGAAAAAGGGAGAGGAGGCTCTGGGCCTCCTCTCCTGATTCCGGGTTCAGCCGGGAGTTACTTGATTTCGCCGAGGACCACGAACTCGACGCGGCGGTTGAGGGCGCGGCCAGCTTCGGTGGAGTTGTCAGCGACCGGCTGGGCTTCGCCGTAGCCGACCGCAGTCAGGCGGGCAGCGGCGATGCCGTGGTTCTGGACGAGGTGATTGACGACGCTCCACGCGCGCTTTTCGGAAAGCTGCTGGTTGTAGGAGTCGGAGCCGACGTTGTCGGTGTGGCCCTGGATTTCGACGCGGATGGTGGGGTTGTCGTTGAGAATCTTGGCGGCGGCGTCAAGGGCTTCCTGCGACTGCGGCAGTTTGATGGTGGCTTTGTTGAAGTCGAAGTAGATGTTTTTTAGCGTGACTTTGGTGCCGGGTTTGACGAGCGCGAAGTCCTGTTTGGCGGTGCGGTCTTTGTCGGCCGCGACCGCGGCGGACTGGTCGATGTAGCCTTCGGAAGTGGCGGTGACGGCATAGGTGCCGACCGGGATTTCGGCGACGTAGATGCCGGTGCCCGGGTCGGTGTTGACTTCGGCGACGACCTGTCCGGTTCTGGCGTCCTTCAACGACAGCTTCGCCGCAAGGGCGGCGCCGGTGCCGCGGTCGGTAACCTGGCCGGTGATGGTGGTCTTGAACGCCGATGGACTGAGCGCGAAGGCGACCTGCGTTACCTCGCCGCGCCGGACGTCGACGGTCTGCGACGACTTGAAGTAGCCTTCGGTGGCAGCAGTAGCGGTGTAGGTGCCGGTGGGAACGTTGTCGAGCCGGAAGGAGCCGGTGGCGGGGTCAGCGGTCAATGCCTTGAGCTCGGAGCCGGGGAATTCGACGACGGCGGCCAGCGGCCGGCCGGTGGCCGCGTCGGTTACGGTGCCGGCGATTTTGCCGTAGGTGACAAGCGGACGGAGCGTGACGGAGTAGGTTTTGCTCAGCCTGGGTTCGACCGCGTAGGCGTCGGTTTTGGCCGAGTAGCCGTCGGCTTCGATTCTGACCGTGATCGCACCGACCTGGAGTTTGTCAATTCTGAGCACGCCGGTGCCCGGGTCGACTTTCTGCACGGCCATCTTCGGCCGGTCCGGGAAGCTGACCACGGCCGGAACCGGCTGGCCGGTGAACTCGTCGGTGACGGTGAAGACCACGGTGCCGAGCTGCGGCGGCTCGCGGCGGAAGAACGGCGTGGCGACGTTGAGGCCGACGATGACTTCGTTCGGCACCGGGTCGGAGAACGAGAAGGAGTAGCCGGCCGAGAGCATCAGGCCGCGGCGTGAGCCGAATGTAACGCCGGGCGTGAGCCGGATGACACCGTTTTCGGTGTCGAAGATGCCGGTCGAAGTTGCGTCGGGCTGGCGCGAAGTGATTTCGGTGAAGAGTTGCAGTCCTTCGGCGGCGAGCTCGACGCCGGCGCCGTAGATTGTCTGGTCGCCGGATTTGCCGTAGTTGAAGAGCAGGTTGGGAGCGGAAGCGGTCAGGTCCTGGAAGCGAAGCGAGGCGAGTCCGGCCCAGGCCAGAGCCTCTTCGCGGTAGGGGAAGGAGTTGTCGTCTATCCAGCGGTTGTCGGTGCTGCGGGGCAGGATGGTGTAGCTGGCCATGCCGCCGAGCTTGAGGACCGGAATTACCGGGATGGAGAGCTTGGCACCAGCCTTCAGGTCATGCAGACCCATGTCGTACTTCTTTCCCCGGTAGTCGGCATACTGGAAGATTCCGCCCCAGGAGGCGAAGCCCTCCAGACCAACAAACCGGGTGGAAAGCGGGATGTAGTGGAGCGAGGGAGCGATGAGGTCGCCAATCCAGCCCTTGCGGCTTTCTTCGTTCTCCACAAAGGTCGGGTTGCGGCCGGCGAGGTGGAGTCCGACGTTCAGGCCGGCTTCGTCAACAAGCGCATCCTGAACCCGGAACAAACCGCGGCCACCGCCAATCCCCGTGTAGGCCACGAGGAGAGAGGGGAGAAGCAGACAGGCGAGCAGGGCGATTTTACTTTGACTGGACATGAATCCTCCTTTTTCGGCAGTCTACTAATTCCGACTGCACAGATGCCAAGCCGGATTCGGCTGGCAGCCGCGATGCGAAAAGGCAGGCCTTACTGGCCGATGCGCGAAATGTCGTCCCAGTAGTTGGCGATCGAGACTTCGACGTCGGTCTTGGCTTCGAGGGACATCCCGCTGGCGTCGTCGTAGCCGCTGACCTTGATGGTTGCGGAGTAGACGGCAGGGTCGCTGCCCTCGAACGGGTCATCCGGAATGTCGAAGAAAGTCGTCTGCCAGGCCGTGGGGGCGATGGTCAGCCGGGCGGTAGTGGTCTTGTCGCCGGACGGGTCGGAAACGACAGCCGCCCGCATCGGCAGTCGCACGCGGTCGGGTGGTGAGTTGGCTTCTTCACCCATGACCCACCGGTATGTGATCTCGAACTGTCTGATGCTGGCCTGATACGGAGTCCAGGTCGGCATTCCGACGCCGATTTCGACATACTGAAGCTCGATGTCGACGACCTTTTCGCTCGTAACCGCGAACAGCACCGGCTCGGCCTCAGGGTCCTCGGGGTCGCGGTAGACTCCGAAGTCGGCGAGGTCAACACGGACCGGCTCGCCCTTGTTGACGGAAACGATGCGCAGGGCCTTTTCGTCAAGGTCGTTTGTGCGCTGGCAGGACAGTGAGAAGATAATGGCAAAGGCAGCAGCCACGGACAGAAGGCCGACAACGGTTCGACGCAAGTGCTCCTCCTTTTGCAACTGCTGAAATTGTAGGCCGGTTGGGGCTGGTGTCAAGCGCAACCGCAAGTGGAACCGCGGGCTAACTCAGGTTTCGACCGTGCGAATCGAGTAGCCGACCGGGCAGGCTTTGCGGAGCATGGCCGAAACCGAGCAATACTTCTCCTGCGACAGCTCAACCGCCCGCTGCAGCTTCTCCCGGTCGAGGTCGCGACCGGAGAAGACGTATTCGACTTCAATGCGGGTGTAGACTCTGGGATGTTCTTCGCTGCGGTCGGCCCGGATGTTGATTTCGAGGCCGGCGAGCGGAACTCGCATCTTGTTGAGGATGGAAACGACGTCGATGCCGGTGCAGCCGCCGAGACCGACGAGGAGCAGTTCGAGCGGCCGGGTTGCCGAGTTGTCGCCGCCGGAATCCGGTCCGACGTCCATCGGCACAAGATGGTTGGAGCCGGCTCTGCCGATGAATGTCATGCGGCCAGACCAGCTTACTTTAGCTTCGTGATGGATGGAAACCTCCCAGTTGTATCAGAGCTTGCGGAGGACGTGGAAGCCGATACGAAAACCGCCGGCGCCAAGGCCGACGATTCCGTCGCGGAACGAGTAAGGCGGAATCGAGGCGCGGGCACTGCCTAGCGTGAGAACGAAGTTGTGCCAGCCCAGTTCGCGTTCGAATGCGAGATTCCAGGCCAGCGAGTCAGGGCTGAGTCCGAAACCGGAATGACCGGGTTCGATGCGGTAGAGCAGCGGTTCGGTTTCGAGCCCGAGGCGGAAGTCCGGGCCAAGTTCGAGTTTGGCTCCCAGCCCGAGGGAGACGTAGTGGCTGGTGGTATTGGTCGTGAACCGGGGGAGGGCGGAGAGGGCGATACTACGGATTGGAGCAAGCGGGACGCCAGCGCCGATAGCGAACCAGGTGTTCTCAAGACTGAGGTTACGCAGGCCGGTCGAGACCTGCGGGAGAAGATAGAACCGGCCCAAGCCGGACGGCTGCCAGAGGGCGTGGACTTCGGCGACCCGGTCGGTTGGACACAGGCCGAGCCCGAGCGCAAGACCGCGAACCGGGGCATGGTCGAGAGCGACGTAGGTGTTTGAGGCGATCAGGGCCTGCAGGGGGTCTTCGCTCCAGCCAGAAGCGAAAACCGGGATAGCGAAACGGTGGGAGATATCGACCTGCCAGCGGCCGGTTTCGAGCAGGGCGCCGGTAGGCAGACCGGCGATCCGCACGCCCGGGAAGGTGGTCAGGAACAGGAGCAGTAGAGTGGTCATCAGTGTTACACTGTCAGCGGACAAGCTGGACCCTGACGACCTCGCTGACTTCGGAGCCAAGCCGGATAAAGTACCCGGCTTCGGGCACGAGCCGACCGGCCTCGTCGTGGCCGTCCCAGTCCAGTCTCAGCGCTTCGCCGTCGGTAGTCGGTCGGAGCGTGCGGACGAGCCGACCTTCGGCCGACCATATCCTGACCGGCTGTTCCGGGATTCCGCGATAGTGTATGACGACGCGGTTCCGGCCGGGACTGGAATAGTGCCAGAGCTGGCGCCGGGGTGTCGGTTCTTCTTCAATACCGGCTTCCGGGATCGTCAGGCTGGCGGTAAGGCTGTAATCACCGGCTGCCGAACCGTTGTTGTTGGCAGCGTTGGCGCACCAGTAGAACGTGACCGGGCCGACGCTCGCGGCTGGCGCCCGCCAGCCAAACTGCCAGGTGGCTGAGGTCTGGTTCGCAAAAGTGCCGGCCGTGGTCTGTTTGACATACTGACGTCCGCCTGAAGAAGAGAGCCGGGTGTGGACGCTGTCAGAGACGACGAACTGCCCGGCCTGAGTCTGTGACTGGTCGGTGGCGGTTATTTCGAAGCCCCAGCGGCGTTGTCCGCTGTAGTTCACGGTCAGAGTCAGGGCGTAGGTTGACTCGGGCTTGTATCCGCCGACCGGCAGGCCGGAGAGAAAAGTCGAGTCGCCGGAGCCGCTGAAGGAGTGGCAGTCGGCGCATGTTCCTTCGCCGGGCCGGCCAGTCTTGCCGTCGGGCGGGCCTGATGAATAGCCGGCCGCAGCCGTGGCACAAAGCGATATGCAGACAATCAAACGGAACATGGATTCACCATCAGTTGTCTCTTGCTCCCTTGTTTACCCAGTTGCGGACCGTACCGGTCTTGATTGAGTCAAGTGCCGGGCCGCCAGCCGGCATCAACGGGGTTTCGGCGCCGGTCATGCGCAGATAGAGTTTGCTCGAGTCGGCAGAGCCTGGGATGACGTTCGGAACCGAGTCGGAACCGGAGCCGAGAGCGCCGGTGCGGCTAGTCAAAGAATAGTCGCCGGATGGGTTCGTTGCTCCGTGACAGGAGATGCAGTGGGAGTTGAATACCGGCTGGACGTCGGCAGTGAAGGAGGGGTCGTCGGGGACAGGACGCGGCGACTTCCCGCAGGCGAGGAGCAGCGCACAAACCAGCACAGCTAGGATGGCGCGCTCCATCAGCAAACTCACTTGTCTGCGGCTCCGGCATCAATCCATTTCTTCACCATGTCGATGCTGGCAGGGTCGAGCTTGCCGGACGGGGGCATCCGGCCTGATTCCAGTGTCCTGTACAACGGACTGGAGTTGGCATTCCCGGGTTCGACTTTTTTCGTTACGCCAGCGTGGTTCGTGAGGTCGTACGCCGACTTGGCGCCGGGGCTGCCGTCGTGGCAAGGCATGCATTTTGCCGTAAAGAGCGGGATGATGTCTTTGGAGAAGGAGGGTCCGGCCAGCGACTCAGCATCATCGCGAGCGCCGGCGGCAATCCAGCGACGCAGGATATCGGTCTGGGACGAGTCGAGTCCGGCACCGGCCGGGTGATTGCCATCCTTGACGTAGACGTAGAGCAGGCTGGCCTCAGGTTTGCCGGCGACGAGGTTGGGCGCGGAGTCGCGGCCGGCCGCGAACAGGTCAGAGTAGGATTCGACCGAGTAGCCGCCACCGGGATTTGCTGCGGAGTGGCAGGAGAGGCATGATGCATCGAGTATAGGACGGACGTCGCGCGCAAACGAGACCGCGGGGGCAGGGGACTTGGCAGGCGGTCTGCCGGTTCCGCAGGCGGCAAGCAGTAAACCCAGAGCCGGAACAAGGGCTGGTTTCATCGCTGTTCTTCCTCCGTTTGTTTCCGTTCGCGCGGGGCGAACCGGACCCTGAGAACCGTGTCTGTTGCTTCCTTCAGCTCGATGAAGTAGTCGCCGGGTGGGACCGGTCTGCCGGCGGAGTCCAGCCCGGGCCATACAAGCAGAGTCCCGGCGTCGGTCTCCTCCACAGTGAAGATGCCGGCGAGCCTGCCGGCGGCAGAGAAGATTCGCGGTGGCGGGTCGATTCGACCACGGTAGGAAACGACCACGCTTGAGCTCTCCGGGATGGCGTAGTGCCAGAGATAGCGGCGAGATGTTTTGCGGGGCGGAGACCATTCCGGGAGTGTGAATCTGCCCGGGATGTCGACGTCGCCATAGACGCCGCCGTCGTTGTTGCAGGGCAGGGCGTCCCAGTAGAACGTGACCGGGCCGGTTCCTGCGGCCGGCGCCTGCCAGGAGAAGGTCCAGGAACAGGAGTCAGGTTTGCCTTTGTGAGCGCCGCGGCCGGTCTGCTTGACGTAGCTGAAGCCGCGGCTGAGCCCGAGCTGCGTGTGGATTGAGTCGATAATCCTGAATGTCCCGGCCGGTCCGTTTGCTGAGTCGGCACAGGTAATCTCGAAGCCCCACGCCTTCATTCCCTTGTAGCGCACCGTGAGGCGCAGGCGGTAAATCGAGTCCGGCCGGTATCCGGCGGCAGGGAGTCCGTCGAGACGGGTTGATTCGGCAGCTGCCGTGACGCCTTCGTGGCAGTTAGCGCAGGTGACTTCGCCGGGTCGGCCGGTGTTGGCGTTGGGCGGCGTGCGCAGGTAGGCGAGAAGCAGGCCGCCGGCAGCGCAGATGGCAATCAAGGTGGGAGTTACTCTTCGCACCGAGTAAGATTCTAAACCGGCGGTAGCGGGGAAGTCAAGAAGGAAGCCACCGGGCTTGCTAACGCTGCAGTCTTGTGCTAACCTGAAGACGATGCGGGTGGTAATCACGGCGGTAGTCTTGGTTGTTGTAGCATTTGGCCAAGGGCGCGACTTCGCTGCGCCGGGGCCGTTTGGGCACGCGTACCGGACCGAGGACATTCCCGGCACGACCGAGATGATGCGCGGTTCGCGCATCTACTATCCGGATTCGGCCGGCATCTTTCCGCAGTCGGCAGTGCCAGCGCCGATTGTTGCCTTCGGCCACGGCTGGATGATCGGCATCAGCTCCTACTTCAGTTACGCCCGGCATCTGGCAAGCTGGGGCTACGTCGTGGTGCTGCCTACCTACTCCAATCCGATAATCGTCCCGGAGCACGACAAACGGGCACGACTGATGGCCGACGCGGCGCGGTGGGTGAGCGCGCGCGACACTGTGAGCGGCGACCGTTTCTTCGGACGGCTCGACCGTTGGAACTGGGGTTTCGTCGGCCACAGCATGGGCGGTAGCATATCCCTGCTGGCGGCAGACACGCTGGGGCTGACTGACACGCTGCGTGCCGCCGCCGCACTCGCCAGTCCCCAGTCGAGTCCACCGACCCATTCAGCCCACCTGCTTCTGCCGAAGATGATTCTGGCCGGAGGGCAGGATAACATCGCGCCCTGGCGCGAAGTCCGGCAGGCATTCTGGGATTCGGCACCGGCACCGGGGACGTTTGCGGTGATTCGTGGAGCAAGCCACACCGATTTCATGGACCAGTGGTTTCTGTTTGGGGCCGACTGCGCGGACGCGCTCGGCCGCGAGACGACCCAGCTCGTGGTTCGACGTCACCTGACCGCCTTCCTTGAGCGTTATCTGCACGGCGACCGGAGTGAGTGGAATTATGCCTACGTTTTTGGCGACTCGATAGTCCGGCATCCGACAATGGACTCGGTGGAAGTCCGGCCCGACCCGGTCGGGGTTGGAGCTGCGGGAATGATGGTGGGCGGGCTCGTGTTCGTCTCGCCCAACCCTTCCCGTCAGCGGGTCCTCGTCAGCTTCGTGATGCCGGAGTCCGGCGCCTTGAGCGTGGAAGTGTTCAGTTCAGAGGGGCGCAAGGTGCGGACACTGTTGCAGGGAGGAAGACAGGCCGGAACCGTGCGGCTGGCTTGGGGCGGAGATGATGATGCTGGTCGGCGTCTGCCTGCCGGAACCTATATCATCCGGGCCTCGGGCGCAGGTCTGACCGACAAGGGGATAGTCGTTCTCACGGAATGACGATAGGTCTTGCCAGTTTCCGGTGTCGCTGCGGCTCGGGGGTGCGGTGCGGGTGACCTGCAGCCGGGCTTGGTCCTTTTCAGGATGGCATTCCGTCGGGGTGGGACTCGCGGACAGCGTTGGGTGTCAAGGAGACGCCGGGGCTGATGTTCGGTCGCGGACTGGTTCAATGAACGCGCGCATCCGTCCGTCGATGACAACCCGCGATGTTCAGACCCTGCGCATCATGCCGAGCCTGTCGACCGTGCGTTGCGTCGTCATACTTGCGTTTCTGGCCGTAGCCAGTGTCAAGGCCGAATTCGTGAAGGAACCTTACCTGCAGAGTATGACCGACTCGAGCGTGGTCGTTTGCTGGCAGACCGCAATGCCCCAGCCGGGAAAAGTCATCTACGGCCTGACAACCGGCTACGGGCAGGTTACCGAGCATCTTGATTCAACCAGCAGCCACGAGCTGCTGCTGACCGAGTTGATTAGCGACACTTTGTATCACTTCCGTGCAATCTCCGGTTCCGACAGCAGCGCTGACTTAACTTTTCACACCCCGGTGACTCCTGCCGGTCGATTCCGGTTCATAGTCTATGGCGACAACCGCACCGACAGCGCCGCCCACCAAAGCGTCGTGGACCGGATGATGCTGACTACTCCAGCGCCCCGGCTGCTGGTGAATGTGGGCGACCTGACGGAGGACGGGACGTCTGTTCAGTATCAGACGTTCTTCAACATCGAGCGATACCTGCTCAGTCGTATGCCGTTGTTTCCAGCGATGGGCAACCACGACGCACGTAATCTGGCTAACTGGTTCAGTCTGTTTGCCCTGCCCGGTAACGAACGTTGGTATTCGTTCCGCTACGGTAATTCGGCTTTCCACTGCGTCGACACCGAATCGGACTTCGCGCCCGCCAGCGAGCAGTACGAGTGGCTTCTGGCGGAGTTGCGGTCGGACAGCGCTGATTCAAGCATACGCTATGTCTTCGTATACCTGCACAAACCGCCGTATACGACAAACCGGGCCCACCTTCCTGACATCGAAGTCCAGCAGTATCTCTGTCCACTGTTCGAGCGTTACGGTGTCGCGGCGGTATTCGCGGGGCATGTCCATGCGTACGAGCACAGCTACGTCAATGGTGTTCACTACGTCATAACCGGTGGCGGCGGAGCACCGTTGCATATGAACTGGAATCCGCCCGATTCCTGGACCGTTTACCGGGAGGCGACGTACCAGTTCACCGTCGTAGACGTTGAACGCGATTCAGTTGTGGTTCATTCGGTCCGTCCGGACGGGAGCGAATTCGACAGGTTCGTGGTATTGTCGTCCGGGCCGGTGCAGGAAGGACCCGATTCCCGGCTGTCCAGTTGGGCGCGGGCCGGTGTCAATCCTTTCCGCGGCGCGGCGAAGGTTTGTCTAGAGTTGTCCCGGCCCGGCCGGGTGAGCCTGACAGTGCTGGACCCGGCCGGTAGGCAGGTCGGTTCCCGACTGGAGGAGTTCCTCACGGCCGGGAGACATGAACTGGTCTGGCAGCCGCCGGCGGGTGCGCGCGGTCCGCTGTTCGGTGTGCTGGCGACGCCGCAGGGTCAGCGTGTGCTCAGATTCCTGCGGTTCTGAACCGGCCCGGCCTTCAGGCGAATAGCAGCGAGGAAGCAGCAAGAGGTGGTCGTGTCGCTTTTCGCGGGCACGGCTTCAGGCTGCTGTTCATCCGGTTCAGCCGTCGAGGTGGAACGACACCATGCGGATGTCGGTCATCTCTTCGATGGCGAAGCGGGGGCCTTCGCGGCCGGTTCCTGAGTCCTTGACTCCGCCGTAGGGCTGGAAGTCGACCCGGAAGGTTGCCGAGTCGTTGATGTAGACACTGCCGACCTCGAGTTCTTCGGCGGCCCGTAGCGCGCGGGTGACGTCGCGGGTGAAGACGCCGGCGGCCAAGCCATAGTCCCAGACGCCCATCCGCGAGCCTTCGTTGAACCGGCCGATGGCTTCGTCGAATTCGGTGAAGGTCTCGATGGTGCAGGTCGGGCCGAACGTTTCTTCGCAGACGACTTTCATCTCCGGTGTGACGTCGAGAAGCACGGTCGGGGGCAGGATCGTGCCTGCGGGCATGCCGCCGCAGGCGATACTGGCGCCGGCAGCGCGGGCTTCGTCAATCATGCCGAGGACGCTTGAGAGCGCAGCGCGGCTGATGAGCGGGCCGACCTCGGTTTCCGGGCTGGCCGGGTTGCCGCAGACGAGACGGCGGGCGCGGGCGATGAGTTGCGCCGAGAAGTCGGCGGCGATCGCGCGGTGCAGATAGAGTCGCTGGGTATGGTTACAAACCTGGCCAGAGAAGGCGAACGCTCCGAGAAGGCAGCGGCTGACCGCAGTCTCGATGTCGGCGGTTTCGTCGACGATGGCGCCGGAGTTCGAGCCGAGTTCGAGGGTCGTGCGTTTGAGCCCGGACTCGCGGCGGATCGTCTCGCCGACCGGGGCCGAGCCGGTGAAAGTAACGAGCCGGATGCGCGCGTCGCGGACCAGCGCGTTGCCGGCCGCGCTGCCCGGTCCGACCACGATGTTCAGCGCCGCGGGCGGCAGGCCGGCCTCAAGGAGGAGCTCGCCGAGCTTGAGCGCGGTCAGCGGCGTGGCCGAGGCGGGTTTGAGCACGACCGAGTTGCCGGCGGCGATGGCCGGGGCGAGCTTGTGGACGACAAGGTTCAGGGGGAAGTTGAACGGCGTGATGGCAGCGATGACGCCGAGCGGGACGCGGATGAAGAAGCCGCGGCGGTGCTCGGAGCCGGGAGATGAGTCCATGGGCACGGTTTCGCCGTGAATCCGCTCGGCCTCGCCCGCAGCCCAGCGCAGGGTCATGACCGCACGGCCGACCTCGGCTTCGGCGTAGCGCCGGGGCTTGCCGGATTCGGCGATGATGGTCGAAGCCAGTTCGGCAGCGTGCGCATCCACCAGGTCGGCGCAGCGGTTGAGAATGGAGGCGCGGGCATGG
>Ga0073932_1004117_pt1 | contig 17911 bp, 18 predicted proteins | sample DewCreD2012metaG_FD_76967 | JGI IMG/M metagenome (GOLD analysis project Ga0073932, IMG submission 76967) | Hot spring sediment bacterial and archeal communities from British Columbia, Canada, to study Microbial Dark Matter (Phase II) - Dewar... ... | reverse complement strand
GCTGATTCCGCTGATGATTTCGAACGCAATCGAAGACAAACCGCTTCCGATTTACGGGGACGGGATGCAGGTGCGGGACTGGCTTTACGTGGACGATCACTGCCGGGCGGTGCGGGCGGCGCTGGAAAAGGGAGAGCCCGGGGAGATCTACAACATCGGCGGCTCGCGCGCGCTGCCGAACCGCCGCGTGGTGGAGATGATTCTCGAAGCGCTGGGAAAGCCTTACAGCCTGATGACGCCCGTGGCCGACAGGCCGGGGCACGACCGGCGGTACGCGATCACGACGGCCAAGCTCGAACAGGCGGCGGGCTGGCGCGCGCTGGTGCCGTTCGAGGAAGGGCTGGAGCGGACGATCCGCTGGTACCGGGAAAATCCGGGCTGGGTCTCGCGCGTCAAATCGGGAGAATACCAGCAGTATTACGAGAAAAACTACGCGAACAGGTGAACCGGAAGCCGGGCTCAATCCTGCAGGAAAGGATTCATTTCTTTCTCCCGGCCGATGGTGGTTTCCGGGCCGTGGCCGCAGATGACGCGGGTCTCTTCCGGCAGGACGAGGAGCTTGGTGTGGATGGATTTCAGGATCTGTTTCGCGTCGCCGCCGGGCAGGTCGGTGCGTCCGATGGAATCGCGGAACAGGGTGTCGCCGCCGACGAGGAGGTTTTCGGCGGGGATATAGAGGGCCACGCTGCCCTGGGTATGGCCGGGCGTGTGGAGCACGTGCATGACGACGCCGCCGAGAGTGAGCGTGTCGCCCTCCTTCGGGTTGACGTCGACCTCGGTGCGCGGGGGCGCGGGCATGCCGAGCCACTGCGCCTGCAAGCCGATGTGGTCGTACTGGTCCTGATCGTCGGCGTGCATGAAGACGGGCGCGCCGGTGAGGTGCTTCAGCTTCGCCGCTCCTCCGATGTGGTCGATGTGGGCGTGGGTGATGAAGATGGCCTTGACCTTGTAATTCCTCTCTTTCAGCAGTTCCAGCAGCCGGTCGAGGTCGGTGCCGTCGCCCGGGTCCACCACGATGGCGTCGCCGCTCGTCTCGTCGCCGAAGACCGAGCAGTTGCACTGCAGCATGCCCGTCGGAAGAATCTCGTGGGTCATTTCCACATCAGTATAAACTTGAAAGGCTGAATCCGACCCTATGAATGACGCACTTCTTTACCTTCATCTGGCCCTGGCCATCGTGATCAGCGGGCTGCTGCTGGCGAGCCGGGTGCGCCAATGGCGCTGGCTGAGCATGGCGGCGGCTCTGCTGCTGCTGCTGACAGGGGCGCACAACTTCGCCACGCGGATGCAGGCGCCGCCGCCCGGATGGCACGCTCTGGCGGGGATCAAGGTGCTGATCGGGCTGCACGCTCTGGCGATGGTGTTCCTGCTGGCGCGGGGCGGCACGGAAGAGAAAGAGAAGCGCTGGCGGAAGGGAGCGCTGATCAGCGCCGGGATCACGCTGGGCATGGGCCTGTATCTGAGCAACATCATGCGTTGAGGCGGCCATGAGCGGTTACGAAGCACTGAGACAGTCGGCTGCCTGGATGGACGCGTCCTCGCGCGGACGGATCCGCGTGACGGGAGAAGACCGCAAGCGCCTGCTCCACGCGATGACGACGAACCACATCGAGCAGATGCAGCCGGGCGAATCCGTGTACGCGTTCTTCCTCAATTCGCAGGGGAGGATCCTGGCCGACGCCTGGATTTACTGCGCAGAGGATCATCTGCTGCTGGACACGGAGCCGGAGACGCGGCGCAAAGTGTTCGAGCACCTGGACCGCTACATCATCGCTGACGACGTCACGCTGGAGGACATCACGGAGCAGACGGCGGAGATCGCCGTGGAGGGACCGCAGGCGGAACAGGCGCCGCGCAGCGGAGTAGTGATCCGCGCTTCGATCACGGGACAGCCGGGATTCCGCATGATCGTGCCGGCGGAGGAGAAAGAAGCGCTGATCGAACGGCTGCGCGCGGCGGGGATCGCCGAGGCGGGACCGGAAGAAGCGCGGACTGTGCGGATCGAGAACGGCGTGCCGCGCTACGGCGAGGACATCACGGAATCGCAGATCGTGCACGAAACGCGGCAGCTGCACGCGGTGCACTTCAACAAGGGCTGCTATCTGGGGCAGGAAATCGTGGAGCGCGTGCGGGCGCGGGGCCAGGTGCACCGCATGCTGTATCCGATCCGGATCGAGACGCAGACGCCGCCCGCGGCGGGAGAAAAGGTTTTCTCCGGGGTAGAAGAGTGCGGGTTCATCACGTCGGCTGCGTGGTCGCCGGCGCAGGGCTGCGTGCGGGCGCTGGCGTACCTGCGGAAGCTGGAGAACCTGTCAGCGGGCGGCGCGCCGGCGCAGCTCGTCCAGAACTGATTTCTTCACGCGCACGCCGCCGGCATCGCCGAGGCGCAGATCTGGAGTGCGGGCGCCGTGATAGTCTGAGCCGCCGGTCATGGCGAGACCGTATTTGACGGCGAGCTGCTGATAGCGGGACACGGCGCGCGGGTCGTGATCGGGGTGCCAGACTTCGACCGCCTGCAGACCGGCGTCCATGAGAGCGCGCAGGATGGAGTCTTCCTGAGCAGGGTCGCCGTTGCCGAGGCGGCGCGGATGCGCCAGCGAGGCGACGCCGCCGGCTTCGCGGATGCGGCGGATGCACTCGGCGGGCGAGGGGTCTTCCTTCTCGACGTAGGCGGGGCAGCCTTCGGCGAGCAGCGCATCGATGGCGGCGCGGACGGTGGGGAAGTAGCCCTTGCGGACGAGGACCTCGGCGAAGTGGGGGCGCGCCGTGATGCGGCGGGCGAGCGCTTCCGCTTCCTCAAGGCGGACATCGTAGCCAAGCGCCTGGAGCCGTTCCGCCATGGCGCGGTTGCGGGCGCGGCGCCTGAGGGCGAGCGTTTCAAGCCAGGCGGCGAAGGCGCCGTCCGGCGCCGAGAAGAAGTAGCCGAGGATGTGCACGGTGCGGCGGAGTTCGTCGGGCTCGTCCTCGCGGCGGGCGCTCAGCTCGACGCCGCGGATGAAGAGCACCCCGCAGCGGGCGCTTTCCGCAGCAGCCTCCTCGAGTCCTTCCAGCGTGTCGTGATCGGTGAGGGCGAGGGCCTCGAGATCGAGGGCGGCGGCGCGCCGCACGAGTTCCGCCGGGGAGTCCGTTCCGTCGCTGAAAGCAGAGTGCGTGTGCAGGTCGATCAACGAAATAGGATAGCGAGGCGCGCGGGCGGGAGGCCAACGGACCTCAGCGGCGGATCAGCGAGCCGGGGTGCTCGAAACCGCCGAGTTTGAACTCGAATACCTCCTCGCCGATGGTGGCGATGAGGCGGCCCTCGCCGAGTTTTTTCTCGGGGACTTCGAAGAAGACTGCGCCGTCGGTGGACTCGCCCGGCTGGAGACGGATGGCGACAAGAACAATGGCCGAGGCGGAGGCGGCGGCCTTGAGGCGCGGGTTGGAGACTTCGGCGAGAGCCTGCTGGCGGCGCTGCTCGTAACCGCTGGTGGAGCGGAAGCGGGTCATGCCGTAGAGGCCCATTTCGTAAAGGGTGACCATGCGGATGACGTCGTTGCGGCCGGCTTTGTCGAGGAAGCCCTGCACGACGAGGCGCGGCGGGACGGCGCGCAGGACGCGGCCGTCTTCGCGGACGAAGCGGAAGTCCTCGGGGCGCACCATGCGGGGCGACTGCGAGCCGTTGGAGACGGCGACCTGAAGGATGACGTAGTTGCGGATCTGCTGGGGCAGGGGGGCGAACATGACGGTGAGGCCGTCGCGCGAGAGCGTCTGGTAGCGGAGTCCGCCGGACTCGAACTCGATGACCTGCGCGTGCAGCAGGGGCGCAGCCAGCAGCGCGGCGAGTCCAATGATGCGGCGGAGCCGTGTCATCCCACTTTCATGATAAACGGGCGTCCGCCGGAGACCGGGATGCCAGGGCAGATCAATAGAAAAGATACTTCTGCCAGCGTTCGTCGCTCTTGCCGAGCAGGCGCATGAGGTGGCGGCCAGTATGGAGAGTGTAGGGGCGCGGCGGATGGAGAAGCTTCATGCCGGCTTCCTCGGGCGTGCGGTTGCCCTTGCGGTTGTTGCAGGGGTGGCAGCAGGCGACGAGGTTTTCCCAGCTGGTTTCGCCGTTGCGGGAACGGGGGACGACGTGATCGAGAGTCAACTCGGATGCCGGCAGGGTCTTGCCGCAATACTGGCAGGTGTAGCGATCCCGCATCAGAATGTTCTTGCGGCTGAGGGCGCGGCTCTGCCGGGGAATGCGGCGGTACTCGAGCAGCCGGATGACGCTGGGCAGCGGGAAGGAAGCGCGGGGCGCATGGAACATGGCGTGGCTGTGCTCTTCCGCGCGCGCGACGCCCTTGAGGATCAGCACGAGGGCGCGCCGTGCCGCACAAATATTGATCGGCTCATAGCTGGCATTCAGCACGAGCACAGGAGTGTGGAGTCGGTCAATGTTCGTGTTCATGCGCGGAAACCTCGGCATGGAAATTGCGCACCAGCAGCGTGGAGGCGCTGCCGGAGCGGTCGGCGCGGGCGAGGGTGAAGACCCCTGTGTGCGCCGCGCCGGCGGCTTTGAGAGCGGCGGCGGCGGCGTTGACCGTCGCCCCGGTGGTCAGGACGTCGTCGATCAGCAGCACGCGGCGGTCCCGGATGGCATCGGGAAGGGCAGCCTGGAAACAGCCGCGCATGTTGAGGCGGCGCTGGCGCCGCGTGAGCCCCGCCTGGGGCGCCGTGTGACGCGTGCGCCGCAGCGCGCGCACCATGGGAATTCCCATGCGGCGGGAGAGTTCCCGCGCCAGCACTTCGGCCTGATCGAAGCCGCGCCACAGGCGGCGGCGCCAATGGGAAGGCACGGGCACGAGCACCTCGAAACGCTGGTCCCTGGGGTAGGCGCGCGCCATCATTTCTCCGAAAAGGCGGCCGAGAGGGAGCATGCGGCCGTACTTGAACAGATGGATGAGATCGCGGAGCCTGCCGTCGTAAGGGCCGCACGTCCAGGCGCCCTCGAACGCGGTGACGCCGGCCGCGCACAGCCGGCACAGGCCTTCTTCATTCAGCGGACGCGCATTGAGGAACGGAGTGCGGCAGCGCGCGCAGGAAAATTCGGAAAAGATGGGGGCCGGCGGCTCGAGGCACTCTGCGCAGACCGGGATGGAAGAAAATCCGGGCAGAGGCCGGCCGCACAGGCGGCAATCATCGGGGAGCAGAAGCGCGAACAGGCGGGAGCCGGCTCTGGCGAACCAACGAGCCGGGGGAGGGAACTCAGCTCTGGCAGTGGGGCTACTAGGGAAGACCCACCTCCTGGTCTTTTTATACCACGGCCGCCGCGGCCCGGTGACGCCATGGTTCACTGGAATTGTCATGGGGGTGTTACTGACGTGCGAAGGCGTGTCGCGGCAGTTCGGCGCCCTGCCGCTGTTCGAAGGGCTGACGCTGGCGGTCCACGAAGGGGAGCGGCACGGGCTGGTGGGACCCAACGGCGCGGGCAAGTCCACGCTGCTGCGGATCCTCGCCGGGAAGGACGAGCCGGACGCGGGGACGGTGTCGCTGCGGCGCGGGGCGCGGATGGCGATGGTGGAGCAGGAGCCGGAGTTCGCCGCCGGCAGCACGGTGCGGACGGTGATGGAAGCCGCGGCGGCGGACCCGGTGGCGGCCAAAACATTTCTGGGGCAGGCTGGTTTTCGCGATCCGGAGGCGCCCACGGCATCGCTCTCCGGCGGATGGAAGAAGCGGCTTGCGATCGCCGCGGCGCTGGCGGCGCGGCCGGACCTGCTGCTGCTGGACGAGCCGACCAATCATCTGGACATCGCGGGCATCGAATGGCTGGAAGAGGCGCTGATCGATGCTCCATTCGCGGTGATCGCCGTCAGCCACGACCGGTATTTTCTGGAGAACACCGCCACGCACATGCTGGAGCTGAACCGCGCTTTCCCGGGCGGACTGTTCCGGACGGAGGGCAACTACAGCACGTATCTCGAGAAGCGCGAGCAGTTCCTCGAAGCGCAGGCGAAGGCGCGCGAATCGCTGGCGGCCAAAGTGCGGCGGGAAGTGGAGTGGCTGCGGCGCGGGGCCAAGGCGCGCACGCGGAAGGCGAAGGCGCGCGTGGATGCGGCGAAGGCGATGATTGAACAGCTCGAACAGGCCTCGGCGCGCGCCGCGGCGGAGACGGCGCGGATCGATTTCAGCGCGACGGACCGCAGGACGAAGAAGCTGATCGAGCTGGACGGGGCGTCCGTGCGCATGGGCGAGCGCGAGCTGTTTTCCGGCTTGTCGCTCGTGCTGTCGCCGGGGCGGCGGCTTGGCGTGGCGGGACCGAACGGCAGCGGCAAGACGAGCTTCCTGCGGCTGCTACTGGGAGAGCTGGAGGCATCAGCCGGAGAGATCCGCCGCGCGGAGGGTTTACGCATCGTGTACTTCGAACAGCACCGGCGGCAGGTGGATCCGTCGCTGCCGCTGCGGCGCGCGCTGGCGCCGGAAGGCGACACGGTGCTGTACCTGGGGCGTCCCGTGCATGTCAACGGCTGGGCCAAGCGGTTCCTGTTCCGGGAGGAGCAGCTCGTGCAGCCGGTGGCGAGCCTGTCGGGCGGAGAGCGGGCGCGGCTGCACCTGGCGCGGCTGATGCTGGAGCCGGCCGACGTGCTGCTGCTGGACGAACCGACGAACGATCTCGATATTCCGACGCTCGATGTTCTCGAAGAGAGCCTGCTTGAGTTTCCGGGCGCGATCGTGCTGGTGACGCACGACCGCTATCTGATGGACCGCGTGGCCAACGGCGTGCTGGGACTGGACGGGGAGGGCGGCAGCGGGCTGTTCGCCGATCTGAACCAGTGGGAGGAGTGGATGGACGAGCGGGAGCGCGCGCGCAGGGAGAAGCCTGCCGCAGCGCAGACGCGTCCGGCGCCGGCCGCTCCGCAGAAGAAGCGGCTGTCCTACATCGAACAGCGCGAATACGAGCTGATGGAGGCGCGCATCGCCGAAGCCGAGGCACGGCTGGCCGAGGCGCAGCGCGCGCTGCAGGCGCCGGAGACGGTGAGCGACGCGAAGCGGATGGAGGCCGCCTGGGCTGCGGTGCAGCAGGCGCAGGAGGAAGTGGACCGGCTGTACGCGCGCTGGGCGGAGCTGGAAGCCAAACGGGAGTAGTCCTTCCTTCACTGGAATGCAGCCATGATTTCCCGCCGCATCGGCCACCGTCAAGTGGCAATCGAAGCGGGATTCCATGCTGCTGCGAGTGCTCTCATGCCGGGAAGCCGGCATCGAAATCTTCTTGCACGCAAATCCGTGATGACTCGTCTTTTATAGAGAAACCGTTCCTTTGGCTGAAGGCAAGACGCGGTTATTGCACAAAAAAGATTGACAGCGCCGGGGGGGGGGAATATACTCTCACCATGAGAGCCGGAAGAAATCAATTGATGTTCAGTCGGCAATGGAAGGGTGGCAGCTTTGCCGTGCTTTTTGTCTTCCTGTTTCCTGGTATTTTGCTGTCCAATGACAGAGACAGGCAGACAGCGCAGCAAGCAAGGCTGGATTCTGCGCGCAGTGCGTGCGTCAAGGCTGTCTCTCCGAAAAAGGAGAGGCTTCCGCTGGCGGGAAGCTCCTGTGGCGGGTGCTACGCCAAACTGATGGAATGGATGACCTGCCAGACGGCGAACGGAGGAGAATGCACGATCTATACCTGCACAGGAGGCTCAGGTCACTGTGCTTTCGGCTGCGGCCTGAACATGGTGGCCATGCCGCAGGAATGCGCAAATGCAGGGTGCGGATATACCCAACCGCGTTGCATCAACGAATCCTGCATTTGTTTCGATGATTGGTGAAATGGAGGCGAATGAAATGAGCAGCCTGATTGTTGCTTTCCTGTGGACAACCGCTCTGGCCGACGATCCCTGCCTGGCGACGGGCGGTCGAGACGAAACCGTTCCGCGGGTGGAGGAGTTGAGGCGGCCGATTCCTTCCGGAACGCGGAGCTTCGTGCCGCGCTTCCAGCGCGGCTTTCTTCTCTGGGGGCACCCGCAGACTCCGGCGGGTCCCGACATCACGATTCGCAGCACGGGCGGCGATGATCTGCTGGAGCTGAAAGTGGAGCTTTCGGACGTCAAGGAGGCATACCCGGCATCTGTCAGCCCCCTCCCGGGTGGGCGGGGCTATGTGGTGGCAGCAGCTACCTGGAATCTGAACAACACACGGTCTTCCTGGCTCCTGTTTTACTCGCCCAAAGGGGAGCTGTTGAGTCAGAAGAAGATCACGCCATTTTATGTTGGGGAACTGACGGTGGCGGATGACGGCACGGTTTGGGCGTTCGGCTTCCATAGCAAGGCGCTTCCCCCGGACAGCCCGGAGCCGACCTTGTATCAGTTCTCGCCCGGTGGAAGCGTGCTCCGGCGTCTGTTGCCACGGAACGCCTTTGAAGGAGAGGATCTCCCATGCAACGGCGCATCTCCCGGCTACGGAAAGTGCGAGATTCAGGCGGCGAAGGGGCGCGTTGTTGCGTATGCGCCAAGAGCGGAGACCGTGATCGAGTGGATGGAGAGCGAGGAGAAACTGAATGTCTATCAGGTTCCGCGGCCGGCTGGCAGGTCTGGAGAGGCGGTCGCCATTCTGGGGTTGGCCGTGACCGACTCGGGCGAAATTCTGGCTTCCGCGGACCGGATTTACCGGCTGGATCGGGCAAGCCGGAGGTGGATTCCCGTTGCCGAGGAGCGTCTTCCTGCGCGCGCCTGGCGTCTGTTCGGCGCGACCGGCAATGCGGTGCTTGTGAACGGCGACTCCAGCGACCCATTTCATTTCAGGCTGGTTCACTGGGCGCCAGAGTGCAAAGGAAGCGTGTCCGATCCGGGTAGCATAGAGGGCCCGGAGAACGGTCAGCAGCAGCGCCTGCCGTGATTCCGGGCGAATCCGGATCAAGCCCGCGGGAGGCAGGACCGATCGAGGAGCCGATGCAGGTTACTGCAGCATGCCGCGGGCCTCGACGCGCCATTCGGCGGCAACTTCTTCTCCGCGGATGCCGAAGACGCGCTCGTGGAGGTTCATGGCCACGCAGATGTGGTTGGGGACGATGCGCAGGAGATCGCCGGGGCGGAAAGACTGGGGCGCGCCGTTGAGGTCGATGAAGCCATGCTCCTCGTTCATCTTGTGGAAGCGAAGCTGAGGGTGGCCGACGACTTCGCCAAACGTGACCTCCGTGGATGAGGCGAGGCGGTCGGAGGAGAAGGTCTTGGAACCGCCGTCGATGATGATGCGGTCCGGCGCGGTGCTGACGACGGTGACGAGGATGGCGGCGGCGCAATCGGCGGGAGAGCAGGCGCCCGAGAGCACGGTGTTGCGGTCGTTGAAGATGTAGGTGCCGGGGCGGATTTCGTTCAGCTCGGGCAGAGTGTGCGACTCCCAGAGCAAAGGCGTGGAGCCGCCGCTGACGATTTCGGGCTCGAGTCCGCGCGCTTTCAGCAGGCTGACCGTGGACCAGAGGGCCTCGCGAAGAGAACCGAGCTGCGCGCGCCCGCTTTCATCCAGCGACTTGATGTGTCCCGGATAAAAAGCGAGGCCGCGCCAGCGGAGACCGCTGAGCTGCAGGAGCCCGAGCACGAGATCGAGCACAGGCTCGCCGGGCGGCACGCCGACGCGGCGCAGGCCGGCGTCGATCTCGGCGAGCACGCCGATTTCGACTTGCGCGGCGCGCGCGGCTTCGGCGATGGGACGCGCGGCGTCGAGGCTGTCGAGAGACACGGTGACGGGCACGCGGCGCGCCAGTTCGATGAGGCGTCTGATCTTCTGCGCGCCGATAACAGGGTAGGCGATGAGCAGATCAGGCGGCTCGCAGGAGAGCATGGCCATGGCTTCGGTGGTCTTGGCGCAGGTGATGCCGCAGGCGCCGAGTTCGATCTGCCGGCGCGCCAGAGCCGGGATTTTGTGCGTCTTGATGTGCGGGCGCAGGCGGAGGCCATGCTCGCGCGCATAGGCAGCGGCGCGGGCGAGGTTGCGCTCCATGATGTCGAGGTCGATAAGGACAGCGGGGGTGTCGAGGTCAGACAGGCGCATACGGGGCGGTCACTTCTTTGTCGGATCCTTGAAACGGATGCTGAGCCGGGGCGGGGCTTTGCGGTAGACGAGCTCGAGATCTTTCGCGCGGAGCTTGCCCTCGATGAGGAAGTAGAGCAGGCCGCGGGCGGGCTTGTCGAGTTCGCCGTCGGGCAGAAGTCTTTCCGTGAGGGCATCGAGGAGCGGGTTCGACTTTTTCTGCGTTTCCTCGACGCTGGCGACGGCTTCGCTGGTGTCGGCGGTGGCCGTGCCGACGTTGGGCGACTGGCCGGGCATGGGCAGGCCGCGCGGAGGGCCGCCGGTGGGAGAGCCGCCGGGGATGCCGGGCACGCCCCACGGGACGCGGCGCTCTTCCGCCATGCCGGTGCCCTGCGTGCCGCCGCGCGAGCTGATGACCATGACGGCGGAGCCGGCGATCTGCGCGGGGTCGAGCGGGCGCGAGCGCTGTCCGTCGCGGTCCGAGCGGAGCAGGAAATCCTCGCGGTCGAGCTTGAGAGCCGTGCCGGGAGCGGGCGTGACGGTGATCTCGACGATCACGATGCTGGGGCCGGGATCGTGGCCCAGCAACTTCTTCATTTCGTCTTTGTCGATGTAGAGCCGTGCGTCCAGCGTCACTTTGCTGTCGGACGCCTTGCCGCGCCATTCCGTCTTGTCCGCTCCAGAGCAGAGCAGGCCGGCGAAGGCCGCCACCGCGAGGATTCGCATGATTCGCCCCTGACTTCACCATACACCCCTGCGGGCTGAAGAGCCAGCGGAATCCGGCGGGGCGCGTCCGCGGACGGCCTGCGATATGATTCCTGCGATTCCCGCAATCAAGCCGAGGAGGTTGAGAGCATGGCACGAGTGGAACGCAGAGGATTTTTCCGGGGCGCGCTGGCCGCGCTGGGGCTGGGAGCGGCGCCGCGGGCTGCAGAGGCCGCGCAGATCCGGCCGCAGGCGCAGGGACCCGTGGCGTCCGGCATTCTGCCTGCCTACTGCCGCGCGCAGAATTACCGGTCGCTGAAGCAGAGCAGCTACGATCCGACGGGCGGCAACTCGGACCGATGGCCGATTCCGCCTGGCAAGGAGATCGAGATTTTCAACCAGAAGGGGCCGGGCGCGATTACGCACATCTGGTTCACGATCGCGGCGCAGAGCGTGCATCACCTGAAAGAGCTGGTGCTGCGCGCGTGGTGGGACGGCGCGGCGAAGCCGAGCATCGAGGCGCCGATCGGGGATTTCTTCGGGCTGAACCTGGGCGATTACGTGCTGTACGAGAGTGCGTTTCTTTCCTGTTCGCCGGGACGCTCGCTGAACTGTTATTTCGTGATGCCGTATTTCCAGAGCGCACGGATGACGGTGACGAACGATGGTTCGCGCGACGTGAGCAGTTTCTACTCGAACATCGATTTCATGACCGTGCCGATGCTGGGTTCCGACACGCTCTATTTCCACGCGCAGTACCGGCAGGCGACGCCGCACAAGGCCATCACAGGTCCCGACGGCAAGACGCCGCCCAACCCGGACGGGCGGCACAACCACGTGTACGTCGAGACGCGCGGGCGCGGGCACCTGATGGGCGTGACGCTGGGCGTGATCCAGAACAGCGAGTCCTGGATGGGCGAAGGCGACGACATGATCTTCATCGACGACGAGTCGAAGCCGGCGATCATCGGGACGGGCAGCGAGGATTATTTCCTGGGGAGCTGGAATTTCGGCGGAAGGGACAATGCGAAGGCGTTCGCGTATCAGCAGTACGGCGCGCCGCTGATCCAGAGTCCGGAGCGGACGGGCGGCCGGTATTGCTGCTACCGCTTCCACGGCGACAACCCGGTGACGTTCACGCGGTATCTGAAGCACACGATGGAGCACGGGCACGGCAATGACCGCGCGGACAATTACTACAGCTGCGCCTACTGGTATCAGGACAAGCCGGCGGAGGATTTTCCGCCGCTGCCGCCGGTGGCGCAGCGCATTCCTCGCGTGATTCCGGCGTGAAAAGCGTCAGCGCGGCAGGATGCCCGCCTTCGCGCTGACGATGCCGCGCAGCTCGTTCCAGGGCGCGAGCAGCGTGGTCGGACCGATGGAGGCGGGCGCCACTTCGCCGGCGTTGTAGTGCAGCAGCAGGCCGCGGCTCGTGAAGCCCCAATGGCGGGGAAGAGCGAAGACGTTCTGCTCGAACGTGAAGCCTGCGTCCGCAAGGGCGCTGTCCTGCGGGATGTGCCGCTCGGAGCGGAAACGCCATTCAGCGAGGCGGAGCAGATCGTTCCTGCCGCCCGGCTCGAGCAGTTCGTCGAGTTCGACCGGCTTGCCTGTGGAGGGCGAGAGATTCAGGAAGGCGCGGCGGGACTCCGGCTCGGGACCGCCATGGAACTCGTCCGTGCGGATCTCGATGGTGATGAGACCTGGGGAGGAGAAAACGACTTCGGCGACGCGGCGGGCGAAGTAGGTCACGCCGGAGTCCGGGAATTCGGCGTGGAAGCGCTGATAATCGCGGATCCACTCGTCGGCTTCGGCGTCGAAGCCGCGCGGCGCCTCGAGCGGCTGGAGAGCGGCCAGAATGGCGGCGTTGATGCGGGCGAGCGTCTCGGCGGGAGCGCCGCCGGCGGCTTCAGGCCAGGCGACATGGAAAGAGACGCAGGGCTCGGACCGTTTCGTCTGGTCGCCGCAGCCGGGCAGGGTTTTTTCAAAGCGGCGCGGTTCGAAGCGGATGGAGGACTGCGGCGGCTCAGCCTTCCGGCGGCAGGCGGAGAGCCCGAGCAGACACAAAAAAGCAGTCAGGCAGACGAGACGCGAGCGCATGGAAGACGGGGTGCAAGCGGAGGCTCGCACCCGTCTGATTCTATCGTTGCGGCGCGGAGGGCGTGGGACGCTCCCAGGGCGCCCCACGCCAGTCTGCCTTGCGTCGCCCCGAAAATCGCCACCCGGGCGGGCGCCGCGACAGGACCGCTCCCTCGAAAATCGCCTTTGGGTTGTGGGGCCGCGAGGGAACCGCTCACTCTCGGCGGCTGACGCCGCCTTCGTTCGCGGCACAGAACCCGCCGCGATTTTCATCCATGCCGATGTCCCGCAGGGTCATGGGGGCTCCCTCGAAAACCGCCGATGGGTTGTGGGGCCGCGAGGGAACCGCTCACTTTCGGCGGCTGACGCCGCCTTCGTTCGCGGCTCAGAACCCGCCGCAGCGTGCCGCGATTTTCATTGATGCTGATGTCCCGCAGGGTCATGGGGGCTCCCTATCGGGCGCTTCGCGCCCTTCGTTCGCGGCGCAGAACCCGCAGCGGTTGGCGGGAATGCTGATGCGGCGCAGGGTTGCGAGGGCCTACTTCTTGTCGGCGGGGCGCATGGCTTCGACGTCGATCGTGATCGAGACCTCCTCGCCCACGACAACGCCGCCGGTTTCGAGCGCGGCGTTCCAGGTGAGGCCGAAGTCCTTGCGGTTGATCTTCGTCGTCGCCGTGGCGCCGCGGCGCAGGTTGCCCCACGGATCCCGCACTTCCGGAGAGGGCCCTTCCACCTGGAGGACGACTTCCTTCGTCACGCCATGAATGGTGAGGTCGCCGGTGACGGCCAGCCCGTTGGCGGTCTTGCGGGCGCTCTTCGAGCGGAACGTGATGGTTGGATACTTCGCGACATCGAAGAAGTCCGGGCTTTTCAGGTGCTCGTCGCGCTTGGGCTCGCCCGTGTTGATGGAGGCGACGTCGATGGTGGCATCGATCTTGATGGCGGCGGGGTTCTTCTCGTCGTAGACGACCGTGCCCTTCATTCTGGTGAACTCGCCGCGGACGTTGCTCACCATCATGTGGCGGACGGAAAACTGCGCCTTGGAGTGGGCGCCGTCGATCGTGTAGCTCTGGGCGAGCGCCGCGGGGGCGGCGGCCAGAAGCAGAGCCATTGCGGAAAGGGTTTTGAGTTTCGTCATCGATTGCTCCTCTGATCTGGGTGATTCTGCGGCAGGCGGGAACCAGCCATGGCCTCGCGGGCGCGGTCCATCAGGGCGACGAGCGCGCGCGCTTCGGAAGCTTTCCAGACCCGCGCGAGATTCCGCTCGGGGGCCAGGATGCACTCGTCGGTCTGCTCCAGCAGACGCAGCCCTGCCGGGGCGATCCGGCAGAGCACCTGGCGGCGGTCCTTCCTGCAACGAGTGCGGCGGATCAGCTGCCGGGCTTCCAGACGGTCCAGCAGCCGCGTGACGCCGGGCGTTTCCTCGATCAGCCGTCCGGCGATGGCAAGCGTGGGCAGTCCTTCGGGCTCCGCGCCCCTGAGGATGCGGAGGACGTTGTACTGCTGCGCCGTGATGCCGTGCGGCTGGAGGACGCCGGAGACGGCGCGGCGGAAGACGTCGGCGGTTTTCAGAACCGACAGGAAGGCCTCGTGCCAGACGCTGCGGAACGGGCGCGTCTGGCGGATCTCCTGCTGCAGCCGGCTGGTACGTCCTGCCATGATTTTAGTTTACACAACAATAGATGACTAGTCATGGAATTGCGGCGCAGGAAAATCAGACGGGGCGGGCGGGCGTTCAGGCGGAGTCTCTGGGAAGGTTCTTCGCGGGGCCGGAGCGGCGCCAGAACTCAAGGATGCGGTCGCGGGCCTCGGCGAAATCGTCGCGGAGCTCGCGGGGGCAGAGGTAGACGAGCACTTCGGCGGCGCCGAGCAGATAGGGCGCGGCGCGGGAGCCGGCGATGGCGTTTTCGAGCGGCTTCAGATGGAAGGAGGAGAAAATCAGCACGAGCACGACGGCGCTGAAGGCGGCGTTGAGGGCGCCGCCGGCTGCGCCCAGGAGGCGGTCCAGCCAGCCGAGGCCGGTCCATTTGAAGATCGACGCGCAGATGTGTCCGAGAATGGCGCCGGCGGCCTGAACACCGATGAAAATGAGCAGGAAGGCAGCGATGTGGGCCACGGCTTCGGACCGGATCATCGGCCGCAGGTAGGTGGAGGCGGCGCCGTAGAACCATGCGGCGAGGATGAGCCCGGCCACCGCCGCGGCGAGACCGATGAGGATGCGGGACAGGCCGGCGCGCAGGCCGTTGACGACCGATCCGAGAAGCATGAACAGAAACAGGAAGTCGAGCCAGTTCATAGGGGCTTGCCGGTGAGGCGGCGGTAGGCTTCGTGGTATTTCTCGGCCGTTTTTTCGACGACATCCGGCGGAAGCTCCGGTGCGGGCGGCTGCTTGTCCCAGGCGAGGGATTCGAGGTAGTCGCGCACGTACTGCTTGTCGAAGGAGGGCTGAGGCTTGCCGGGCTCGTACGCGTCTGCGGGCCAGAAGCGGGACGAGTCGGGCGTGAGCACTTCATCGGCGAGCACGAGCGTGTCGCCCACCCAGCCGAATTCGAACTTCGTGTCGGCCAGCAGGATGCCGCGGCTTTCGGCGTAGGCAGCCGCGCGGGAGTAGATGGCGAGAGTGAGATCGCGCAGCCGCGCCGCGGTTTCTTTTCCGGCGAGAGATTCGACCTTCGAGAAGGGGATGTTCTCGTCGTGGCCGGACTGCGCCTTGTAGGCGGGAGTGAAGAGAGGCTCGGGAAGACGGCTGCACTCGCGCAATCCGGGAGGGAGGGGAATTCCGCAGACGGTGCCATTGGCGCGGTATTCCTTCCAGCCCGAGCCTGCGAGATAGCCGCGGGCGACGCACTCGACTTCCACCATGCGGGCGCGCCGCACGAGCATGGAGCGGCCTTCCAGCTGATCCCTGTAGGCGCGGAGCGGCTCCGGGTACTCGCCGACATCCGCGGTGATGAGATGGTTCGGCGTGAGGTCTTTGAGGAATTCGAACCAGAACAGGGAAATCTGCGTCAGAATGCGCCCTTTGTCCGGGATGGGGTTGGGCAGGACGCAGTCGAAGGCGGAGATGCGGTCTGTAGCGACGAGCAGGAGGCGGCCGTCGCCAGCGGCGTAAATGTCACGCACTTTGCCGCGCGCCAGCAGCGGCAGTTCCGGAATGTTGGATTGCATCAAGGCGGGCATTACGAGTTTCCTGTCAGGCCGCAGGACGGCCCGGAACCGCGCGCCAGCTCTTCGCCAAGCCGGGCGAGCGTCTCCGGGCCGAGCCTGCTCTGGATGTGCTCGAACAACTCATTCTCCTCCAGCCGCACATGGTCGTGCAGGAGTTGTGCAAACGCGGCGAGCGCGGCGGGAGTTTTCTGCGCGGCGATTTCATCGGCGAGCTGCCCGAGGCGGCGGTGTTCGCCGAGGAGCCGCCCGATGACGGGCATGGGGCCCAGTTCAGCGAGGATGGCCGGGAAGAGGATCTGTTCCTCCAGCAGGAAGTGGTCCCGGATGTCCGTCTGGAACTGCCTGAGGGTGCGGCCGGCCAGGGATTCGAGATCGGGCGAGGCGCGCTCGAGTTCGCGGCGGATGAGAACGCAGAGCGACAGCGCGAAGTGATGCTGGCGGGACAGAGGGCGGAGGCTGGGATGACGCAGCATGACGGGCGGGAGCCTGGAACTTCATCTTCCCATTCACGGCGGGAAAAGCAAGGCGCCGGATGGCGGGGCGCTATTTTCCGCTTTTTTCCTTTTCCCGCCGGGAGCGGGCCCAGCCTTCGCGGTTGACCTGATGGGCGCGGCCGATGGCGAGGGCATCGGGCGGGACGTCCTTGGTGACGATGCTGGCGGCGGCGACGAAGCTGCCGTCGCCGATGACGACGGGGGCGACGAGAGTGGCGTTGCTGCCGATGAAGGCGCCGGCGCCGATGGTGGTGGGATGCTTGCGGAAGCCGTCGTAGTTGCAGGTGATGGTGCCGGCGCCGATGTTGGCGCGGGGGCCGATCGTGGAATCGCCGAGGTAGGCGAGGTGCATGGCCTTGGCGCCCTCGCCGAGAGTGGAGTTTTTCATTTCGACGAAATTGCCGACATGGGCGCCGGCGGCGACCGTGGAACGCATGCGGAGGCGCGCGTAGGGGCCGACGCGGGCGCCGGAGGCGAGCCGCGAATCCTCGATGTGGCAGAACGGCAGCACCTCGGCGCCGTCTTCGATGATGGCGTTGACGAGGATGGAGCAGGCGCCCACGCGCGCGCCGGCGCCGATGCGCGTGTTGCCGAGCAGCTGTGCGAAGGGGCCGATGACGGCGTCGCGGCCGATCTCGACATCCAGGTCGATGGAGACGGTCTCGGGTTTTTCGATGGTGACGCCGTCAAGCATGAGGGCGCGGTTCCTGCGGGCGCGCAGGATGCGGTCGGCCTCGGCCAGGTCGGCGCGGGTGTTGATGCCGAGCACCTCGGCGGGATCGTCCACGAGGAAAGGCATGCTGAACAGACCCTCCTGCCGGAGCAGGGCGATGACGTCGGTGAGGTAGATCTCGCCGGTGACGGGGCTGGGCTGGAGGCGCGCGATGCAGGGCCAGAGCGATTCCGTGTTGAAACAATAAATGCCGGAATTGATTTCGTCGACCCGGAGCTGCTCCGGCGAGGCGTCTTTCTGTTCGACAATGGCAGCGACGCGGCCCTGAGAGTCCCGCAGGATGCGGCCGTAGCCGGAGGGATCGGACAGGCGGGCGGTGAGCACGGTGGCCGCGGCGCCGGAAGCGCGGTGCGAGCCGACGAGGCGCTGGAGCGTGGAAGGCTCGAGCAGCGGGCAGTCGCCATAGAGGACGACGAGAAGGCCTGAGTCCAGACCAGGCTGGCCCTGACAGACGGCGAGGGCGTGTCCGGTGCCCTTCTGTTCGGCCTGCAGCTGGAAGCGGACGCCGTGATGCGCCACGGCCGCTTCGACTTCTGCCGCCTGATGGCCGGTGACGACGACGATGCGCTCGGGAGGCGCAAGGGCGCGGGCGGCGCGGATGACGTGCTCGATGAGCGGCGCTCCTGCAGCGCGGTGCAGGACCTTGGCGAGGGAAGATTTCATGCGCGTGCCGAGGCCGGCCGCGAGGATGACCACAGAGACGTCGGAAGACATGGCGGCGAGGGAAACTCCTCTCCGGCAGTTTAGCGGGCCGCGG
>Ga0073932_1004116_pt1 | contig 17915 bp, 9 predicted proteins | sample DewCreD2012metaG_FD_76967 | JGI IMG/M metagenome (GOLD analysis project Ga0073932, IMG submission 76967) | Hot spring sediment bacterial and archeal communities from British Columbia, Canada, to study Microbial Dark Matter (Phase II) - Dewar... ... | reverse complement strand
CGATGGCGTTGACGCGGCCCCCGGCGACCATCCAGCCGTGGCGTGGCCCTTTGCGCGGCTTCAGCTACCAGCGCGAGGTCCAGCCGGTGATCGACAAGTACTGCCTGGGCTGCCACAACGGCCAGCCGCGGCCCGACGGCGCCCGCCTCGCCGACCTTCGCGGCAACGTGAAGCTCACCGATTGGTCCTCGGTCACGCCAGGGAACGGCGGGGGGCACGCGGGCAAGTTCTCGGTCGGCTACGCGGAGCTGCACCGCTATGTGCGACGACCCGGCATCGAGAGCGATTTCCACATGCTCGAACCGATGGAATTCCACGCCGACACGACCCAATTGGTCCAGATGCTCAAGAAGGGGCATTATGGGGTCGAACTCGACGCCGAGGCGTGGGACCGGCTGATCACCTGGATCGACCTCAACTGCCCGTACCACGGCACTTGGGGTGAAGAGATCGACAACCCCGGCAAACAGCGCGAGCGTCGGCGGGAGCTGTTGAAACGCTACGCCAACGTGGACGACGACCCGGAAGCCGTGCCTCCGGCTCCTGCCCCCGTGCAACCCGTCCCGCCGCGGCCGCCGGCGGTTGCGGGTCCGTTGGCGGTCGATTGCCCGGGCTGGCCGTTCGACGCCGCCGAGGCGCAGCGGCGCCAGGCGGCGGCCGGTCCCCAGACCCGCAAGAAGATCGAGCTGGGCAACGGGGTCGGGCTGGAGTTGGTCCTCATCCCCGCCGGGGAGTTCGTCATGGGCAGCGCCGCCGGCGCGGCCGATGAACAGCCGCTTGCCCGCGTCCGCATCGAACGGCCGTTCTGGATGGCCGCCACCGAAGTCACCAACCAGATGTACCAGCTCTTCGATCCCAAGCACGACAGCCGAATCGAGGATAAGAACACCTACCAGTTCGGCATCCACGGCTATCCGGTGAATCGGCCCGAGCAGCCGGTGGTCCGCGTTTCCTGGTTGGAGGCAGTGGCCTTTTGCCGCTGGCTCTCCGCGAAGACCGGGATGCATTTCGCATTGCCCAGCGAGGCCGAATGGGAATATGCGTGCCGGGCGGGTTCAGCCGCGCCGTTCAGCTTTGGCGACTCGAACGCCGATTTTTCAAAGTTCGCCAATCTCGCCGACGCCAAGCTGTCGGAATTCGCCAGCGACCCGTTCACGGTCGACACGCCGCTGAAGAACCCTTCGAAGTACGACGACTGGCTGCCCAAGGATTCCCGGTTCAACGACGGCGCCTTGCTGACCGTCCAGCCCGGCCGCTATCAGCCGAACGCCTGGGGACTTTACGATATGCACGGCAATGCCGCCGAGTGGACGCGCTCGACCTACCGGCCTTATCCCTACGTGGACGAGCCGGTCGCCGAATCGCCCTCCAACGTCGGACGCAAGGTGGTGCGCGGCGGGTCCTGGCGCGATCTGCCGAAGCACGCCACGTCGAGCTACCGGTTGAGCTACCTGCCCTACCAGCGCGTGTTCAACGTTGGTTTCCGAGTCGTGGCGCCGGCCGCTGGCCCGGCGGCCGCGAACAAGGTGGCCCTCGACGCCTCGTCCCGCTGATTACCCCTGCCCGCAACAGGGGCGGCGGCAACATTCAAGCAGCCTCTTCCCGTTTTCGCGGCATTGCTGAACATGGTGCGCCCTGTTCGCCTTGACGAGGGCGGAGGAAGGGAGACACGCGCTCCGTCGCGTCGTTCCTGGTGTGGATTTCGGCCACGATGCTGCTGGTTCGGCCACGATGGTCTTGGTTCGGCCACGATGGTCTTGGTTCGGCCGCGACGGAGCGTGGCCCTCCAGGGGGGGTTCGTGAACGGTTGCTGCTGGCGAACAGGCCGTGCCCCCGCAACGCCGCGCCCGGCGGAGGCATCGTGCCTGGATTTCGGGATGAACAAATCCGTTCGCATCCTTCGAAATGGTTATTCTCTTCGCCCAGGTCTCCAGAATAGACTCATAATATAGGGAGCGCATTGCGGTTCGATATTGCCCCGAGCCTCCATTCCAGGTTGTTCGGCTCAGCCCCGAGTGGGGGGTGTTTTTCCGGCGACCATCTGACTCGCCGATGCCGACGGCGAATCGGGGAAGGGCCTTTGGCCAAGGGGCGTCCGATGAAGCCTCCTCCTCTCCGCGCCCGCCGCGCTGGCCGGCAACGTTTTCGTTCGCTTCGCGCCGAGGCGCTGGAACCTCGGATGTTGCTGGCCGCCAGCACCGCCGATGCCGCGTCGTATGGCTTCGCTTTCCGTTTGGGGGCTTCCTCGGACGATTCCGGGGCGGCCATCGCGGCCGATTCAGCGGGCAACATCTATGTCGCCGGGCTGTGCGACGGCACGCTGGATTTTGATCCGGGCGGCGGGACCGCGAATCGTTCGGGCGATGCGTTCGCCGCGAAGTACACAGCGACCGGTTCGCTCGTTTGGGCCCGCACGATCACCGGCGATATTCGCTATGACGGCGCGGACATCTGCGTCGACGGCGGTGGCAACGTCTATCTGACGGGCGGGTTTCTGGGAAGGGTGGATTTCGATCCCGGGTCGGGCACTGCGTATCTCAACAGCGGGCCGCAGCCCGCCGCGTTCGTCCTCAAGCTCAACAGCAGCGGCAACTTCGTCTGGGCGCGGAGTTTCTCCGGCGGCAAGGCCGGCGGCCTGGGGATCGCCGTGGACGGTTCGGGAAATGTCTACACCACCGGCTTTTTCGCCACGACCGTGGATTTTGACCCCGGGCCCGGCGTCCAACCGATGGGAAGCGCCGGCCTGTACGACGTCTACGTATCGAAGCTCGATCGTTCCGGCAACTACCTCTGGGCTCGACGGGTGGGCGGCGCGTATCCCACGAACTACCCCGAGGACCCTGTCGACTGGGGGCGCGACATCGCCCTGGATCCGGACGGCAATGTCTACACCACCGGGACCTTTCGCGGCCAAATCGACTTTGACCCCGGACCCGGAGAGTACCTTCTCACCAGCAGCGGGAACGTCGGCGGCGACTATTACAACGACGCCTTTGTCTGGAAGTTGAACACCGACGGAAACTTCGTATGGGCCCGGCGCCTGGGCGGTCCCGCGGAGGGCCGCAGCATCGCCATCGACGCCCAGAGGAACGTCTACTCGGCTGGCGTGTTTTTTGGGAACGATGCGGATTTCGATCCCGGCGCCGGCGTGCACCGCGTGAGATCGTCCGGAGACAAGACCGTTTATGTCTCGAAACTCAACCCCTCGGGCGATTTCCTTTGGGCCGACGGCCTGGCCAGCATTCCTGTGAACCCGTATACGGACTCCCAGGTGTCGCTGGGGCTGGATGCCCGAGGGAGCGTCTATGTCGCCGGGCAATTCCGCGGAACGCCGAACTTCGACCCGGCGGCCGGCACGTTCACTCTCACCAGCGCCGGCGGCAGCGATGTCTTCGTCGCGCGCCTGGACGCCCAGACGGGCTCCTTGGGCTGGGCCGACGCCCTGGGCGGACCGGGCGACGATCTGGCGCTCGGCCTGGCGGTCGGGCCCGGCAGCAACGTCTACACCACGGGCTCCTTCCGCGGCAAGGCCGATTTCAATCCGACCGCCGCGACGGGCTATCTGACCAGCGCTGGGTCCGACGACGTCTTCGTGTCCAAGCTGACCTACGAGCGGGTGAGCCGGTTGACGCTCTCCACGACCTCCTCGACGCCATTTCGGGAGTTGACCGTCGCGAGCGACGCGCCGCTGGACACATCGAGCCCGCTGACGGCGCGGTTCACCAATCCAAGCGGCTACGCGGTCGACGTGCCCGTCCTATCGAGCACCGCGGATGCCGCGACGATCGTCGTTCCTCCGTATGTCCATCCGACGAGCGGCGAGTTTCAAGCGGGCGCCGTCGAGGTGCAGTTGGTGCAGGGCGGCCGAGTGGTCGCGGCCGGCGCCTCGCCGCTTGAAATCCTGGGCCTCTTGGAATCCAGCCTCCCGTTGGGGACGATCACCCTGGGCTATCTGCGGAGCGCTTCCGAGGAGGCCAGGGCGCAGCAGGACGCATTGCGTTGGACCATCCTCGACACGACCGGCCATAATGCGACGCTTGCCGCCGTGGCCGAGCGCCTCGATTGGCTCGTCGGCCAGGTCGAGGGCATCGTCAATGCGCCCTCGCAGAGCATCAATCTCGGAAAGGCCGGCACGAAGGATATCGTGCTCGACGCGGCCGCCGTGGCGAGGCTGGACCGGCTTCTGCAAACTGCCATTTCCGGCGAAGCGGCGTTGGGCACACTGCCCGCGATGAAGTCCGGCTCGCTCGTGCCAACGCAAAGCACGGGCACCCGGCTCACCGTGGCCGAGGAGTTGAGCGAGATGTTTCTTGGCGGAGAAGAGCCCGCCGCTTCGGTCTGGAGCCACTACGCCAACGTGGCCAGGACCTCGCTGGAGTCTCTGGACGACGATCTTCTTTACGACTTGTCGATGTACCACGTCGGTCTGGGCGGCGCCCTGATCGGCATTGGCTTGGCGCCCATGGCGGCCGGGGCGGGGGTGGTCGCCGGAGCGGCCATCGGCGCGCCGGTCATCGGCGCCGGGCTCGTCCTTGCCGCGGGCGGGGCGCTGGTGCAAGCCGATCTGGAACAGCCCGGCACGATCGACGCCCTGATCGACAAAACCAAGCATGCGATGGACGCCGCGGACCGCGAGACGGCCCGGTTGGCCGCCGCCGCGAAAGGAACGATCCTCGCCATCGCCCAAGACGTGAAGGCCGCGCTCGCCGCCTTTCAGTCGGTGTCCAAGACGCGGCCGACGGGCGAGGTTCACATCCAGTCGGTCGGTGCGCCGATCACTTATGAAGACCACGCCAGGCCGCACGCGGTGTTCAAAGTCTGGTTGACCAATGCGCCGTCCGGCGCCGTCACCCTCCACTTCGACGTGGACGACGACTCCGAGGGCCAAGTGATCTTGGGAAACCAGATCGTGTTCGGTCCAGGCGATCGGGGCCCGCGGGAAGTCTGGGTGAAAGGAGTCGACGACGACTACGCCGACGGGGATCAACTGTACTTCTTGCACGCCACGATCATCAGCCAGAATCCCGATTTCCGCATCACGACAACGGAGCAGGGACTGTCCAATTTCGACAACGAGCCCGAGATGACGATTTCCATCCAGGACGCGTCCGTTGTCGAGGGCGGAAGCTGGCAGAGGCCGAAGGTCCAGGTCCCGGTCACGCTTTCCACGCTCAGCGACAAACCGGTGACGTTCCGCTATCGCACGGCGCAGGCTTCGGCCAAGGCAGGCGTCGATTTCGTGAGCGTCCCCTGGACCACCAAGACCATCCCGGCCGGCGTGCGGACGGTGAACGTCAGCGTAACCATCATCGGCGACGATTACGTCAACTCCACGGATCCGCTTTCCTTCTACGTGAGCATCGCGCCGGTCTCGGACATCCGCGCCGCTCGCCCGCTGGCCCAGGTTTCGATCCACGACGACGACGTTGCCCGGGTGATCGTGCAGCCCTTGGATACGGAGACCTCCTCTCTGGGCGACAGCGGCGCGTTCCGCATGAAGCTTGGCAGCAAGCCGCGCGCGAACGTGAAGGTCGCGATCCGGTCCGACGCCCCGGCGGAGGGCAAGCCGCTCACTTCCAGCGTCGCCTTTTCGCCCGACAACTGGAGCCGGTGGCAGACCGTCACCGTCAAGGGCCAGGCGGGCGGGGCCAGCGCGGGCGACATCGAATACCACATCGTCACCTCCAACGCGATCAGCCAGGACGCGCACTATTCGGGCCTCGACGTGGACGACGTCGCCATGATCAACCACGTGGCCGCGCCCGGCGTGACGCTGGAAGTGCTCGACGATCAGACTTCGTCCGCCGGCGGCACCGGCAGTTTCCGCGCCCGGCTCAACACGAAGCCTTCGGACAACGTAACCATCATGCTGCTATCGGACAACAATAACGAGGGAAAAGTCGTCAAAGTCGTCAATAGCGCGGGAAACGTCGTCTCGGCCGGGTCCTTCATCTTCACCCCATCGAACTGGTCCGCCTGGCAAACGGCCACGGTCAAGGGCCAACCCAGCGGACACGAGGGCCTCAATCCGTACACCATTCTCACCTCAGCAACCAGCAGCACGGACCCGAAGTACAACGGCCTCGACGTGCCCGACGTGCCCATGGTGAACCACGTCGAGGTGAAGCCGGGCCCGTGGACCGTGTGGATCCGCCTCATGAGCGCCGACGTGGGGGTCCAGGACGGGTTTAGGACGCACCAAATCGATACCAGCGTCGGCCGTTACGTGGGCAAGTACGAGAACCAGAGTCTCGTAACTCTCTTCAGCATCGATAACCGCGGGATTTCGACCTGGGCCTATTGGAGTTACGCCGGCCACACCACGTACGATCTGGGAATCGAATTGTCCGCAAACATGCTCCGCAACGGCGTGGTGGTCAGCGTGAGCGACGCGCCGCTGTCGGCCGCGGCGGCGGCGTTGGGCCCGGGCGGGGCCGGATCGTGGCGGGGGATCGGGCAGGTGGATCGCGGGGCGACGAACGTCCCCGGTGGATCCTCGTCCGAAATCCTCGCCGCCGGCCCGCGGCGCGGGCTCCGTCCCCAAGCCGTGGATGCGATCCTTGCCGAGGACTTCGACCGCGCGTGAATCCGCTCGCCGCCGCCCCGCCCGTCGCCTGGTCCCTGCCCAAGGACTTGACGCGGGGCCCCGCCACGCGTTCAAATGCCCGTAACCGTTCAGGGGCCGAGGACTGGCTGGTTTTTCGGGCCGTTGCCGACCGAAAAATGCGCCTGCCCCTTTACCGGCGAAAAGGGCTGCCCCATGTTGCGGACTTCGCCGCGAAAATCGGCGCCGTCCGGTGAACGGCTACGGCTTGAGTAACGAGTGCGGCGCGTCGCGCCCTTGTCGGTCCAGCATCGAGAGAAGGTCATGAACACGATCCACACGATTCATCGCGGTTCGCGGCGTCGGTTTCTTGGCTTCAGCGCGGCGGCGGCCGCGGCGGCCGTGGTGCCGCGTTCCGTGCTGGGCGGGCCCAAATTCGTGGCCCCCAGCGAGAAGGTGAACATTGCCATCGTGGGCGCGGGCGGGCAGGGACGCACGAACGCGCGGAACCTGTTCCACGAAAAGGACGCCCAGATCATCGCCGTATGCGACGTGGCAGAGAAGACCGATCTGAGCCCGTTCTATTACGGAGGGTTCGGCGGCCGCGCCGCCGTGAAGGCCGAGGTCGAAAAGCACTACCAGGAGGGGCGTCCCTCGTTCCGCTGCGCCGAATACGAGGACTTTCGCGAAATGTTGGAAAAGGAGAAGGCCGTCGACGCGGTGCTCTGCGCCACGCCCGATCACGCCCATGCCGTGGTCTCGATCGCGGCGATGAAGGCCGGCAAGCACGTCTACTGCGAAAAACCGCTGACGCACTGCGTCTGGGAGGCCCGCCAGGTGGCTCGCGTGGCCAAGGAGACCGGGGTGGCCACGCAGATGGGCAATCAGGGCCATTCGGGCGAGGGCATCCGCCAGACGTGCGAATGGATCTGGGACGGGGCGATCGGCCCGGTCCGCGAGGTCCACGCGTGGAGCGATACTGGCAAATGGGCCCAGGGCCGGGGCCGGCCCAAGGAGACCCCGCCGGTGCCGGCGGGGTTGAATTGGGACCTTTGGCTGGGTCCACGGGAAACGCGGCCGTATCATCCGGCCTATGCGCCCTACAACTGGCGGGGATGGTGGGCCTTCGGCACCGGGGCGATCGGCGACATGGCCTGCCACAACATCGACCCCGCCGTCTGGGCCTTGAAACTCGAATATCCCTTGAGCGTCGAGGCCACCTCCGACGAAATCGACGACGAAGTGGCTTCGGCGTGCGGCGCGATCCACCGCTACGAGTTCGGGCCGCGGGGCGACATGCCCCCGTTGACGTTGACCTGGTACGACGGCGGCCTCCGCCCGCCCGTGCCCAAGGGCATCGACCCCAAGGACCCTCGCCAGCGGTTGGGCGAGGGCGGCAACGGCATTCTGTTCATCGGCGACAAGGGAATGATTACTTGCGCCGGCTGGGCTGGAATGCCCCGCTTGTTGCCGCTGGAGTTGCATCGCGAGTACAAGCGGCCGGCCAAGACGCTGCCGCGGAGCAAGGGCCACTACGCCGATTGGATCGCCGCGTGCAAGGGCGGCCCGCCGGCCAGCGGCCATTTCGAGTACAGCGCGCGACTGACCGAACTGGTCCTGTTGGGGAGCGTGGCCCTCCGCGCGAAAAAGAAGCTCGCCTGGGACGGCCCGGCCATGAAGGCCGCCAATGCTCCCGAGGCGGATCGCTTCCTGAAGGACCACTACCGCAAGGGTTGGGAAATCGTCTGAGCGGCGGCCGTTCACGGGGAGGACGGTCCCGATTCTCGCGGCGAAGTCCGCGAAAAGCGGAGTTGTCGCCTTTGCCGGCGAGGGAACCGGCACCTTGCTTCGGGCCGTCGCGGACCGCAAGACCGCGGAGGGCTGGGTCAGGTTTTTTTGCCCTGGGCGTGGTCGCGAAAAAGCCGGTCGAGGATCCCGTTGACGAATTGGCCGGACTGGGCGGTGCCATAGCGTCGGGCAAGTTCCACGGCCTCGTTGATGGCCACGGGGGCAGGCGTGTCGGAATAGAGAATCTCGTAGGCGCCCAGGCGCAGGACATTGCGATCGGTGGCCGCCATCCGGGCGAGGCTCCAGTTCGCGGCCGCCTTCTCGATTTGGGCGTCGAGATCGGGGCGATGGCGCCGCACCCCGGTCACCAGGCCGCGGGCAAAGGCAAGCAGTTCCGAGGTCCGCACGCGGCGTTGCAGGAATTCGTCGGCCGCGCGCACGTCGACGCGGGGATTCAGGTCTTCCTGGAACAGGACCTGGAGGGCGACTTCACGGGCACGGCGGCGGCGCATCATGGGAGCGAGTCGGGAGGTTCACGCCGGGTCGAGGGGGAGCCGGGCCAGCAAGCTCACCATTTCCAGCGCCGCTTCGGCGGCCTCGACCCCCTTGTTGCTGACGCCGGACTCTTCCAGGTCCTTGCCCTTGCGCCCCGACTGGCCGCCGGACCGAGCCACTGCCTGTTCCAGGGTGTTGCAGGTCAAGACCCCGAAGATCACGGGCAGACCATGGCGCACGCCGATTTGCGCCAGCGACGTGCTCACGGCGAGGTTGATGTACTGGTCGTGCGGCGTCTCGCCGCGGATGACCGCGCCAAGGCAGATCACGGCGGCGTAGCGCCCGCTTGCCGCCATGCGTTCGGCCACCGTGGGAATCTCGAACGCCCCCGGCGTCCAGGCCACGTCGATTTGTTCGTCGGCCACGCCGCGGGCCGTGAGGGTCTCCACCGCGCCGTCCAAAAGACGGCTGGTGATCGAGGGATTGAATCGTGAAACCACGATCGCGAATCGGCCTTGGCCGCCGGTCAGGTCGCCTTGGTAGATGTGGGGCATGGTTCAAACATCGGGGGACACAGGGCAAAGCAGACAGATCCACACGGCCGGCTTCGTTGGTCCCTCTGTCCTCACTTCATGTTCATGCTCATCAAGAACTCCGCGTTCGTCTTCGTCTTGGCCAGGCGGGTGACGAGGAGTTCCATGGCCTCGGGCGGGTTCATTTCGTTGAGAACGCGGCGCAGGACGCAGACGCGGCGGTGTTCCTCGGGGTCCATGAGCATCTCTTCCTTGCGCGTGCCGCTGCGGTTGATGTCGATCGCCGGCCAGATCCGCTTGTCGACCAGGCGCCGATCGAGCACGATCTCCAGGTTGCCCGTCCCCTTGAACTCCTCGAAGATCACCTCGTCCATCTTGCTCCCCGTGTCGATCAGGGCCGTTCCGATAATGGTCAGCGAGCCGCCTTCCTGGATCTTCCGGGCCGCCCCGAAGAACCGTTTGGGCCGCTGCAAGGCGTTGGCGTCCACGCCGCCGGAGAGGATTTTGCCGGAGTGCGGGCATTCCTGGTTCCAGGCCCGGGCCAGGCGCGTGATCGAGTCGAGGAACAGCAACACGTCGTGGCCGTACTCCACCATGCGTTTGGCCTTCTCGATGACCATTTCCGAGACCTGGATGTGCCGCGACGCGGGCTCGTCGAACGTGGAGCTGATCACCTCGCAGTTCTTGCCCTTCACCTGCCGTTCCATGTCCGTGACTTCTTCCGGCCGCTCGTCGATGAGGAGCATGAAGACGTACAGGTCGGGATAATTGGCCAAGGCGGCCTTGGCCATTTTCTGCATGAGAATGGTTTTGCCGGCGCGGGGCGGGCTGACGATCAAGCCGCGCTGCCCGAAGCCCACCGGCGTGATCAGGTCGATCACCCGCGTCTCGATCCCGCCCGCCGGCGATTCCAGGATGATCCGCTTCTCCGGGTGCTCCGGCGTGAGGTCGTCGAAAAAGACCTTGGTGCTGAGCAGGTTGGGGTCCTGATAGTTGATCGCCTCGACGCGCAACAGGGCGAAGTAGCGCTCGTTTTCCTTGGGCGGGCGGATTTGTCCCGACACCACCGTGCCGGTCCGAAGACCGAATCGGCGAATCTGGCTGGGCGAAACGTAGATGTCGTCCGGGCAGGAGAGGTAATGGTACTCGGGGCTGCGGAGGAAGCCGAAGCCGTCGGGCAGCACCTCGAGGGTCCCCTCGCCATACATCAACCCGTTGAGCTTGACCCGCTCCTTGAGAATCTTGAAGATCAGGTCCTGCCGCTTCATGCCGGCCACATCGACGAGGTTGTCCTTGCGGGCCTCCTCGATCAGTTCGGCCATCGACATCCGCTGCAACTCGACGATGTGCGAATCGCCCGACTTCTTGATCTGCTCGTAGCGTTCGTCCAGTTCGTCGTCCAAGGCGCCGCTGTGTTCGACCAGTTCCTCGGCCAGGGAGAGGGGTTCGCTCTCCTCCTCGAAAGGCCGGGGATCGGCGGACCGTTCGGGCGCGGGTTCGGTTTCAGCCGCTGGCTGGGCCGCTCGGCGCGACCGGCTCGCGGAACTCGTGCCGCGGGAATATGCCATGATCTCATGCTCCTGAAAAGCATCGTGGACCGACGCGCGGAAGGCGCCGGCGGGGGGATGGGAAAGGTGCGAACGCCTAGCCGAAATGGGATTGCCAGAACCGTTCGACCTGGGCTCGCGTGTCCTCAGGAGACCGGGAGGTGTCTATTACCCAATCGGCCAGCCTTCGCTTAAAGTCCAACGATTCTTGCACGCCCTCACGTGCGGCAAAATCCTTCTCGCTCCAACCGCGCTGCCGCGCTCTGGCCAGACGCAGCGGGCGCGGCGCCTCGACATAAACCAGCAAATCGCACTTTCCGACCCAACCGGCCTCGGCCAGCAGCGGCGCGTCGAGCACCGCGGCGGGAAACCCGGCCGCCGCCATGCGCTCCGCCTCGCGATGCAGCCGGCGTTCGATCTCCGGATGGAGGATCTGTTCCAGGCGTTTTCGGGCCTCGGCGGCCGCCGGCGAGTCGCCAAACACGACTTCGGCGAGCCGCTTGCGATCCACATGACCGTCCGTTCCGAACACGCCCTCGCCCCATTGGCGACGGACGACTTCCTCGATCTCCGGCATTCGCAGCACTTCGTGCCCCATGCCGTCCGCGTCAAGCCACCCGGCCCCCAGCTCCGCCAGGGCGCGGGCGACGAACGTCTTCCCGCTGGCCACGCCGCCGAGGACCCCAATGACTTTCATCCTTGCCGCGCTATGCCTCGTTTTCGTCCCTGTGCGTCTTCCCCCCGACCGCCATCAAACCAAGGACAACCACTAGCGTCGCTGTCCGCCACGGAGAGAAGCCCGATATTCCGTCATGGAGCCGAGGCTTCCAGGTCGGCCCAATTGGGGCCGACCTTCACATCGACTTTCAAGGGAACCAACAACCGGCACACGCCAGCCATCTCCTCTCGCACGAGGGTGGCCAATTCCATCGCCGCTTGGGGGGACACTTCGAAGACCAGTTCGTCGTGGATCTGCAACAACATTCTGGCCGGCAACCGCTGGCGCCGCAATCGCCTGTGGGTGGCGATCATGGCCTGTTTGATCAGGTCCGCGGCCGACCCTTGGATGACGGTGTTGATTGCCGTCCGCTCGGGCAGGTTTCGTTGTCGACCAGCATTGGGCCGGACGCCGCGGATCGCGCGCCGCCGACCCAATATGGTTGTAACATAACCAGTCCGATCGCATTCGGCTAGTACCCCCCTGAAGAATTCCTCCACCCCCGGATACCCCTCGAAATAGGCATCGATGAACCTCGCGGCCTCTTCTTGGGAGATGCCCAATTGTTTCGACAGTCCGAACGGGCTCTGCCCGTAGATCACCCCGAAATTGACCGTCTTGGCCTGGCGCCGCATGGCCGCGGTCACTTCGCCGAGTCCGACGCCGTGGATCCGCGCGGCGACCAGGGCGTGGATGTCCTCGTCGCGCGCAAACGCCTCGACGAGCCGCTGGTCTTTCGAAAAATGGGCCAACACCCGCAATTCAATCTGCGAATAGTCGGCCGCCAGCAGCAACCACCCCGGTTCCCCGGCCACGAAGGCCGAGCGGATCGCCCGGCCCGCCTCGGTCCGCACGGGGATGTTTTGCAGGTTCGGATCGCTGGAACTGAGCCGCCCGGTCGCCGTCACATCCTGATGGAACGAGGCGTGGACCCGGCCCGTCCCCGGATGCACCATCTGAGGCAGGGCGTCCACGTACGTGCTTTTGAGCTTGGCGTATTGCCGGTACTCCAGAATGAGAGCGGGAAGGGGGTGGATTCGGGCCAACTCGGCGAGCACGTCGGCGTCGGTGCTCGGTCCGGTCTTGGTCCGGGCAACCACGGGCAGCTTCTGCTCCTCGAACAACACCTGCTGCAACTGCTTGGGCGAGGCAATATTGAAGGGATGCCCCGCCGCCTCGTGGATCTGCGTCTGTAGTCTCTCGATCTTCTCGCCGAATTGCCGGCTGAGTCTGGCCAGGCAATCGCAGTCCACGCGGATGCCGTTGTATTCGATTTCCGCCAGGACCTCGACCAGGGGCATTTCCACGTCGCGAAACAAGCTTTCCAATTGAGATCGCCGCAGCTCGTCGGCCAGGATCGGGCGGAGGCGCAAGGGAAACATCGCGTCGTCGCAGCAGTAGTCGGCCACTTGCCGGACCGGCACCTCGTCCATGCGGCGTTGGTTCTTCCCCGATCCGATCAACGCTTGGATCGGCGTCTTGCTTTGGCCGAGATAGCGTCGGGCCAGGTCGTCGAGGCTATGGTTCCGCTGGCCCGCCTCCAGCAAGTAGCTGGCGACCATGGTGTCGAACGCAGCCCCCGCCAACTCGATTCCCGCCCCCCGAAGCACGATCATGTCGTACTTCAGGTTCTGCCCGACCTTCTCGACCGCCGGGTTCTCGAGGATCGGACGCAGCGCGTCGATCGTCTGTCGCGGATCCAGATGCCTCTCGCCCGCCGGGGCCCGAATCGGAAGATACCATGCCTCGTCCTCGCGCCAGCCAAGCGAAAACCCCACGATGTCCGCCCAACGCGGCCAGATCGCCGTGGTTTCCAGGTCCACCGCGATGCGGCGCTGCTGGGCAAGCTGCTCGAGGAATGGGGCGAGGGCCTCGGGAGTGTCGACGACATGGGCCTCGGGACGGCCGACTGGACCGGAGGAAGGATGAGCGATCAAGGGCGAGGGCCGCGAGGCGGCGGACAACGTCTCAGGCCGCTTGGCGGACGCTGGATCGCGGAGCATCGCAGGCTCGTCGCTTCGCCCCGGCTCCTCTCCTTCTCCCGTTTCCCCGTTCTCCCATGCCGGGCGGCTGGCGCTTGCGGCAAGCTCCTCCGCCTTCGTCGCCAGGCTGCGGAAACCGAACTCCAGGAACAGGGAACGCAGCCGGGGCCCATCGATGCGGCCGACCCGCCCAGCCGCCCAGTCCACCGGGCAAGGCACGTCGGACCTCAACCGCACGAGTTGGCGGCTGAGCATCGCCTGCTCCTTGCCCGCGATGAGGTTCTCCCGCCGCTTCGCGCCTGAAATCTCCCCAGCGTGTTCGAAAACGCTTTCCAGCGTCCCGTACTTCGCCAGAAGCTGTTGGGCGGATTTGGGGCCGATGAGCGGCACGCCGGGCACGCCGTCGGTGGGATCGCCCACCAGGGTCTGGAAATCGACCACCTGCTCCGGCGCAATGCCCCACTCCGCCCTCAACGCCTCGCGATCGATCACCTGGTCCTTCCGGATGTTGTAGATCTTTACCCGATCGGTAATCAGTTGCCGACAGTCCTTGTCGGCGGTGACGAGGTAGCAGTCGGCCCCTTGTTCCTCGCTGAGCCGGGCGACGGTGGCCAGGATGTCGTCGGCCTCGAATCCCTCGCACTCCAGGGCGGGAATGCCCATCGCGTCGATCACCCGCCGAATCGACGCGAATTGAGGCGCTAGGTCGGCGTCCAATTCCGGGCGATCGGCCTTGTACGGTGCGTACAGCGCGTGGCGGAACGTCTTGCCCGGCAGGTCGAACGCGCAAAACAGATAGTCCGGCCGCTTGTTTTCCAACAGGAAAATCAGATCGCGGACGAATCCATACACCGCGCCCACCGGCTCGCCCCGCGGGCCCGACATCTCCGGCAAGGCGTGAAACACCTGGTGGATCAGCGCGGGGGCGTCGATCACCCAGACCGTCTTTCCGGCAATCCCGGCGGAAGACCCCGCCTCCGTCTGTCGCGGATCCGCGCGTGGGGTCCTGCTCGCCGATTCCGATCGCGTGGGAAGCGTTGCCTCGCTCGCCGACGATGCGGTCATTTCCAAGTCCGCACGCTGCAAGCCCGACGGGGCCGCCTCGCGCGGCGCGCTTGCCGGATGGGGCGGAGAATCCGGCGGCCCCTGGGGACCGAAAAACGACTTCTGGCGCGTGCGCTGGGACATGGTGCCCGATCCAACAACGTTGTCCGTCATCCTATTCCTGCTTTTGGGGGACGTCAAGCACCGTTTGGACTCGACATCGCCCCTCGGTTGCGGTAGGCTGGCTTTGGTCGGGGCGCGGGGCGACGGCTTCCGGTCGCGGCAGTCCCGCCGTGTGTTCGGCGAGCCTTGCGTGAAGAGGGCCAGAAGCGTTTTTTGCAGCCGTTCACGGGGAGTGTCCTTCGCCCTGACGCGGGCGCACGAACAAAGGGACGCGTTCCGTCCGGTCCGTCGCGGTGGTGATTTCGGCCACGACGGAGCGTGGCCCTCCCGGTGACGTCGTGAACGACTTTTTTTGCAACCGTTCACAGGCCGGGAAAAGGACAGGCGCATTTTTTCGGCGGGGAACGGCCCGAAAATCGGACAGTCCCCGTGAACGGTTGCTTTTTTTCATGTGGATCGGTGGATCCACGGAGAGGAGTTGGGCTTATGCGAAACGAAAAGCTCTCGCGGCGTGATTTCCTGCGCGACGGTTCCGCGGTGGCGGCTGGCGTGGCCGCCGGATGGGCCACCGGCGGCGTGGTCCATGCCGGCAACCCCAACCAGGCCGACACCTCGAAGATCCTCAACTACAATCCCGACATGGAGTATCGCCCCTGCGGCAAGACGGGGCTGATGGTCTCGGCGGTCTGCCTGGGCGGGCACTGGAAGCGGATCGACACCGTGGTCGGCGGAATGAGCAAGGGCAACGCGTGGGGCCAAGTCGATCTGGGCAATCCCGACTTCCAGAAAAACCGCGCCGAAGTGGTCAGCCGCTGCATCGACCGCGGGATGAACTACATCGACGCCTGCACGGGCGGCGAGGTGATGGCCTATGCCAAGGCCCTCCAAGGCCGCCGGGAGAAGATGTACCTCGGATTCTCCTGGGCCGAGGAAGAAGTCCGCAATCCCGAGTGCCGCACCTGCGAAAGGCTCAAGCAGACCTTCGACAAGGGGCTCAAGCAAGCCGGCCTGGAATACGTCGATCTCTGGCGGATCACGTGCCTGGAGCAAAGCGGCCAGCACGACGAGCGGACGATCGAGGAAACGATCAAAGCCCTCGATTGGGCCAAGAAAACCGGCCGCGCCCGGTTCACCGGCATCTCGTCCCACGACCGGCCGCACATCAAGAAGCTCATCGAGCGCTACCCTCAGCTCGAAATCATCGTGACCCCCTACACGGCGAAGACCAAGGTGATCGAGGACGAGTCGGGCCTCTGGGCGACGATGAGGAAGCTGGGAGTCGGCTGGTTTGGCATCAAGCCGTTCGCGTCGAACTCCGTGTTCAAGGGCACCAGCGCCCCGAACGATCCCCACGCCGAGCACGACAACCGCATCGCCCGGCTGGCCATCCGCTACATCCTCTGCAACCCCGCGATCACGGCGCCGATTCCCGGGCTGATCACGCCGGAACAGGTCGACAACGTCGCCTTGGCCGTCAAGGAACGCCGCGAGCTGGACGTCCAAGAGCAAGCGGAACTGGATGAGGCCATGGACCGCGCTTGGGCGAATCTTCCCTATCATTACCAGTGGCTGAAAGACTGGGAATTCGTTTGAGGAACACCCGCGCGAGGCGGCCAGGCCGCCGTGGCGTCCGCCGAAAGCGCAGCGCCGCGGACCGGGAAGGCGGCGGCGGGGCGGGCTAGCGCTGGACTTCTCGACGCGCCCGGCGGCGTTTCCGCGCCGGTGCGCTTTGGCGTCCCGCGCGTAACCGTTCACAGGCCGGAGACCGGCGCGTTTTTCGGTCCGTTTCGCGCCGAAAAATGCGTCTGCCCCCTGACCGGCCAAGGGGGACAGTCCCATTTTCGCGGACTTCGCCGCGAAAATCGGGACAGTCCCCGTGAACGGTTACTCCCTCGTCGTGCCGTAAAGCATCGGGAGATCCATGCTGAAGATTTTCGTGGTTTCGGACGCGACGGGCGAGACGGCGGAGCGCGTGGTGCGCGCGGGGCTGGTCCAGTTCCGCGACGCGGCGGTGACGGTCGTTCGTCGCAAGAACGTGCGCACCCCCGAGCATGTCCGCGGCGTCGTCGCGGAGGCCGCCGCCGAGGATTCGATCCTCGTGCACACGCTGGTTTCCGATGAGCTGCGCCGCCTGATCCTCGCGGAATCGCGCAAGGCCGGCGTTGATTCGGTGGACATGATGGGCCCGGTGCTGGACCGGCTGGCCAGACACCTGAAACTGACGCCCCAAGAGAAGCCCGGCCTGCTTGGCCAACTGACCGACGCCCGCTCGCGCGAAATCGAGGCGGTCGAGTTCGCCTTCCATCACGACGACGGCCAAAACGCGCACGAACTCGACCGCGCCGAAGTCGTGTTGACCGGCGTCTCGCGCACGATGAAGACGCCCACCATGCTCTACCTGGCCTACCGCGGCTGGTTCGCCGCCAATGTGCCGATCGTGCCGGGCATGGAACCGCCGAAAGCCCTCCTCGCCGTGCCTCCGTCCCGGGTCTTCTGGCTCTGGATGTCGCCGGAACGGCTCGCGGAACTGCGGCGCGTCCGCGCGGTCAAGGAAGGCATCCCGCTCGATCCCTACGCCTCGATCGACCAGGTCCGAAGGGAGTTGCAGCACGCTCAAGAGCTTTGCGCAAGGCGAGGCTGGCGGCGGATCGACGCGACGAGCAAGTCGGTCGAGGAGGTGGGGCGGGAAATCATCGCGCTGCTTCCGGTCGCCCGGCAACCGTAGCCCTTGCGGCAAGGTCCCCGGCTCACGCCTGGCCTTGCCTTCGCGGTCCTGCGGCCAACAACGGCTTCAGCCTCACGGCCGCGCTCCCCCGCGACCGTCTAACGGAACGACAAGGTCAATGTCGTGGGATCGTTCGGCAAGTAGGGCAGTTTCACTTGCCGAGAGATTTTGCGGAACAGTTGGGCCGCGCTCCCGTCGGCCTCCACGGTGTAGACGTCCCACGGCAAGTCCGTGAAGCGGAACTGGCCGCGGAGGTCCGTCTTCGTCTTATGGTTCGTCCCTACGAGTTGCACGTCGACCATGGGGACGGGAACATCGACGAGCAGAATCCGCTGCACGACCTTTCCTTCGATGTCTTGGCGGAGCGGCGGCGTTTGCTGGGGAAGCGCGATCCCCGCGCGATCGGCCTGGGCGAT
>Ga0073932_1004115_pt1 | contig 17919 bp, 16 predicted proteins | sample DewCreD2012metaG_FD_76967 | JGI IMG/M metagenome (GOLD analysis project Ga0073932, IMG submission 76967) | Hot spring sediment bacterial and archeal communities from British Columbia, Canada, to study Microbial Dark Matter (Phase II) - Dewar... ... | reverse complement strand
GACTATCTGGACGCATACGAAGACTGCTTGCGGCACACCAGCACCAAGTGTGCGCCGTGGTATGTCATCCCGGCGGACAATAAGCCGTTCGCCCGGCTCGCGGTCTCAAGCCTGATCTGCCAGAAGCTTTGCTCACTGGACCTTGCCTATCCCACGGTGACAGAGGAGCAGCGGCGCAAGCTGGCGGAGGCGCGCTGGCTGTTGGAGAACGAATAGGAAGGCCGGCCTACTTCTGGCCGTAGGTCGCTTGGGGTCCGTGCTTGCGGAAAAAGTGTCTGTTGAGGAGCGCCTTGGCGAGTGGCTTTGCCTGAGGAGAGAGGCGGACCGTGTCCAAGGCCATCCGAGCCAGTTCCTCCAGAATCACCGCATGGTGAGCGGCTTCCGAGGCGCACTTGCCCCAAGCGAACGGTCCGTGGCCGGCCACCAGCACAGCGGGGATCTCCATTGGATCGAGGCGCGCAAACCGCTTCACGATGGCATGGCCTGTGTTCGCCTCGTAATCGCCTTCAATTTCGCGCGCGCTGAGCGGTTGGGTCACGGGCACCGCGCCGTGGAAGTAGTCGGCATGCGTGGTCCCGAAGCAGGGCAGTTCACGGCGCGCCTGCGCCCACGCTGTGGCGGCGCGGGAATGCGTATGCACCACCCCGCCCACGGCTTCGAATGCGCGGTACAGCACGAGATGAGTGTCCAAGTCGGAACTCGGCCGGAGCTTGCCTTCCGCGGTCTTGCCGTCCAAATCGACGACCACCATATGCTCCGGCCGCATCTTTTCATAAGGGACTCCGCTAGGCTTGATGGCGATCAAGCCGCGGGAACGGTCGATTCCGCTGGCGTTGCCAAACGTGTAAAGGACCAGCCCGCGCCGGACCAGTTCGAGGTTCGCCTCGAAAACTTCCTCGCGCAGCGCTCTCAGCATCCCTGCCCCCTCGCTTGAGAGGCAATTTCGCGAAGCGTGGGCAGCACGTGGCGGCTCTCGCCTTGACCGAAGGCGAAGTACAATTCTTTGAACATCGGACATAGCCGTGCATAGACGGCAGCCGCCTCGGGGTCGGGCGCCACGGTGCGGTACTTCGGGCACAGCGCGTCTTGAGCTTCCTCCACCGTTGAAAACGTTCCCGCAGCCAGGAACGCGAAGATGGCGGAACCAAGGCTCGTCACTTCGCTTTCGGGCACCAGCACCGGTTTGTTGAGCACGTTGGCGTAAATGCGGTTGAGCACTTCGTTCTTCTGAGGAATTCCGCCGCCGTTGATCACCTGCCGCACCGGCACGCCATACTCCTCCATCCGCTCCATGATCACCCGCGTATGGAACGCCGTACCCTCGATGGCGGCGAACAGTTCGTCCTGCGCTCCGTGCGTGAGTTTCCAGCCGAACGTCACGCCGCCCAGTTCGGGATTGACCAGCACCGTGCGGTCGCCATTGTCCCAGGTGAGCCGCAGGAGCCCGGTCTGGCCAGCGCGGTACTTTTCGAGCCCTTCCGAAAGCGCCGCCACGGAAGAGCCCGCCCGGCGGGCTATGGAGTCGAAGATGTCGCCGGATGCCGAAAGCCCCGCCTCCACGCCGGTCATGCGGGGATGGATGGAGCCTTGCACCACCCCGCATACGCCCGGGATCAGCTTCACATCGCGGCCGATGGCCATGATGCAGGTGGACGTGCCGATGACGTTCACCACGTCGCCCTCCCGGCAGCCGGCGCCGATGGCGTCCCAATGAGCGTCAAAAGCGCCCACCGGAATGGGAATGCCGGGCTTCAGGCCCAACCGCGCGGCCCACTCGGGCGACAGACGCCCGGCGACAACTTCGCTTGTGGCGTACCTGCCTCGCAATTTGGCCCGCACGCCCGCTAGCAGCGGGTCCACGCTCGCCAGGAATTCCTCGGGCGGCAATCCCCCCAAGGACTCGTTCCACATCCACTTGTGTCCCATGGCGCAGACGGAGCGGGGAATGCTGTCGAGATCCTTGATGCCGCACAACACCGCGGCCACCATGTCGCAGTGTTCGATGGCGGTGGCCATTTGCCCCCGCCGGGCGGGGTTGTTTCGCAGCCAGTGCAGCAGCTTCGAAAAACCCCACTCCGACGAGTAAACGCCTCCGCACCACTCGATGTGCGGCAAGCCGGTTTCCCGCGCCTTGCGGGTAATCTCAGCCGCTTCGCGCCAGGCGCGGTGATCGCACCACATGTAGTAGTCGTCGAGCGGCTCCAGCCGCTCGTCCACAGGGACGATGGTGGAGCCGGTGGTGTCCAAGGCGATCGCCTCGACCTGCTCGCCTTTCACGCCCGCTGCCGCCAGAGCCTTCTGGAAAGCCTCGGCCAACGCGCGCATGTGCTCGGCGTGGCTTTGCGTCGCGTGGTCCGGGTCCTCTTTTTTGCGGTTCAACGGGTACTCGCTCATGCCCGAGCCGAGACGCCCCAGAAGGCTGTCCACGATCGACACGCGGACGCTCAAGGTGCCGAAGTCGACTCCCGCAACGATCGCCATGGTTTCGCTCCTACGAGTGGTGCCAGTACATCTCCCAACCGAGGTAATTCGAGGCGGCTTCATACACCGCTGCCGCGCTCTGCGAAAAACTCGCCGCCACGTGGTGCTCGAATCCGTTCTCGCAAATGAAGCGCAGCAAGTCTTGCATGCGCGGGATCTCCACCACGCCCGCACCGCCGAAGGTCTCAAGCGGGTCGTCGGTAAACCGTCCCTCTCCGACATATCCGCGGATGTCGCCGTTGGTGTCATCGGTGGAGAAGCGGGCATACGTCATCGCTCCGGACTTCACCCTTCCCACGCAGGTGCCGAACGTGTTGAGCTTTCCGACCGATCCGGCGATGATCTCTTGGAAGTCCATCCGCGCATCCTGGAAGAAATGCTTGGGCAGATTGGAGCAATGGAAGCAGACGGCTTTGTTCGGGTCGTCTCCGTAGTTGTTGTTCCAATCGAGCAGAGCGCTCGGGGTTTCGGAAGCCAGCCGCAAGGCGTGCATGGCGATGGCGCCGGGGATGTCCACCTCGCACGCGCTCGACATCAGGCTGTTGCTCATCATCGACATTACGGTGCAGGGGACCACGCCGAAATACTCTTCCATCGACGTCCAGCACTGCACGGCGCTGATCGCCAGCCCGTTGGCTTGCATCCACTCGTCGATGACGGCGGCGAGTTTCGCCATCTTCAGCAGAGACGCCGCCGGGACGTCCGCCGTGGGGAGATACTCGCGGATGGCGTTGAGCTTGGCGGCAACCGCGGGATCTCCATCGCTGCGCTTTTCGATGCGCCCAAAAATTTCCGACAAGTCGATCGGCTCAACCGTGATGCCGGAGGACTCGAGGATCTTCTCGCTGTAGCGGACGGTATTGAACGCCGCCGGGCGTGCGCCAATCGCCCCGATGCGCAGTCTCCGCAACCCGTTCGCGACGCGGCAAACGGCGGCGAACCAGGCGAGGTCCTTCTTGAAGGCATCCGACGACGGCGCCTCGGTGTGCAGCGTAGTCAGAGAATACGGGATGCCGTATTGCCGGAGGTTGTTGCACACGCTCATCTTGCCGCAGAAGCTATCGCGCCGGTCGGCGATGGTCATTTTGGAGGCGGAATCCGGCGTGGCTTGTATGAGCACCGGCACATCGAGATCGGCGCAGCGCAGAGCTTCCGCCACGGCGCGCTCGTCGCCGAAGTTGGGCAACGTCACGATGACGCCGTCAATCTTCGAGGCGTTAGCCCGGAAAAGATCGGCGCACTTCATCGCTTCGGCGCGCGTCTCGACGGCGCCATACTTGGTGTCCTCGGGTCCAGGGCACACCACGCCGTAGCCTGCGGCTTCGAGCACGGCGATGATCTCTTCTCGCCCGCTCTTGGCCAAGTGATCGGGGAAGAACCCCCGGTTGCCGACAATTACTCCGAACGTCATGGGTTTCTTCATGGGAACTCCGTTCTATTCCTTACCAGAATATGACTTGCAGAATCACAAATGCGGCGCCCACCACTCCCGCCCAGAAAAGCGGACGCTGCCACAGAGGCAGGTGCCCTTCGGAGGGGACCGGCGTGCATCCATAAACGAGGCCTTTCAGTTCGCTCTCCTCTTGCGGGCGGGTCGTGTAACTTACCGCCACCGTAACGGCGACGCACACGATCCAGCACCACAAGGCGCGGTACATGTTCTCCGCCATGTCTTTGGCGTCCGGCGACAGAGCGATGTAGCGCAGCGCGCCCGGGTCAAGCTTCACCCAGAGCCACATGCCGATCGAGGACAAGGTCCCCGCCAATAGCCCCCAGAAGCCGCCCGCCGGCGTCGCGCGTTTCCACAACATGCCCAGCAGGACCGTTCCAAACAGGGGCGCGATGAAGAAGCTGAAGAGCGCCTGCACGTAATCCATGATGCTCTTGAACTCCATCACCAGGTAAGCCGTGCCGATGCTTACCAGCACGCCGAGAATGGTGCACCAGCGTCCCATTCTGACGTAGTGGGCGTCTGTGGCGTCCTTCTTGATCAGCGCGCGATAAATGTCATAGGTCCACACCGTGGCGAAGGCGCTCACATTGCCCGCCATGCCGCTCATGAAACCGGCGATCAGAGCCGTGATGCCGAGCCCGAGCAGACCCGGACCGCAATACCGCGCCAGCATGAGCGGCAGAACTTCGTTGTAGCTATGCCCTCCGCCCGCCGCCGCCACGTCTTCTCCGACCAGTTCAAAGGGCAGCAGCCCCAGTCCCAGCAAACCCGGCAGTATGACGATGAACGGCACCATCATTTTGAAGGCGGCGCCGATGATGGGCGCCATCTTGGCCGAGCGAAGGTCTTTCGCCGCCAGGACGCGCTGCACCACCAGGAAGTCCGTGGTCCAGTAACCGAACGAGATCACCCATCCCAGTCCGAATACGATGCCCGTCCAGTGAATGCCCATGGGATTGTCGGTGAAGCTGCCCATGGTCCTCCACAAGTGAGTGAAATCCTGTCCGGCGAAATTGGCGGCGATGCGCGCCTTTAAGCCGTCCCAACCTCCTGCTTCGATCAGCCCCATGATGGGAATCAACAGCGCGCCGAGCCAGATGAGCGCGAACTGAAGAACCTCATTGAAAATCGCCGAGCGCAGCCCGCCCAGAGCGACATAAACCGCAACCGTCAGCGACGACACCCAAATCGAGAAGTGAATGTCCCAGCCGAGCACAACCTTCATGACCAGCGCCATCGAATACATGTTGATGCCCGACATCAAGACGGTCATGACGCCGAACGTGATGGCCGACAGCGCGCGGCTCGGCTCGCCGAAGCGAAGCTTGAGGTAGCCTGGCACGGAGTGGGTCTTGGATATGTAGTAGAAGGGCATCATCACGATGCCCAAAAACAGCATCGCCGGGATGGCGCCTATCCAGTACCAATGAGCAGCCAGGATGCCATACTGGTAAGCCGCCGCCGCCCAGCCCATCAGCTCCAGAGAACCGAGGTTCGCCGACAGGAAGCTCAACCCCGCGATCCAGGCGGTCATCTCGCGCCCCGCCAGGAAGAAGTCGTCGCCGGTCTTGGCGAGACCTTTCAGGTAGAAGCCGATGCCCAGAACGACGGCGAAGTAAATGACAATGATCGCTATGTCAACGGGGTTGAGCGACAGCAAACGCGCTGGAGCCGATTGGAGCAAGAACGCCAACATCGCTAGTCCCTTTGCCGCAGAAGGGACTATCGTATCACCGATGTGGGGTGTTCTGAAGCGCGGGCCGCATGTTCGGCCCTAGGAGCTTCTTCAGCTCTTCCCGCAGCGGAGGGATGGTGCGCGCGTACACCATTTTGTAAGCTTCGCAAAAGTAATCCAGATCTTCGAAACGGCGATGCCGGGCGTGCCGGAATTTCGGGCATCCTCCGTGGCAGATGTTTTGATACTCGCACGCCTGGCATTCGGGGCGGGGCAGAGCTTTGTTCATGGCGAATTCGAACCGTCGTTGCCGGCGCGCGATTTCCGCCCACGAGTCGATGTTGATGTTGCCGATTCTCCAGCGCTTTTCGACGAAGAAATCGCAAGGGTAGATGTCGCCATTGTATTCCACCACGACATAACTGTCGCAGGTCTCGTGCATGGTGCATGCGCCCGGCTTCTGCCCGGCGAGAGCTTCCGCAAGATTGTCGAAGAAGCGGATGCGAACTTTCCGCCGGTCCGGCCACCAAAGCTCGAAGGTCTCCAGCAAGAACTTGCCGTATTGCTCAGGGGTGATGGTGAACGGCATGAGGCTGCCGTCGGGGAAGAACTCAGAGATCGGAATGTACTGGATGTTGTCGACGTGGATCGACCGGAAGAATTTGTACAAGTCTTTGGCGCGTCCCACGTTAACCGTGTTCAGTACGCAAAGGATATTGAACTCGACCTTCTCTTTTTGCATCACCTCGACGGTTTTCATCACCCGCCGCCAGGTGCCCTGGCCGCCCTTGTTAAAGCGGTAAGCGTCGTGAACCTCTTGCGGTCCGTCGAGCGAGAGGCCGATCAACCAGTTGTACTCGCGAAAAAGCCTGCACCAGTTCTCGTTGATGAGGATGCCGTTGGTTTGCAGCGCATTGCTGACATTCTGTCCGCCGCGCCCGTATCGCTTTTGCAACTCAACCAGCTTTTCGAAGAACGGCAGCCCCGCCAGTGTGGGCTCGCCGCCTTGGAAAGCGAACGTGCTGTTGGGATACGAGTAGAACAGATACGTATCCACCAGCCTCTCCAAAGTTTCCAGCGTCATGGTGCGCTGCGGCAGATCTGCGTAAGGATCCAACTCCCGGTCCAGGTAAAAGCAATACGTGCAATCGAGGTTGCACACCGCCGAGGCGGGCTTGATGAGCAGCGAAGTAATGCGTGGCGCTGCGCCGGAACTGTAACCCATCGTGGAGTCCAAAATCGGGAAGGACCCAGAAGCGCTGCTCATGTTTTGAGTGTAACAAGACGCCGCCCGGTTCCGTCTTCATTCGTGTTGAGGTTTGCTTTTCTCGCCCATGTCCCGCGCTCTGACGGCTCGAGTTCTTGCCACTGCCATGACGGCAGCCGCGCTTCTGCTGGCGCAAGCGCCGCCGGATGACATACGGAACACTTTCATTCCTGACACCAAGACCCACTTCCAGATGCCGCGCTACAGCACGCTGGCCGAATGGGAAGCGCGGCGCGCGGCGCTGCGGAGGCAGATTCTGGCCGCCGCCGGGCTTTATCCTCTTCCCCCGCGCACTCCCCTCCGTTCGGAGATCTTCGGGCGTGTGGACAGGGGCGATCACACCATTGAGAAAGTCCTCATCCAGCCCATGCCGGGCTTTTATCTTGCGGGCAACCTCTACCGTCCGGTAGGGCTAAAGGGGCGCGCTCCCGGCATTCTCTCGCCGCACGGCCACTGGAAGCAGGGGCGGTTCGAGGACACAGACCAGGTCTCGGTTCCAGGGCGCTGCATCTCGCTCGCGCGGCAAGGCTACGTGGTGTTTTCCTATGACATGGTGGGTTACAACGATACCCGCCAGATGCCGCATAAGTTCGGCGGGAAAGCGGAACAGTTGTGGAGCTTTGGACCGCTGGGACTGCAACTGTGGAATTCGATCCGCGCGTTAGACTTTCTCCAATCCCTGCCGGATGTGGACGAAACCAGAATCGGAGTGACGGGGGCGTCCGGAGGCGGCACCCAAACCTTCCTTCTTGCGGCGGTCGACACGCGGGTCAAAGCGGCAGCGCCTGTGAATATGGTTTCGGCGACTTTTCAGGGCGGCTGCGAATGTGAGAACGCGCCTGGACTCCGCCTGGGAACCTTCAACGCGGAGATCGCCGCATTAGTCGCGCCGCGCCCGCTGCTGCTGGTGTCGGCGACGGGCGACTGGACCGCCAACGTGCCGCGCGAGGAGTATCCCGCCATTCGCAGCGTCTACGAACTGTATCGCCGCCCCGGCTATGTAGAGAGCGTGCAAATGGATGCCGGACACAACTACAATCGCGCCAGCCGGGAGGCTGTATATCGCTTCTTCGCACAACATTTGCTTCGTGGCGGACGCGGAGCGGCGGTTACCGAGCAGCCGTTTGAGGTTCCTCCCGAGCGCCAGTTGCGAGTTTGGGACGGCAAAAAGCTTTCCGAGGGAGCGCTGGACGAGGCCGGGATCTTTGCGCGTTGGAAGGAACTCAGCTACACGCCGCAGCAACCCTCCCAGGCGAGAGCGGTTCTGTCCGCTTACCTCGGAACGGAATGGCCGCAGAAATTGTGGGCCGATGAGAAGGGCGAACAAATTGTGCTGAGCCGCACCGGACGCCAGGACCGCGTTCCCGGACTGTGGTTCCCGGGGCGCGGCCGGGGCAGGACGACGCTCGCCGTGCACCCGGAAGGCTCTGCGGCGGCTCGCCGGACGCCTTCCATCGAACGGTTGATCGAAAGCGGCCAGACTGTGCTGCTCATTGACGCTTTCCAAACCGGCGCCGCCCGCCAGGCGCGCGACCGCTCGGAGAAGTACTTCCTGACGTTCAACGCGAGCGACGATGCGGCTCGCGTCCAGGACATTCTGACCGCTTTGCGGTTCCTCCAATTGCACGGCAAAGGGCGTCCGGCTGACTTGGTCGGAATCAACGGCGCGGGAGTCTGGTGTCTGTTCGCCGCCGCCGTCGCGCCTGTTCAGGTCCGGCTTCACGCCGATCTGCGCTCGTTTCAGGGAACGGACAAGGATTTTATTCGCCATTTTTTTGTGCCAGGCATCCAGCGGGCGGGTGGATTGGAGGCCGCACTGCGCGTGGTGAGGTCCGTTCAAACCCTGACGGAGTAACTGGCCACTAAGCTTCTTTAACGGCCGAGCGGCTTGCGCGTCATCCACTGCTTCGGCTTACCGCCGCCTTCGCCTAAAGGCCGGATCCGGATTTTAGCCAGGTACACTGCCGTCTTCCCTTCGTGCGAGGAGTGATAGCTGACCCACAGCATGTCGTCGTGCCAAACCATGCCGGCGTAACCGCAGTCGCCACCGCTCGGTAAAGTCAGAAACTCGGTGAGCTTCGCCTCTTGAGCGTCCAACCAGCACAGCGAGACGCGGCTCTTGCCGTCGTAGAGTCCCATCGCAGCCACCAGGCGTCCGTCCGGGAGGCGCAATACCTCGGGTCCGCTGATCCTGACGCCGAGATCTCTCCACTGCCAGGCGCGGTATGGCGGCCGGCTCGTTCCGAGAAGCGCCGTCATCGGTCCTTTGTCGCGCCGGAGAAGACAGTGAGCGGTGTCGTCGCTGTCGAACCAGATCGCCGATTCGTTCGGAAAATTGTCCGTCAGCAGCTCGTTTGCCAGGGTCTTCCACTGGATTCCATCCGGGGACGAATACAAGCGGATCAGCGGCGGTCCCCAACTGCTGTATCCAATGGAAAATGCCTGCTGCCGGGGGCTCCAATAGACTCCCCACATCCGGATATTGGGATCCCCGGCTGGGACGGGCTTGCTCCATTCCCGTCCCTCAGAGCTGAAAAACAGCATGGACTGATGGTGCGCGGGCGACCCTTCCGGGTAAGCCGCAACGGCGCTCAGCAAGAGAGTCTGTCTGGGCGTTGCGGAAAGCTTGGGGTCGCGCAAGTCGGCGCCCTCCAAGGTGATGCGCGCGGCTTCGGCCCACCGCTCTCCGTCCGCCGAACTGAGCACCCGGATGACCCCGCCGCGCGCATCGGGTCCGGCGGCTTCCCGGTATGCAAGATGCCAGCGCTCGCGAAATCTCGTTAAGGTGGTGAATGCGTTATATGGCGCCCCGTCGCCTAATCGGCGCACCTCGACAATCTCTCCCGGCGGCGCCTGACACAGCGCCTGCGCGCTCAGAGCCAGCCCTATCCAACGCTTGATCGCCACTGCTTCCATCATCGCGCGGACAAGGCGGGTGGAGAAAGCTCGCACCGGGTCACGCCCACATCCCGGAAGCGCGCAGCAGTGTTTCTTGCACGTTCAAATCCTCCTCGTGGGTGATCGAAAGCGGCTTGCCCGTGCGCACGCACCTTGCCAAGTCCTCGTAGTCGGCAACGTAACGCTGAAAGGGCGGCAGTTCGACCCGCGTGGCGCCCGCCTTGTACGGACCTGCGGATTTCTGCACATCAATCACCAGCGCCGGCGGTTCGATTGGGCGCAAGACCGCGGCGCCGTTCTGCCCGAAGATCTCGAGCGCCCGGTGCGCCGCGGCGCCGGGCTGCAAATTGGAGCTTGAGACAACTCCCAAAGCTTTGGACCACTCGAAAACGGCCAAGTTGTTGTCGGCGAGCTTATCGTTTTGCGGCCCATGGGAGCGAAGAAAAGGCGTTATCTTGACCGGCTTGCCCATCAGTCTCACTATGGGATCGATCAGATGGCCGCCCAGTTCGAACATTTGCCCGCCTGGAAACTGTGACCATTCGGCGCGCTGCTGCGGCGAACCGGTGGTGTTAATCGTCCCACGCACCATGAAGACGTCGCCTAACCAGCCCTTGCGCGCCGCTTCCAAGGCAGCCTCCACGCCCGGATGGTAGCGCCACATATAGCCCATCTGTACAAGGAGCCTTTTCCGTTTGGCGATGTCGAGCAGAATCTCCAGTTCGCCCTTGCGGCAGGCGGGCGGCTTCTCCAGGTGGACGTGCTTGCCGGCTTCGAGCGCCATACGGGCGTACTCAAAGTGGGTCTTGTTCTCCGAGCCCACGGAGATGACCCGGACCGCCGGGTCGTCCAGCAGCCTCTCGCGAGCCAACACCGGAAATCCTGCCTTCTCGAGCGAAGACCGGATTTCAGGCGAAGGATCCCAGACGCCTACGAGGTCCCAATGCGGCGACTTTCTCACCAACGCCAGCTTGGCCGCCGTGTGCGAATGCCCAGCGCCGAGGAAGCCTATGCGGATTCGATCTTCGCCCTGGCTCGCCGCGCCCGCGGCGCCGAACAAAAATGTGCGTCGAAGCATGAACCCTCCCATGAGGCGAATGCTACAATCCCGATCAATGAAACGGATACTTCTCCCTGCCATTCTACTGGTTGCGGGCCTGCCTCTTGCCGCTCAACCGGTGCGCGTGATTTTCGACACCGACATGGGCAACGACATCGACGACGCGCTGGCGCTCGCCATGCTTCACGCTCTCGAAAGCCGCAACGAGTGCCGGCTGCTGGCTGTGACCCTGACCAAGGACAACCGTTGGGCGGCGCCGTTTGTAGACGCAGTGAACACGTTCTATCGCCGCTCCCACATCCCGGTGGGCGCGATCCGGAACGGTCCCACGCCGGAGGACGCTAAGATGCTCTGGGAGCCTTGCCAGCGCCGCGCGCCTGAAGGAACGTGGCTGTACCCGCGCCGGCTGGCCACTGGCGCGGAGGCCCCGGACTCAGTTGAACTCCTGAAACGTGTGCTGGCCGAGCAACCGGACCGCTCCGTTATTATTGTCCAGGTCGGCTTCAGCACCAACCTCGCCAGGCTGTTGGAGAGCCCCGGGGGAAAGGAACTCGCCGCCTCGAAAGTGCGCTTCCTGAGCGCCATGGCAGGCAATTTCGCCCAGCCCAAGCCGGAGTACAATGTATACACCGACCTTCCCTCAGCCCGGAAGGTCTTCTCCGAGTGGCCCACTCCCATAGTGTTCAGCGGGTGGGAAATCGGTGCGTCCCTTCTGTTCCCGGCTCGCGCGGTTGAAACCCGGTTCGGCTGGGTTCCGCACCATCCGGTCGCAGACGCCTACCGGGCCTATAAAAAGATGCCCTATGACCGTCCGTCGTGGGACTTGACCAGTGTACTCTACGCCGTTCGCCCAGACGACAGGTACTTCTCCGTTTCTCCAGAAGGGGGAGTGGACGTAGACGCCAAGGGGATTACGAGGTTCGTGGAACAGACGGGAGGACGGCGCCGTTACTTGAAATTGGAGCCGGGTGAAAAGGCGCGGGTGCTCGAGGCTCTGGTCGAACTGGCGACACAGCCCCGCTGACCGCAGGCTGTTACACTGGAAAGGAGAACGCCGTCATATGTTCGGAAAAAAAAAGAAAGTTGTTGAAAAGCCGCCGCTTCCGCCTTTGAAGCGGTGGGTTCCTCCGGTGGCGCTGGCTTGGTTGATTCCGGGGGGAGGACATCTTCTTTTGGGCCGGCGGGGACGAGGCGCTATCATGGCGGCGTGCGTCATCTTCACCTATGCCCTGGGGTTGCTGATGCGCGGCGCGCTGTTTCAACCTCAAGTCGGGGATTTGTTGACCACAGTCATCTATACCGGCGGGTTTCTTGGCAATGTGGCTGCCGGGTTCCCGTACTTGCTTAGCGTATGGCTAGGTTACGCGCAGCCGGATGTCGCCGGGCACGTGTATGACTATGGAACGAAGTTCTTAGTGGCAGCCGGTCTGCTCAACGTCCTCGCTATGGTGGATGCGTTTGAAATCGCCGCCGGGAGGAAAGACTGATGAAGGTGACGCTGACTCATCTCGAAGCCGCCATCCTGATGGCGGCGGTGTCTTCCATCGTGATGGGCATTACCACCAAGAAGACCGACGCCGAGCGGTGGCGCTACGGTCTCCAATGCTTCGGCTACTTTCTGTTGGCCATCTTCGGCATCGGCTGGCTGATGTACTTCGCTCACGGCTAAGCTTACAGCGGCTGCCGCTCAAACCGTGACGCGAGTCCCGCGTTCCCTCAAGGCGCGCAGTTGCCCTTGCAGACCTTTTCGGCGATAACACGCGGGGCTTCGAGCCGTCCGGGGTCGTTCGGAGAAGCGAGGCGGGACACCACCTTTTCGCGTAATTCCCCTTCGCCTTGGCTTCGCTCAATGGTCTGCCGCTCAATCAGAGCCGGCTTGCCGGGCAAGGTGGGGCGTCCTGGAACATCGGCGCGATAGATGTCCACTTCCGTCGTTTCCGAACCATTGCGTTTCACGGTCCGGCTCACGGTTTGCCCGTCCAACACCAACTGCCCTCCGCGAACGCGATACTGATTCAGGTTCGATACCGTCTCCGCGCCGGCTGACTTCGTCTCCACTTCCTGCCGCTCCAACTCCCGAAAACGTCCGTTGGCGTCGGGGCGGAAAATAGACAGGCGCGAGCGGGAACCATCCTTCACTTTGTGGATTTCCGCCTCGCTGCGCTCGAAGGTCTCAAGGGCGCCGTTCAGGGCCGGGCGCGCCACGGTGGTGACAGCTTTCTCCACGCCGTCTTCCTGGCGGACCTGCGTCACTGACCGTTCGGAAAGCTGGAACGATCCGTTGATGTTCGCCCTCCAAGTGGTAGCGATGACGCGCTTGCCGCCCGCTTCCGGCAACTCCTCGATGCGGACCTTGGCGGGCGGTCCCGGGTTTCCATTCGGGTCATACGGGATGATCGTGCGCTCGACGACTTTCCCGCCGGCGTCGTCGCGGATCACCTTCTCCACAACCTCCTGCCGCGGCGCCAGGCGCCCGTTGACCGACATCGAGTGCTCCACAGTTCTCGATTCCCCCGGCGCCGTCTGCCGTGAAGATGTCCATACCGCGGGAACGCTCCGTCCATTCACGTCATAGACATACGTCGTCTCCAGCCGGGCGGGCGCTTGCGCCAGGACCGGCGTTAGGGCGCACAAACAGGCCCAACAGCCTTTCATGCTTTCAACCTAAGCCTTCCCGCAGCCCGGCGCAATATGGTGAACGCCTTATAATAGAGTCAAAGCCTGCCCATGAGGACTTTTTACATCGAGACCTTCGGCTGCCAGATGAATGTCCATGACTCTGAGAAGGTCACGGGCGCTCTGATGGCGCGGGGCTATGTTCCGGTGGAAGACGCCGGATCCGCGGACCTGGTCGTTTACAATACTTGCAGCATCCGCGATAAGGCGGAACAAAAGGTTTTCAGCCGCTTGCAGCAGTTCCGGAAGCACGCGGGCAACGGCAAAGTGTTTGCTGTGTTGGGATGCGTGGCTCAGCAGGAAGGCGAGAAGATCTTTGAGCGCGCGCCGCACGTCTCGCTGGTGGCGGGTTCGGCGAGTTACAGCCGCCTTGGCGAATTGATGGCGCGGATCGAGGCGGGCGAACGCCGGGTCACCGGGCTGAGCCTTGATGCCGGAGACGCCTTCGAAACGCCGCTCACACGGCGGGACAACCCATTCCGCGCATTCATCACCATCATGGAAGGCTGCGATAAGTCCTGCGCTTATTGCGTGGTGCCCTTCACGCGGGGGCGGGAGCGCAGCCGCACGAGCGGAAGCATCCTCGCCGAGGCGCGGCAGCTTGCGGAGGCCGGATACACGGAGGTTCAGCTACTGGGACAGAACGTGAACAGCTACCGCGATCCCTCGCCCGCAGGGCTGGATTTTGCCGGGCTGCTCAGACTCGTAGCCGCCGTCCCCGGCTTGAGGCGGGTGCGGTTCACTACTTCGCACCCAAAGGACTTCGGGCGGGACATCGTGGAGGCGCTCGACGACTGCCCGGTGTTGTGTAACCACGTCCACTTGCCCGTGCAGTCCGGCTCGACGGCGGTGCTCGAGCGCATGCAGCGGCTGTATACGCGCGACGAGTACATGCGCCGCATCGAATGGTTGAAGAAGTCGCCGCGCAACATCGCCATCACCACGGATATCATCGTCGGCTTCTGCGGGGAGACGGCAAAGGAGTTCGAAGAAACCCTCCGGCTGCTCGACGAGGTCGAGTATGATTCGCTGTTCAGTTTCAAGTACTCCAAACGTCCGAATACGCCGGCGCTGGCCTTGGACGACCATGTTCCCGAGGAAGAGAAGGGGCGGCGCCTGACCATTTTGCAGGAGAAGCAGCGCAGCATTCAAATTCGCCTGAATTCGGCTTTGATCGGCACGATCCAGGAAGTGCTTGTGGAGGGCTATAATCAAGCGACCGGACAGTGGATCGGCCGCACGCCGCAAAACCGGGTGCTGAATTTCATCGATGCTTTGTTGCCGCGTCCGGATGGCGCGACCCTTGCGGGCCAATATCTTGATGTACGGGTGACGCGCGCGGGGCCGAATTCGCTGGCGGGCGTGAGCGTGCGCGGATAGCGCGGAAAGGCGGAAACGTATGGAAATCGAAATGAAGATCCGGGGCCTGATGATGGATCCGGTGACTAACATGCCGATCGTCATCCTCAAAGACGTGAACGGCAACTCGATTCTGCCGATTTGGGTCGGCGTATACGAAGCCAACGCGATCGCCTTGGAGATCGAAAAGGTTCTCACCCCGCGGCCTATGACCCACGACCTCATCAAGACGCTGTTGTTGGGTCTGGAGGCCAACCTTCACAAGGTAGTGGTCAGCGAGTTGAAAGATGACACGTTCTATGCCGTGATCTGGCTCGAAAAAGACGGGCAATTGATCACGGTCGACTCGCGCCCCTCCGACGCGCTCGCCCTCGCGCTGCGCCTCGATTGCCCGATTTACGTCGAGGATTCCGTGCTCAAGTCATCCAAGGCGGCGGCTAGCGGCACGGAGAAAGTGGCCAACGAAGAACTACGGCGCTGGCTCGAGAACCTCAATGACGAAGACCTCGGGCGCTACAAGATGTAGCGGCCGGCGGCCGATTGCTGATAGCTAAATGTCCCACTGTTTTCGCCACGAAACCACGCCTTTGGTCTCGTAAGCGAGATTCCCCATATGGCAGGCCATGGCGCCATAGTGTCCCTGTTCCACCGTGGCGTTCGGCTCCTTGCGGCTGCGGACGCAGTCCAGCCAGTTCTTCATGTGCTCGTCGCGCGTGCCTTTCACTGTGATGGCGTCGGCGAGCCCCTTGCGGGCGGGAATAAAGCGATACCCGCCGCGAAAGATGTTCAGGCGTCCGCCTTCTCCCATGAAGACGATGTCCGCATTTTCGGCGGTGACGCCGTCCGTAATGGATGCCTCGAAAGTAACGGTGAGCTTCTGGGGGTACTCACACACCATGTTGATGTTGTCCGGCGCCGTCCGCCCGTCGTTGTATTGGTAAATACCGCCCAACGCTGCTACCGACTTGGGCTTGGTGACGCCCAGATACCATTGCACGACGTCCACCATATGTACGAACAGCCCGCCCGTCTGCCCGCAGCACAACTCCACATAGGCGAAGCGGTTGAAATAGCGCCTGGGGTCCCATGGCATCTTCTTTAAGCTGCCCAGGCACGCTTCCCAGTTGAGCCCCTCCGGCTTCTTTTCCATCCCGGGCGGCGGCGCGCTAAGGTAGCCCCCGTTGTTATTCCAGTACGTGCGCACCATATGCACCGGACCGAGGGACCCGCTATCGACGAAGCGTTGCTTGGCTTCGAGGAAATGGGGCGTCGAGCGCTGCTGCACCCCCACCTGGACAATGCGCTTCGTTTCGCGAACCACGCGCACAAGCGGCGGTCCCTGTTCGGGAACCGACGTCATCGGCTTTTCCACATAGACGTCCTTGCCCGCCCGGCAGGCGTCCGTGGTGATTCGCGCGTGGGTGTTGTCCCACGTAGCCACAATCACCGCATCGATGTCGTTTCGTTCAACGAGACGCCGGTAATCTTCGTACAGGACGGCGCCTTCTCCAGCCAGGGCTTTGGCTTTCTCCCGCCGGACGTCCCATGCGTCGCACAACGCCACCCATTCGATGCCGCCGGCGTGGTTCGCCTCGCGCATCAAATACTGCCCGCGGCTGCCTGTGCCGATGATGCCCAACCGCACCCGGTCATTGGCTCCCGCAACCCGCGCCGCCGACGCCGCGCTGAGCGACGCGCCCACCCAGGAACGCCGCGTCAAGCCGGAGTTCATTTCGCCCTCCCGGTCTGGTTCAGACCTTGATCTGCTTCATGTCGCCCAACAGCAAGTGGGCGATGGTAAACGCTATGAGATGGAAGCATCCCATCGCCAGGAAAACCGGAGTGTAGCCGAAGTAAGTGACGACGAACCCCGGAATGATGGCTGAAAACAGGAATCCGCCCAGCCCGCCGAGACAACCGCCGATGCCCGTCACCGAAGCCACCGCGTTCCGCGGGAAGACGTCCGACGTGGTGGTAAACAGGTTTGCCGACCAGCCCTGATGCGCCGATGTAGCCAGGCAAACCAGCGCCACCGCCAAAATGGGACTCTTCGCCAGCACGGTGGTGGCGGCGATAGGCATGCAACAGGCGCAGATCAGCATCGCCGCCTTCCGCGCCTTGCCATTCGGCCAGCCCCGGCGGATAAAGTAACCCGACAGCCAGCCACCGAAGACGCTGCCGAAATCAGCCATCAGGTAGATCACCGGGAGCGCCCATCCGATCTCTTTCAGGTTGAATTTCCGGACATCGTAGAGGTAGGGCGGAAGCCAGTACAGGTAGAACCACCACACCGGATCGGAAAAGAATTTCGCCAGGGCGAACCCCCAGGTCTCTTTGCGCCGCAGCGCTCGCAGCCATCCAATGGTTGGTTCTTTCTCGAGCTCTTCTGCGTCGCTGTGGATGTAGTCCCGCTCCGCCTGGTTCACACGGGGGTGCTTCGCCGGAAGCTGGTAGTGCAACAGCCACAGCACCACCCAAAGGAAGCCGAGCGAAGCCGTGATCAGGAAACAGTCCCGCCACCCGTAGTGTTGCACCATCCACACAAAGATCGGCGGGCCAATCATCGAGGCGACGTTCGTTCCGGCGTTGAAGATGCCCGTCGCCAGCGCGCGGTCCTTCTTGGGGAACCACTCCGCCACGGACTTGATTGCCGCCGGGAAGTTGCCGGCTTCGCCCAAGCCCAGCAACGCCCGCCAGACGCCGAGTCCCATGGCGCCTCGCGACAGCGCATGACCGGCGGCGGCGAGAGACCACCATACAATCGCTACGGCATAACCGATCTTGGTGCCGAACCGGTCGATGAGCTTGCCCATAAACAGGAAGCCGACCGTGTACGCGATCATGAACGCCCCGTTCACATACCCGTAATGCTCGTGGGAGATGTGGATGTCTTCCCGGATCACCGGGATGAGGACCGAGAACACGATTCGGTCCAGATAGTTGATCGTGGTGGCGAAAAATAGCAGAGCAAGCATGTACCACCGCACACGCGTCATGCGCGCGGTGGGAAGCGTGGATGGCGTTGTAGCGGACACTCAAGGATTATATTC
>Ga0073932_1004113_pt1 | contig 17926 bp, 14 predicted proteins | sample DewCreD2012metaG_FD_76967 | JGI IMG/M metagenome (GOLD analysis project Ga0073932, IMG submission 76967) | Hot spring sediment bacterial and archeal communities from British Columbia, Canada, to study Microbial Dark Matter (Phase II) - Dewar... ... | reverse complement strand
GCCCATCGGAATGGGCTTAATCCGTTGACAGCCCGCCCCTACGTCCGTAATCCGTTCAATCCGCTCCCGAAATCCGTTGACAGCTCTTCTCCCCCCAACCCGCGCGGACGGGGAAACCCCGCCCCTACGTCCGATTGCAATCCGTTCTATAATCCGTTCAATCCGTTCCCGGCCCATAAGAATGGGCTTAATCCGTTGACAGCCCGCTCCTACGCCCGTAATCCGTTCAATCCGCTCCCGAAATCCGTTGACAGCTCTTCTCCCCCCCAACCCGCGCGGGCGGGGAAACCCCGCCCCTACGTCCGATTGCAATCCGTTCTATAATCCGTTCAATCCGTTCCCGGCCCATCGGAATGGGCTTAATCCGTTGACAGCCCGCCCCTACGCCCGTAATCTGTTCAACCCGCCCCCTCAAAACAAACTGCGTGGAATGCCGGGCTCAGCATTCCACGCAGTCCTTGCCGCATCCTCTGGCTGTTAACGATGGCCGCGGCCGGCTCGCGCCCTTACTTCACGTACTTATTCACCTCTGCCAGAAAAGCCTTCACTTTCTCTTCCGTCAGGCCCAACTGCGCCGCCTGCGGCAGACCAACAATTGCTTTCAGTGTCATCCCGCGCACCATCCCAATCATTGGGTTGGTCGAAACGCCCGGAGCGTATTGATCCAGCACCTTCTTCGCCTGCGGATCATCCAACAACGTGCTCAGTGGGGTATCCATAGTAATTGGCATCGTCTGATTTCCTCCTGATGGAAAGTCTGTCTAAAAAACTGGTTGCGCGCGGTCTGCGCGCCGCCCGCCAATGCCGCCGGCCCGGCCTAATCGGTAGAAGCGGGGCTGGCCTTGCTGGTCTCCGGCGCAGCGCCCCCTTCCATCCGCCCCGCCGTCCCCTGATACAATTCCCAGCCCTGGCTGAAGATCACCACCTGGGCCGCCAACAGCCAGAGGAAGAACAGGCCCAAAACGATGGTGACGATGCGGATGAGGTTCTCCAGGTTGCCCTGAAGGTTCATAAGCATGGCGCGCAGGTTCGCCATCGACGCCTTCGACTCGCCCAGCATCGCCTGATACTCCTGCAAGCTGGTCGAGATCAGGGCCACATTTGTAGACATCGTGTTCAGGTTCGCCTTAATCAGTTCCAGGTTGTCGTCAGCCTTATCTATATTAGCCGACATATCTTCAAATGTAGCGGGCATCTCCTCCAGGCTGGCCGCCAGTTCGCCCAGCGAGTCGGCCAGCGGCTTTTCGGGCTGGTAAGGCTGTTGGTTGGCCGGCACAAAAGCGCTCAACAGCGGCACGCCCGCCATCACCGCGCGGAACGTATCGAACGATTGAATAGCCCCCTCCAGCGAAGCCGCCGCCTGTTCCGCCGCCGCCAGCGAGTCTACCGCGGCCTCAAATGTGGCCGGCAGGGTCTGGCCTGTCACCTCATTCACCTGCGCCATCACCGGCTGGGTCTCTTCCACCGTCATAGCAGTAGTTTCCAGCATCTGCGCCAGCGCGTCCACGCTCTTCACCGTGGCCCCCAGCGCCTCGTGGGTCACATCCACGGCTTTCTGACTCGTGTCAATGCTCAAGATAAGCGTATCAACGGTATTCTGGAGCGAAGACGTCACCTGCGGCCTCGCGATCCACAACCCCGCCAGGCCGGTCAGGCTCAGCACAAGGCCGATCAGACCGGCAATCATCACAAACACTCCCAAAACACGGCGCAGAATGCCCATAGCCCCTCCAATGGGTAGATCGAATCAGAAAGAATATCTGGAATAGCTTAATTATATTCATTGTTGATTATCCTACCCCCATCCGCGCGCCTTCAAATGGTAGTATTTCAAATTTTGTGTAAATTGCAGGGCGCAGCCTGCAATTTACACAAAACTCGGTAAACGACCCTTCAAATTCTACTTGATATTTTTGATTGACAATCATTTATAAATCTTATATTATTTATCCAAATTGAATACTGTTTAGGTTGGATTTATCGTTAGTAGATGTGAGGTGTGCTGATGAAATGAGTTTCGGAGGCCCCTGTGAGAATGTTTGCTTCCTCGCAATCTACGCAGAGATCCAATCGGAGTTTCTTCATTGTAGGATCGGTGATCGCGGTTGTTGGGTTGTTATTAACAACCCGGGCGGTTTTTGCCCAAGGGGCTGACCCGCCCGAATATCGTGAATTTCCTGTCATTGGCAGTCGGGTAGCCATCTGGGTTACCAGTCAGGTCCATCTTAATTTCGCCGCCTTCATGCTCGGCGTGCCGATGTTCGCCCTGGTGGTCGAGTATCTCGGATTCCGCTCCGGCGACCGCCGCTACGACAGCCTGGCCCGTGAGTTCACCAAGCTCGTGTTGGTGGCGGCTTCTACCACCGCCGCTTTTGGCGCTCTCTTTACCTTCCTCCTCTTTACCCTCTATCCCAACTACATGAGCCGGCTGACCGACGTCTTTTTGCCGACCATGGTCATCTACCCACTGCTCTTCTTTGGCGAGATCTTCACCCTCTACCTCTACTGGTATTCCTGGGACTCCCTGAATACCCCGCGCGGCAAGCCCTGGCACCTGGCCTTAGGGCTTCTGCTCAACCTGTTTGGCACGGCTCTGATGTTCATCGCCAACGCCTGGCTGACGTTTGCCATCAGCCCCGAATCGGGCGGGAGGCCGCTCTACAATAACCTGGGTAACTTCACCGGCACGCTCTGGCAGGCCGTCAACAATACCACCTGGTGGCCTCTCAACCTGCACCGCACCATTGCCAACGTATCCTTTGGCGGGTCCATTGTAGGCATGTATGCGGCCATGCGCTTCCTCAACGCCAAAACCGACGCCGAGCGCGCCCACTACGATTGGATGGGCTACGTGGGCAATTTCATCGCCGTCATTGGCCTTATCCCACTGCCCTTTGCCGGCTACCTGTTGGGGCGCGAAATCTACGCTTTCTCTCAGCAGATGGGCGTGACCATGATGGGCGGCTTCCTTTCCTGGCTGTGGATTTTGCAGGCCATCCTCATCGCGGTGATTTTCCTCTCCGCCAATTATTACTTATGGATCGGGATGCAGCGCATCGAAGGCGGCGAGCGCTACCGGGGCGTGGTGAAGGCCCTGCTGGTAGTGCTGACGGTGGGGGTGCTGGTATGGGCTACGCCGCACAACCCGGTCGTCACGCCAGAAGAGCAGTCTCAGATCGGCAGTGCCTTTCACCCCCTGTTGGGGGTGTTGGGGGTCATGTCTGCCAAGAACACGGCCGTCAATATGATGATCCTGGCAACCTTCCTCAGTTTCCTGTTTTACCGGCGGGCCGGCAAGGGCCAGCCCCTGCCCTTTGCGCGGCAGGGCCGGGCCGCGCCCATTGTGCTGGCCGTGGTGGCGGCCATCTGCCTGGTGTTAGCCGGGTCTCCGGCGGTCTACGTTCTGCGCGAGGGCCTCGGTGCGACTTCGCGCCTCCTGCGCGTTCTGCTGACGGCCCTGCACGGCCTGGTCATCATCGCCGGAGTCGTGCTGACGGTGCGCGACCGCGGCGCGCTGGGCCAATGGCTCATCCTGGCTTCGGCGGCCTTTGTGGTGGTCTTTTTCGGAGTCTACGGCTACTTCGTCGAGTCGATCATCCGCATCGGCTTTTCTACCTACCAGGTGTTAGCCGTGTTGACGGCCCTGATCGCCGTGGTTGCCATTGACGCATACCTCTACCGCGGCGCGCCCGACCTCGGAACCATCCGCTGGGGCAAAATGCCGGCCCGCACCCAATATATCCTCATCCTATTGGCCGTTACCTTCACCTGGCTGATGGGCCTGATGGGCTACGCCCGCAACGCCATCCGCCAGCACTGGCACATCTACGAGGTCCTGCAAGATACCTCGGTGGATGCCTTCTCGCCGGGCCTGGGGTTCGCGGCGCGTGTGATCAGCATCTGCGTCCTGCTCTTCTTGGCGCTCATCGGCTTTATCTTCTGGCTGGGTTCGCTGGGCGAGGCCAAAGAGAAAGAAAAGCCCCCCCAAGAGGCCGCCGAAGCCCTGCCCGCTTCAACCTCGGCTTCAGACTGACCTATGGCGAATACACTCAAGGTTTCCGCTTTTATCGTCCTGGTGGTGGTTGCCATTGCCGCCTTTGCTTCGGCCATTCCACAGCTCGAATCGCCCGCGCCCAAAGTGCTGGCGATCACTGCGGATATGAGCGGCGCGGAACTGGCCGCCTTGGGCCAGACGGTCTTTGAAAGTCCCGAAGCCGGCTGTGCCGCCTGTCACGCCGTCGGGCGCGCCGGTCTGCGCGGCCCCGACCTGGCCGGTATCGGCTCTGCCGCCGCCGGGCGCGTGGCGGGCGAGTCTGCCGAAGTCTACCTGCGCAAATCTATCGTGGAGCCGTGCGATCACGTGGTGGCCGGCTACGACTGCATCATGCCGCCCACCCTGCTGAACACCCTCGGCGAAGCCAAAGTGACCGCTTTGGTGGCCTATATGCAAAGCCTGGGCGGCGAGATCACGGTGAAATACAGCGGCGAACCGTCTGCGGGCGGCGCGCCGCCCGCAGGTGGGGCCGCCGCCCTGCCCGGAACCACCGCCCAAGAAATTCTCGCGAGCGCGGGCTGTGTGGGCTGCCACAAGATCGGCGAACTGGGCGCTAATCCGGGTTTGGGGCCGGACCTTTCGCAGTTGGGCCGCTCCAGCACGCCCGAAGCGATCCGCCGGGCCATTCTGGCCCCCGATGAGTCCATCGCCGGGAACTGCCCCAAGAAAGATGAGGCCGGAACCGTAACTGCCGGCCCCTGCGCGCCGGGTTTAATGCCCAAAGATTACGGCCAAAAGCTCAGCGCCGCCCAGCTTGAAACGCTGGTGACGTTTTTGAGCGAGTTGAAATGAGAAGACAGGCAGGAACAGCCGCCATGCGCAAGTCGCTGACCCATTTTTTCAACCATAAGCTCACCCAGTTTGTGTTGGTCCTGCTGGTTGCCTTTCTGGTGTTCCAGTTCGGCACGCCTCTGCTTTCCAGACTGCTCACCGGGCGCAGCGCCCCCATGCCCGCTCAGGTGTTATGGGTGATCTATATGCCCATGGTGGTGCTGGCAATGCTTCTGTACGTCTCATCTAATGAGGCGGCCTGGGAAGAGTTCAAGGCCCCCCTGCGCGCCTTTGCCCTGGAGCGCCGCCGCCCGGTGATGATAGCCCGCGCCGCTGTTTTGGTGGCACTGCCCCTGCTGACCGGCTGGGCCGCCTACAACCAGGTGCGCCCGCGCGTCACGCCTCCCGCCGAACTGCGCTCGGTGCACCCCGCCCCGCCCGGCTCGATCACCGTGGCCGGACAGAGCGTTAACCTGCGCTCGGCCGCCAACCCCTTCCGCTCGGCGGATGGTCATGCCGACCCCCAGGCCGTGCTGGAAGGCCGCGGCATCTACGGCCAATACTGCGTGGTCTGCCACGGCGATGCGTTAGATGGTAACGGCCTGTTTGCACCGGCTCTGCGCCCCCGCCCGGCAGATTTTACCGACCCTGGCACCATCGGCCTTCTGCAAGAGTCTTACCTCTTCTGGCGCGTTGCCAAAGGCGGGCCCGGTATGCCCCCCGAAGGCAAGGGGTGGAACTCTGCCATGCCTGCCTGGGAAGGGACTCTGACCGCCGATCAGATGTGGAAGGTGGTCCTTTACCTCTACGAGGCTACCGGCCAGCGCCCTCTGGCGGTAGGCGAGGGAGAGGGCGAAGCGCCGCGCGCCGCCGCGCCGCCCCCTGCGGCCTCTCCCTCGCAGGACCCCGGCCAGGCGGTCTATGAAACCTACTGCGCGGTCTGCCACGGCGCGGACGGCGGCGCCAATACCCCTGCCGCCGCGTTGATGGACCCCCGCCCGCGCGACCTGCGGCGCGGCTGGTACAAAATCCGCACCACCGCTTCGGGCCAACTGCCCCTCGATGCAGACATCCTCCACGTGATCGAGAAAGGCATGCCCGGCACGACCATGCCCGGCTGGGAAGGGGTGCTTTCTGACGCAGAAATCCGCGCGGTGGCCGGGTATATCAAGACCTTCGCGCGCCGCTTTGGCCGCGAACAGCCCGCCGCCGTGCAGACCGGCCCAAAGGTGCGCGCCGATGAGCAGAGCACTGCCAGGGGCCGCGCCATTTACCTGGGGGCCGAGGCCGAATGCGTGAAATGTCACGGCCAGCAGGGGCGCGGCGACGGCCCCAGCGCCGACGAACTGACCGAAGACGCTTTTGGCGACCCGATCTTCCCCGCCGACCTGACTATGCCCTGGCTCTTCCGCGGCGGGCCGCGCGCCGATGATATTTACCTGCGCCTGAAAACCGGCATGACCGGCAGCCCCATGCCCTCTTACGCCGATGTGCTGTCTGACGAAGACCTCTGGCATCTGGCAAACTACGTAGATTCGCTCGCGCCAGACGCTCCGCCCCGCCCCGCGCCCGTCATCGTGGCCGCCCGCCTTCAGGGCGATCTGCCAGACGGCCCCAACGCCCCAGCCTGGCAGGCGGCCCAGGAATACTACTACCCCCTCATCGGCCAGGTGATGGTGGAGCCGCGCAACTTTACCCCTGCGGTGCAGGGGGTGTGGGTGCAGGCGCTCTACAACGAGCGCGAGGTAGCCCTGCGTCTGCGCTGGCATGACCGCACCCCTTCGGGCGGCGCGCCCGATGGGGCCGCCGTCCAGTTCCCCGCCCAGTTGCCCGCGGGCGATGCGCGCCCCTATTTCGTCCTGGGCGATTCCGCCAACCCCGTCAACCTGTGGGTGTGGGATGCCGCCGGCGGGGCGGTAGAAGAGCGCGCGGCGCGCGGCGCTGGCGCAGTGACGCCCCAAGAGACGCGCGCCGTGCAGGGCGGCGGCGCGTATGCCGACGGCGAATATTCCCTCGTCCTGCGCCGCGCCCTCGCCGCCCCTGCCGGCGTTGCCCTTCAGCCGGGCCGCTTCATCCCTGTTGCCTTTCTGGCCTGGGATGGCTGGACGGAAGAGCAGATCGCCGCGGGGGCTATTTCCCCCTGGTATCTGCTCTATTTGCAGCAGCCCGTCCCCCCGCTGACCTATGCCTGGGTTCCGGCGGTCATGGCGCTGACGGCCCTGTTAGAGTTCGGCGGCCTGGCGGCGGCCCGCCGGAGTAGTGCGAATGGAACGGGCCCGCGCCCCGAAACGATTGGAAATGATGGATGACAAGAAGAAGGGAGAAGAATCATGAAGCGAATCACCCACCTGATAATGCTCCTGACGGTCCTCAGCCTGCTGTTGGCCGCCTGCGGCGGCGGAGGAACCGCCCCGGCGCAGTCCGTCGCGCCTACCTCAACCATGCCGCCCGCCCAAAATAACCAGGGCGACAGCGGAGCCCCCCAGGCCGAAGGCTACCAGGTCGTGCCGGTGACGGGCGGAGGAACCATCCGTGGCAGGATCACCTACTCTGGGCCGCCCGTCGAGCCGCAGGTGGTGACTGTGGATAAAGACGTGGAAAAGTGCGGCCAGACCCAAGAGGTCGTCAAGGTCCGGGTGGACGGCTCCGGCGGGCTGGCCGACGCAGTGGTGCGCATCACCAACATCACCGCAGGCAAGGCGATGGATGCCCTGGGCAGTGAGTTCGTCTTAGACCAGGCCAACTGCGTGTACGTCCCCGCCGTGCTGATTGTGCCGGTGGGCAAAGAGGTCAAGATCAAAAACAGCGACGCCATCCTGCACAACGTCCACACCACCCCCTTCGATAACCCCCCGCTCAACGTGGCCCAACCCGCCACCCAACCGGAGATTATGAGCCAGGCCTTCACCATCCCAGAGACCATCCCGGTAGGCTGTGACGTGCATAAATGGATGTTCGCCAACATCGTGGTAGTAGATACCCCCTACGCCGTGGTCAGCGGCGCGGATGGTTCCTTTACGCTGACCGACGTCCCCGCCGGAGAATACGCCGTTGAAGTCTGGCACAGCGAACTGGGCACGCAAACCGCCAATGTGACGGTCGAGGCCGGCCAGGAGGCAAAGCTGGATGTTGATTTTACGCAGTAGACGCTCTGGGTTAGCCATTGGGCTGGCCGCGCTGGCGCTGGCACTGATCGCCGCCCCGGTTGTGGCGCAAGACGGCGGCCCGCCCGACTACCGCTCGTATTTCGGGGCCGATTCGCGCCTGGTGGTATGGGTGGTGGCGCAGTTGCATTTACTCTTTGCCGCCTTTGTGCTGGGCGTGCCGATCTTCGCGCTGATCACCGAGTTCATCGGCTACCGCAGCGGCGAGCCGCGTTACGACCGGCTGGCGCACGACTTCACCAAGCTGTTAGCCGCCTCGTTTTCTACCACGGCGGCCTTCGGCGGACTGCTGGCTTTCAGCCTCTTCGCCCTCTACCCGAAGGTGATGGATCACCTTTCGGACGTGTTCACCCCCACCTACGCGCTCTACGGACTGCTGTTCTTCGCCGAAGCCTTCACCATGTACTTCTACCTCTACTCGTGGAACCGGCTGGCGGGGCCGCGTAAGGTCTGGCATCTGTTAGCGGGGCTGGCGCTGAACGTCTTTGGCATCGCCATTATGCTGATCGCCAACTCGTGGGTGACGTACATGATGAGCCCCCCGCTGGCCGAGGTGAACGCCGAGACCGGCGCGGTGACCGGCCAGGGGCTGAACCCCCTGACCGGCGAGTGGAACGGCACGCTCTGGCAGGCGGTCAACAACCCGCTGTGGGGGCCGCTCAACATCCACCGCTTCTTGGGCAACATTGCCTTTGGCGGCTTTATCGTAGGGGCTTACGCGGCGGTGCGCTTCTTATACGCCAAAAGCCGCGAAACGCGCGCCTACTACGACTGGATGGGCTACATCGGCAACTTCATCGGCATTGCCGCGCTCATCCCCATGCCCTTTGCCGGGTATTACCTGGGCCGCGAGGTCTATTCCTACTCCGCCGTGATGGGCAACAACATGATGGGCGGAACTTTCTCGTGGACCTTCATCATCCAGGCCATTCTGATCGGGGCGCTGTTCATTGGGGCCAACTTCTACCTGTGGAGCGGCATGGAGCGCATCCCCGGCGCGGAACGCTACAAAAAGTACATCAAGTGGTTAGATGTCATCCTCATCCTCTGCTTCGCCATCTGGCTGACGCCCCACAACCTGCCGCTTTCGCCCGAAGAGCAGGCCGCCATGGGCGGGCAGTTCCACCCAACCCTTAAATTCCTGGGGCTGATGGCCGCCAAGAACGCGGTGGTCAATTTCATCATCGTGGCGACCTTTCTCAGCTTCCTGCTCTACCGGCGGGCCAACAAAGGCGAGCGCGTGCCCGTCAGCCGGCAGGGAGTCGGATCGAAGATCATCGTCCTGGTGGGGTTTGTCATCGTCGCCCTGGCGCTGGGGTGGTACGCGGCCAACCTCTTCACCCTGGACCCGGCCGCCCTCGACCTGACGCCCGACAAAGCCCCCTACCTCATCCTGCCGGCCGCCCTGTTGGTGGCGCAGATCGCCGCCGGGCTGATCGCCGTCATCCTCACCTTTCGCGACCGCGGCGACGTGGGCCAGATGGTCTACCTGGGGGTGACGGTGCTGGGCGCGGTCTTTATCCTCGGCCCCTACGGCTTTGTGGTGATGACCCAGGCCAACCCGCTTCTGCGCAACATCGCCGTGGTGCAGTGGTTGATGACCATTTCGAGCCTGGTGCTGGTAACGGCCATAGACATTGTGCTGGTGCGCGGGGCCAGAGAGGTCGGCAGTATCCGCTGGGGGCAGATGAAAGCCCCCAGTCAGTACACCCTCATCCTGCTGGTGGTGGGCGTGGTGATGCTGATGGGCCTGATGGGCTACATCCGCTCTGGACTGCGCGAAGACTGGCACATCTACGGCGTGATGCGCGACACTTCCGCATCGGCCTTTACCCCCAGCATGGCTTACATGGCGCGGGTGGTGGCCGCCATTGTAGCCGCCTTCGTGGCCCTGGTAGCCTTTGTTTTTTGGCTGGCCGGCCTCGGCGAGACCGGCGAGGTCCAACCCGGGACGATGCCGCCGCCGTCAGAACCGGCACAGCTTGCGGCGGCGCCCCCCCAGGCGGCTTCGGAACCCATGCGAGGGAGTGATTAACATGGCGCAGTGGTACACACAGCTCTTATTTAAAGAAGATCAATTCCTGGGCGACAGCCTGGCCGACTGGCAGAACGTGGAGCTTTCTCCGCCGCCCGACCTGGCCGGTCTGGACCACTTTACGGTGGTGGTGGTGTCGGGCTATGCCCTCTACGGCCAGCTTCAGGGCTATTATGCCCTCGGAGCGGCGCGCATTGGCGTAGACCCCGCCAGCGGCAGGGCCTATTACCTGACGGAGCAAAGCGCCCTGCATACCGAGCCGCCAGAGAGCTTAACCCCCGCTCAGCGCGCGGCGGTGCGCGGTTGGCTGCTCCAGCACTACCCCCACGCCTGGGAAAACTCGGTAGATGCGTTTAAAAAGAGCCTGGCAGGGGCGGCCGCCGCGCCGGAGGGAGAAGGCTAGGATGATGAAAACCCTGCTTCAAATCCTCGCGGCGCTGGCGTGCCTGGGCGCGTTTGCCGCCCTGATTGCCGGCGCGCCGCCCCTGCTCTTGCCCTGGATTATATGGTTCCTGGCGGCGGCAGGGCTGGCGGCCTGGCTGTGGCCCGGCGGGCGGACGGCGGTGTTTGTGCTGGTCATGCTGGGGCTGTTCGTCTATATCGGCGCGTTGATTACCGACATCTCCGGCGGGTCCGAGACGGCCACAGCGGCGGCAGGGGTCAGTGTAGAGGCAGGCGAGGCCCTCTATTGGGGCAAGGGCAAGTGCGGCACGTGTCACAGCCTGGGCGAGCGCGGTTCGGCGGTGCGCGGCCCCAACCACGCCAACATCTGCGCCGTTGCCGAGGCCGAGCGGGTGGCCGAGCGTCAGGCCGAAGGGGCCGCCAACATCCAAACCGCCACCGATTACCTGGTGGAATCCATTGCTGAGCCAGACGCGCACCTCACCGAAGGGTATTCGGCGGCCATGCCCAAAGTCTACCTGCCGCCCATCGGCCTGACCGCCGAAGAGATCACCGCCGTCATCCTCTATTTGCAGGCGCAGGGCTGCCAGCCAGACCCGGCGGCCATCCGCCTGCCGTCCGAGATCCTCAACGCGGCGGCAGACGCGGCCCAGGGCGGCGGCGCGCCCTTTCGCCTGGTCGTCAAGGGAGACCCTGCCGCCGGACGGGCGCTCTTCTTTGACCCCAGCAGTCCCGCCGCCTGTGGAACCTGTCACGTCGTCGCGGGTGAAGGCTCGGCTGTGGGGCCAGACCTGACCGACCTGGCCGCCGCCCAGAGCGTCGAGTATCTCTTTGAGTCCATCATGGACCCTTCCGCCAAGATCGCCGGGGGCTACGAGCCTATCCTGGTGCAGTTGAACGACGGCAAACAGCTTGCGGGCGTCATCCAGTCCGAAAATGATGCCCAGGTGGTTATTGTAGACAAGGAAGGCACGGTGACGACGGTGGAGAAAGCCAACATCCGGCGCGAAAGGCGTCATCCCGACATTCCCAGCATCATGCCGGGGAATTTTGGCGCCCTGCTGACCGTCCAGCAGGTCGCCGACCTGATCGCTTTCTTGCAGGAAAGCGCCGGGGTCCTGCCCGGAGAGTGAGCCATGCGCATGAGAACGCCCTTCAAACCCATTCCACTGTTCTGGACGGTCGTCCTGACGTTTGCCGGCATTTACCTGTTCTTGCAGTTCGGCGTGCCGTATCTTTCGATGTGGATCACCGGGCGCAGCAGCCCGCTGCCCATCCCCGGCGCGCTGATGGCAATCTACCTGGCGCTGGTGGTGGTCGGTCTGATCGTCTACCTGGCCGCCGACGAGGGGCGGATGCAGGAATTTTGGCGGCCGGTGGACGCATTTTTGCGCGGCCCGGCCCAACGGCAGACCCGCTCCGCGCGTTTGGCCGCCGCGGCCCGTTGGGCGCTGTTGGGGGCCATCCCCCTGCTGGTGGGGTGGGGGGTGTATCAGAGCGCGGCCCCTTCGACCAACCCGCCCACCGCCCTGCGCTCTCAGCACCCCACCATCCCCTTTGCCTACGAAAAGCTCGCCAACCCCTTCCGTAACCCCGATGGCTCGGTAGATGAAGCCGTACTGGAAGAAGGGCGCATTTTGTATCAGGTCAACTGCCGGCCCTGTCACGGCACGCCCGCCGCGGGCGACGGCCCCATGGCCTACGGGTTCCGCCTGCGCCCGGCCAACTTCCGCTCGGAAGATACCATTGCCACCGTCATCGAGGCTTACGCCTTTTGGCGCGTCAAAGAAGGCGGCATTGGCCTGCCGGCAGAGGGCAGTCCCTGGGATTCGGCCATGCCCGCCTGGAAGGACGAGCTGAGTGACGAGCAGATCTGGAAGATCGTGGCCGCCGAGTACCACGCCGCGCGGGTTCAGCCGCGCCGCCCAGAGACACTGCACGGGTCGGCCCTGCCCGGACTGGCGGCGGGCGGCGCGGCACTGCGCTCTTGGCCCAGGCCCGCGGCGCAGGCCGCCAGCGGCGAAGCCATCTACCGCGAGTGGTGCGCCTTCTGCCACGGCGATCAGGGAGACGGCCAGGGCGCAGTGGCTCCATACCTCAACCCCCGCCCGCGAGACTTTACCACCGGCTGGTTTAAGTTCCGTACCACCGCCTCGGGTGAACTGCCGCTCAGAGCAGACGTGATTGACATTGTGCGGCGCGGTGTCCACGATACCGCCATGCCCCGCTGGGAGGGCATCTTGACCAGCGCCGAGATCGAAGCAGTGGTGGATTACATCCTGACAAGCTTCGTCCCCGATTGGGGCAGTTACGAGCCGGTTGTTATCCCCATCCCCAACCCGCCGCGCGTCACCGCCGCCATGGTGGAGCAGGGGCGGCAGATCTACCAGGAATTGCAGTGCTGGAAGTGCCACGGCCAGGGCGGGCGCTCCGATGGTCCATCCGCGCCAACCCTCAAGGACGACCTGGGCCACCCGATCCGCGCTACCAATCTCACCCAGGCGTGGAAGTACAAGGGCGGCAGTGAGCTGGCCGATATTTACGCCCGCTTCTCTACGGGCATCAACGGCACGCCCATGCCTTCGTTTTACGATGTGTTCCCCGAAGAAGAGCGCGAGGCCAGGCTGTGGGCGCTCTCGGCTTACGTCAAGTCCCTCCAGGAAGGCCAGCCCGGCAGTGCCAGCGTCATCCACGCCCGGCGGGTGACGGGCGCGCTCCCCACCACCCCCGACGACCCTGCCTGGGAGCGGGCGGAGCCGGTCTCGTTTTACCTCACCGGCCAGGTGATCGTCCGCCCGCGCTGGCAGACCCCTTCGGTGACGGCGGTGACGGTGCGGGCCATCCACAACGATCAGGACCTGGCCCTGCTGGTGGAGTGGAATGACCCCTTCCACGACGTAGAGGGCGGCGCGGAGCCGCCCCCCGACGACGGCGAAACCTATGTGAACCTCGATACGTTAGCCCAAGCGGCGGGCCGCTATGTAGACGCGCTGGCCGTGCAGTTCCCCCAGGCCCTATCGGGCGGGGCGCAGAAGCCCTACCTGCTGTGGGGCCAGCCGGGGCGGGGCGTGAACGTCTGGAAGTGGCAGGCCGACGGCGCGGTCGGAGAGTTCAACGCCGCGGGTGTGCAGGGCGGGCTGACGCCCCAGGCAGACAATCAACTAACCGCCGCCGCCGCCTGGGCCGAGGGCCAATACCGGCTCGTCTTCACCCGCCCGCTCGACACCGGCAGCCCCGACGACCTGCGCCTGCTCCCCGGCGAGTTTATCCCCATTGCCTTCCAGGCCTGGGATGGCTCCAATGCGGAGGTGGGCCTGCGCATGTCGCTGTCTTCGTGGTACAGCCTGCTGCTCGAAAAGCCCGTCCCAACCTCTGCTTACCTCTACGCCGGCCTGGCGGTCTTGCTGGCGGCGGCGGCGGAATGGCTCTTGGTGCGCCGCGCTCTGGCGGCGCAGTCTATGGTTCGTGAACCGATGGGAGGTACACCATGAAAAGATCGAAACTGTTCTTCATCCTGATCGTCCTGGCGCTGGTTCTGCTGACGAGCGGGTGCGGCGGCGGCGAACAGCAGTCGCCCCCCGTCACCGGCGGTAAGTCCGGCGGCCAGGGCAGCCAGGCCGGTCCCGTAGACCCGGCCACCGCCGCCGTCATTAAGGGAGTGGTGAATTTTTCGGGGACGGCCCCCCAGCCCGAACCCATCTTGATGGACGCCGAGCCAACCTGCGCCGGACAGCACCCCGATGGCATCTTCTCAGAAGCGGTGGTGGTGAACGCCAATAACACCCTCAAAAACGTCTTCGTGTACGTCAAAGACGGCCTGGGCGACCTCAAATTCCCTACCCCTTCAGAGCCGGTGTTGCTGGACCAGGTCGGCTGTATCTACGTCCCCCACGTGCTGGGCATCCAGGTCGGCCAGGATTTCATCATCCGCAACAGCGATGGCATTTTGCACAACATCAACCCCTTGCCCAAGGTCAACCGGCCCTACAACGTCGGCCAGCCCGTCAAGATGGAGAGCAAAAAGACCTTTGAAAAGCCAGAGCTGTACATTCCCATCGAGTGCGACGTCCACGAGTGGATGAGCGCCTACATCAACGTGCTGGATCACCCCTATTACAGCGTCACCGGAGACGATGGTTCGTTTACCCTGCCCAACCTGCCGCCGGGGACGTATACCATCGTGGCCTGGCAGGAAACGTACGGCGAGCAAACCCAATCGGTGACGATTGGAGAGAAGGAAACCAAAGAGATCACCTTCACATTTGAAGGGCAGTAAAGGAGGGCGCATGGGAGAGCTAACGCCGGGAGGCTCCACCTTCTCCGGCCCGATTGATTCGCTGTTTTTCATCGTGCTGATCGTCACCGGGGCGGCGTTTGTGCTGGTGGAAGGGATTCTGGCCTATACCCTGGTGCGCTTTCGGAAGCGCGCCGGGCAGAAGGCGGCGTTCATCTTTGGCAGTCGGCGGCTTGAACTCGCCTGGACGGTCGTGCCTGGGTTCATGCTGTTGGGGCTGGCGTTTTACCAGTACAACACCTGGGTAGATGCCAAAATCCGCATCCCCGACGGCCCAGATGCCCTATACGTGGATATTTCGGCCAATCAGTTCGAGTGGCAGGCTACCTACGCCGGCCTCGATGGCCGGCTCGACAGCGCCGATGACGTGAAAGCTCCCATTAACCTCATGCACTTCCCCGTCAACCGCACGGTAGTGGTGCGCCTCACCTCGGTGGATGTCATCCACAGCTTTTTCGTCCCGGCCCTGCGCGTCAAGCAAGACGCCATCCCCGGCCGATATATGCGCCTGTGGTTTCGCGCGACGGAACCCGGCCAGTACGAGCTGGCCTGCGCCGAGCTGTGCGGCCTGGGCCATTACCGCATGCGCGCCCAGGTGATCGTGGAACCGCAGGCAGACTTCGACGCCTGGCTGGCCGAGGTGGTCGAGCGGAGCCGGTGAAAAAATGAGGATCAGGAGGCCCAACTTATGGCTGTAGCGCAACCTGTAGATCACATGCCGCTGGCCCACGAAAAAGAACTGCCGTTCATCCGCCGCTACATCTTTTCGACGGATCACAAGGTGATCGGCAGGCAGTTCCTTTTCTCCAGCTTGTTTTTCTTCTTCTTCGGCGGGCTGATCGCCATGCTCATCCGCACCCAACTGGCCTGGCCCTGGCGTGAAGTGCCGGTGTTAGGGCGCATCCTCTACGGCGCGTCTGGCAACATCCTTTCGCCAGAGCAGTACCCCGCCCTGGTGACGATGCACGGCACGATCATGATCTTCTTCTTCATCATCCCGGTGCTGTCGGGCGCGTTTGGCAACTTCCTCATCCCGCTGATGATCGGCGCGCGCGATATGGCCTTCCCCCGGCTGAATATGCTCTCGTACTGGGTGATGGTCCCGGCGTTTTTCATCATGCTGGCGGGTTTTTGGGTAGAAGGCGGCACGGCCGCCGCCGGGTGGACTTCTTACGCCCCCCTTTCGGCCCTGCCAGAGATGCTCCCGGGTTCGGGTACGGGCCAAAACCTGTGGATCTTAAGCCTCATCCTGGTGGGCAGTGCCTCGATCATGGGAGCCATCAATTACATCACCACCATCGTCATCATGCGCGCCCCAGGGATGCACATGTTCCGCCTGCCCATGACCGTCTGGTCCCTGCTGATCACGGCCATTCTCGTGCTGATGGGCACGCCCGTCCTCACCTCGGCGCTTCTGCTGTTGTTGTTCGACCGCACCATCGGCACGAGCTTCTTTTTACCGGCGGGCGGCGGCAACCCCATCCTGTGGCAGCACCTCTTTTGGTTCTATTCGCACCCGGCCGTGTATATCATGATCCTGCCGGCCATGGGCATTGCCTCGGACGTCATCTCGTGCTTTGCGCGCAAGCCGCTGTTTGGGTACAAGCCGATGGTCTTTTCCATTATCGGCATTGCCGGGCTGGGGTTCATCGTCTGGGGTCATCACATGTTTATCAGCGGCATGAACCCGGTGCTGGGCATTACCTTCATGACCTCGACCATGATGGTGGCCCTGCCCTCGGCGGTGAAGACCTTTAACTGGCTGGCAACTCTGTGGGGCGGGCAGATTCAACTGACGGCCCCCATGCTCAACGCCCTGGCGTTTGTCTCCACCTTTGTCATTGGGGGGTTAAGCGGCCTGTTCGCCGCCGCCACCCCCGTAGATATCTTCTTGCACGATACCTATTGGATCGTGGGCCACATTCACTACGTGCTGTTTGGGGGCAGTCTGTTTGGAGTCTTTGCCGCTGTGCAGTACTGGTATCCCAAAATGTTTGGCCGCATGATGAGCGACCGCTGGGGCAGAATCCATTTCATTCTCACGTTTGTGTGCTTCAACCTGGTGTTTTTCCCGATGTTCATCCTGGGGGCCTACGGCATGCCCCGGCGGATCGCGGATTACAGCGGCTATACCTACCTGGCGCCCCTGCAGGGGATTAACCAGTTTATGACCCTCGCGGCGTACCTGCTGGCGCTGGCCCAGGTCATCTTACTGGTCAACTTCTTCGTCAGCCTGGCGCGCGGGAAGAAGGCCGCCGAGAACCCCTGGCAGGCCAACACGCTGGAGTGGAGTACTTCTTCGCCTCCGCCGCGCGAGAATTTCCACGCCCTGCCGGTGGTGTACCGAGGGGCGTATGAATACAGCTCTCCGGCAGTGGCGGAAGATTGGCTTCCGCAGGACCGCGCCCTGGAGCAGGCAGAACGACAGCCGGCGGTAGAACCGGCCCCGGCGGATTAAACAGGAGGTGAGTGATGGAAGCAACCCCGGCCCGCCATGCTGAACAGCACCCCAACCCCACCTGGCAGGGCATCCCCACGCCCAAGCTGGCAGTATGGCTGTTTTTGGCTTCAGAGGTGATGTTCTTTACCGGGCTGATCGTGCCGTACCTGTCACTGCGCTACAGCACACCCAACTGGCCGGTGGCGGGCGAACTGCTTTCCGTCCCGCTGGTGGCCTTTAACACATTTTTGCTGATTTGCAGCTCTGTCACGATGGTGCTGGCCCACGACGCGGCGGAGAACAGCCGTTTGCGCCGGGCCGGTTCTCTGCTGGCGGCCACGGCCCTCTTGGGAGCGGCGTTTGTGGGCGTGCAGGCCTATGAGTGGGCGGAACTGATGCGCGAGGGGATTACCGTCTCTACCCACCTGTTTGGCAACACGTTCTACACCCTTACCGGCTTTCACGGCACGCACGTGGCGATTGGGGTGATCTGGGTACTGCGGACGGCTCTCAAGGCCCTGCGCGGCGGCTACGACCACGACCATTTAGGCATCGAACTGGCCGGGCTGTACTGGCACTTCGTAGACCTGGTGTGGATCATCCTGTTTACGTTGATTTATCTGATTTAAGCCCTGAATGCCAGGTCTGTCGGGTAGGGGCGGGGTCTCCCCGCCCGCGCAGTGGTGATAACGGAGCGGGGCCGCCGGGTAGGGGCGGGGTCTCCCCGCCCGCGCAGTGGTGATAACGGAGCGGGGCCGCCGGGTAG
>Ga0073932_1004106_pt1 | contig 17963 bp, 15 predicted proteins | sample DewCreD2012metaG_FD_76967 | JGI IMG/M metagenome (GOLD analysis project Ga0073932, IMG submission 76967) | Hot spring sediment bacterial and archeal communities from British Columbia, Canada, to study Microbial Dark Matter (Phase II) - Dewar... ... | reverse complement strand
GCGCGCCCCCGCTCAGGAGCACCCTCAGGCTGGAGTAGTCGAAACGGCCCACGTCCGCATGATTCACCATCATGTTCAGCATGGTGGGGATCAGGTTGGTCAGGGTGATCTTCTCTTCCTGGATGAGACGAAGCACGGTGGGTGGATCGAAAGCGGGAACGAGCACATGCTTGCCCCCCACCCAGGTGATCGCGAAGGTCGCCCACGCGTCCGCAAGATGGAAGAGCGGAGCCACGTGAAACCAGTGGTCTTTGTCTGTGAGCTGAAGCTCCGCAATCGTGCCGAGGGCGTGGCTCTTGACGTTCTTGTGGGTGAGCATGACGCCCTTGGGTCGTCCCGTGGTGCCGCTCGTGTAGTAGAGATGCGCGACCTCGTCATCCTGCAAAAAGAGGTTGGCCGCGGGCTTCTGTTCCTGGCTCGCCAGAAGGTCCTCGTAGTCGTATTCCTTTTCACGAAGAGTCCGCCCTGGGGCCTGCTGGCTCCAGATGATCTTGTCCAGACCAGGGACCTTCGCCGGAAGGGTTTCCGCCTTTTCTCTGAATGTCTCCTGAGCGATCAGGACGCTGGATCCGCTGTCCGCGATAATGGCGGCAAGCTCTTTAGAGGAGAGCCTGTAATTCAAAGGTACGAGGATCAAGCCCATGGAGGCTGCTGCAAAATAGGTTTCCAGGAAAACATGACAATTTTGATGCAGGATGGCGAGACGGTCCTTCCTCTGAAGCCCGAGCGCGCTGAGGCCGTGACAAAGCTTTCCCACCCGATCACCGAATTCCTGGTAGCTCATCCTCACCGCACCGCACACGACAGCCTCTCGATGGGGATACAGTCTGACGGCCTTGGGAAGCAGTTCATTCAGCGGCATGGTCTCACCCCTCCATCATGATCTCCGGCCAGTCCCTGTGCCTGCCCTGCCTATCCGCACAACTTCAGGGCTTGCTCGGATTCGATTTTCTTCTCTAGCCGGTCCGCAGCGCCCTGTCAAGCGCAGAACCGAACCTCAGCCCCCCCAGGATCCGGCAATTTCCTGTTGACAGGCTCTGCTCCGCTTTGCTACTTTTTCTCCGGTATGCGGGCTGTGTTGAATAGCCCCGCCGTTTCGATCCCCACCCGGCATTCCATAACAACAAGACACAAGGAGGTTTTCCATGAAGCGCATGGCTGTCGCAGGATTGACCGTTCTTCTCGTGCTCTTTGTCTCCAACGCCTATGCCCAAAAACAAGTCCGCCTTTCCATTGCCACCGGAGGCACGGGAGGCGTGTACTATCCCCTAGGGGGCGGCATGGCGAATGTCATCTCCAAGCATGTTCCTTATGCTGAGGCGACGGCGGAGGTGACGGCGGCCTCAGTCGACAACTGTCTCCTGGTGGGCTCAAAAAAAGCCGACATGGCCCTGATTATGGCCGACGTCGGATGGGACGCCCTTGAGGGAAAAGGTAAATTCAAGGAGAAGCTCCCTATCATGACCCTAGCCGTGCTTTATGTGAACAACATGCACCTGGTCACCCTGGAAGGAAAGGGAATCAACCAACCCTCCGACCTAAAAGGCAAGAGAGTGTCCACGGGCGCACCGGGCAGCGGAACCGAGGTGAAGGCCCTCAGGGTTCTGGAAGCGTACGGCCTTGATCCCGACAAAGACATGACCCGAGATCGGTTGGGAGCCTCCGAGTCGGCAGGCGCGCTCAAGGACGGAAAAATCGATGCCTATTTCTGGGACGGGGGCCTGCCGACCGCTTCGGTGACCGACCTCGGCGCCACACCGGGAGTCAAAATGAAACTCATTTCCCATGGGGATGCTGTGGCGAAAATGAGAGAAAAATACGGGCCTCTCTATTTCACAGGAAAGATCCCGGCCAAAATGTATCCGGGCCAGGATCAGGACGTGAGCATCGCACGGGTATCGAACCTTCTCATCTGCAACAAAGACATGAAAGACACCGTCGCTTATGACATCGTAAAGACTCTCTTTGAGCACAAACCGGAACTGGTGGCGGTCCACAGAATGGCTGAGGAGTTGGAACTGGCGACCCAGGTGGATGGATCCCCCCTTCCCTTCCATCCCGGCGCCGCCAAGTACTTCAAAGAAAAAGGGCTGAACCTGAAGTAATTGAAAATGAGATCCCGGCCCCTCCTCGCTTGGGCAGGCGTGTTCATCGCGGCGGGAGGGGTTTTTCTTTTTTCAAAGACCGTCACGGTGCTTTCCCTGAGGACCTCGGGCCGCACGAATTCCATGCACTTCAAATTAGCCCCTTCAGAGCCGATGACCTTATGCTACACGAACTCCATCTACGGCGCCCCTGTGGAAGAGCGATTCGAATTGAGAAAAGGAGACATTGTTCTCAAGGCGGTAAGAACCGGTTCTCCGGCCGTGATGGAGTATTATGGGTTTGAAAGCTCAGGACCGCTTCAAAGCCTGAACAGGAGCTTGGGGCCGGCCCTCTCGGTCCAGATCAGCATGAGGCAAGATCAGAGTCTCAAAATCGGCGCGAGAACCGTGGATCTCCGTGCCCTGGGGAATCCGGGAGATCACGTTCAGATTCGTGTGCAGGATGTTTCCCTTGCCTCTTTTCTTCTCTCCAAAATGATTTGCCGCCAAGGGGCCGATGCCTTTATGAAAAACCCATGATGCGAGAGGAGAGCGCGTTGGAAGAAAGACGGAATTCCGAATCCCACGACGGGGCCATCCCAGAGGATGCCTTAAAAAAGGCGGAAAAATACATTGAAGAGGAAGAGGGCCCTTCCCGCCGATTGTCCGGGAAAATGGATCTTTTCATCACGGCGGTGGCGGTGGTCATGTCCCTCTTTCACCTTTATGCCGCTGCGGGCATCGTGATGACCCAGATTCTGAGAGGCATCCATGTCATGTTTGTCCTCTTCCTCACCTTCCTGGTCTTTCCCTCCGCGAAAAGTTTAAAGACCCGCATTATCTGGATCGATATCCTTCTTTCTATCCTGGGCGTCACCGTCATCGGGTACATGCTCTTCGATTTTGAGGACTTCATCTACCGCTCGGTGGTCCCCACTTTCTGGGACCAGTTCTTCGGGGTCCTTCTCATTCTTCTGGTTCTCGAGGCCACGCGAAGAACCTCGGGCTGGATCATGCCGGCCGTGGTCATCGCTTTCCTTGTTTACGCCGTGATCGGCCCTGAGCTGCCCAAACCCTGGACCCACAGGGGATACGACATCGGCCGCATCGTGGGGCATATGTACATGACCCTGGAGGGCATTTTCGGTGTTCCCATTGACGTCTCTTCGACGTTCATCATCCTCTTCACCATCTACGGGGCTTTCCTGGAGTTTTCAGGGGCCGGGAAATTCTTCATCGACTTTTCTTTCGCCGCCATGGGCGGCAAGCCGAGCGGCGCGGGAAGAACCGTGACGCTCGCCTCTTTTCTTCTCGGCGGCCCTTCCGGGAGCGGCGTGGCGACCACGGTCACCTTAGGATCCGTGGCCTACCCCATGCTCGCCAAGGCAGGCTACAGCAAAGACGTGGCCGGAGGCCTTCTCTCTGCAGGAGGCATCGGCGCCATCCTCTCCCCTCCTGTTCTGGGTGCAGCCGCTTTCCTCATTGCCGAATTCCTCAAGCTCACGTATCTGGATGTCATCCTCATGGCCACGATTCCTACGTGCCTTTACTACTGGTCCATCTTTCTCATGGTGGAACTGGATTCCAGGAAGTTCGGAGCCAAACAGGTCACCTTTGACAAGACCTACACGCTGGGTCGGCTCACCTATCTCTATGGCTTTCACTTCGTGTCTTTGATTGCCATCGTGGCCATCATGGTCATGGGGTACACTCCCATCCTGGCGGTTTTCTGGGCCACCGTGATCGCCTTTGCCGTCAGTTTCATCCGGAGCGACACGGCCCTTTACCCCAAAAAACTCATCCGGGCCTTGAAGGGAGGATCCATCGGGGTGCTCAGCGTGGCCTCTACCTGCGCTGCGGCAGGGATTATCGTGGGCGTGGTGACGCTGACCGGCTTGGGCCTGAAATTCAGCTCCATCATTATCGCCTATTCAGGGGGAAGCCTCTTCTTGACGGCCATTTACACGGCCCTCATTGTCTGGGTCATCGGGCTGGCCGTCCCGGTCACGGCCTCCTACATCATCGCCGCCGTCATCGCCGCACCGGCCCTCATCATGCTCGGCGTTCCTGATTACGCGGCCCACATGTTCGTTTTTTACTATGCCATTCTTTCCGAGGTTTCTCCTCCCACAGCCCTTTCCTGTTTCGCAGCAGCCGCTTTGACCGGAGGAAACCCCTACCGGACGACCCTGTATGCCTGGAAATACACGCTGCCTGCCTTTGTGGTTCCCTTCATGTTCACTCTGGATCCCAAGGGCGTCGGGCTTCTCCTGAAGGGCACCCCCTTGGACGTGATCTGGACCGTGGCGGCCTCGTTCCTTGGCCTGACGGCACTGGCCGCAGGGGTCGAGAACTGGCTCTTCAAACGAACGACCCTTTACGAGCGCCTCCTGTTGATCGCCGGCGGCCTCCTTCTGATCTACCCTACCGCCCTCTACGACCTCATCGGCGTCATTCTGCTCGCCGGGGCGATCGCCTCCCAGAAATTTCGAAGCGCTTCCCCTGAACAGGCCGCTACTTGACCTGAGCTCTTGCATCCTGGGTGAAGCTGTAAACGCCGGCGACGCTCGCCGTGAAGGCGGCGCACAGCATAAACGCCGTGTGAAAAGCAGGTATGCTGAGGGACGCTTCCGGATAGAGGGATTGCATGAGTCCGCCCAGGGCATGGAGAAAAAAGGCGGCGCCCACCATGGTGAAGAAGTTGACCCCTGTCATGGCTGTCCCGGCCATGCGAAGAGGCATGATTTCTTTCATCTGAACGTACATCAGCGTGCCCGGCTGGAACAAGCCAAAACTGAAGAACAACACCCAAAGCGCCTTCAGATCGGTATCCGGGCCTGCGAAAGCAATGAGCACCATCAACAGGGTGAGCACGCCGATGTCCGCGGCCACGAGCCATTTTCTTGTCTTGACCACCCTGTCGGAGATCGCTCCCCACAAGGGACCGGACAGAATCATCCCCACATTGAGAAGCAAGATCAGATGGCCCGCTGTGATAGGGGAAAGCCTGAGCCCTTGCATGAGAAAAGGTCCGGCCCAGAGGGTCTGAAAAGCGGCGAAGATCCCGTACCTCACGAAGGTCGCATAGGAAATGATCCAGTAGTCCTTGCTCTTCAGAAGGACCCGTAGGTCTGCCAGCGCAGGAGAAGCCTTCTGCAGCGAGCGGGCGGAGGTTCCTTTCTCAAACCCTTGTCCGGGACTGTCCCGGACCACCGCGTAGAAGATCACGACCAGGAGAAGGCTGCAGCCGGCAATCCCTCTGAACGCCTCCCGCCATCCCGCCCAATCCACCAGGACCACGAAAGGACTCGTGGCCGCCATGTTTCCCAGGGTGCCGATGGCGAAGACCAAACCGGAGAGTGTCGCAAATCGCAAGGGATCAAACCAGAGGGTCAGGAGTTTCAGGGTCCCCATGAGGTTGCACGCCATGCCGATCCCCAGCAGCACACGTCCCAGGACCCCCATGGCCAGGGAATCCGCCCAGGAAAACACGAAAGCCCCCAGAATCCCCGCCATCGAAAAACCCGCCATCATTCGCCTGGCGCCTATCCGGTCAAGGAAGACCGTGATGGGAATTTGAGCCAGGCCGAAGGCGTAGAAGAACGCCGCCGAAAGGAGCCCCAGGTCTTCCGTGCTCAAGGACAAATCCCGGATGAGTTGAGGCGCAATGACCGCGTTGGTGGAGCGGTAAAACTGGGAAAGAAAGAAATTGGCGGATGCGAGAACGAATACGATCCAAGCCCTGGACATCATGGATCTCCCCGGGGCGTCCCGGGGCCTCTCATGGGGTGTCGCACGGGTCCGATTGGCTCCCCCTTAGGACGATCTCTCTTCTTCACCGAAGTACTGTTTAAGAAAAGGCAGCAGTTCTTTCTCAAACTTAATCGGCTTGTCGAAGTAGGGCTTCCCTCTCTGGAGCAACTGATCGAGCGTCTTCTCCTCCCAGAAAAACGCCGTTAGGAAAGCGTAGTGGTGGAATCGGAACTGGTCTTCGAGGCGGTCCGCCAGTTCAAAGCCGCTCTCCCGGCCGATCTTGATGTCCAGCAAGGCAAAGTCGATTTCTTTCGGCCGAGCCTTGAACACTTGCAGACAGGAAGATGCATTCTTTGCCGTGATCACCTCGTAACCGACCTGAGTGAGATACTCCGACACAACCATCAAGATCGATTCATCATCATCCACCACAAGGATAGTCCTTTTTTTCATTGGCCCGATCTCCTCTGGTCTCGTTGACCGAGAGAGTCCACCTCTCTGTCTCACTTCCAAAAAAATGCGGCGATCCACAAGGCTGTGCGCTTCAGCGCAATGTTCTCTTCCAGTCGGCCAATTCATTCTCGATTTCGTTGAACTTCGCGAAATAATAACCCTTTTTCCTATTATTTTTCAACAACTATTTTCCCTTTGGGAGGCTGAACTTCGTCATCCAGAAGGGATAACCGGGCGGGAGCCGGCTTCCTGGAGCGGAGCCGAGGATAGAGTCTTAAACTGAAACTTCTGTGCACGATGCGCAGATCATTGGAGCCCGGGACCTGGGGGGTGTGGTCTCTGTAGAGCCGCACAAAGCCAGTAAACAGTAAGCAGTAGTCAGTCTCCAGTAATTCTTTTTTAATGGTTTTCACTGCTTACTGATTACTGCATACTGCTTACTTGTCCCTTTTGCGGGGAAGGTTCGAAGGCAAGGGGGCGGTTGACGGGAGGAGTCTATTTCCGGTTGCGGACTCGCCAGAGACCACACCCCCCGGTCCCGGGCTCCAGCAGACTTTGGTTGCGGCCAAAGGCCTGCATTGGGAAAGAGCGGCTTAGAATACCTTGGTCAAATACTGTTCTTTGTCCATACCCATGTACGTCGAAGGATCGCCAAGACCCATGGTTTTCCGGGCAAAATTGAACACTTCCTCGTAATCGAAACGCAACCCCATCTTCTCATAATACCGCTCCAGGATTCTCTTGGGCCTAAAATCCCTGTAGGCACACGGGGCCCCGAGAATGGGGATCCCTTCTTCCTCGACGGTCTTGAGCACGTCACACCCATTGTAGGGCAGGAGCGGTCGAAACACCGAATACCCTTCTTTCATTTCCAGGAAGGGATAGAACCGCTGACCAATCTCCACAAACCGTTTCTGCAATTCCCGGGAAGAACCTCCCTTGGCTTTTGTGAACACACCGGAGAGGAGATATTCAGAGGCATAGCTGACCAGATCCCACAGGGTGTAGCTGACCACCAGGACAAGATCGTTCCATTCCTTCACCGTGTTCCTCAGGACGGCATTCAACTTCTGCCTGCGAATTCCCTGACACGACATGCAAGGATTGCCTTCGCTCTCGAGAAGTGCATCGTCCAGCGCCACGCCGTGCCAGAAGAGGGTAGCGCCCTTGTCCTGCCAATAGGCGCTCAACCGCTCTTTTTCGAATTCCGTGTATCGGTGCACAGGATAAGCGCCTGCATGGGCTTCCAGGATGAAGCCGAATTCCCGGCCCGCTTTCAAAAGCAAATGCATGCATACGGAAGAGTCCTTGCCTCCGGAGTAGAGCACGAACACCCTTTTGCCTCGCAACCCCTCGAGGGTCGTTTTCTGGTTTTGTTTCCAGAAGGAGTAATCGATCGGAATGGCCATCCCTTTCCTCCCACAGTCGATCATCGAACGAGAAGAGTCGTGCTGAAGTCACTGAGACGAGCGAGTGTTTCGCTCTGGACGGTCACGCCCAGGCCATGTCCGCCCAGGGGACCCGCCTTTCCGGCCGGACCAAAGGTCACATCGTTCTCGATCAGGTTCTCTTCAAGCATGAAGCGATCATAGGACCCGTCGTAGGTGACCGCGTCGGAACACACGAGCGCCAGGGCCCTGCCTGCGGCCGAAAGAAGTCCTGCCTCCCCCATGGTGCAACCGATCTGGAACGGGATTCCTTTTTCTCGCAGATGGTCGATGATCTTCAGGGTGCGGCGGAAGCCGCCGCTTCGACATAATTTCACATTGAACATCCTGTACTGTCCCTCTTGGAGGATGGCCTTCACCTCATCGAGCGCAGCGGCCGATTCGCACGCCATGAGGGTCAACCCCCTCGCCCTTGCCGCTTCTGCGAATTCGGAAAACCCCGGTTCTGTTCGGGGCATGGGCTCTTCGAGGATCGCGACCCCGTGTTCGGCCAGTAGAGGCAAATGCCTGAGGCCCAGTTCAAGATTCCACACCCCGTTCGGATCAACGCGCTGGACGCAATCAGAGCCGAAGACTTCCCGAACCGTTTCCAACGCCGTCCTGTTCTGTTCGAAATCCAAACCCATTTTGATTCTCACGTGCCGAATACCGATATGTCTGATCATTCCACAGAGCTGCGCCACCCAACTCCTGTCCCCCAGCGGGATGGTCGCTCCGTAGTGGACGTAAGGCGTTGCGAACTGCTGAGGAAGATAGGCTCCGAGAGATCGCCTCTCTTCCTTACCCAGGGCGTCCAGCAGGGCCATCTCCAGGGCGCAAAGGGCTGCGTGATGCTCCTTGCCCTGCGGCAGCCTGTCGACGAAATTCCAAATCTGCGAGACCTCTGTGAGTCGGCTGGGAAAAAAGCTTTCGCAAGCAAAGGAGGTCAAATCCCTGATCACGGTCTCCGGAGTCTCTCCGGTCACCGACTCGATGGGGATTCCCTCCCCGTGTCCCTTGAGATTTCCCTGATTCGCTGCGACCTCCACGACGATCCGGGTCAAGGAGCGCCTCTCCTCCTTGGAGATGGCGTACTTCTTTTGAAAGGGCAGCGTGATTCTGAAAAGATTAATCCGTTCAACCTGCATGGGCTTTTTGAGAGGCCGGCCGGCTGGTTTGAGCCGCCTCGGCCTGGGGAAGGGCAAGAATGAAGGTGGCTCCCCGGTTGGGGCTGCTCTTCACCTCTATGGTCCCGCCGTGGTCCTGCATGTGCTGATAGGCGATGAAAAGGCCTAAACCTGTTCCGCTGTGCATGCTGCTCTTGTGTTTTGTCGTAAAGTAGGGCTCGAAAACCCGGTTCAGGTCCGAAGGGGGAATGCCGACGCCGTTGTCCCGCACTTCAATTCGGTAAACCTCCGAATGATCTTCCCGCACCTGCTTTTGGGTTTCAATTTCAACCCTCCCGCCGCGGGGAGTGAACTCCAGCGCGTTGGAGAGCAAATTCAGAATGACCTGTTTCATCTTCTCAGAGTCCATCCACACCGGACCGATGGTTTCGTCAAAGTCCCGAGCGATGGTGATCTCTTTCGCTTTGCTTTGCGGGGAAACAAGGAGGACCATTTTGTTGATCAATTCATGGAGGTCGCCGTAAGCGAAATGGGATTCCTTGGGTCTGACCAGGTCCAGGAGCTCCGTGATGAGATTGTTCACCCTCATGGTTTCTTCCATGGCCACCTGATAAAAATCTCTTCTGAATTCCTCGTCATCGTATTTGTGCGGCAAGAGCTGGATGAAGGTCCCAATGGCCGTCATGGGGTTCTTGATCTCATGGGCCAACCGGGCCGCGAGGTTGCCCAGAAAGGAAAACTTTTCGGCCCGGCTCAGCAGCGCTTGGGAGTGTTTGAGTTCCTCCATCTTGTCCTGCAGGTCTTTGTAAAGCTTTGCATTCTCGATGGCGATGGCAATCTGAGGGGCGAAGATTTCCAGGATTTCCCGGCTGTCCTTTGGGACTCCCTTTCCTTCCACACCGTCGGTGGCCATCACGCCGATGACTTTCGCCCGCGTGATCAGGGGCACCACGAAGGCGGAAACGGGTTTTCCCTCCCTCAAGAGGATATTGTCTCTTTTCAGACTCGATTCCTGTATCTCGGGGATATATTCCGAGCGACCTGTGCTGGCTACCCGGACCAGCATATTGCTGACCCGGTGGAGAGGGACCCGGTAATTCCTGATGGCCTGAGACGCCTCCTCATCGAACCCAACCCCATGAATGTATTCGAGACACTGCTTTTCCTCGTTGACGAGCATGATGATGGCGCGATGGATCTGGCATACGCTGAAAAGCAGGTTCATGATAACGCTCAGCAATTGGTCCAGCTCCAGCACCGAGAGAATGGCCTTTCCGGTTTCCTGCATGGCCGTGAGCTGCTTGATTTTTCTGTTCAGCTCCTGATTGAGCCGGTTGACCTCTTCATACTTCTGTTCAATGATTTTTTTGTCCGCCTCCATCTCCTGGATGGTTTCCATGATCACGGCGTCGGAAGTGAAGAATTTCGAAAACACTTCGTAGATCCTATTGCGGGCAGGCCACTTGAGATGATATTCACAGTAGGGCGCTCCCTCGAAGGCACAGCACACCTCCTTAAGCTTGAGGGGAGTGCTCCCCCAGGTGAGGGGCAAAAAGCTGTAGTTTCCTTGGTTGTAGAGACAAAGGTCTTTCGATATCCCCATGGAGTGATCCCAGTGAAGCCTGACCACAGCCTCGTTCCTGCCGACCCGGACCAGTTCGACCTTCTTGCTCCTGTTGAACTTATCGTTGATTTTCTGGATGTGCCTGAGGGCTGTCTTGGTGGACCAGAAGGCCTTTACGAAGATCTTCTGGATGTATCCCAGGGAAAGATTCTCTATGGCGTAGCGAGCGATTTTGTAGGGAGCTTGTGGGTCGTTCAGGAGGGCTTTTGCCCGTCGGTGGAGCTCCGAGGTCACCGCGCATGAAATCCAATTGTGTGGATCGCTCAGGAACCCTTCCGGGTCAGGGAGGGCGTCGATTTCCGGGTCAAGACCCCCCAGGAGGCCTGAGCAGTCCCCGCTGTTGTGGGCCCTGACATAGTCAAAGATAATTCCCGTGTTGATGCAGCTGACTTCCTTTTCCATTTTATTGCATTCAGCCTGCCCAATGATATAATAAGCCGAAAAAATAAGTTGACGGTTTTCTTTGACTCAATGCGCTGTATTTTATGATCATTTATCGGATTTGTAAAGGCGTCTGAACGCGCTTCCATGGACAAGCCGGCAACCATTCTCGTTGTAGACGACGAAAACGGCATCCGCCAGTCTTTCAAGATGGTTCTCAAGGACCGCTTCAATATCCTCTTGGCTGAAAATGGAAAACAAGCCGAAGAACTCCTCACCAAGAACACGGTGGATCTTGTTCTTCTCGACATTCTGCTGCCCGATGTCAACGGACTGGACCTTCTGGAAAAGTTCAAGGCCCTGGATCCGAACCTGGAAATCATCATGGTCACTGCGGTGAAGGAAATCCAGAGCGCGGTTCGAGCCATCAAGCTGGGTGCCTATGAGTACATCATCAAGCCCTTTCTCGTCGACGATGTGGTCAACATCATCGACAGGGCCCTGGAGAAGCGGAACCTGATGAAGCAGGTCACGTACCTCCAAAACGAGCTGGAACGGGTCCACTCCTTTGAGGAAATCATCGGCAAAGATGAAAAAATGAACCGTATTTTCGAACTCATCGCCAGCATCGCGGACAGCGACGGCGCCGTGCTGATCCAGGGAGAGAGCGGTACAGGAAAAGAGCTCGTGGCGCGGGCCATCCACCGACTGAGCCCCAGAAAGGACCAGCCCTTCGTGGTGATCGCCTGCGCGGCGATCCCGCCCACCCTTGTCGAAAGCGAGCTTTTCGGCTACCACAAGGGTGCGTTCACCGGCGCCCTCCGAACCAACCTGGGCAAGCTGGAAATCGCCAACAAGGGAACGGTGTTCCTGGATGACATTGATACCCTCGATGTGAACATGCAGGCAAAATTGCTTCGGGTCATCCAGGAAAAGGAGTTCGAAAGGCTGGGCACCACCAAGGTGATCAAGCTGGACGTTCGATTCGTCGCCTCTTCGAACAAAGACCTGAATCAGCTCATTCAGACGGGCGCGTTCCGCGAGGATCTTTTCTATCGACTCAATGTGCTGCCCCTTCAGCTGCCGCCTCTCAGAGAGAGGAAAAAGGACATCCCCCTGCTCCTTGAACACTTTCTGCACCTCAATGCGAAAAGGTCAGGCAAGCCCGCCAAGACCTTTTCCAAGGAAGCCGTTCAGGCGCTCATGGAGTATGACTGGCCGGGAAACGTGCGGGAACTGCAGAATCTCGTGGAAAGATGTTTCACGATATCCAGGGATCCGGTCATTCAGCTTCAGGACATTTCGATCCTGAGCGTGGCCAAGCCCAAGATCCGAGGCATGAGCCTCAAGGATGCCGTGGATGCTTTTGAGCAGCAATATATCCGTGAGGTTCTTGACAGCGTCGACGGCAACAGGTCCCAGGCGGCTCTCATCCTCGGGGTTCACCGAAACACCCTTCTCTCCAAATTGGGGGCATCCACCCCTAGAAAAGAGAGGTGAGGGGCGGGTTCAGCGGAGATCTTCCCGAACAGGGCAGAACACTTCTATAATTTCAGAAGGAGAGTCACCGCACGTTCCCCCGTGCTTCACATTGGATGGCACACGGTAGGCCTCCCCTGGATGGATGATTCTCTTTTCCTCAGCGATCGTAAATTCAATCGACCCCTTCAGGACCGTGCCGATCTGCTCATGAGGATGAGCGTGGAGCGGAATGCCCGCTCCGGGCTCCAGCTTGAAAAAGGCCATGGTCATTTTATCGCCATGGATGACCCGCATGTCAATGCCGGGACCGGGCAGCCTCGGAGTGATGTCTTTGATGATGAAATGATTCATGAGTCGTTCACCGTCTTAACGGCAGTAACAAGTGGCAAGTGACGAGTTATTGCTTTCTTGTCACTCGTTACTTGTCACCCGTCACTGGTTTTAGATTCCACACGTCCTTCGCACGTCTTCGTTTTCCATCAGATCCTTGAGCGTTCCATGAAAACAGATCCTTCCGTTGTCAATGATGTAGCCTAAGTCACTGAACCTCATGGTGAACTTGATATTTTGCTCCGCCAGGAGAACGGTGAGCCCGATGTCCTTGAGGCGTTCGATGGTCTGGCCGAAGGCTTTCACCAATACAGGTGCTATCCCTTCGGTCGGTTCATCCAGCAGCAAGAAGTCGGGGTTTCCCATGAGCGCCCTGCCGATGGCCAGCATTTTTTGTTCTCCACCGCTCAGGAACCCTCCCCTTCGGTGTTCCAGCCTGGCAAGAGGGGGAAAGAGCTCGTAAACCTCGCCTTTGTCCCAGGAATGGCGTCCAGGCCCCCTTCTGGCTGCTATCTCCAGGTTCTCCCCAACAGTGAGGTCTGCAAAGATCCTCCGGTCGTCCGGCACATATCCCATTCCTTTTCTCACCATGACGTAGGGTTCCTTGCCCGTCACCTCTTCGCCTTTGAACCAGACGCGGCCTTCTTTGGGTGGGGTCAAGCCGAGGATGCTTTTGAGGGTGGTTGTTTTTCCGGCACCGTTTCGACCCAAAAGGCATACCACTTTGCCCTCTTCCACCTTAAGAGAAACCGAGAACAAAATGTGACTCAGGCCGTAAAAAGTGTGTATGTCCTGAAGTTCAAGCATCTTCTTCGCCTCCGAGGTAAGCCTCCTGCACCGTCCTGTTCGCTCTGACTTCCTCGGGTGTCGCCTGAATGATCGTTTTGCCGTAGTGCATCACCATGATGCTTTGCGCGGTGTTGAAAACCACGTCCATGTCATGCTCGCAAAACAGGATCGTCAATCCCTGTGTTTCCGAGAGTCTCCGGATCAGCCCCATGGTGGCCGCCGTTTCATCCGGAGACATGCCCGCAGTGGGCTCATCGAGGATGAGCAACTGCGGCTCAGTCCCCAGAGCGATGGCGATCTCCAGAATTCTCTGGTCGCCATGGGAAAGGGATCCTGCAATATCGTCGACCTTGTCCAAAAGCCCTACGCTCTCCAGAATGCGGTCCGTCTCTTGAACAGCCATGCGGTGGGCTGGATGGAAGAAGGTGTTGCTCTTTTTTTGACGGGAGAGGACCGACACCTGAACATTCTTGAACACGCTGAGCCGATGGAAGATGTTGGCGATCTGAAAGGAGCGGGCGATGCCCCGACGACAAACCTCATGGGGCGGCAAGGTGCCGATGTTCTCGCCGTTAAAGGTCACCTTGCCCCGGTCAGGCTTCAGCTGGCCTGTAATCAGGTTAAACAGCGTGGTCTTTCCAGCCCCGTTCGGCCCGATCACCGCCACCCGTTGGCCTTTTTCCACAACAAGCTCGGCCCCGTTGACCGCTATGAACCCGTCAAAGGACTTGTATAGGTTCTCCACTCGAAGCATTTATACTCCTCGAGGTCCGGCCGCGTCCCTCTGCCCGCTGGACTCCATTTTGCTGTAGATAAAGCCCATCACGCCCTCGGGCAGAAAAAAGATGAGAAGGATCAAAAGCACTCCCAGGACCAGTGTCCAGTACTCCGTGTAAATCCCCACAAAGGTCCTCAAGGCCACCGTGATAGCCGCCCCAACGGCAGGTCCGGCAAAGGTAAACCATCCGCCCAGGAGGCACATGATAAAAACCTCCAGAGAGAGGACCCAGAAAAGGAGATCCGGGAAAACCGTGCGCTCAAGCACTGCAAAAAGCACCCCGGCGATGCCTGCAAAAAAGGTGGCCAAGACAATGGCCGTGAGCTGATGGCGCCTGACATTGATGCCCACCGCAGCGCACCGGTCCGGATTGTCCCTCATGGCCTGAAGGGTCATGCCGAAAGGCGATTTGAAAATCAAATACATCACCACAAGGCACAACACAAAAAAGAGAAAGATAAAATAATAGGCTGAGGTGGTGCTCGCAATCAGGTCCGGCATAGGAATGCCGTGAATTCCGTCATCCCCATGGGTCAGGCTGTACCACCGGAAGATGATGGCCCAGATCAGGGATCCCAAGGAGATCTGGAGCATGCCGAAATAGAGCTTCGTGAGTCTCACGCAAAGCCAACCAATGATCAAACCCGTCAGGGCCGAAACAAAGGGCGCCACGATGAAGGAAATCCACATCGGAAGACCGGCCTTCGTGATCATGAGCGCAAAGGCATAAGCTCCGACCCCGTAAAACACGCAGTGGTGAAACTGGAACAGCCCTCCGTGCCCCACGACCATGTTGAGACTCATGGCGAGGAGCGCAGTCACGAAGATCAAGGAGAGGATGTAGGTGTAGAATCGGGTAAGCACGGAAGGGAGAAAGAGCAAAACAACCGCCAGGGCCGCCAGAAACAGGATCGTCTTCGTGTTCGAGCCGTTCTTTCTCACGATGAACTCCCTCTCACCACACCGATTTCAGCAAGCCTTTAGGCCGCCAGAGAAGCACGATGACCACCGCCATGTAGGGAAAGACGATCGCGAACTGAGGCCAGAAAAGGACACCGAACGCCTGAGTCAGGCCAAAAATCAGGGAACCCACCATGGCGCCCCACAGGTTCCCTAGCCCGCCGATGATCACAATCAGAAAGGCCTCGATGATGAGGTTGTGATCCATTCCCAGGGTGATGCTGACCGTTGGGGCGACAAGTGCGCCGCCCAAGCCGGCCAAAAAACACCCCAGAACAAAGGCGAAGGCAAAGACCCAGCTCACGTTGATCCCCACCGCCCCCACCATTTCTCTGTCCACGGCCGCGGCGCGGGCGATTTTTCCGATCTTGGTCTTATTGGCAAAGAGCCACAGGGCAAGGGCGACAAACGGTCCGACGATGAGAAGAAAGAAATTGTATTTTGGAATCGAGGCGCCCAGGACGGTGATGCTCCCGTCGAAGGCGGCAGGAGACATGATGGATTTGTACTCGGCGCCCCAGATGATTTTCACAAGATCACCCAGAATCAGGCTGAGCGCAAAGGTGAACAGCAGCAGCATCAGGTGCTCCCGCTCATAAAGGTGACAGAACAGAGCCCGTTCCGCCACAAAGCTGACCGCCGCCACAATGAGTGGGGCAAGGATCAAAGCCAGCCAGAACCCCGCAGGGCCTGCCACGAGTTTGGTGATGCTGAAAGCCGAAAAAGCTCCGATCATGTATAGAGATCCATGGGCCACGTTGGGGACCCTGAGCACCCCGAGCACATAGCTCAGTCCGGAGCAAACGATGAAGAGGATCATCGAGCGACTGAGACCCACAAACAGTTGACTGCCCAGCGCAGCCATGTCGATGGATAGCATGGATGGCCTCTTCTGCGACGTCCAAAAGCGGCATGGGGAGGGTGCAGCGCACTCCCCATGCCGTCATGACACATTATTTCTTTCTTTTTGCCTGTATTTCTTCGCAGGTCGGCAGAACTTCATTGCCTTGCAAGGTCACAATGTCGGTGGCGACGACAAAATCATACTCCGGAAGCTTCTTGGTCTTGCCGAAATACATGGGGTAAACGGCCTGATGGTCGCACGCCCTCATCTCCACCATGCCCCCGACAGGGCTTTTCACCTTCAAGCCCTCCATGGCGTCAATAAACTTTTCCTTGTCGATTTTGCCGGCCTTCTTGAATGCCTCTGCGATCAGGTGGGCCGTGATGTAGGCGTTAAAGGCGGGAAACCCGGGCGGGTTGCCGTAGGCTTTCTGAAACGCATCCACAAAAGCCTTGTTTTCCGGGGTCTGAGGATAATAGAAAAGGTACTGAATGGTACCCATCACGCCTTCCGGTCCCTCCGCTCCCAGAGGTTTTAGAACGGCATGATCGATGGCGGTGTGGATCCAGGAAGGAATCTCCGCAGCCAGGCCGGTGCTCTTGAGGGCCTTCAGGGCATTGGTCATGCTCGCCCCTCCCGTGCAGAAGATCACCGCGTCGGGCTTGGCCCCTTTGATGGCCGTAAAATAGGGCACCAAGTCCGGTTCCCCGATTTTCCACCAGGACTCTCCGATTTTTTCAACATCCGGTTTGAGCGCCTTAAGATTTCTCCATGCTGCATCCGCAATCGCATGGCCATAGGCGTAATCATCACCGGCGATCCAGTACTTCTTGTAGGGCAACTTGGCGAGCCCCACGCCGCCCGCTTTCCCGCCCATGGCGGTGTTTTCAGAGGTGGAAAAGACGTAGCGATGGCCGAGCTCTCCGGTGATTTTTTCGTCCTTGGCCGTCCAGACAATAAATGGAACCTTCTCAGCCTTGGCCACTCCCTCCGAAATGGCCAGCGACGCTCCGCTGTTGATGGTTCCCACGATGACGTCGACGTTTTCCCTCATGACGAGTTCCTTGGCCATGGCCATGGCCACGTCCACCTTGAACTTTTCATCCCGTGTGGTGAATTCAATCTTGCCGCCAAGGACACCCTTCGCGTTGATTTCTTCAAGGGCAAGCTTGAATCCGTTGAGCGCATCATTGCCGTAGACCGCAGGAGGTCCACTGTAGGTGTCCACGATTCCCACCTTGATGTTCCTTGCCTCGGAAAGCGCGGGAAGCATCGTCAGCGACAAAGCGACAACCAAGCCGAAAAGAACCATTCCTGAGAATCTGTTCTTACTCATCATTTCTCCTCCCTTTTGTTTTGAGGTTATTGAACGATGAAGACCTGTTTGCATGCTCTTGGCTATGGTGTTGCAATGAACGTGGTGCTTAGAATCCCTTGTTTTCAAAGGCGAACTATAGGGAAAACCGCTGTGACTGTCAACAGATAAAAAAAGGTTCACGGTGCAAGGTCCACGGTAAAACCATACAACAGTATTCCTTGTCCCTTGCACCTTGAACCTTGTACCTTCTTACACTCCCCATCCGCCGGATACGGGAATCGCCGCGGATGTGATAAAAGAGGCATCGTCGGAAGCGAGAAAGGCGATGACCCTGGCCACTTCTTCGGGCTCGGCCATTCGTCCCAAAGGGGTGTCTCGAAGGATGGCGTCCTTGAATTTCTGGGCCATGAAGGTCTCAATGGTGGGCGTTCGCGTCAGGCCGGGCAGCACGGCGTTGACGGTGACTCCGTCCGCTCCCGCCTCCCGGGCCACGGACTTGGTGAACCCAATTAAGCCTGCCTTAGCCGTGGAATAAGCCACTTCGCCTTTTCCGCCGAAAAGACCGTAAATCGAGCTCACATTGATGATCCGTCCCCATTTTCTGGAACGCATG
>Ga0073932_1004105_pt1 | contig 17967 bp, 17 predicted proteins | sample DewCreD2012metaG_FD_76967 | JGI IMG/M metagenome (GOLD analysis project Ga0073932, IMG submission 76967) | Hot spring sediment bacterial and archeal communities from British Columbia, Canada, to study Microbial Dark Matter (Phase II) - Dewar... ... | reverse complement strand
TCCCAATGGGTAGGGCGAGTGAACGTGCACGATGTCGGCACGCTGACCCAGCAGCTGCCACGGCTGCGCCAGGCTGATTGGCATCGAGGCCCGCGTGGTCAGCCGCCCGGCCCGGATGACCAGCACGCCGTTCACAGCCTCGGTCCGTGTGTGCCATCCGGGGGCGCACACCAGCACCGTCACCCGGTGGCCGGCCGCCGCCTGCGCCTCGGCCAGCACGCGGATGTGGTTTTCGATCCCACCCAGGACGGGGAAGTAATCCTTGTAGAGGTGGAGGATGTGCATCGTCACTGCCTCGCTGATCGGTAGTGGGGCAGAATCTCAGATTGTCTTGCTGCGCCTGAAGCGTCCCTATCGGCCGAGCAAGAGATCCGAAACGCGGTGCCCGTATCGGAGCACAACCTCTAGCTGCCCGCACACGAGATGATCGAGCGACACCGGCCCCGCACGCGGTACGTCATTGAGCGCATAACGCAGCATAAGCAGACCATTCCACACCACGAATAGAACGCCCCCAGCGACCAGCCACCTCCAGCGGACATTCTGTTGCGCGCGCATCGCCAGGGCGGCCAGTCCCAGGCCGAAGCCGGGCGTCAGATTGGTGAAGAATCGCTGTCCGAAGGCTGCTGCGCCGCTCCACGAACTCCATGCGCTGATTATGTAGAGCTGCAGTACGAAGCTGGCCACGATGAACGCTGCCAGGCGGCGATTGCGTTTCCACAGACAAGGCCAGCCGGCTACCGCTAACGCCAGTACGGGTGTCCATACAAACAGGCCTCGATCAGTGGACAGCAGCACGCCGACGATATGAGGATGCAGCCAGTCAAATTCACCACCGCCGCTGGATGCGTAAGGATTGCCGGGCAACCACACGCCGAACACCACCTTCCAGGTGACCAACTGGGGAGCGAACGTCAGCCACCAAGCGGCCGACAAGGATCCCACCGCGATCAATGTACTGCCTACCACTGTATGCCAATCTCTGCCCGCTCGATGTATCTGAACTGAGCGCCATCCAATCTCCACCAACGGAATTACCACGAATATCGCATTCTGATTGCGCACCAGCGCACACAGTCCGGCGGCGGCACCAACAAGCGCATAGTGTGGCGCATCTTGTCGTTTCTGCAAGTAGAACCATGCCAGCAGCAACAGGGCGTAGGCAAAAGCATCATTGGCGTGAGCCATCATAGGATGTGCATACTGATAGAAGACCAATGGCGAAGCTAGCCACGCTGATAGCACGGCCAGGAGCGCCGTTCGTGCGTTGAAGAGCTGCCGCGCCAGCCGGTAGGTCAGCACCACTGCGGTCCAGGCGTAGAGTGCGCTTCCACAGCTGACCGCGAATGTGTACGGTGCCGCATAGCCGTCGGCTGGCCAGCTGATTCCCATCCGCTGACCTATCAGCACCCAGGCGTGCGCTACCAAGAAGAAAGGCGCCCATAGCAGTGCGGATCCGATGGCATACGGATTATCGCGGTGGCCGGTTGAGGTTGAACTTCCGACATTCGCTTTTCCGTAGTGTTCATATTCATTGCTTGTGTCCAGATTGCCGTCAATCAGTGCTGACCGCAACCAGGAGTAGTAGCCCGCAGGATCCATGCCGTGCACAAAGGGACGGAAGAGAAGGGGGAACGCGATGAGAAAAGCGGCCAGAAGAAGGAGCCAATGACCACCGAACCACCGCGGTCTTCCGGCGGGGAAAACGCTCTGTCGCTGCACTTGATCTTCCGACGAAACGAAATGAACCTCTTGGCCCACAATATTACTTGGCTTCCCAGCGACACCGATACACCACAGTGGACGTACCACCCAGGGTTTCGTTTCTACGTGTGTACGTATGTGTGAAAACTGGTTCGAAGAGGTCCGATCGTTGCGTCAGCTCGGGATACCAGTTGGGAAAGACAATCAGATAATCGGGTCGCCGCAATCGCAAATAGCGCAGCACATTATCATCCCGACTGCGATCAGGATCTTTGAGATACGGGAGAATCTCGGGCGTGGTCAACCCGACTGTGTCAATGATTTCTCGATTCCCAAAATAGGTGATTGCACCGACATCATTGATGGCGATCACTGCGTCCTCAGGGATATTCTGTCTGATCCAATGCCCCATAAACACCTGCATTCCTTCAATGTTATCCACCATCCAACCGTAACGTTGTGACGCATACGTCAATACCAGAGCCGCGTTGGAGACCACCAATGCCACAAGTACGCAGCGAATGGTTCGCCTCCGAGCGTGGTCAAGCCACTTCATAGCCACGAGTCGCCGGTTGATATCCTCCAGGCCGATCACCGCGGACACGACGTAGCACGGCGTGAGGAAAGCGATGTAGCGGCCTACCAAACCGTTCTGCCCTGACACCATTCCTATGGCGAGCGGTGTCAACGACCATAGAAGCGGCACGACGACGGCTCGGCTGGAGTGACCGAGGAGGGATTGCCTGACCAATCTGACAACACCGAACAACATCGGAACAAATAGGATGGCATTGTTCTCAAGCCAGAACTGCAAGTAGAGCCCCACAAATTCCAGTGGCTGGATAGTAACCGAACGTATGATCTCCGCGGTGTTGCCGCTCCTCAACGCGTCGAGCAGACCTCCCTGAACCTTGGCATGAAAGGTGGCAGGAAAGATACTCCCGATGACTGTCAAGTTGAAAGCCCATTGAGGCGATAGAACGGCAAGATATACAATAAGGTGAGGCGGGAAGGCTCGCAGCACCGAGAGCGGTCTACGTCTGGCCACCCAGAGATGCGACAACCAGGCAATGGGAAACAGCACATAGCACTCCGGACGAGCGTGCACCGCAAGCGCAAATACGATGGTGGCAAGATATGACCGCCACCCGCTATCAAGTCCGAATCTGATGTGCCAGCTAATCGCCAACACAGTCAGGGCGACGTACAGGCTAACCTCCATACCCGACACAGCTCCCCAGACTAGCCGGGCAGTCACGGCGGTCAAGGCGCCGGCCAACAAGGCACTTGTCGGGCGGCAGCCCGCCTGGAGAGCCAGATTGCGTGTCAGCCAACAAGATAGACCGAAAAGCACTATTCCCAGTACGTGGGCCGCCATCACAGGTGGTAATTCCAACCATCGTGTCGCGGCAAGGAGCAGCACCCATAGCGGAGCAGTTGAACCGGGCGACAGCACTCCACGGTTGTAGGAGAAACCAAATCCGTGTGCAAGATTGTCGGCGTACCGCATATGAATCCACGCGTCATCGAGCGCGAAACCCAGGGTGCCGGAAATTGCCAGTGCCTGGACCAGGAACAGGCCACAGGTGAGGCTCACCAACAATAAAATCAGCCAGCTGGGAGCTTTCGAGATGCACCTGGGTATAGCGTTTCCAAACTTTGTTGAGAGGGTTGGATCACAGTTCATACAACTCGACCTTGACTCGATGGGGTGCTACCTCTCGCCCAAGAAGCGCGGACTTGATTCGCACGTACAGAGGATCCAGAGGAACGAATCCCCACGCCTCGATGAGTGTGGCCTGTGTACTTAGCCATTCCCGGAACGCGGCAGATCCCTGAAAGTAGCGTTCGGTCTGATCGCGTCCCAGGACAATCAGCCAGACGCGATTCACCCGGCCCTCAGCGATGTGTTGTCGCGCCATATCGGGGTCGGAGAAGAGCGGTGTTGAGGCATCGCTCTGCCTGTAATAGTACTCAAACCCGCTATCCCAGTCGCTATAGATCATATCGCCTGGTTTCGATCGCAATGTGACGAACTGCACAATCTCCTTCGACGGCGTTGCATAGATTGGGTTCAAGTGTTCTGTGGCGTGGAAGTAACTCCACAGACCCACGCTCCATCCCACGACAAGGGAGGCCAGAAGCAACCGGAACCATCGCCGCCGCCACTCAACTGCGCCAGCCAGCACAACTGCAAAGAAAGGTGTGGCGAAGAAGGCGCGGCCGGGGACACTGACAAATGGGGTGCGCGGTGACAGGGCAGTGATCACCGCGATGACTCCGCCCATCGGCACGACCAGGAGGATGATCAACGGCCAGGCCAGACCACGGCGCTGCCAGCGCAGCATCCCGACAACAAACAGCACCAGCGCGGCAAGACCAGCGATGATGGCGGGTGGTCGCCAAGGCAGCAAGCTTTCACCAACTGCTACCGCATAGGCTGAGTAAGCTACCTTCATTACGATTCCGGCCGGACCGAAGGCCAGGTCAGCGGCACCACCTCCCGTGCGCGCGACCTGATCGCCAACGACGCCGATCCACGGACTTAGCAGCGCTGCGACACCGCCTGAGGCCAACAACCACTGTCTCCATCTCGCACGTTGGGTCAGGAGAACATAACAGCCGTGCGCCAGCAAAGCAAGCCCGGAAAGGTAGAAGGTATACACGCTGAGAGTAGCGACCGTCATATACGCTGCCCACCAGAGAAGACCACTGCGCGGGCGGAGCGCCCGCAGCAGGACAGCGGTCGCCACCAGGGTCAGGAGTGCCGTCAGGGCATAGTAGCGGGCCATACGTGTGTAGAGAATGAAGAGGGGGGAAAAGGACCACATGCCAGAAGCGAACAACGCTACTGGTTGACCGATGACACCCGCTTGCCAGGGTCTCCGGGCTGCTGACTGATCAAGGAGAAGCACCAGCCGATACAGCACACTGATGCTCAACCATCCGCTCACCACCGACGGCCAGCGCAAAGCGAAATCGTTGTGCCCCGCAATCTTCACCCACGCCTGAACGAGCAGGAAGTAGAACGGCGGGTGAAAGTCGTCGGCTGTGCGTTGGATCAGCTCGGAAACAGACAGATGAGTCCATGTTGCTGTAAACAGCTCGTCGGTCCAGAGGCTATTGCGATCGAGTTGCAGATTGAGCAGCAGCCAGCTCAACAGTAAAAGGAGCAGGAACGCAATGCGGCAAAAGCGCCTGCGATCAGCTGGCCAGAGACGAAGTAGCACGGTACGCCGCCAGTGTGAGATTCGCTGTGTGCTGCCAGCTGAAGCTGGCAGCCTGTTGCAAGCCCAAACGAGTGATCTGATGGCGCAATTCGGCGTCGGTCACTATCCTGCAAAGCGTGGCCGTTACGGATTCTACGGCACGTGGGTCAAAATACAAGGCAGCATCGCCGGCCACCTCGGGCAGACTGGACACGTTGGAACAGGCGACCGGCGTCCCGCAAGCCATTGCTTCCAACACTGGCAGGCCGAACCCCTCGTACAGGCTGGGGAAGACGAAACAGCGTGCGCCACTGTAGAGCGCTGGCAGGTCCGCATCGGCCACCGGGCCGATGAAGAGGACACGAACCGTCAGGTCGGCGGCAACCCGCTCGGCCTGGGGATAGCGGTGATCGCGATGACCGGCGATGACCAGGTAGGTGTCGCTGGTCTCAGCTTCGACGGCTGCCCACGCCTGCACCAGGCGCACCAGATTCTTGTGGGGTTTGTTGCTGCCCACATAGAGCACATAGTGCTCCGGCAAGCGATAGACGCCTCGCACCCGGCCGATTTCGGATGATGGCTGGGGCCGAAACCGCTCATCGGCAGCCAGCGGCGTGACATGCACCCTGGATGCTGAAACTCCCAGACGCTGCACCAGGTCGTCACGCGTGGCTTGCGAGATGGCGAGGATGACCGATGCGGCGCGCAATGCCAGGCTATGCGCCACCCGGAACACCAGCCGTTGGTGCGCGGGGAAGTAGTGGGGGAAGAGCAAGGGGATGATATCGTAGCATGTCAGGACGGTCGGGATGCCGGGTCGGTAGGGCATCAGGTAGTAGGGGCTGTGGTAGATGGTTGCGCCGGCGCGGTGAAGCAGGCGTGGCACAACCCACTGCTGGCGCATCGAGAACGGTGATGCAGGACAGGGAACCCGTGGCAGGTCGGGCAGGGTCAATCGTCCACTCGAGTCGGCCGGGTTGTGGAGCAGTATCACAGTCATGTCGCTGCTGAACCGGGCCAGCGCAGCAGATAGACTGACCACGTAGCGCCCGATGCCCGGAAAATGGTCGGTCGCGGTGCGGGCGTCAAGAACGACCGACATACCTGACGCTGCAAACGAGTCTGTAGGCAGCAATACTCAAGCGAAGCGCAATACAGGCGAGAGTCGAGTAATGCTTCTGGTAGAAACACTGCAGGCTGTGATAGTAGGTGGCGCGGGCAGAGGGATTGTTAACCAAGCTTCTGCCGCCCAGATGCACCACAGAGACAAACGGGCAATGGTAGATTTGCCAACCTGCCTGCCGCATGCGCAGGCACCAGTCATTATCTTCGAAGTACATAAACATCGCTTCGTCGAGGAGTCCCACCTGATGGATGGTTGCTCGGCGGGCGAGCAGACAGGCACCAGAAACCCAATCTACTGTTTCGACCTCATCCGTGTCCCACTTGTGCAGATCACGTTGTAATAGGAGCCGAGAGACTGCCCGCTGGGCCAAATAGCGAAGGGTAGGATCGCGACCAAAACTGTATGCCTGTGGCAAACCGTCCGGTCGGATGAGTCGTGGCCCGCAAGCGCCGGCATCGGGATGATCATTCATAAATTCAATTAGTGCTGGCACCGCTCCCTCTGGCACCACTGTGTCACTGTTCAACAGAAGAACGTAACGACCGAGGCTGATGCGAATCGCAAGATTGTTGGCGTAGGCAAATCCGAGATTGCGTGAATTGCGGATCAGCCGAGCCTGAGGAAACTCTCGCTCAACCATTGCGGCACTGCCATCGGAAGAAGCATTGTCGACGACAATTATCTCGGCATTCGTACCGACAACGACGTGAGCCGACACTGAGGTGAGGCAATCTCGCAGCAGCTCACTGGTATTCCAGTTGACGATCACCACTGATAAGTCTAGCGTGCTCGATACAGGCATTAGACTAGCGCGTAATAGATCGCTCTCGGGCGCCATTGGTGCAATCCGACTTACGCTCCCATTGGACCCAGCACTTCCCGATACACTAGCAATGTCTTGTCTGCAATTTGGTCCTGCGAATAATGAGTTGCCACCCGCTGACGTCCTCGCATCGCCAATTGCCGTCGCAACGCAGGCGAATCAGCGATCTGACGCAGACAATCAGCCAGAGCCCGTGCATCTCCTTCCGGAAAGATCAAACCGGCATCCCCGATCACCTCGGGAATGGCACCTGAATCGGATCCAACCACCGGTATCCCGCATGCCATCGCCTCGACCAGCACGCGGCCAAACTGCTCCTTCCAGACGCTCGTCGTGCGCGATGGCAGGACCAGGGCATCCATCTGACACATTACGCGGGCTACCTGTTCTGGTGGCAAAGCTGACTCAAGCTGGACACGCTCATTTAAACCGAGTTCGGCGATGCACCTTTGCAAGTCTGCGCGATAGGGGCCATCACCGATAATGCGCAATGTTACGTTCGGCATTTCGAGCATGCGTGCCGCCTTCAGAAGCGTGTCAAGTCCCTTTTCAGGCACCAGTCGTCCCACGTAGCCGACGCAGAAGTCGTGCCGCGATTCTCGGTTTTCGCACGGGCGAAACACTCGCGTATCCACACCGACTGCGGGCAAGACCCACGTCCGACCGCGATATTGGCGACGGTGCAAGATGGCTTGCGCCTCGTGGTTAGCACACAGGATGCCATCTGCCGCTCTCAAATTGAGATTCTGAACCACCCGCACCCAGGGCCGGCGAGGTCGTTCGATGTTCTGCCAAGTATGCAGCACCAGGCGAGCCTCCGGCGCAAACAGTTGGCGCGCTACGATGATCTGCAGTGCCGACAGGCTGTCCGGTTCCTCTTCAGCATGGATAATGTGTGGCCGAAAGCGCAACATACCGAAATCAAGAGTGGCGTAGACGGCACGATGCGGATCATTGGGGCGGCCTATCATCGGCAGCCCGACCTGCTGCAGAGAACCCTTGACTTGTGACGGTTGTTCCACACTCAGCAGCTCATCTTTCCATCGCGCAGGGCGCACATATCGTATCACCACATCGTCCGCTGCTGATATTAGAAACAGCTTGCGATCCATAGTCGAGTCGCGATAGCGAGCAATGAACAAGATGCGTATCATCGTGGCCGCCACGCGCTGACTTCAAGCGTGGCAAAGACGTCACCATCGCCGCGACCCAGTCGGTAGCATCCCCAGGCGGTCAGCCGCACAATGCGCCACACGGCAAGCGTTGCTGGCCACGCGCGTGCCTGACCGGACGACAGACCCTCCCGAAGCCTTGAGGTTGCACGGTCAAGCCACCGGGGTAGCGGTGGCAAAGGCGCGGTAGGGTGCACGCTAATGCGCTCGAATCCAGCGCGCGTGAGTGCTAAACGTATCGCTGCCATGCCGAATAAGACGACGTGCGAGGGCGCGCGGTAGGCAGTCCACTCCCCGGGTTCGCGCCACGCCTGCCAGTGGTCGACGTTGGGAGTAGATAATGCCAGCAATCCACCCGGTCGCAGGTGATCCCGCAAGTCGCTCAACACACTCACAGGATCGGCAAGATGCTCCACCACCTCCCAGAGCGTGATGGCGTCGAAGTGATTCCCGGTGACATTCGACAATGTGCTGGCGATAGGAATGCCTAAACGCTCAGAGGCTTTGGCTGCCATCGCATCAGAAATCTCGACGCCAGCTATGGCCCATCCCTTTGCGTGTGCCTCTTCCAAGAAGTAGCCGTCAGCGCAGCCAAAGTCAAGCAGCCTGCCTGGCTGTCCTAGCTCCCGGCTCAACAGCATAAGCCGACGTCGGAAATGAGGAGCCAGAGCCTTATGCATATCAGCATAGCAGCGGTAGCCTTGCTCGCCGTCACCTGAGAAGTAGCTGGCAGCCTGATAGTGAGCCTGTAACGCCTCGGCTGTCGGCATGGGGCGCACGTAGACGGCGTGACAGGAGTGACAACGTAAGTACGAGAAGTCGTTCTTGGTGACGACCGGCGTGTATGCATCCTCTTGGCATATTGGGCAACGGGTTGCGGCAGACGACATGCAGGCATTCTCTCTCCCTGCAGCGCCGGATGACGCCACAGATGGGGCGGATGGCTCAAAGGCCAAAGCAGGTCTGAGCGTCCTACGTCCTACGCACTACTCGTTAAGACTTGGATCTAGCCAGCCTCTGCCCATACCCATATCTGGCCAGCTACAGGCGCCAAACACACCAGTAGCAAACCTACGTAAGCCGGTGATCAGTGCAGGACATCGAGGACGCCGGGCGGACCGGTGTGTGGGCGGCGCGGCACGATTACTGTCAGGAAAGATGATTGACATTGAAACTGGTCAGCAGGTCCCGGTCTCGGTCAGTCCAGACTCCTTGTGCCGTCCGGATGCGATAGCGCTCATTGAGTTTGGCGTAATTAACAAACTTGATGAAAGAGGTCACCATAGCGCGTACCAACCCTTGCCATCCATAGCGGCACCAGCCCCACACAAAATAGTACAGGACAAAAGCACGGGTGCCGCGAGCGATAGCTTCCGGCACGCTAGCTCGTTTGCCTTGCCCTTCCAGGTAAGCAGCTTCAAGGTCGGTGAAAAAATTGAGATCTGCCAACGCCAGCGACAAATTGCTGGCCGCGTAGTGGTATATGACGCCGTCTAACACTCCGTGAGGTTCGGGGACGATCACCACTTCGTGTAAGGCCCGTTCCCAGATGCCCAGCCGGCGGTCATAAAGGCGGGGCACCTCCAGACGGCGGATTTGGGCACGCAATCTGGGGGTTACACGGCGCCGGGTCGGATCTGGAAACCACGTGCCCGAGAAGAGGTGTACCCTCTGAATATGATAAGCATTCACTTCTGCCAGAGTCTCACTCTGGCTCAGCCAACAGATTTCCTCGCGCAGCTCATCCGAGACTCGCTCATCGGCATCCACAAACAGCACCCAGTCGTGACGGGCCTGGTTCTGGGCAAAGTTGTGTTGAGCTGCGAAATTGGTGAATGGATGCTCCACGACGCGCACGCCTGCGTGACTTGCTATGGAGACCGTTCCATCGTTGCTCAGCGAATCAACCACTACGATTTCGTCTGCCCAGGTGAGACTTGCCAGGCAACCTGGGAGGTTTTTCTCTTCGTTCTTGGTAAGCACGATGGCTGAGATTGGAATGGACACAATGTCACCTCAATGCCCTGAAACCCTCAATCGCGCACATGTGGGTCCCTGGCCGCTTCGAATCACTGATGATACGCAGGCACAGCGAAGGTTATCACACCGAGCCGTCGACGTCAGTTAGCGTGAGGCCTATCTGAAACCAGCGCCCGTGTTATGCTCGTCTCATATGAACCTCAGCAACGCCTTTGAACCATAAGTAGCGCAATCGCTGAGTCATGTCCGCAGGACGCATGCCATACAAAATGGCCACAAAGATCCCCGGTCCAATCAGGCAGACAACAGATAGGCGCAACAGAGGAGCAATATCTTCCAGACTTACCATCGTCAGAATTCCCGACAGAAACACTCCGGCGACACCACCGGCCAACAGTGGTATCCCGAGCGTCTCTTTGACAGAAAGCGGCAGCTGGCGGAATATGTACCGGGAGCTCACGACGGATGCCAACAACATCGTTACTATGACGCCGACCAAAGTTCCCATCACTCCCAGCAAGATGGTCAGGGGGGTGCCCAGCACGATCAAGGTTAGAGCCTGCCCGACCGTGAGTGTGAGTGCGACGCGTGTGTGACCCAGAGTGACAGACAACCAGAAGCCTAAGTTGACTAACGGCCACACCAGGGCGTAGATCGTCAGAAAACGCAAGAAAGGTACACTAGCACCCCAAGCAGGACCATATAGTATCCCCACAACGTCGCGCGCTCCAAAAAACAATACCAGAATAATCGGAATACCCAGTGTTGTCAATACCCACAAAGATAGCTGCACGGCGTGAGTAAGTCGTGGCAGATCGTCTTTGACCCTGGCAAATGTGACGAACGCCACACGACTGATCACCATTGTCAGCAGCAGATGGGGCCAGTGCGCGATGCGATAGGCGCGGTCGTAGTATCCCAACACACTGTAGCCAACAAAGGTGCCGATGAGGAAATTGTCGTATTGGTTGACCACCGATGTGAGAGCGGTCAATGACAGGCCGACTGGAATGCCCTGTCTCAGCAGGTTCACCGCCAGACCACGACTGAAGCGCCAGCGATACCGGAATATATGCGGAGCACGCCTTCGGGCCACCCAGACCACTCCAATGGCTGACAGGAACGTTGTCACACCATTCACGGCCAATAACGACCATAGGCCAGCGCCCGACAAGGCCAAACCGATGGCGATCGTATAGGCGGCAATAGATGCCAGGAGGGCCGTCAGTGTCAGGCGGCTAATCTGCAGTTCCTTTTCTAGCACCATAGCAAGGGCGCCGAACGAAGCCGCCAGGCTGTCACAAGCGACCAGAACGATCGTGGCCATGATGACTTCGGCAGGGTACTTGGCCAGCCACAAGGCGGCAGCGGCCAGAAAGCTCAGGCCGAGAGAGGCGACGGCAGCTGCCAGATCAACGGCCAGATAGGTACCGAGCAGGGTCCCGTCGGTAGTCGAGTGCCGAATGGCCATATAGTGTAAGCCGGTCTTGGCACGCAGGCTCAACAGGGTGCTGGCGAATGTGGCCATCGCAAAGTAGCCAAACACCTCCGGGCTGAGGATGCGTGTCATAGCCAGCACCGCACCAAATCCAATCAACTGATTCAGGTAGGTGCCCAAGCTGACCCACACTGTGCTGCGCACGGCAATGCGCGCCAGATTTGGGTCGTGCCCTGGCGGGGGGCCAGCGTTTGCCGCGGTTCCCTCATCTCCTTCTGCAGGAGCGGTGGGTAGCTCCTGACAGCGCGCTGCGCCTTCGGTCACATTCGCTCCACTTCGTCGGCAACCTCAGTGGACGATGCCAAGAACATCCGCCGTTTGCTCCAGCATCGCCTCCGGCCGATGGTGCTCCAGCGCTGTCTTGCCGCCACTGCGCAGCGCCGCCCGCGCCAGGGGATCATCGAGCAGCTCGCGGATCGTCTGTCGTAGCGCCGCCCGATCGCCGGGCGGAACCCACCGCCCGTTCACCCGATCGCGGATGATCTCAGGAATGCCGCCAATCGCTGTCGCGACAACCGGCACACCTGCCTGCCACGCCTCAAACAGGATGTGGGGCAAGCCGCCCCAGCTGGCATTGGACACGTGCAGGTCGGCTGCCCGCAATGCCGCCAACAACGCCGGCCGATCCAGACGACCCGAAAAGTGAACCCGCTGCTCCAACCGCAGGCGGCGCGCCAGGCTTTCGAGGGTCGTTCGATGCGGACCGTCACCCACTACCAGCAGACCGACATCCTCCCACGGCAGAATCGCCGCCAGCAGCTCGTCCACGCCGCTCCACGGTGTCAGCCGCCCGGCGGACACCAGCCGATAGGGCGTGGTCACCGGCGCTGGCCACGCCGACGACGTTTCGGCTGCGGGGACGAAGGCGGGAGGGATCACCCGGATGCGATCGGGCGGTATGCCCCAGCCGGCGACCACGTCCCGCAAGTAGGCACACGGCACGATCACCGCCCGCGTCTTGCCCAGCGCCTGACGACGCTGGCGGCGCACGTGCTCGATGAGCCGTCCGTAGCGCCGACGCTGGAAGGTCTCGAAATCATCTGTGATCCACCCTTGCAGGATGGCATACTCCCACAGGCTGTCGCGATTCACGCGGGCGACGATGGGCTTGCGCAGCCACCAGTTGAGGTCGCCGAACCAGCCGAGGAGGCCGTTGTCGTACACGACGTCGGCCCAGCGGAGGTGAGTGAACAGACGATACGTCTGTCGCAGCGTCCGCCGCGAGGCCTCCAGACGCTCGATCACAAAGCCACGAGTGTGATCAGCCAGGGTGACCGAAGGATCACTCACCCCCACCAGGACGCGTACCGAATGGCCTTGTTGGCTCAGACCGTCGGCCACAAAGGGCACGTGCGTGGCGGTACCGCTGATATCGGGTGGCCACGAATCGGCCGTGATGAGCACGCGCATGCCTGACAGTCTCCCCTTCAGTCGTCCACTGGTTCCGGCTTGAGCAGCGACGATGATGCCAGCAGACTCTGGATGCGCGCCACGATCATCTCAATGGCCGTGGCATTGAATCCGCCGGATGGGATGATGATATCGGCGTAGCGTTTGCTCGGCTCGACAAACTCCAGGTGCATGGGGCGTACCGTCTCCACGTATTGCCGGATGACTGACTCAAGGGTGCGCCCACGCTCGCCGATGTCGCGCTGCAGCCGGCGGATCAGCCTCAAGTCGGCATCGGTGTCCACATACAGCTTGACGTCCATCATATCACGCAGCTGCCGATCAACAAAGATGAGGATGCCTTCCACCAGGATCACCGGGCGCGGCTCCACGCGGCGGCTCTGACCGGTACGAGTGTAGGTGGCAAAGTCGTAGCGGGGCACGTCAACTGGCTGGCCGGCCTGCAGGCGGCGCAGGTGCTCCACCAGCAGCTCGGTTTCCAGTGCATCGGGATGGTCGAAGTTCAGGCGGGCGCGTTCGTGAAGTGGAAGGTGTCCCAGGTCGCGGTAGTATGAGTCGTGCTCGAGATAGGCGATGTGCTGACGCCCGACTCGCTCCAGGATCGCTTCCGAGACGGTTGTCTTGCCCGAGGCCGTGCCACCGGCGACGCCGATGATGATCGGCTTCATGGGGCATCTTGCCGCGCGCTGGCCTGAGGCCCCAGGGGCAGCTCGTCCTCGGCCAGGCCGTACTTGAGCATCAGTTGCTTGAAGCTGTGGCGATTGAGCATCTTGATGTTGATCTCAGGATACAGTTCGCGCAGGCGGCGCAGCTTGCGATGCTTGCGGGTGATGAGGCGTTGCTCCATCGTCGTCAGCTCGATGTACAGATCCTGTTCGGGCAGGTAGAAATCGGGTGTGAATGCCTCGGTGACTCGCCCGTTGGAGTCCCACGCCAGGGCAAACGTGCGTGGCTCATACTCCCACGGAATCTGGTAGAAGTCCAGGATGCGGGCAAATTCCTCCTCGCTGGGGTGAGAAAAGACCACGCCGCGGTCCTGGTCGTTCGCTCCCGTCATCGGCCGCCGATTCCCTCCAGAGCGTGGATGATCAATCGGCTGGCCTGCTCCAGCTCGAGCAGTCCTGTGTTAATGACCAGATGATAGAGCGTAGCATCGTCAATATCGGCGTGGTAACAACGCCGCACATAGCGGGCGCGCACGCGGCTGCTGGTTTCCAGGCAAGCGCGGGCAGCGGCATCGGAAAGATTGCGCTCCTGACGCAACCACGTCAGCCGGGCGTCCAGCGGCGCGACCACCCGCACGTGCAGGACTCCCGGCCAGCCGCGCAACACCATCTGGCCACCCCGGCCAACGATCACCACCGAGCCAACGGCGGCCTCCTCACGAATGATGCGCTCGACTTGCGACCGGTAGGCGCGCCATTCGCGGGCGCTGGGGCGAATGCCCAGCAGACTCAGCTCGTCCACCTCGGCCAATGCCACCTGGGGCACGCCGGCGGCTACCGCGGCCGCATTGATCAGGTCGCGGCTGATTACTTTCCAGCCGAGCTCGCGGGCGACCAATGCGGCCACCTCATCGCCGCGACTGCCTACCTGTCGGGAGATGGTGAGGGCGCTCATCGTGAAACCACCCCCTTCCCGTTGCCGGGACAGGTTGCACCCCTGCGCTGTGTATTTTCTGAACGGACAGGATTCACGCCGCCTGCGACACGGCTTCCGTCGGGGCGCTCTGGCCGTTCAGGTATTTGGCGAAGATCACCAGGTCATCGCCGGTGGTGTAGAAATCGTGGATCACCGCCTGGCACTGGTAACCGCATACCGTGTAGAAATGGCGTGTCCGCTCATAGGCAGGTGTCCCCGATGTTTCCACCAGCAGGAGGGTGCCACCGGCTGCCTGTATCTCCTGCTCCACGCGGGCAATCAGCGCCCGCCCGATGCCCTGTCCGTGAAGCTGTGGCTCAACCGCAATCCAGTACAGGTCAAAGGCGCTTGCGGTCAGGGCGTGCGGGCCATAGCAGGCAAAGCCCAGTGTGCGCTCATCCTCCCGGCATACCAGGAAGCGATAGTCGCTGGCTGCTCCCCGGTCTAGATAATCATCCCATAGCTCCTGCACACATGCTTTTTCCCTCGCGTTGAAAATATCAATTCTGGAAGTGACATCCAGAATGCCCGGCCCATCCTCACGCCGGGCAGGCACGATCTCGATCATACATTTTTCGACCCCGTGGTCAGGCTCAGAATGTGCTCGATCATGTCCTCGTAGCTGAAGCCGGCAGCGCGGGCCGCTCGATAGAAGCCCGCCTCCGGCGACAGATCCGGGTTGCAGTTGACCTCAACAACGTAGGGCACGCCCTGGTCGGTGATGCGCATGTCCACCCGCGCGTAGCTGCGGCAGCCGATGGCCTGCCACGACCTGACCGCCGTGCGCGTGATACGGGCTGCCAGACGCCGGTCCACCGGTGCCGGACACCGTACCGGAGTGTTTAAGTACTCGAAGGTGCCCTCTTCCCATTTGGCAGCGAATGATACGATGCGTTCCAGAGGATTGGCAAACGCGCTGAAGTCCACCTCAGCCAGCGGCAGGACTTCGACCGGATTGCCCCACAGGGCCACGTTGAACTCGCGGCCGACGATGAACTGCTCAACCAGCGCCGACTGGCGATAGGTTTCGACGATGTATGCGACTCGTTCCCGTGTGGCTCGCTCGTCTGCTACTATGGCCTCCGGGCCGATCCCCAGGCTGGCATCCTCGGCGATCGGCTTGACAATCACTGGAAACGTCAGGTGACTCAACCGGCCGGCAGTCACCTCGGTCGGATGTCGAAAGACGGCCCAGGGTGGGGTGGCAACGCCTCGCTCGGCCAGGAGCATCTTGGCACGGGCTTTGTTGAGCGATCGGCTCAGCGCGTCGCCGTCACAGCCGGTGAAGCGATAGCCCATTGCCTCAAGTGCCCATGCGATGCGGGCGTCCTCAAAGAGCCGGCCTTCCAGCCCTTCCCCCAGGTTGAAAACCACCCATTCGGTGGGCGGGTAGGGTATCAGGGCCATCTCGACGTCGGTCGAGGCCCTTGTCAGCGGGTGAGCAGTTAAAGCGGATGCAACCACTTCATTCGTTGACCCGCCGGTGCCGGTCGAGATGGGCACCAACACCGCCCGATGACCTTTGCGCTGGAGCGCGGCGGCGACAGCACGGGCACATTCGACCACTTCCTGATCGGCGATCAGATCGCGTGGTTCTCCCTTCATGATGGTGGCGCTGTGGTTGTATAGCACCACAACGCCAGGGGGCTCCTGGTCTTCTGAGGACATAGAATCTCACCTCCCAGCACTCTTTAATCTGTAACGACCGACAGCCTCGTCAAGAATCCGGTTGACGAGTTCTTCATAGCTCCAGCCATCCGCCCTTGCCTCGATGCATAGATCCGAGTAGTCCGGGTTGAGACCCGGCAGTGGGTTGATCTCCAGAATATAGGGCCTATCGTTGTCGTGAGCATCCAGCCGGAAATCCACGCGCGCCACATCCTGGCAACCGGTCACCCGAAATGTCGCCGCCGCTAACCAGTTCAGTTCCTCGATTTGTTCTGGTGTGAGCGGAGCAGGACACATATAGTGAAAATCATGCGCCATTTCCACTTTGATATGCCCGGTGTAAACCCCACCTTCATCGGCCGGGTAGGCGGCCATGTTGACCTCGAGGGGCGGGAAGATATGCAGGCCTCCAAAGATGCGGGGCGCCTCATCGTCCTCCGGCAACCGCCGGGCAGCCGGGCGAGTCAGGTTGCCGACAACACCCACTGTCACCTCGCGTCCTTCAATGAAACGTTCGACGAGGGCGGGCTGATTATAGCGTTCGAACACCTGTTGCAACTGGTCATACAGCTCGGTTTCGTTGTGAACGATCGAGCGAGCGGAAACACCCATGCCAGTGCCTTCGCGGCTTGGCTTGACGAAACACGGGAAATGCACCACTGAGCGGTCGAGTTCCTCGTCGAGGCGCTCAAAGACCTGGAACGCGGGCGTCGGAAGATCGTGGTAGGTGAGCACCCGCTTGGTCATCGGTTTGTCCAGGCACAGCGCCAGCGTCAGTACCCGCGAGCCCGAATACGGAATACCCAGGAACTCGAGGATGGCAGGCACCTGGGCCTCGCGCGAGTCGCCGAAATGTCCTTCACAGATGTTGAAACATATCTCAGGTTGGAGCTTCTTCAGGTTCTCAAACAGCGTGTGATCGCCTTCCAGAAAAGCGACCTGATGCCCTCTGGATTCGAGTGCCTGGCTGATGGCTTCGATGGTCTCTTCAGCGTCCAGGTCATCCCACATGTCCGGTGCCATCCCCGGCCAGGTGGGCGCATTCTTCTTCAGATTAGCCAGCAAAGCAACTCGCATACTATCTCCCCTACCAGGTGTCGTTCGATCCATCCACCGTTTGTGCGTCACGTCGCCCTGTGTGGTATTCGCCGGGTCGGCAGCAATCTGCTGCGTGGCGCGTCGAGAGGTCGCCGGGAGAGCGACGCTCAGGGCAGCTGCAGGTCGCCCAGAGGAATGGCGGCGTTTTCGAATTGGCCGCCCTCGGGCCGCCCGGCGAGGACGCGCCGGGCATTGAAGTCGTACATACCAGCGATCACCCGATACGTACCGGCAGGCACGTCGCGTGGCAGCTCGATGCTATGCGTGTCCGCGTACACACTTCCGGTCTGCCAGGTGTGGGTCGGCGCATTGCCGGCCGCGGGGAGGCCGTCGTGACCGGCGACGAAGTTCCCGTCCGCGTCCAGCAGCTGGGTGAAGACCGTATAACTCTGGCCGGGTGGGGCACCGCAATACCAGTACAACGTGACCTGTACCAAGCCGGGCGCGATCTTCCCCACCGAATGTCCGATCAGGTTGATGCCATTGGCAAGCCGCGACGGAGGCGGTGCAGCCGCGAGCCCACCTCGTCTCGCCAGCAGCTGCAGGTGCTGCCCCTCGTCGAAGCGGTAGTCCAGCAGAACCCGCCCGAGACTATGTCGCGGTGCGTTGCTGTCTGTCACCAACCACAGGCGGTCGGC
>Ga0073932_1004103_pt1 | contig 17977 bp, 13 predicted proteins | sample DewCreD2012metaG_FD_76967 | JGI IMG/M metagenome (GOLD analysis project Ga0073932, IMG submission 76967) | Hot spring sediment bacterial and archeal communities from British Columbia, Canada, to study Microbial Dark Matter (Phase II) - Dewar... ... | reverse complement strand
CTCCAGCCGCTTCAGCGAAGGATCGATCCCGATGCGGCTGTGGCATGGCTCCAGGGAAAGCTGCCTTTCCAACTCGCTCCCATGCAGGAGCAGGCCGTGAGGCAGGCCCTGACCGACAAGGTGGTGATCATCACCGGGGGGCCGGGCACCGGCAAGACCACGCTGGTCCGGGCCATCTTGACCATCTATCGTCAACTCGGGGGGCAGTGCTGCCTCGCAGCGCCCACCGGCCGGGCCGCCAAGCGCCTGAGCGAGGCCACGAATCACCACGCGAGCACGCTGCACCGGCTTCTCGAATTCAGCCCCCAGGCGGGCAGGTTCCTGCGGGATGAGCAGAAGCCCCTCGCGGCCGATTGCATCATCGTGGACGAGTGCTCCATGCTCGACGCCCTTCTCACCCATCATCTGCTCAAAGCCGTTCCCGGCCAGGCGACGCTCATCCTGGTGGGGGACGTGGACCAGCTCCCCTCGGTGGGTCCGGGGAATGTGCTCCGCGACCTCATCGACTGCGGAAAATTCCCCGTGGTTCGGCTCAACGAGATCTTCAGGCAGGCCAGGGAGAGCCGGATCATCGTCAACGCCCACCGCGTTCAGAAGGGCATGTTCCCAAGGATTCCCGAAAAGGGCGAGGAGTTGCAGGACTTTTACTTCATCGAGAAGTCGGACCCCGAGGAGGCGCTGCAGGTGATCTTGAAACTCTGCACCGAGCGCATCCCGAGCCGGTTCGGGCTGGACCCCGTGGATGAGATCCAGGTGCTGAGCCCCATGAACCGCGGAGCCGCGGGCGCTCAACGGCTGAACAGCGCCCTGCAGGAAGTCCTGAATCCAGCCGGCGTGGGCATCGAGCGGGGCGGTCAGATCTTCCGGGTGGGCGACAAGGTGATGCAGATTCGAAACAACTACGACAAGGATGTGTTCAATGGGGACTGGGGCCGCATTCTAAGGATCGATTTGGAAAGTCAGGAGCTCCGGGTGGTGATCGACGGGCGCGAGATCCTCTACGAGTTCTCTGAACTGGACGAGCTGGTCCTCGCCTATTCCATCACGGTTCACAAGGCCCAGGGCAGCGAGTATCCCGCGGTCATCGTTCCCTTGCTCACCCAGCATTACATGATGTTGCAAAGGAATCTTCTCTACACGGCCATCACCCGGGCGCGGAAGCTGGCCGTCGTCGTCGGCAGCAAAAAGGCGCTCGCCATCGCCATCCGAAACGACCGAATGCAGCGTCGGTTCACCCTGCTTTCCGAGCGGCTTCAAGGCTTGATTTGAAGGATTTCCAACGTCGGTTTTCAAGTTAATGAGAATACGTCGGTGCGGGGGCTTTTTTCGCCGCTTCTACTGCGCCGAAGGGACTTGCTGGACTGCCGTAGCCTGTACCGTGTTCCGGGGGCGCATTCAATGCCTCTTTCCCTGGATGGCCTGGCGTATTATGATGAAACGGCTCGGCTGAATCACGACCGAAGGATGGTTTGGAGACTCCCGCCGCATTCAGGAATGGAAATGGACAACTTAATGACCGACGCCCACGGTCGCCGCGTCGACTACCTGAGGATCTCCATCACGGACCGATGCAATCTACGCTGCCAGTACTGCATGCCCGCACAGGGGGTACCCAAGCTTCGCCACGACGAGATGCTCTCCTACGAGGAGCTGCTGAGGATCACCCGCCTCCTCGTGAGCATGGGGATTTCCAAAATCCGCATCACCGGCGGCGAGCCCCTGGTGCGCAAGGACGTCCTCTATTTCTGCGGTGAGGTCGCGCGTATCGCCGGTGTAAAGAGCGTGAGCCTCACCACCAATGGAGTGCTTCTCGACCATTTTGCCGATGGGCTTCACAGGGCCGGCATCCAGCGGATCAACGTCAGCCTGGACAGCCTGGACCCCCGCAAATATGCCTCCATTACCGGAAAGGATTGTCTGAACCAGGTGTGGCGGGGCGTTCTCAGAGCTTCATCGCTCGGTCTGTCCCCGGTCAAGCTCAACAGCGTCGTCATGCGCGGCGTCAACGACGACGAAATCGAGGACCTGGCGAGGCTCACTTTCCAGCACCCGTTTCACGTACGTTTCATCGAGCTCATGCCCATGAACGGAAGCGAGGCGGGCCGGCTCTTCATGCCCTCCGATGAGATCCTCGAGCGCCTCGTCGCCCTGGGCCGGATGTCACCCGTCAACAGCAACCACAGCAACGGTCCTGCCCGGCACTTCCAGTTCCACGGAGCCGCCGGAAAAATTGGGATCATCAGCCCCATCAGCCACCATTTCTGTCCTGCGTGCAATCGTCTGCGCCTGACCGCGGACGGAAAGTTGAGGACCTGCCTGTTCGCAGCCCAGGAAACGGACCTCGGGAGCTCCCTTCGCCAAGGGGCCTCCGACGGTGATATCCGGAGGAAGGTGCGCGAGGCCATTCTCGCCAAGCCCGAGAAGCACTTGCTGGCCCTGGGCGGGGTCCGCAAGTGCATCAGCCGTCCGATGTCGGCCATCGGAGGGTGATGTTCCGGCTCCGCGGTTTCGGGTTTCGAGCCACAGGTCTTGGGCTGGCGGTTCGAATTGGAGATCACGGGTCCGGGGACCTTGCGGATTGCAGGGCCGGAATTCTCTCTCGGGGTGCGACGGGGAATACCCGCCGGGTCACTTCTTTTCCATTCCCTCCTGCATGCCCTTGAGGAACTCCCCGATGGCCTTGCCGGCCTCTTCCGGCTTCATCTCGTCGATCTTGCCCAGTTCGGACTGGAACTTGTCCAGTTGCCTCTCCATCTTTCTGGCCGCGAACTGTGAGCTGATGGAGCTCAGCACCAGCAGTCCGCCCAGAACGCCGAAGACGATGAGAGCGGTCCTGGGCTTCACCTGATGCACCTGGATGGAGGCGATGATCATGAGATAAGTCATCCAGACCACGCCCAGGATGGGGCCGATGTATGGGATGATGCCGAGGACGGTGGTCACCGGAGTGATGGCGGTGGCGAACGCCCCGCAGCGGTACGCCGTCTCGAAGGGCTCCCGGGAGCCCAGGAGCCTCCAGATCACCAACAGGATGGCGGCTCCCACGAATCCAAAGATGGCGATCATGATGGGAACGAGCAGAATGCTCGTCAACGCGACGAGGATGGTGCCGGTGAAGCCGATGCCGAATATGCTGAGAACGGCTTGAATCAGACCCCCGATAACGCCCATGACCACCGCGAACATGAGAGGCTCGACGTAGCCTCCGGCTCGGGGCATGGATTGATAGAACCCCACGGGATCAGTGATGACCTTCATCATGGTTTCGGAAATGGTCGAAATGAACCGTTCCATGTCAGGTTTGGAAAACTGTTCCGTCATGATTTTTCCCTCCTGGATTCCGGGGTTGGGCGGGCATTCTTGTCAGGCCCCCCGTGCGGTCTCAAACACATCACCCTTCCGAGCTCACTGGAAAACCGCCGTCACCTGAGCCGACGCTCTCGCTGACGGCATGCGCCATTCTATGTGAGGACCGCCCGAGGTGTCAAAGGCAGTCGTCGAGGAACGATTCAAAATCATCGGGCTTGCCACTCGAACAGCGACCCGGCATCCTGAGGTCCTGGCGGTCTTCACCGGAATGCCGCCCTATTCGTTTTACTGATACATTTTGCCCTTTGCCCGACATCGCGGGCCGTGGTATCCGGTGGAGAGCGGGCATGAAGAGACCCGCCGGTCGCCTCGGCATCGCGCCAGAGTTCAGCTGAAACGCGCACGGGTCTGGTTTTCCATTGGAGGAGTCGCATGAAGATACTGGCTGTGAAGCTGCGAAATATCAATACACTGGTGGGCAACTGGGAGATCCATTTCGACCGGCCGCCCATCTCGGATACCGGGCTTTTCGCCATTGTCGGGCCAAACGGCTCCGGGAAATCGTCCATTCTGGACGGGCTCACCCTGGCCCTGTACGGGGAGACGTCGCGGCTCAAGGGTCCCGAACTGGCCATGCCCCACTGGCCGGCGGAAGAGGCCTTTTCGGAAGTGACCTTTTCCGTGGCGGACACGACCTATCGAAGCCGCTGGTCCATCCGGAAATCGGGACACGTGTGGGAATCGCCCGAAATGTCGCTCTCGGGGATCCAAAATGGTCAGGAGACCCTCCTCGAGGACAGGATGATCCGCGTGAGGAGCCGCATCGCGGAGCTCACGGGACTCGATTTCAAGCGCTTCTGCCGTTCCGTCCTCCTGGCCCAGGGGGAGTTTTCAGCGTTTCTCAGCGCCCTCGAAAATGAGCGGGCGGAAATCCTTGAGAAGATCATGGGAACCGAAATGGCCGAGGAGCTGGAGGATTCCATCGGGCGGCGCGTTCGTGCGGAAGAGGAGAAGCTGCTTCAGTTGAGGGAGGCGGCTGAGGCCTTTCCGGCTCCGGACAAGTCACGAATCAGCGAATTGCGGCAGTCTCATGAACAATTGGAACAGGATCTCAGGGAGTCGAGCGCACGATTGGGGGAACTGCGGGAGCTCAAAGATCGAGTGGAGCTTCTGCGGCGTCTCGAATCGGAGAGTCTCGAGGCTGCGGCGCAACTTGCCGCGGCGGAGGACGAATGGTTGGAGGTCCGCCTGGAGGCCCAGCGGCTGGAGAGGGCTTGGCCGGCCTCCCCTCTGAGGGGCAGCCTCGATCAACTGGATGGGCTGACGACGGAGATTGAAGAAGCCAGGGAGCGATTGCTCCGACTCGAGGGGGATTTGCCCCTTCAGGAAGCACGGCTCATCGAGCTCGAAGAACAGCTGGAAATGACGTCGAAAGAGCTGAAGGAAGTTTCGCGGGTCCTGGAAGAGCGCGATGATGAGCTCTCGGACGCGCTGGCTCGGGACCGTGTGATCGAAAGTGAATCCCAGCGATTCCTCGCTAGTGTATCGCGCCTCGAAACGGTGGAGCGGTCCCAGAAGGAGAACCTGCAACTGCAGGCGCCGATCCTGGAGGAGCTGGCCAGGATCGAGGGTCGGCGGCAGGATATCCTTCGCTGGCTGGAGGCGCATAGGGCCGAGGAGCTTCTCGGGACCGACATCGCTGCGTTGAGCACTGATGCGGCGAGATTGACCGAGATCGCCGACGAGATCGCCCGCTATCAGCCTCAGCGCCAGGAGGCCGATAGACTCGAGCGGGAGTCGGCCAGGGTGCTTGAAAAAGCTGAGGGCGCCCTGCGCAGGGTGCGGCGCAAGACCGATGTGCTGATTCAGCGCAAGGCGGATCGCGACCAGACCATGGACGAGCTCCTCGCCCATTCCAGTTTTTCAGCGGCAAAAGCCTCGGTCAAGGAGCAGAAAAGGAGGCTCCTGCTCTGCAAGGAACTGGCGAGCATCGCGGAGAAGGCAAGGGGGCTCGGCTACTCCACCGATATGGGCGCGCAGCTGGCGGGCATACAGGAACAACAGGAAGTGGTGGGGCAGTCATTGGCGAGCGAGCAGGCGGCATTTGATGAGCTCGACGCCCAGATTCGATGGCGAAATCTGGTCAGGAGGCTCAGTCCCGAGCGGGCGGCGCTGGAGGCTGGTGGTCCTTGCCCCCTGTGTGGCGCCACGGAGCATCCCTTCGCGGACCGTGAGGAGCCCGATTTTTCGGAACTTGACCGGATCGAGGCTGAACGGCTCGAAAACCTGGAGAGGCTTCGCGGTCAGCTCGAGGCACTGCGGAGCGAGGCGGACGGCATCCGCTCCCGCTCGGGGGAGCTCCACGAGCTGGAACAGCGGTGGGAGCAGCTGTGCTCGCAGGCCGGGGTCGACTGGTCCATGGCTGACGCCGAGGCGGTCGCGGATCAGGTGAGGGTGATGGCTTCTGAAATCAAAACGCGCTGCGCCAGTCTGCGCACGGCGAGGGTACTCAGATGGCGGAACCTCTGGCTCAACTGGTCCCTTCGGGGGAAGCTGGAAAAGCTTCAGAAGCGCGAGCTCAGGAGGGATGAAGCTCGACAGAGGCATGAGCTGCGCCGGCGGGCCCTGAATGATATCGACCGGGTCATTCATCACTTGAAGGAGGAAGAAGCGGCCGTACGAAACGGCATCGGCATGCGCGTGCAGCCGTATGGTGAATCCGAGCCCGCTGTTGGGGCCGAGGCCGAGCTGATCCAACGCCTTTCGAAGAGACAAGAAGTTTACTCCCGTCAGCGCGGCGAGCTGGAAAGACTGGGAGAGGAGCTCCAGCAGCTGGAAAGCCGCAAGGAGAACTTGCCCAGGGAATATGAAAAGCTCCAAGAGGAGGGGCGGAGCCTGGCCGGGGAGATCGAGTCTCTGCAGGCTCGCCTGACGGCATTGAAGGCCGAGCGCGAGTCACTCCACGGCGCCATGGACCCGGTGGCGGAGCGTAGTGCCCTTGAAAGTGAGATCAGTAGGCTGTCGGGAGAGGAAGGCTCTCTGGTTGAAGAACTGGAGCTGCTGAGGGACAGCATCGACCAGGGGAAGATCATGCTCCCCCAATGGAGCGAGGAGTTGGAACGCCTGGAGTCGATTCACCTGGATGCGGAGGCGGGTTTTCGGGCAGAGATGTCGGCCGCGGGTTTTTCAACCATGTCTGAAGTGAGAGCTCAGCTTGAGGTGCTCGACGACTCTCAGGCGATTCTCGAACGGGTGGCGGTGGCGGAAAAGAAGCTGGCCGCCGCAAAGGCAAAGGCGGAGGAATTGCGCGGCTCACTCGATGCAGTGTCGGCCGAGCCACTGCCGGAGATCCCTCTGGAAACGATCCTCTCGAGGTTTGAAGAACAGGAGAAGCATCATGCGTCCATTCATTCCAGGTGGGAGGAAGCAGAGCGACGACTGGCCGAGTATCGCGACACCGAGCGCGAACACCGGGAGATTCTCGCGGCTGTCGCTGTCCAGGAGGAGCTGCTTGAAGAGGTGCTGGCGGAACAGAGACTGCTCCGCATGCGAGACGCCGCGGAAGCACGGATGAAACGGCAGCGGCTCATGCTGACTCGGCTGGTGGATCAGACCAATGGACACCTGGCGTACTTGAGCGGGCGTTATCTTTTAAGAACCGTGGAGGCCGACGGGCTTGGCCTGGAGGTGGAGGATTCCCTGCAGGGCAGAGCCCGTAGACCCATCAAGACCCTTTCAGGAGGAGAGTCCTTCGTGGTGAGCCTCTGCCTGGCCCTGGGGCTCTCGGAGATGGCTGCCAGACACCGCAAGATAGAGTCCCTCTTTCTGGATGAAGGCTTCGGAGCACTGGACGAGGAAATGCTTTATAAGGTGCTCGCCGCGCTCAAAGGATTGCGCGCCAACGGAAAAATGGTGGGCGTCATTTCCCATGTCAAGCGGCTGGCCGATGAGATTCCCACTCAAATCCGTGTGAACAGGATCGCCGACGGGTCCAGCATCATATCCATAGCCGCCTGACATTTCGTTCAGGAGCCATCCACATGGGGCTCAATGGATGATTTTAAATCTTTGATACCAGGTTTCTCAAACACCGAATACGTCATGCCCGTGGTCGACGAAGTGAAAGAATGGCTCCTGAATTGGGGCATCGAGGTCTGGGAGTTCGCGGAGCCCACGCCCAACTCCCGGGCGGCTGCCCAGGCCGTGGGGTGCTCCGTGGCCGAGATCGCCAAAAGCATTCTGGTGCTTGTCGGTGGGCGACCGGTCCTGGTAGTGACCTCCGGAGATGCCAAGGTCAAGAATGCAAAGCTCAAGGAGACGACAGGATTCACGGGGAAAGTCCGTCTGCCGGAGGCCGAGGACGTGGTCCGACATACGGGATATGCCCCGGGCGGCGTCTGCCCCTTCCTGCTGCCAAAAGGTTTGCCTGTGCTGCTCGACAGCTCCATGCGGCGTTTTCCAAGGGTCTACGCTGCCGCCGGCAATGATCATTCAGCCGTGCCCATCACCTTCGAGCAACTCCTGGAGGTTACCGGAGGAGCAGAGGCTGATGTGTGTGAGGTGCACGGGATGAATTCCCCGTGACCACACCCGCGTCAAGCTCTGGATGAATGGTTTCGCTGCCGGCCCGGCACACACACATTGATGATGAGATCTTTCTCGAATGCAAAAAGATGAATGGACTCACGCATTGAATGCGGAGCCCATTCATTCTGGATGAGATGCTCGTTCGGAGATCGGCGAACGGGCGCTCATGAGGTGCGAATTGGGGTGTGACGACCCAGGCTCAGAGAGCTCGGGCGAAAAAGCAGGCGTCCTAGAACATGAAGCCGAACTGACCGCCTGCCCTGAAGTTGCTTGCAGAGGCATCGGTATCGATGTCGTTCAGAGTGATATCCTCGGTGATCTGGTATTTGACGTTCGCGCCCACGAACCACTGCCCCATTTTGTAGTTCAAGTCGGCGAAGAACTGACCGCCAAAGAGCCAGTCGCTGTCTCCCGAGGAGACGCCATTGACGTCGGCGTCGATGTTCAAGTAGTTGTAGGAAATGCCCGCGCCCAGGGACAGTACCAGGGAGGGGTCCAGCGCAAAGGCATATTTGGCGTTGAACTCGATGGGCACATAATCGAGGTCGACGTCCACGTCGGCTCCGACGATGTTGATATCCCCCGAGCTCCACCCATAGCCGACCTCAAGACCCAGATAGAGGTTGGGGTTGAAGACCGGCACGTAGAATTCACCGGCGAAGTAGATGCCATTCTCGACATTCAGGTCTTTTAAATCACTGTCCGTGAATCTCAGATAGTCCAACTTGAAAGCCACATTGCCGTTGCCGAGCGGATAACTCTGCTGGGCCTGCGCCATTGACGCGGCTGCAAACCCCATGATGGCGATCACCATCAAGACAGCCCACTTTCTCATCGCTCTTCCTCCTCCCACTTGTCAATCAAGACGGTTCCTTCCAGTTTGATCAGCCCTCTTGCTCAAAATGCATCCAGCCGTTTCCTCAGCTTCGGAAGCCGAGCCAAGGTCGGTCTTGAAACCCATCATAGAAAATACGCCATTGGTCTGCAAATCAAATCGTTATCCCTGAGCAGGGGCGGGATTCTTTTCACGACCAGCAACGCGCCGCGCTCCAGTCATTCCGCTCAGTACAGGCCGGCGCAATAGGGTGTCCAGCATCTCAGTCGTCATTCCGGCAGTCTTCAAGCCGGAATCCAGAGAAAACCCTTGATGCCGGCTTAGGGACCGCTGGCATGAGAAAGCCAAACGGGCACCTTCTCGAGTGGCGCTGTACTCAGCTGCGGGCTGCCCAAAGGCCCCCCCTCGCTATTCCTCGGTGGCCTTGATGTTATGGATGGCCCAGTCTATCAGCTCGTCGTAAGTGGTTCCCCTGGGGAAAAACTCCACGACCCCCATGGCTTTTATCTTCGGAATGCTCTCTTCGTCGAGGAATCCTCCCGCGGTGATGCGGACATGGTCGGCGCCTTCCTTCCGGAGCAGTTCCATGAGGGTGGAGAACGACCGAATATCGGTTCCGGGCAGGGTTGTCACCCCGATGTGATCCACCGACTCCTGGATGGCCGAATTGACGATGGCCCGGGGGTCCTGCAATTCGGTGTAGATGACCTCAAAACCGGCTTCGCTGAAGGCGCGTGCAAGCTTCATCATGGCCGCCTCATAGCCATCTCCGAATTTCACCATGAGGATTCTGACTCTCCTGTCCACCATCGTTCGCTCCTTGTCACTGCTCGCAGTGGTGCTTCACGTTGACTCCCTTGACAATGAAGATGATGCTCTCGGCGATATTCGTGGCCTGATCGGCCGCGCGCTCAAGGCAGCGTGCGGCGATGATGGTCTGAACCGAGCGCTCGACGGCCGGCACTTCATTGACCATGTAGTCGAGTAGATCCTTGAGGACCTTGACATTCAGCTCGTCCGCGTTGTCGTCCATCTGGCATACATCCGCCGCCTGGCTGACATTTTCGTTGATAAACGCGGAGATGACACTGGAAAGCATGTCGAGCGCGGTGGCGGCCAGTTGCTCGAGGGCCGGGTTCGGGGGAAGCGGGGGACGCGCGCCCAGGAATTGTGCCCTCTGGGCTACATTGACGGCCTGATCGGCCACGCGCTCGAGATCCACGGCGATTCTCATGCAGCCGATGATGAACCGCAGATCTCGGGCCATTGGCTGTTCCAGTGCGAGCAGGCGAAGGCAATGCCTGTCGACGGCCACCTCGAGGAGGTTGATTTCCTGATCTCGCGCCACCACGTCGTCGGCCAGAGGGATATTCCTCTCAAAAAGCGCCTGCAGCGCCTTCTTGAGGGCGGTTTCGGACAAGGCGGCCATCTGAAGGATGGTCATCTTGAGTTGTCTCATTTCCTGCTGAAACCGAGTTTCCATTGTTTCCGTCTCCCCTGGCTCGAGCTCGGAGCGAACCTGATTCACCCCTCAAGCGATGACCCATTGTCCGCACCCTCATGGGCACGGTTTTCAATGCCGGACGGTGGAGCTGCCTTGGGCAGGCTGAAAAAGAAAGTGCTACCCCTGAGAACTCCGGGATTCGGGCTCTGAAGCCACAGCTGCCCTCCAAAATTGAGGATGATGTGTCGACAGATGGCAAGCCCCAGACCCGTGCTGCCGGATTCCCGGTCCCGATGCCTTTCAATGCGGTAAAATCTCTCAAAGATCCTCTGTTGATGATGAGCGGGAATACCCATGCCGTTGTCCTGAACGCTGAAGGTGCACAGGGAGTCCCCCTCTTCGCAGGAGATCGTGATCGCTTCGCCTTCCGGGCTGTATTTGACGGCGTTCTCGAGCAGGTTCCGAAACACCTGGACCAGCCGATCCATGTCCGCCTGGACATAAACACCCTCAGGGGGCATCCGGTTTTCCAGGCGCACTCTTTTCGCCTCGGCCATGGCTTCACAGGACTTCCAAGCCACCCCGAGGGCTTCCAGGGCGTTGACGGGCGAGGACTCCATCCGCTGATCCCTCGCTTCCAGTCGAGCCAGCTTCAGCAGATCATCCACAATCATCACCATGTGGTTCGTGTTTCTGAGAATGGTCCGCAGAAACGAGGCGGCGGGTTCCTTGTCGAATTGGGGGTCGGCGAGAAGGGTCTCCGTGTATCCCTTGACGGAAGTGAGGGGCGTTCTCAGCTCATGGGAGACGTTGGCCACGAAATCCTGGCGAACCTTCTCCAAACGCTTCAGCTCGGAAATGTTATGGAACACGATGATCAGCACCGGCTCCTTCCCCGCCTCCTGGAGCTTCACGATGTTCACGTCGTAAGTTCGCTCGCGCTCGAGCTCGACCTGCAGATTCACCCGTTTGGATGATTCCTCATCCCGAGCGCCCAGGAGCCTTTCGCAAGCCTCCTGGATTTCGTAGTTCATGAGGACTTCCATGGGCTGGCGACCTATGGTGATCGGGCCCCTTGTGGCGATTGCCGAAAGGGAACGATTGGTCCTTCGGATCCTCCCCCTGGAGTCCAGCACCATCACGCCTTCCTGCATTCCCTCGAAGACCGCCTCCAGCTGTTCCTTCTCCTCCCTCATGATACGGAACCGCTCCCCGATCTGACGAGCCATGTGGTTGAGAGCTTCAGCCAGGGGCTGAAGCTCATCGTCGTCAGGGAACCTCAATGCATGCACCTCATCCTGCGCCGACACCCTCTCCGTGGCTTCAACGAATTTCTTCATTGATTTGCCAAGCTCGCGCCTCCAGAGGAGGACGGCGGGAATCATACCCAGGAAAGCCAGCAGTACGGACAGATTGAGGCCTCGACTGAGCGCGTCGAGGGCCCTGTTGGTCTGCCAGAAGGGCACAGCCAGCCTCAAGATTCCCGCGGGCAGGTCTCCCGCACCCTCAACCTGCTTTGCCACGAAAATGTGCTCTCTTTGTGTCAGGGTGCTCAGGCGGACAATGACCCCGACCTCGCCTCTCCTGGCTTGAAGAATCTCTGGCCTGGTTCCAAATTCCCCCAACTGTGGAATCTCATCCGGTGCAAACAGCGAATCGAAAATCACTTTTCCACTGTCGTCCAGGTAGGTGATGCGAAAACCCTGAGATTCGGCAATACCCACCGCCCAGGATTGCAACTGTGGCAGCCCCTCGAAGGCTCCATGCTGTTTCAGCAGCCAGTGGACGAGGTTCAGGTCATCGACGGCCCTCGCCTTGGCCTCAATCACGATCTTCTCATGGACGTCCCCGTACATCCGCCAGCATGGCAGGACGACGCAAAGGACCAAAAATCCCCAAAGGATTCCTATGAGTCGCACTCGAAGGCTGGACAGTTTGAACATCGGCCTAAACCCTGAATCGATACCCTACTCCGCGAACTGTCTCCACCCATTCGGAATAGACACCCAACTTCTGTCGCAGGCGCCGGACGTGAGTGTCCACGGTCCGGGCATAGCCCTCGAAATGATACCCCCACACCTTGTCCAGCAGCTGATCCCGAGTCTGAACCCTGCCACGGTTTTTGACCAGCTCCACCAGCAGTTTGAATTCTGTCGCCGTGAGGGCAATTTCCTCGCCATGCAGACTGGCCTTGTGCCCCTCGAAATCGACGCGGAGCCCTTCGTGCTGCCAGAAGTTTTCGCCGGCGTTGTCGGAGGTTGATCTTCTCAGGATGGCGCGGACCCGCAGGATCAACTCCCTCGGACTGAAAGGCTTCACCACGTAATCGTCGGCGCCCAGCTCGAGGCCGACAATCCGATCCACCTCCTCGCCGCGCGCCGTCAGCATGAGAATGGGAATGCGCTTGGTCTCGGGATCCCGTTTGAGCTCCTTGCAGACTTCGAAACCATCAAGGCTGGGCAGCATCAAATCCAATATCACGAGGTCCGGAAGACTCCGGCGCACAACGCTGAGAGCCTCGAAGCCATCCCGCGAGGTAAGAACTTCAAAACCGGAAGCTTGCATGTTGTAAGCCAGCAACTGAAGGATATCCTGATCGTCTTCCACGACAACGATTTTCATCTTGCTCATTCAAGACTCCCGATGATCCGGGCCGGCGCGGAAATCCGCCATGACAGGAAGCTACCTGACCAACTCTTATTCCGTAAACCGACCGCTATTCTCACCCAATTGTCGAAAAAGCGCAAACCATTAAACGCGCTGGAATTGCCGCATCAATCCCGGCGAAAGGCCGGGCAGCGGCCCTGCAGAAGTGACGAAAGGCCGGATGCATCCCCGGTTGGGGATCGGCACGTCGAAAGGCCGATCATCGGCGCAGAAAAGGCCTGTTGGATGGAGTCTCGGACCAGGAATATCGGTTCCGATGGAATTGCCGGTTTCAACCAGCGGTTTTGACTGACCGCCGTGGGGAAGTCCTTGGCCGCGCACCCGGGGTCGAACCGAACAGGACCATGCCGCCCGCCTTCCGCTGCTCGATTAGAGTGAACCACGACACAGCCGTTTATACTTACCGCTGCTTCCTTCCGGACCTGACGGGGTTCGTACTCGTCTGTTGCGCGGTGTCCAATGAACACCAGAATTAGAAACAGCCGACCTGAATCGGATCCTTCCCAGGGAATTCAGCCCCGCTGAGCGGATTTCGGGTTACAGGGCACCGCTAGCTCCCCGCCTAGCGCGACCAAGGGGACTGCCAGATCGATGTTCATCGTCTGGATATCACAAATCGCAATGGCAATCAACGGGATTGCATCGCACGAAAAGGCCGGTCGAGGAACTGCAGCCGTGCAGCTTCGGGGAGTAGCATGCACCGGTGGCGGGGAATGTTCAGGAGTCCTCGCAGGGTGGGGCGGTCTTGACCCCTGAGGAGATGCAGCCAGCCGCCGAGATAAAGGGGGTTCAGGGGTCTGAGCGCATGGAGGGCCGCCCACACGGTCTTTGCCAGATGCTGCTCCCTTCGATCCCACCACGAGTCCCAACGTTTCTCCAGCACCCGATTCCAGAGCCATTCCTCCGTTGACTCAGCCGCAAGGGCTCGGGACGCCATCCCGTAGCCGTTCCGACTGTTGTGACGCCGGCCGCTGCCCTGATCCATGAGCAGGCTGCGGACATTGGCGAGGGAAATCATTGCGGGCCACGATGCAATCCAATGCCTGCTGAAATCCGAGGCATCACACAGGAGCATCCTCGAATCTCGGCTGCCGCAATAGCGGCGCGCGGCGCGATATTCAAAAGGAAGAGCTATCTGTCTTCGAATGCGGCTTATTTCGGGGTGGCGATGAGCCTCTCTCGACCGCAGGCGAAGCTCGCAACACGCACGGGAGACATTGGCCCCAAGGGTCCTCAACAGGGTCTGCTGAAGTCGCACCCTGAGGGAGCGTCCGAATGGGCTCAGTTCGATGAGGACCAGGTCGGGTTTCAGCCGGCTCAGCAGCTCGCGGGTTCGTCTGAAGCCCTCGGGATCACCATGATCAACCCCCACGAGGATGAGCCTTTCCAACACGTCGCAAGGCTCGCTCCGCACGGACGCGATCCCAGGTTCCTTTGAGCATGTTCGATGCATCGGCTCAGAGACCCTCTCCGTCCCCAAATGCTCGGACTCCTGCGTGAAAAGGCTCAGATAATGGGATAGAGCTGGCTGAAGTGGCTGATGTGAAGGGACGCCCTGAGGGAAGGGTTCTTATAGGCCACAAAGAATACTCCCGTCGATTCGGCAAGGGCCTCATCCACCTGCGAGTCCCCCACGTACAGCACCTGCTCCGGCCTCACCTGGAAAGCATCGAGGATCCTTTCCATCGACTCGGGATGTGGCTTCGGGAAACGAACGTCCGATGCCGAGACGACCAGGTCGAAGTACTGTGCCAGATTGAAATGGTCCAGGACATCCCGGGTCGAGACGGTCCGATTGGTGGCCATGGCGATGCAATGCGTAGCCCGGGCGGATTCGAGAAAATCGATGAGACCGGGCTCGGGCGTCAGGTAGCGGTTGAAGGCCTTGAAATCGATGGTCTGGGTGTATTCCCAGGCCTTGCGGAAATCCTCTGCGTCGGGCAGCAGGAATCGAAGGGACTCACGAACGGGATGCATGTGAATGAATCCCTGCTGGTCGGGCCTGACGGGAGGGCGACCGATCACCTCGAGGATGTGTGTATAAAATCGAGTGTTGGCCTCTCGAGAGTCGAAGAGCACGCCGTCACAGTCAAACGCGAGAACCCGGAATGCGTGCTTCACGCCGTCTTCGGTTGATCGGCCGCCGGCGCAGCGGTTATGCCTGATGCCATGGCGATGGGGTTGACTCATGACGCTCCTAAGTCCTTTAGAAACACAGCCCGTTCAACGGGACACCTTTACAATTCATCCGGGATTACATAGACTAACAACCACTCTGGAGCCTGAATCCTTCGCCCCTGGCCCATCATCTTCCATGCCCAGGCAACACTTTAACCACGGAAAGCGCGCAATGGAACATCAATTTGATTTTCTGGTCATCGGCAGCGGAATCGCCGGCCTCAGCTTCGCCCTGAGGGCCGCGCGCCACGGAACCGTGGCCATCGTGACCAAGAAAGACAAGCTCGAGACCAGCACCAACTATGCGCAGGGAGGCATTGCCAGTGTGCTGGGTCGAGACGATTCCTTTCCCCTGCACATCGAGGACACCCTGAATGCCGGCGATGGCCTTTGCCACCCCGATATCGTGGAGCACGTGGTTCGCTCGGGCCCCGACCGCATACGGGAACTGGCCGACTACGGGGTCCCCTTCAATCGGAGTCCCATCGAGGGGCTGGAGTTTGATCTCGGCAGGGAGGGCGGCCACAGCCGCAATCGCATCGTTCATGCTCATGACATGACCGGGCAGGCCGTCGAGAAGGCCCTGGTCCACGCGGCGGAGAACAATTCAAATATCCACATCTACGAGAATCACCTGGCGCTTGACCTGATTGTGGAGCACTTCGCCATCAAGGCCGGCTCCATTGCCGTCCGCCATCGCGACGTGTGCTGGGGTGCCTACATCCTTGAAACCCCGCGCATGGAGCTCCACACCTTCCTGGCCCACGCCGTCGTGCTTTGCACCGGGGGAGCCGGCAAGGTCTACCTCTACACCAGCAATCCCGATGTGGCCACCGGGGATGGACTGGCCATGGCCTACCGGGCCGGTGCCTGCCTGGCCAACCTTGAATTCGTCCAATTCCACCCGACGTGTCTCTATCACCCGCATGCCAAAAACTTCCTGATCTCCGAGGCGGTTCGCGGGGAGGGAGGGCGGCTCATCGATCGCAGGGGAAAGGCCTTCATGGAAAAATACCACCCTCTGAAGGACCTGGCTTTCAGAGATATCGTCGCGCGGGCCATCGACACGGAGATGAAACAATCCGGTGATGACTGCGTCTTTCTGGACATCACACATCGCGATCCAGATTACCTGAAGACGCGATTTCCGAATATCTACCAGAAATGCCTTCTGCTCGGCATCGATATCACCAGGGATCCGATCCCTGTCGTCCCTGCCGCTCACTATATCTGCGGAGGAATTGTGACCGATGGCTTCGGCCGCACCACCCTCGAGAACCTCTATGCCGTGGGGGAATGCGCCTGCACCGGTCTGCATGGCGCCAACCGGCTGGCCAGCAATTCGCTGCTTGAAGCCATGGTGTTCGCCCATGAAAGCGCCCTTCATTGCGCGGAGCACATCCAGCAGTGGCGCAAACGACCCGTTCCGGAAATACCCGCCTGCCCCCTTCCCATGGCGCACCTCAACTCAACCCAGAGCGAAATGGTTCTCATCGCTCACAACTGGGACATCATCCGCAGACTCATGTGGAACTACGTCGGAATCGTGCGCACGGACAAACGCCTGGAGCTGGCTCTGACCCACATCCGCCAGATCAGGATGGAAATCAGGGAGCACCTTCCGAACATACCGCTCAGCAACGACCTGGTGGAGCTCCAGGACCTCGCGCTGGTCGCCGAGCTGATCATTCGGTGCGCCATTCAGAGGAAGGAAAGTCGGGGTCTGCACTACAACCTGGATCATCCCAGAAAGGACGATGTGGCCTGGCGTCAGGACACGATCGTCAGACGACGGCAGGTCGAGGATCCCAGGGGTGTCGTGGGAGCGACGAACAACCTCCAGACCTGAGCTCGGCCTTCGCCGCTCCCGGAGCCATTCGCGCCCCGGCCGCACCGAGGGAGAGGCTGCGGCCGGACAGGGCATTTCAGAAGATTACATGCTCCCCTCGCACAGCCGCGAGAAGGAGGGTGGAAAAGGCTGTCAGCCCGAGGCCGATGTCTCTACGGGCTCTGCGTCGATGATGCTGCTTGTGGGCGCCTCCAGGAGCGGAGTGCGCCCGTTTTGCTCGATCTTCATGGTCAGCACCCCGCCCATGAAGCTCAGCTCCAGGTTCTTGTCCGAAAAGTTAACACGAGAGATGGCCTCTCGGATCTTTTCCAGTCTCTGCTTGGTCTTGCGGTAGACGTAGCTCAGCCCCCAGACTCCCGCCGCGAAGGCGGCGATGAACATCCACATGGGCGTGGCCATGACCTGCCCGATCACCATGATGCCGGCCAATATGCCGAAAACGATGAGAATCTGGATTCCAAGGATGAAATAGAGGTAAAAGACGCCTCGATTCAACAGCGGGTCGCGTTCCTGGTCAGGTGCAGAGTTCTTCCGTTCGCCGAAGAGGTGCTTAAACCACATGGAGGTTTCCTTTTCAGATTCAGAGTGGCGCCGGTCCCTCGGTTGCGGCTTCATCTGCATCCTTCACCGGATTTGGAAGCAGGGGAGCCGGTTCCGTTCGGGCCAGCAGCTGAGTTTCGATGCGGTACTTCTCGATGTTGAACTGGTTCTCGAGCATCTGCTTCGAAAGCCGGTACCGAAGATAGATGATCCACGTGATGATGGCTGCCAGAAAGACGGAAGCTGCAGCGAAAAACCACTTGTAATCGCGGATGACAGCCAGGCTGACCTTTGCAAAGTCTTGAAGAAAGTTGGGCACGATCCAGAACATGAGAACCGACATCAGTACCAGAAACCCAAGGTGGAACACATTGAACCGATGGAACGAATTGTACAGGGTGCCGATGCGGTTGCGAGGACCGGTTCCGTCTTCCGATGACTCCTGGCGTTCACCTTCCTCGCCGTAAAGTAGAGCCAGATAGACCTTCACCAGGAAGGAAACCAGAAGTATCAGCCCGATGGGAATTCCCACGGCCGCGGACAACCAGGCGCGAAACGGAAACGGTAT
>Ga0073932_1004102_pt1 | contig 17981 bp, 19 predicted proteins | sample DewCreD2012metaG_FD_76967 | JGI IMG/M metagenome (GOLD analysis project Ga0073932, IMG submission 76967) | Hot spring sediment bacterial and archeal communities from British Columbia, Canada, to study Microbial Dark Matter (Phase II) - Dewar... ... | reverse complement strand
TCTATCAACTGAATATGTTCTGGATGTTTATTAACATTGATATGTTTTGGATATTTATCAATGTTGATATGCTTCCAATTTCTATCAAGTTGATACGACTCCAAATTCTATCAACTTGATATGTTTTGGATATTTATCAATGTTGATTAAAGATCGAGTGCTATCAGTTAAATCTCGATTGCTAACAGATAAAGATTCAACTGTTAGCAGTTAAATCTCGATTGCTATCAGATAAATCTCGATTGCTATCAGATAAATCTCGAATTAATAGATAAATCTCGATTGCTAACAGTCGATATTTATCTGTTAACACTTGAGATTTGTCTGTTAACAGTGAATCTTTATCTGTTAACACTTGATATTTATCTGAAAGCAATCGAGATTTACCTGTTAATCCTCGATCTTTAGTTGTTAACGCTTGATATTTATCTGAAAGCAATCGAGATTTATCTGCTAACAAGTCGAGACTTATCTGTTATCAATCGATCTTAAATTGTTAGCAATCGATCTTAAATTGTTAGCAATCGATCTTAAATTGTTAGCAATCGATCTTAAATTGTTAGCAATCGATCTTTAACTGCTAGCAGTCGAGATTTATCTGTTAACAGTTCAGATTTATCTGATAGCAATCGAGATTTACCTGTTAAAAGTTGAGACTTATCTGATATCAATCGAGATTAACCTGTTAACAGTTGAGATTTATCTGTTAATCCTCGATCTTTAGTTGTTGACAATTAAGATTTAACTGTTAGCACTCGATCTTTAATCGTTAACATCTGATAGCAATCGAGATTTACCTGTTAGCAATCGATCTTAAATTGTTAGCAATCGATCTTTAACTGCTAGCAGTCGAGATTTATCTGTTAGCAATCGATATTAAATTGTTAGCAATCGATCTTTAACTGCTAGCAGTCGAGATTTATCTGTTAGCAATCGATATTAAATTGTTAGCAATCGATCTTTAACTGCTAGCAGTCGAGATTTATCTGATAGCAATCGATCTTTAACTGTTAACAGTCGAGATTTATCTGCGAACAGGAAATCTTTATCTGATAGCAATCGATCTTTAACTGCTAGCAGTCGAGATTTATCTGTTAGCAATCGATCTTTAACTGTTAACAGTCGAGATTTATCTGCGAACAGGAAATCTTTATCTGATAGCAATCGAGATTTAACTGTTGGCACTCGATTTTACCTATTATCAATAGATTTTTAATTGTAAACAGATAAATCTCAACTGTCAATGTCTTATCTTTAACTGTTAACAGCCAAGATTTAACTGTTAGCGATTGATCTTTATCTGTTAACAGGAAATCTTTCAGCTGTTAGCGATCAATCTTTAATCGTTGACACTTGATATTTATCTGTTAACAGTTTAATTTGGATAGCTAACAGATAAATATCAGACCGATCTCTAACAAGTAATATCAAGTTAAACCTGATCTTTATCTGTTAACACTTGATCTTTAACTATTAGCAGTTGATCTATCTTTAGCTGTCAATGTCAATCTATCTTTACCTGTCAACAGTAGATCTTTATCTGATAGTAAACGAGATTTATCTGTTAGCGATGGATATTTAACTGTGACACCCGATTCTAACTATTAACAGATAAAAGATCGAGGATTAACAGATAATAAGAGATAAAGATCGATTGACAAATTGTCGACTGTCAGGTATTGACAGTTGACAAGTAATTTGGATAGATGATAGTCATCGGAATAGAGTGATGGAAATGTCAGATAGTTGGAGAAGGTATTGAATGTTTTTCGGTTAATTTATTCTTTGTTTCGATTGATTGCTTCGGATAGGTAGAATGTGTCAGGAGAGTCAAAACGATGAAAGGAGTCTCGAAGATCTTTAGAGGTACTGTTAAATCTCTCGAGGGGGAACTGAGGAGTATTCTTTTGTTGGATGTTGTTTTCTGTTTCTGAGAAAGGAGAGATAAAATCTTCTTGATTCCAATTAGACTCCTTGATTTTTCGTAATTTTCCGATGTTGGCATTATAGACTTCAAGACCCAATGAGTTAAGATTTCCTGAAACTCGATGAATGAAGTGTCTCCGAAACAAATTTATGTCATTGGTAATTTCGAAGAAGGTTTTATTCCCGATAAAGCTCTGTATTTCTTCATCGACGATATTTTCAAGAATCTCCGAAAGTTTTTCTTGATCCATATCTCCAAGACGCGTGACAAAGTTGAGAAATCCTTCGGAGTTTTTATGAGGATGTACCGGGGCAACGGTAAGAGTCAGGGGGAGGGAAAAAGGTATAAGTTCCTTTGATCGGGAACTTTTCAAAAACCGAAAGTTAATCGGTTCCATGGAGATAACTTTAATTTTTTGGAAAGGCCACTGGATGGTACTTCGACTCACCGAGACATCTTCAATAAAGAGTCCCGTTTTAACTATAAACTTGTTCACCGGAACAGATCGACACCGAAAGACTGGAAAGAGTGTCGCGGCACATATAGCAAAATCGGGACTTGTGAGAAAGGGAACGAGATTCGTCTCCAGAAAAGACTTCATTTCAAAGAAAAGGAAGTTTATCTCCGTTGATAACAGAGATAAGATATCTCATTTTTAAGACAGAAGAAAGAAGGAAGAAGAAATCTTCTTTGAAAGACGGAATAGCTTTTTTCAGATATTACGATGATATTGGCTACCTCATTCAACGGGAAAACTTTGACCGAAAAATGAATTTCTTTTTGAATAAGTTATTAAAAAAAAATGAAAAGAAAATCTGGAATTAAAACGATAAAATATCGAGTCATAAAAACATGACAGAAAAGGGACTGTATCGACTGGCTAGTGAGCTCTATCTTACGGATGAGAGTGTCTTTCTGATTAAAGTTAATGGGGAGGAGTATTGTTATGTTTCCCGTCGAGAGGAGGTTCGTCCATTTCTGGAAAAACTAGCGTCCTGTCTTCTGAATGAATTAACAAATTCGGATGATGTTCGGTTAGGTCGCGCTCGAGTGTTTCAACGAGACAATGGAACGGATATAATTCTTGTCAAACAAAGATTGGGCTACCTGTTTAATGGATCCGAGGTTCCCGTTTACACGTTAACGTATACAGAGATTTTTAGTGGAATTGTTCGACCGAACCCGAATGAGGAGATTCGGTATATAACCAAACCGAGGGTATTTCTTGATTTTGGAGGAGTTATTGATGAACTCAAGTCCTTCTTGGATGGAAAGTAAGCTCCATTCTTCCGTTTAAATTCTTTCTAGAAAGAGATATTCATTTCAACAAGAATACAAAGAAAAATGATATGGAAATGTCCTTATTCTCGTTCTCGAAAATTAGAGAATGAGAATGAGAATGAAGTTTAAGATTCTTGGGAGTCTGATGTTTTTATATGGATTGATGTTAGAAGGAGAGACGTGTAAGATTGCCTTTCGTCTCGATGATATTCAAGATTTTTGGCTTGGGGAAGCTCAACGACAGGTCATTGACAAATTCGTGACATATGATGTTCCTCTGACGATAGGAGTTATTGCTAACTTCTTTGGAAGTGATCCTCAAATTGTCTCCTATCTGCAAAATGTGACAACAAACTATCCAATTGAGGAGGCGGAACATGGCTGGAACCATGAAGACTTTACTCATTACTCGTATTCGGAACAGTACAATAAACTGAACCAATCTCGATTTCGAATTCGACAGTCATTGCCTCAGGCAGATCTTGTGACGTTTATTCCTCCGTTCAATGCATTCAATGAGGAAACACTTTCGGCCATGTCGGATCTCGGTTACACGCATCTCAGTTCATCCGTAGGAATTGATTCTGGACCCTTTTCTAACACGGAGCCGATCTATCGTTATCCCGTTGGGGCCTCTACAGACTCTTTTAATAATAACCCTGTCGGTGTACCAGCCAGCCGAACCTTGGAACAGATACAAACTCAAATCCAAACCTATGGGTGGTCCGTGGTCATGTTACATCCCCAGGAATTTAATAACAACGCGACCATGCTTTTCGAGCTCTCCTCTCTCTTAGAGCAGGTTAAGACTTTGGGGTGTTCCTTATGTCTTTTGCGATACATGCACCTTTCACCAGATATATCCTCCGAAGGCCCATTTTCATGTATCTCGACTCCCGGACAATCAGCTCAAACTGGAACAACGGGATAGACGGGAACAACCGGATTAACAGGAGGGACAACCGAATCGACAGGATCGACAGGATTGACAGAAACAACGGGATTAACAGAAGGAACAACGGGATAGACGGGAACAACCGGATTAACAGGAGGGACAACCGAATCGACAGGATCGACAGGATTGACAGAAACAACGGGATTAACAGAAGGAACAACTGGATTGACAGAAACAACGGGATTGACGGGAACAACCGGATTAACAGGAGGGACAACCGAATCGACAGGATTGACAGGATCGACGGGAACAACGGGGACGCGAGTTGGAGTTACATTGGCGGGGTCGTCGGCGATACGGCCAGATGAGGAATCGTCTGCGAATGTTGTAGAGACTCCATTGAGATGGATTGTCTTGGTCATGCTGTATCTCTATTTCTTCATGTAAGCGTTTAATCATGTAAGCGTTTAATCATGTAAGCGTTGAAGATATATATGTCTCCCTGAGACATATATATTGAGAGAAGTTGCCGTTGAAGTTTCTCAACGGGGTATTCTGACGTTGGAAGGTGTCAGACGGATTTAAATTCAGGTGTTTTTTTAAAAAGAGAACTTTCGGAAAAGAAAGGCAAGATATTTTTTTTGAAAATTTTTGTCTTTCTTTTGCGTTGATTTTTCTTCATGGGTTCGTCTGGATTCCTATTCACGACCACAAAATTTAAGAAAAATTCAAGGACAGTTTTGTCGGGAGAACAGGTCCGGAAATTCGAAAATGTGCCTCAAAAAGAAGGGGGATTTTTGATGGAAATAAACTTAAAAGGAGAGGGGATTAAACTCATATCGGAAAAATATCGGAAAAGAACTGGAAAAGAACGGGAACGAATGGGACAGACAAGTTCCACATATTTGGAGAGGAATATGGACGTTGAGGAATCGTTTGACATGTTTAGGTTGTCGTCGGATGTATTAAAGGAGTCCTCAGAGATGGAAGTGGAAGATATTATAAAGTGGGCGGAGAATCGAGGTGTCACACACTATGCGCACTGGTTCCAACCGTTGTCAGGGGGAACGTCGGAGAAACATGAGAGTATTTTCAATCGGGAGGAATTTTATCAGAGTGAGACGGATGGGAGTTCATTTCCGACGGGGGGTCTTAGGAAGACGTCAACATCTCGGGGATATCTTGTGTGGGATGGGACGGACGTCTTTATTCGGACGCAGAGGACGTCGGATGGGAAGAAATTAAGAGTGTTGATTTTGCCGTCGATCTTTTGTTCGTACGAGGGATATGCTCTTGACTATAAGATTCCTCTTTTGAGATCGGAGGAGAGACTGGCTTCGGCAGCGTCGAGAGTACTTTCGGCTCTTGGGTATTCGGAGGGAGTGTCAGTTTCGTCAACACTTGGTATTGAACAGGAGTTTTTCCTTGTGGATAAGTCTCTTTTTGAAAGGCGGTTGGATCTTAAATTTTGCGGGAGGACTCTCTATGGGAATCCTCCGTTACGAGATCAGAGTTTTGAGGATCACTACTGTTCAATGATACCGGGACGGGTTCTTTTATGTCTCGAGAAGGTGGAGAAGCGTTTGAAGAGGATGGGAGTGGAGATGAAGACACGTCATGCGGAGGTAGCTCCGGGACAGTATGAGCTCACTCCCTTCTATCGGAAGAGTCCTCTTGCGGTTGACCAGAATCTTCTTCTCATGGAGACGTTGAAACAAGTGGCGTTGGAGTATGGTCTTGTGTGTTTGTTTTCGGAGAAGCCCATTGAGGGTTTCAATGGATCTGGAAAGCACTGTAACTGGTCGCTTCAAGCGGAATCGTTGGGTAATCTTCTCGAGATTCCGGCGGAATCGGAGAACGGAGAATATGAGCGATTCTTTCTGTTTCTGGCGGCGGTGATTCGGGCGGTACATCTTCATGGTTCTCTGTTACTGGCATCCATCTGTACACCTGGAAATGTGTACCGCCTGGGAGCGAATGAGGCACCGCCTCCGATTATGTCCATCTATCTTGGAGAGGCCCTGGATCGGGCTTGTCAGGCCATTCTTGACGGGTCACCCATACCTTATTTGTCGAGGAGAGAAATTGAGTTAGAATGGAAGGAACAGCCGAAGGTGATGGGGGCCTTGGAAGATCGGAATCGGACGTCTCCATTTGCCTTTACGGGAAACAAGTTTGAGTTTCGAGCTGTTGGGGCGAGTCAGAATTGTGCCGGTCCCATCTGTACCTTGAACACGATTGTGGCCGAGTCTCTTGATTGGATTGCGGATCAACTGAAACTGGGACAAAAACCTCTGGAGCTGGTGCGCCAGATTCTCACGGATCACTATAAGGTAGTGTACAATGGAGATAATTATACTTCGGAGTGGCGAGGAGAGGCTCAGAGAAGAGGGCTGTACTGTGGTTCTCTTGGAGAGTCTCTTTTGGAGACTCGGAAGGATGATGTTTTTCAGAGAATGAAGGTGATGTCATCAAAGGAATTGGAGGCTCTGTTTTCTGTGAGAGAGGACAACTTTATTAAGACGACACTTCGTGAGTTGAGAACGTGTAATATGTTGATTTCGATCGTGGTTCTCCATCTCATGAAATTTTTCAACGAACTGTTTAATTCTGAGATTTCCAGTGGAAGACAGAGAGAGTATGTTACACAGTTGGTTAATTGCACAAACAATCTTTTCGATGTGTCGAGGAAGATAAGTGATATTATTCCCACAATCAAAGACAGAGAGTCAAGTGCTTTTGTTCGGCGGACTCTTCTCGCCACGGCCCGGGATCTTTTGAATCAGGCCGAGTCTCTTCTTCCGGGAGACGTTTTTCCATTTCCATCATATGATCAGTTGCTTTCTCTGTAAATTTACCTTTTATTTGTTATCTTTCGAAAGATAACAAATAAGAGGATTCTTTCTATGGATCCAAGGGAAGAGTTCCAAGATAACATGGTGCTTGAAAGGTTTTCCCTTTAACGATTTGCTTTAGATGAGTTCCATCAGAGGACAGGAGGGGTGATATTTCAACAAGGTCAAAAGGGGTGGAGCGCAGAACCTTAGCTCCACTCCGCTCTAACCAGGAAATACAGAGGGAGGAGAAGGCCTGACGACAGGTTTCTGGACTGTCAGGTCCTGTGGCATTTTTAAGAGGGGCAAACTCCTCTTCCCGGTTAACTCCAAAGACAAGAACAGAAGAGGCGAAGGGGAAGATATCAAAGATGAACTGTTCCCGTTTAATTCCGGTGATGTCTTGCGTTTTTCCGAAGCCGTCGACAAGTTTCTTTCGGGCGAAGTGATAGGGAAGCTCAATGGAACTTGCAAACTCAAGAAAATCCCTTGTAAACAGGTGAATACAAATATTACCCAAGGTGTAGTTCTCTTTCTTCATGTCGCTTGATAATTCGGAATACTCCACAATTCTGACTTTACCGGCGGAGTCTAAAACAACGACGCCGAGACATTCATCGGGAGACTTCTTTGTAACAACTTTAAGTCCACACTCGGCGTTGCGACAAATGAAGGCTCCAATAAAAGTGGGATCGGCAACTTGACAGAGAATATTATCAACAGAGGAGACGAAAAGTATATCGACGCCTCTTTTCTTCATGTTCTGAAGAAGACCATGTTTCTTTAACGAAAGAAACATCCCCCCATTGCCATTGGGAACGGAAACATCTTTTATTGGTTCTCCTTTCTCCGTGAGTCCGGGAAGATCGTCTTGACGAAAGAAGATGACATTTGAGGGAGAGAGGGAGAAGTAGTTATTTTTCTTAAAAAATTCCACAGTGAAGTCAGAAGTGGCAGAACTTGTCATGATATACCATGGAATCGAAGAATTCGTCATAAGTTCAAGTTTTAAGATGCGCTCCGCGTACAGTTGATAGAGAGTTTTCCCGGACGGAAGTTTCAGATCAAACTGGCCTTTCGGGAGAGAGGAACCAAGACGTGTCCCTTGACCTCCTGCAAGAAGAATTACCCCGACTCGTCCTTGTGAGATAGCTTGAAGGCCCACCTTGTACCAGGAAGATGCTTGAGGAGTGTCTTTCCAAAGAACTTGATCCAAAGGATAAGGATGCATTTTGTCAAAAAAGAAGAAGATCGAACCCAGATCAGAATCTGGATTCGATCTTCGTTGGAGATGTTATCGACATGTCATCTTTCTCGAAAGATGACATGTCGGAGTTTCAGATTCTTCGGACCGAGTTACTTTCTCCAACCGAGAAGAAACAGAATGCCGAGAATAAGAAGAATAATAATGATGATCCAAAGAAGAGTGGCACCAAGAGCTCGACCAAAGAGAAGAAGAAGGAGAATAAGAACGAGAACAATAACAATGAATACGAACCAACCGTCCATGTTTCAAGATAAAAGGTTTTGTTTTCTTTGAGAGAAGAGATTTTTTTTCTTTGAGAGAAGATGAAGATGTCGAGTTTCGACTGTGTCTTTTAAATCGAAACTCGAATTAACAAGGAAGACAGAATCGTCTTTTTCGAGGAGACCACTTATTCAACTGAAATAAGTTGGGATGATTACTAATCGAGGCGATTGTGGAGATGGTGTCGAAAATTTTCAGGGGTTTCTGTTTAATTTTTTCCTGAAATGAGGTGGCCTGTTCCTTCGTGATATACGAAAGTTGAAGAAGAAGGTTCACCAGAGTGGGAAGATAGGCCAAGACGAGATGTTGCTTATCATCCCCATCAAGATAATTTCGACGAGAGGAGTGTTCAATGATAATCATGGCAAGAGCAATAATATTTAACATGTTAACCTTGTGAGTTCGAAACCATTGTGATGCAAAACGTGGAGCAGTTGATAGTTCCAGATTCTCCATGACGTGTTTTTTTTTTTCTCGAAAAGATTCGTTTATGTTTAAATAAAAAAATCTAAAGAATAAAGAAAAAAAAATGGAGGTCAACATCGAACTCTTTTATCAAGTTCTTCTTGCGATGCTGTCTCGATATAATCCCAACAATCTTCCGGACCAGATTCTGCAAATCTTTATCGAATTTGAATTGAGCGATCCAGATCAACCTGACTATGTTCATCTTGCGGGACTTCAGCGTATTGTTGAGACACTGAATATTCCATCTTTTCTTATTCAGGAGGATATGTTTCCGGACATTCAAGATCCTCGGATTCGCTTTTACCTGAGAAATCTTTCGAGAAGGAAGATTCTGGGATATATTGTTCAATAAGAGGAAGATCGATTGTGACCCAGGGGACCTGAGTTTCAAAGATTTGTTTGGCTCGAAGAAGAAGTTCGGAGGGTGTTAGGGATCCCGTGATATCAGCTTTAAAGCGGAACTGAGTGTTAGTGAGGTGAGGATTGACGTATTCATAATAGAGACTGGCGACGGGAGACCACTTGGCATGTTTCTCCGCGGTTCCCAGACGAAGATAAGCTTTGAGGGAGAGTCGTTGTCCTTTTCCAAGGGAGATAATCTCAATATCAGGTTTGACTTGAATATTGGGACTACTGGAGACGAAGTGAGAACTAAGGACGGTTAGGGGACCGGAGAGATTCAGAGTGAGAGTGACATTTTCAAGATTTTCTGGAGAAGAGATTCGGATGGGAATGAGACCCAAACGAAAGGTGAGAAGTTCATCAACGAGAGGTGACTCGTTACAGATGACTTCCACTGTGTCGATAGCTGGAACTTCAATCTGACTTGCCAGAATTCGTCGGAAGAGGTTAGCAAGTTGGAACGGATAGTAATAGGTGGAGTAGCCTCGGGGATTGGCGAAACGAGAGACTGGAAGAACGCGACATTCCTGGATTGGAGAGACTTCCGGGACAAAACACTCAAAGTCAAATGAAAATGATAGCATGTCAGCCGAAACACAGAATGAAGAGATTCGTATCATAATGTCAAGAGTCTGGAAAAGACTGGAATTTCGTTGAAAGAAATCAAATTTAAAGATATCTTCCATGTCTATAAAATTCAAAGAATGGTGTTTGAGCGAGACCTTTATGATAGACTTGGAGTTGAACCCACGGCGTCTTCGGAAGAGATTAAAAAGGCCTATCGGAAGCTGGCTCTTCGATATCATCCGGATAAGAATCCGGATCCGGAGGCAAGTGAAAAGTTTAAGGAAATTTCTCAAGCCTATGAGATTCTCATTGATGAGAATCGTCGGAAAATCTATGACACCTATGGTATGGAGGGTCTTTCCGGCACTCCCGTTTCCTCTCCGGAGGACATCTTTGCTCAAGTCTTTGCTGGAATGCCTGGCTTTGCTCAATTTTTTGCCCCTCGTCGAGCCAAGGGTGAGACAAGTATTTTCAAGGTCCCCTGTTCTCTTGAAGAGCTCTTTTCGGGACATACCAAAACTCTTGTTCTTGCTCGAAAATCTAACTGTAAGTTATGTTCTGGCTCCGGACTTAAACCGGGGGCCTCCTCTCTGAAATGTCAACAGTGTGGCGGTCGAGGAGTCCAAATTCTTCGACATCAGTTGGCATTTGGAATTTTTTCCCAAACGCAGGTGACGTGTTCAGCTTGCTCCGGTCTCGGAGAGACGATTCTTCCTCAGGACTCCTGTTCCTCATGTTCCGGAAGTAAGATCTCGATTGAATACGAGGAAATTTCTCTTCCTCTGAAAAGAGGGACTCCCAATGGGTATAAGATTATTCTTGAAGGAAAAGGTGACACCAGTTCGAACGGAGAAAGAGGAGATCTTGTCTTCATCATTGAGGAAAAGAGGCATGACGTCTTTACGCGGAAACATAACGACCTCTTTATGACACTGAAGATTAATCTTATGGAGGCTCTCGGAGGTTTTCAACGTCTTCTGAAGACTCTTGATGGAACAACTCTCTTTCTCACGGTTCCAAGTGGAACTGTCATTTCTCCTGGAACGATGAAGAAAATACCAGGGAAAGGCTTTCCCTTTTTTAAGGACTCCTCAAAATATGGAGACCTCTATCTCACGTTTGCAGTCGAGTTTCCTCCTCCAGATTTTCTCACGGCTGATCGTCTCCGGAAATTGTCTTCCGTCCTTCCTCCTCGAGAGTTGGTCCGTTCCACAAAAGGAGCGGAACCGGTCACTCTTGAAGATGTCAAAGAAACTCCCTCGCTCAGTTCTTCAGAGAAGGAAGAGGAGGAGGCTATGCCTACCTCTTTCTCTTCGGAATGTGTTCAACAGTAGTCTCGATTTCTCAACATAGAGTTTCCCATCTTCCGACGTGAAAGAAAAAATCTTCCACGTCGGAAGGTAATCGTTGAAGTTTTCCCTTTGACTTGCGACATTTTTTCTCGGAATGTATTAAAATCATGCCTTCAAAGAAGCACACCTCCAGTACGAACACGAGTGAAACAGAAACATTTACTTTTTCCGAGGACTTTGATTTTACCTTTACCATTCCCATGTTTCAAAGGAAGAAGAGAATAAATCGACCTCTCATGCAAGAGTGGGGAAGAAAACGTTTCGACCATCTTCGGAAGAAGAAGAAAGGACCTCACTATCGATATGAAAAGCTATGTAAGAGAGCCCGAGACCACTATATTAAGGAGCGTTGTAAACGAGACAGGCCTTCGAAGAAGAAGTATCAGGGACATATCTGACAACAGATAATGGCATCGACGAGATTCAAGTTACATCGAAAGAGAAACTGATACGCCAACCAGGGGGAGGTTCGACTGAAAGTTGAGACGATCTTAATATAATCGACAATCTCCTTTTCATCTGAGAGAACCTTATTCGAAAAAGAATCTCTTGGAATGAGACGAGGAATATATTTTCCATCAACATGTATCAGGAGCTTCTCCCAGATCTCGCGTCGATCATCTGTTAACGGAATGTATCGATCAAGGAAAGTATTTTTCACTTGACAATAGGCGAAGGCGGAAAGACTCGGAATCGAAAACATTTCTGTTTCCTTTCCCTCGAAACAGAAATGTTTAAAGATAATTCCTTCTTTCTTCTTTAAGAGAGGGAGAGGTAGTCTTTCAGAATCAATCGGATATGTTCATATTCTCGGGCAATAACTTCTCGGGCTTCTTCGATCGGAAAGAATTCTGCAGGGTTGACTTTTTGATTTGTGGCTAAGAAGTGGAGAGTGATCCAGGATCCAGCGATTGTCAAGTAATGCGGATCTTCATCTTCCTTGAGAAAGTATCTATAAAAGATTTTATCAAAATAGTCGATATAATAGGCTCCCAATGCTTCCCGATAAATATCTCCACATGCTTTAACCGCAATGGCCCATGAGGAAATAACATCTAAGCGAGACCGTGGTCCTGCCGCTTGGATGTTGGCGAGAACGTAACGGACTCCTCCTTCAATATATTGAGTTTCAGTTCTTTCAACATGTCTCGCGATCTGAAGACGTCTATCTTTATCCTGCCATAAAGTGTATGATATAGAGTACATATAGTTATAGCCTTCGGGATAGTATATAGTCTCGATGACTTCACCGGTTTGGGACGGCGTCGAACTAGGTTCGGGATATTGTTTCGGAACTTCTTCAATATACATAGGAACTGTTTCAATATACATAAGTCCAATGGGTTGGAGATCATTGGTGTAATCCAGAAATGACTTATAGTGATAAAGTGCCGGAGGTAGGGTACATCTTACGATTTTTTCCCGTTCTTGCTGCGTTAACTTTCGATATCTCCGACTTATCTTTCCCGCTTTCAGGGTAACAATGGGTTCCGCCTCCAAAATCAGACGTCGAACTTCTAATGGCAAGTCTTCGAATTGCATTTTTTTGTTATTGTCAGATTTTTTTTTTCCGAAATGAAGTTCAGAAACTGTTGAAGAAAAGGAAGAAGATCTTGGAATGTAAGATCATTATGTCCTCGAGAAGGAAAGAGATAGAAACGATATAAATAGGGAATCCGATTTGACAGTTGACAGCTGTGAAAATATGGGACAATTTCATCATTCCATCCATGAAAGATGAGAACCGGATTCTTTACACGGGAAATGCGATCGATATTTGGAAAGATATCGAGACTCGGAATCAAGGCGAGAAGATTCGAGACAATTCGAACAATCGACGTAAACGGACTAATCAGAATTACTCCAGCATAGTCGGACGGACTCAGTTGAGAAGCTAAATATATTGTCGGCCCCGTCCCAAGACTCTTTCCCATGAGAATGATTTTGTTTGGCGGAACTCCTCTTCGCCGGAGCCAGGTATAGAGTAACAGAATGTCCGAATAGCACTTCTCCTCACTGGGACGGTACTTGTCGTCCGTTCTCCGAAAGAGGCAAAAAGATCGGCGATTTTTTCTTCGAAGATCGGCGTCACGAGAATTATACGGACCATAACCAGAATAGTCCCAAGCGAGAATGTTAACATTAAGTTTTTGAGACAGGTCCTTCATCCGAGGATAGATCGAGCCCAAGTCCTCAGCATTTTCATGGCTATAAATAATTGTAAAGGAATCCTCCTTCGAGACAGATAGAAAGAAGAAAGGAATGTACCGATCATCTGGAGTCAAAATTCGGGAAAGCCACGGTTCCGCCAGAGTGTAATTCGGAGGATAGGGTGGATAAAATGTTTTTCTTTCAACCAGGAATTGCATTTTTTTCTTTTCGACTTAAATAACTTCCATTCGAAATTATTTAAGTCGAATCCGAGATCATTCTTTTATAATGGCATATTATCAGAAAGAAATGGGATATTGGAAGAGGAAGAAGACGTCGGGGAAGAAAAAGAGAAAGGTGGTGCCTTTTTATTGTTGTATTTTTCGTCATCCTTTTTCGGATATGTTGACATGATCCAATATCCCAGAAGAATTAGACTAATTATTGTGACATAACATCCTATCACCATTAGAAGTGTTGCCAAACCTACAAATGGAGAGACGAGGGCAATTGTAACAAGACCCATACCCATAAAACCAAATGATATGTACATCGCTTCTTTGCAACTTCCATAAGTCTCCATATTAATTTAACAATGAGAATCGGTATATACCTCTCATCAAATCAATTTCGAAAGATATAAGAAGATCATCCTTTAAGACGGAATCGATGTTAGATGGAAGGTTAAGGTGGAAATCTGGAATTTATAATTTTGGATGTTTTGAAATTAATTAAAAAATCGTTAAAAAAAAATCGAGATTCTACCAAAAATACAATGTCGAAACCAGAGTTACCTCCAGAAGAAGAGCTTTCCAAAAAGAGTGTCCAGGAGCTTCGGGAGATTCTTCAAGAGAGAGGCATTACTCCGACACGTCTTGCTCGGAAGGAAGATCTTATTCGTCTGATCCATAATTCGGAGCAGGAGGAAGTTTCTCTCGAAGGAGAAGAAGAGGAGTCCGAGGAGAAGGAGGAAAAAATCTCCCCGCGTCCCGGATCTCCTCGACTTCCAAGTACGGGAGTTGTTCCCTATATTCCCTCACCGAGGCCTCCTCAATCATTGAGTCCTCGATACGCGGAAAAGATTCCCAAGCTTGACAAGGAAACTCTCCAAAAACTGACTCTTCGAGATCTTCGGGGTATCGCGTCGGAATATAACATTCGTCAGAGTGGACGAAAAGATGAGCTCATTGAACGCATTCTCCGATTTCAGCGGGGAGAAGGAGGTCCGGAAATTCATCGGGGACGAGGACGACCTCCAAAGATCGTCAGTCCTTCGCGTCCTCTCAAACAGACGCCGAAAGTTCCTCGACCGAAAGGACGACCCAAAACTCCTCGATCTCCCCTCACGGAGGGTCCCCTGACCGCAGAGCGTCTTCAGCGTCACACCGTCGAGGAACTTAAGGATCTGCTAAGACAGAAAGGAATCTCGACCAGTGGTAAGAAGGCTGAACTCATTGAACGTCTTCTTCATCCACCTCCTCCTCGTACTCCCCGTCGAGGTTCTCGTGAGGTTCGAACTCCATCTCGAAGTGCTCCTCGAAGTCCTCCTCGAAGTCCAGCTCCCTCGCGTCCGCCGGAAGAAGGTTCCAGTCTGACCATCGGTTCGTCTGAACAACCTCCTCCTCTTCCTCCTCTCGTGTCGAAACCGTCGGAGGTCCCCGCGATTCCGCCGGTGTCGTCGAAACCGGCGGAAGTTCCAGCGATTCCTCCAGTCTCAGCGCCAGTTAAGATGGCGCCGGGACTTCCTCCGTTTCCGGCTTCACCGAGTCGACCGTCAACTCCAAAGGGGCCGGCTCTATCTGGTGGAATTCCGGCTCCTCGTCATCTTCCCACAGTTGTTCCATCTCGCTTTCAAGCTCCCACGGGTGAAATGCCACGTCTCTCCTAAACCTCAAACATCGAACTCATATCATTTCCATGTTTCGAGGAAATGATATGAATATGTCCCGAAATCTTAGTCAACTTCCTCAACCGTCGGTCCAGATTTCGACTCTCGAGAGAAAGACGCTTCCCGAGAGAAACCTGATGACCCATAAAGTTGACTCATTATCGGATGAATCTTCGACTCAAGCTCTTTCTGTTTATTATTGTATTCCTCGATTGTCGCATCGGGATGACTGTCGAGCCACTGTTGATGTTCGTCAAGTTCTTTCGAAAGCTTTGACATCTCCTCAGATGGCAGTTTCGATTTCAGAGACTCCTCATTTAGACTATTTCTCATCGTGTAAAGAAAGTTTTCATACCGATTTTTCGCGTCAATCCGTTTCTTAAACTGCTCGTCTTCATCTTTCATTCGCTCGGCTTCCTCGATCATCTTCTTAATCTGATCCTCAGTGAGTCGACCTCTTTCATTCTTAATTGTAATATTACTCTTATTTGATGTAGCCTTGTCCTCCGCTGTCACGTTAAGAATACCATTGCTGTCAAGATCAAACGTGACTTCAATCTGAGGAACACCCCGAGGAGCCGGCGGTATTCCTGTCAGTTCAAACGTGCCCAGAAGATTGTTGTCACGTGTTCGACTCCTCTCTCCCTCGAACACTTTAATCGTCACCGCCGGTTGATTATGACTCGCTGTTGAGAAGAGTTGACTCTTCTTTACAGGAATTCGTGTGTTTCTCGGAATAAGAACGGTCATCACTCCCCCAGCCGTTTCAAGCCCCAAGGAAAGAGGAGTCACATCAACCAGAATAACCTCATTGAGATTCGAGTCCTTTACTCCCAAGAGAATGGCCGCTTCAATACAGGCCCCAATGGCCACACACTCATCCGGATTGATTGACTTGTTCAGTTCCTTTCCTCCAAAATACTCCGAAAGCATCTGTTGAACCTTCGGTATCCGCGACGACCCTCCGACAAGAACAATCTCATCCACTTGACTCTTCGCAATCTTCGCATCTCGAAGCACCTTCTCCACCGGCTCGAGAGTCGCCTTGAAAATGTCCATACACAACTCCTCATATCTCGCTCGCGTTATCGGAATCATAAAGTCAATTCCCTCATGAAGAGACTCCACTTCTATCGTCGTCTGAGTCATCGATGAAAGTGTCCTCTTCGCTCTCTCACATGCCGTCCGAAGTCTCCGCAGAGCTCGAGGATTGTTTCGAAGATCCTTCTTAAACTTCTTCGAAAACTCCTGCACACAATACTCAACCAGACGGTTATCAATGTCTTCTCCTCCAAGATGTGTTGACCCTGACGTCGCCTTGACCTCAAAAAATCCATCATCCACCGTCAAAAGAGAAATGTCATGTGTTCCTCCCCCAAAGTCAAAGATAAGAATCGTCCTCTCTCCTTGTCCCTTCTTATCCAAACCATAGGCCAATGCACTCGCCGTCGGCTCATTCAGAATTCGCAACACCTCCACTCCAGCTATCCGTCCAGCATCCTTCGTCGCACTCCGCTGTGAATCATTAAAGTAGGCCGGAACCGTAATAACCATCTTCTTCACTGGCGTCCCAAGATAATCCTCAGCCACCTGTCTCATCTTACCAATGACCATCGCAGATATCTCCTCCGGATAAAATCTCTTCTTCTCACCTTTAAATGTCACCTCAATCATCGGCCTGTCATTCGGCCCCTCGACAACCTTAAATGGCCAGTGTTTAATATCTTCCGAAACAGAGGAATCTGAAAATTTTCGCCCAATCAAACGTTTGGCGTCAAAAACTGTGTTTTCAGGATTCATCGCCGCCTGATTCTTCGCCCCATCTCCAACAATCCTCTCTGTCTCTGTAAATGCAACCACTGACGGTGTGGTCCGATTCCCCTGTTCATTTGCAATCACCTCAGGACGTCCATTCTTCCAGACAGCAATACAACTGTAAGTCGTTCCAAGATCAAGAGCAACCGGATATTCAACTTGTCTTGTTGTCATTTTCCTGACAATCGAAATCCGTACAACTCTGAAATCAATTTTATATTCCTGTTTTCCCTTTTCCTATCCTCATCTCGCGTCAATTTATCCGAGATTTCCAAAAAGCTTCCCTCCTTATTGATAATCCGATTTCGAAATCTCGAAATCTCGAAATGAGATTATCATCCTCCTGTCCTCGTTAAGACCGAAAAAAATAAATCTTGCATCTGAAATGGAAGTACGTTCTCTCTATGATATCTTAGTTCATCTTCCTCCGGAGCTTCGGAGAGAGCTCCTCATGATACTTCCTTATCATGAGGTGAGAAAACTTTGTCAACATTTTCCCAACTACCGACCTATCTGTAATGAGAAGTCCTTTTGGATTTCCAAGGCTCAAAGAGACATCGGTGTAACCGAGGAAGAGTTTTTTGAGCCGCCATTAGACGGTCAGGGACTTTACCCTCCTCCTGAGCGGTACCTGGAGTTAATTTCAAAGCATCCCGATTTTCCATGTGCAAAGGGATCTGAGCGCTATGTTTCTGCAGAGGAGTGTTTTCGTCGTGTCATTAAAACCCATGATTTCGATCTCATTCGATACTTCTACGATCTCGCCCAACCCCCTTAATGACGATGAACGAGAAAAAGCCTTCAGTTTAGCGATAAAATACAATGAACCCCGAGTCATTTCTCTCCTCTTAACGGAGGAAGAAGAGGAGGAAG
>Ga0073932_1004101_pt1 | contig 17981 bp, 19 predicted proteins | sample DewCreD2012metaG_FD_76967 | JGI IMG/M metagenome (GOLD analysis project Ga0073932, IMG submission 76967) | Hot spring sediment bacterial and archeal communities from British Columbia, Canada, to study Microbial Dark Matter (Phase II) - Dewar... ... | reverse complement strand
CGCGGGCGGCGGCGGCGGCCTCGGAGTGCGTGCTCTCGTAGTCGAGGTCGGCCCCGAGCGCGAGGAGCAGCTGCATCAGCGCGGCGCGCGGCACCACGAGGCGCCACGGGTACTCCGCCTCGGGCGCGGACTCGAGCGCCGCGCCGCGGAAGCTCGCGCGCGCGCCCGCGTCCCACAGCGCCTCGCTCGCGCCGAAGCGCCGCAGCCGCTCCAGGTCGGCGGCCTGGTGGGCGAGCACGACGAGCATCGGCCACCGCTCGCTGGCCGCCGGATGGAGGGCCAGGCTGAAGGCGCCGAGCCGCGGATGGACGACGAACATGGCGGCCGTCCGTTCAGGCGAAGCGCAGCACGGCGCGGAGCGCGCGCATCGCGGCGCCCGGATCGCCGACCGGCCCCGGCCCGCCCGGTGCCGCCACCACGCGCAGCGCGCTCGCCTGGGCCGCGGGCTCGTGTAGCGTCTGGAGGACGACCTCGACCGCGTCCGCCGCGACCCAGACCTGCGTGACCCAGACTTCCTGGCCGGCCTCGATCCGCGCGCCGGCGCGCGCGAGCGCCCGGGCCCACGCGGGCTCGTCCACCGGGGGCTGGGCGCCCAGCGTGAGGGGCGTTGCCTCGCCGACCGGCACGGCGAGGCGCAGCGTCGCGACCCGGCCGCGCAGCGCGAGCGAGAGGGACCGGGCGCCGCGGAGCAGCGCGTCGTCGTGGTGCACGGTCACCGGTCGCCGCGGGGATTCGCGCCGTCGCCGGGCTCCGTCGGGAGCAGCACGATCGCGCGCAGCGCGCGCAGCAGCGCCGCGGGCTCGAGGTACGGCAGCGGCACCGCGCCGCCGAAGCGCAGGTGGATGGTGGCGACGGCGCGCGACGAGGCCGCGGGCCGGAACCGCACCTCGATCACCTGCCAGCGCAGGCGGATCGAGTCGATCCGGAGTTCCTGGCCGGCGCGCACCGCCGCGCCCACGGCCTCGACCATCGCCGCCCAGTCCCCTGGCACGAGGCCGCCGGGCGTGTGGGGGTCGAGTTCCAGCGCGCCGGCCGAGGCCGGCAGGTCGTGGCGGGCGCGGACGCGCATGCCGACCAGCGCCCGGCGCAGGCGGGTCTCCGCCTCGAGCGCCCTCTGGGCTTCGGCGGCCGCCTCCTGCAGCGACTCGGCAATCGTCCGGTCCAGCGGATCGTCTCCCATCGGGTGCCCCAGCGGTTCGTGACGGCACCAACCTCGGGAGCCGGCAGGGGTGCAGGCGCGTCCGATGGGGCGGGCGGCGGGATGGCGGGGCGGGCGGCCGGCCGGGCGGGGCGGAGCCGGACGGGGTGGTGGCGCGCCGGCGGTGTCAGCGGCCGAGCAGCGTCAGCAGGATCTCGAACCCGATGAGCGCGATGATGACGGCCTCGAGGAACTCCGACCGCGCGGCCGCCGCGAGGTCGTTGAGCGACTCGGCGGTGGAGCGGGCGAGCTGCAGCTTCTTCTCGACCTCGCGGCGCCAGGCCGGCTCGTTCATCACCTCGAGCGCGGCGCGATAGACGCGCGCCAGCCAGATGTCGTCGGTGATGCGGAGGGCGTTGTCGGCGCGCTCCACCAGCCGCGCGGTGGTGGCGGCCACGAGGTGGATCTCGCTGAGGAGCCGCTGCATGCGCCGCCCGGCGCGGAGGCCGGGCGCCCGCGTCGCCCCCGCCTCGAGCTGCGGCAGCCGGGCGTCGAGCAGCCGCTCGTAGACCTGCAGCTCGAGCAGCTGCGCGTTCGCGAACTCGAGGAGGAACTCCACGTCGGCATCGGCCGGGTCGGGCTCCACCACGAGCGCGGCGTCGTAGGCGACCACCACCCGGTCCGCGGGGGTGTAGCGGAAGTCGCGGCCGAGCAGCGCCTCGCGCGCGGCCGGCGCGAGCGGCCGCGCCTCGTCGAGCAGCAGGCGCGTCAGGTCGCGCTCGGTGATCCCCCCGGCCGGCTCGGCGTGCAGCCGCAGGATCGCGTACTCCTCGCGCGCGGCACCCCGCTCCGGCTCGATGATGGCCGGCCGGAGCACCTGTTCGAGCGCCTCGAGGGCGGGACCGGCCCACTCCCACGCCGGCAGGCGGTGCACGAGCCGCGCGGCCTCCGCCACGACCGCGTCCCACTCGGCGTCGCCGGGCCAGGCCAGCTCCCACCGCAGCGCCGCCACGCCGAAGTCGTAGAGCGCCACGCCGAGGGTGCCGCGCCAGCCGGTGGGTGGCGCCGGCACCACGCCCGGCACGAGCGGCGCCACGTCGCGCAGCACCAGCGGCGGCTCGGGGATGCGGATGCTGCGCGCCTCGGCGCGCTGCGGCTGCGGCCGGCCGGCCGCCCCGCCACGGGCCTGCGCGATCGCCTCGGCGGCGCGCAGCGCGATCCCCTCGCCGAGGTCGGCGAGCGCGTGCAGCGTGAGCAGCCCGGCCGGCGCGGTCATGGCGGCGGGAGGGCGCCCCGCAGGCGCCGCGAGAAGTCGGGCGCGTCGAGCGCGGCGCGCGCGGCGGCGTCCACCCGGTAACGGGCGCGCGCGGCGGCGGCGTCCGCGCCGCCCTCGATCAGCCCGAGCGCGCGGGCGAGGTCGTCGGCGTAGCCGGGCAGGAGCGTCCGCCAGCCCGGCGGGATGCGGCCCGGCGCGAGCGCGTTCACCTGGTCCACGATGTTCGTGGTGCAGTTGTTCCAGGCCGTGTGGTAGAACTCCGGCGCCCCGTCGAGCGCGGTGGCGCGCCCGAGCATCGCGGTGAAGAGCGCGCGCAGCTGCGCCGGTGTCGCACGGACCGGGAAGAGGTAGATCGGGTCGCCGTCCTGCACGACCCGCCGGCCGAAGAAGTCGCGCTCGTCGGCCACGACGACGATCAGCTCGAAGCGCCGCAGCATCCCGGCGACCAGCCCGAAGGTCTCGCCGGCCTCGCGCCGTCCCTCCGCCGAGACCGTGACGAACGTGGAGTCGCCGAAGCCGAAGGAGAGGAAGAGGTGGGCCGGCGCCCGCATCGAGGCCGAGAGGGGAACGAGCCCGAGCCAGGCGCGGTCGAGCCGGCGCAGGTCGTACGTGCGGGTCTCCCACCGCTCGAGCGGCGGCGCCCCGGCACGCCAGGTGAAGGCGCGCACGTCGCGCACGGTCACCGTGTCGCTCGCGACCGCGGCGGTGGGCTGCCGCGCGTGCTCCGCCGTCCAGTCCCGCTCCGTCGCCGGCGCGCGCAGCGCGAGCCAGCCCGCGAGTCCCGCCACGGCCACGCCCGGCGCGACCCAGAGCACCCGATGCGTCCCGGGGCGGCGCATCGGGTCAGGGCTCCGGCTGCGGGGTCTCGGGTTGCGGCGCTGCGCCCTCGTCGTCGGCGCGCCGCAGCACGCGCGACCCCGTGGCCGCCGGCTCCTCGTCGTCGAGCAGCTCCCGCTCGAGCCCCTCGAGCGACTCGGCGAACTGCGCGGGCGTCCGCGCCGGGACGAGGGCGGCGGGGAACGGCTTCAGCGTGCCGGTGATCGTCGCGACGGTGGAGAAGTCGCGCTCGAGCGCGGCGGGGAGCCACGTGCCGACGCCGGCGAGCACGAGCGCCGCGAAGAACGACGCGCGCTGGGTGCGCGCACCGCCGCCCGGCGACATCACGCGGAGGTGGAGCGCGAGCGCCACGTACCAGCTCGCGGCCGCCGCCCCGAAGAGGAGCGCGGTCACCACCGGCGAGTCCGGTAGCAGGAAGTCGGCCCAGCCGGGCAGCTCGCTCACCAGCGCCGACCAGAGGGTGGCGACCACGGCGACCACGAAGTGCGGGCCGAAGCGCGACTCGCCGCGCCGCAGCCGCGTCGCGAGCGCCCACCCGGCGGTCCAGATCGTCACCAGCAGCAGGATGCCGACCGCGGCCGCCCCCGCCACCATCCCGGCCGGGCGCCCCGGCACCCCGATCGTCGCGACCACCGCGCCGACGGCCATGAGCGCCGCCGCCGCCGCGAGCTGCACCGCGCGCCGGCGGGTCGCCGCCAGCCATCGCGGGCCCGCGGGCTCGGGCACCGGTCGCGGGGCTGGCGGCATCACCGCCGCCGGCGCGTCGGTCACGAGACGCAGGCGCGAGCGGCCCAGCAGGACGTCGTGGCCGGGCTCGAGGGCGAGCAGGTCGTGGCGCGCGTCGTCGTCGGGGCGGCGCAGCCCGTTCACGCTGCCGAGGTCGCGCACCACCAGGCGGCCGGCGTCGTCGAGCGCCACCTCGGCGTGGTGCGGGTCCACGTACGGGTCGCTCGTCACGAGCGCGTTGCCATGGGCACGGCCGACGGTGCACGGCAGCGCGCGCGCGTCGCGCCGCGCCAGCAGGCGGCCGCCCTCGTCCACCAGCTCGAGCCAGCTCATCGGGTGCTCCCGACGGCCTCGAGGAACCGGGCCGTCAGCGTGCGGATCAGGTCGAACGGCACCCCGGAGAGCGTGAGCGAGGTGATGAGCCCCGCGTCGTAGACGCCGAGCGAGACGCTGCGGAACACCCCCTCGTAGAGCCCGGGGAAGTCGCGCAGCCGGCGCACGCAGAGCGCGCTGCGCCAGGTGTGCGCCGCGGTGCGGAGGTTGGCGTGGCGGCAGTGGAAGCGCGTGACCTCGCGCGCGGTGCCGTCGAACGGCAGCGCCTGCTCGAACGCCCCCTCGAGCGCGGCGAGGAGGCGCAGGCGGCCGAGCCCCTGCCCGCGCACCAGCTCGTGCTCGAACCGGGCGAGGCCGGCACCGAGGGTCTCGGACAGGAAGATCGACTCGTCCATCGAGCAGCCGTGCACGGCGACGCGCACCCCCGGCGCCTCGTCCTCGTCGCCGTCGGAGTCGCCCCAGCAGCGGAAGCTGCTGTCGGGCGCCGTCGGCACGCGGTACCCGTCCAGTGCGACCGACGGGCCGCCCGGCGTGAAGAGCCCCGCCATCGTCCGCTCGGCGAGCGCGGCCAGGTCGGCCGTCATCCCCGCGAGGAAGCCCGCGCGGTCCGGCGGCGCCGCGGGCACGCGCGCGAGGAGCGCCGCCACCGCGTCGGCCGGCACGAGGAAGGCGACCTCCTCGCCCATCGTGGCCACGTTCACGCCCACGAGCGCACCGTCGTCGGTGACCGCGGGGCCACCGCTCATGCCGGGGTTGATGGGCCCGGTGTAGTGCAGGCGCGCCGTGGCGGTGTGCTCGAGCCGGCCGTTGTACGTGCCCTCGACGATGCTGAGCCCGAGGTCGCGCGGGTGCCCGAGGGCGAGGACGCGCGTGCCCTTGGCCAGCTCGCGCGGCGCCACCGCGATGGCGAGCGACGGCGCCGGGCCGCTCGCGCGGAGCACCGCGAGGTCGTGCACCACGTCCACGGCGAGGAGCGTCAGCGTCCAGCTGCCGCCGGCCGCGGTGGCGCGCGCGGCGTGGCTCGCCGGCCGGTGCACGAGCCGCGAGACCACGTGGTAGTTGGTGACGAGCAGCCCGTCGGTGGAGACGAAGAAGCCGGAGCCGACGCCGCTCTTCGCCCGGGACCCGGACTCCTGCACCTCGATGCGCACGACCGCCGGGGCGAGGCGCTGGAAGACGGCGGCGGCGCTCGCGTCGGCGGGGGGCGGCGGCGGCGGGGCGGCGGCGCTGTCCTGCGCGCGGGCCGACAGGGCGGCGAGGAGCAGGGCGGCGGCGGCGAGGGCGGCGGGCGGCCGGGAACGCACGGCGGGCCGTCGCGGCGGGCGGGGGTCGGCGGTCGAGGTCACGAGGGAGGATAATCCGCGGCGGCAGGTGCAGCGAACGGGGGGATGCGCGACGGCGGACCCGCCGCAGGGCAGCGAGTCCGCCGTCGTGTCGCTCGCGAATCGGGGCGCCCGGATTCGAACCGGGGACCTCCTGCTCCCGAAGCAGGCGCGCTAACCGGACTGCGCCACGCCCCGTCCCGGGTGCCGGCGTGCCGCTGCCGGCGGTAGATCAGCGGGCTCTACAGGACTCGAACCTGTAACCTTCTGATCCGTAGTCAGATGCTCTATCCAATTGAGCTAAGAGCCCGTCCTGCCAACTCGAGTCATGGGCGGTACAAGACTCGAACTTGTGACCTCCACGATGTCAACGTGGCGCTCTAACCAACTGAGCTAACCGCCCGCAGGCACTCAGGCGGTCAGGCAGCCCGGCGCTCGGCGCGCTCCGTGGCACCTGGGGCTGCGGGTGCTTCGGACCGCCATGACGCCTGTCCGCCTGACCGCCTGTCCGAACATAGCGGGGGTGGGATTTGAACCCACGACCTCCGGGTTATGAGCCCGGCGAGCTACCAGACTGCTCCACCCCGCGACGATATCCGATCACATGGGCCGTCGCCTGGCCCCGACCCTCGAGAGCGGGAAACGGGACTCGAACCCGCGACCCCAACCTTGGCAAGGTTGTGCTCTACCAACTGAGCTATTCCCGCATCGCGGAGCACCATCTTAGCCCCGGCCCGGGGACGGCGCAATACGGAGCGCCGCCGCGGGTATGGAGGCGAGGGGAATCGAACCCCTGACCTCGTGAATGCCATTCACGCGCTCTCCCAACTGAGCTACGCCCCCGCTATATTAGCGCGCCACTTTGGGGAATGACGCCGGGCGGCAATAGTACCTCCCCCCCGAGGGAGCGTCAAGCAACGCGACGCCGCGGTCGGGGTAACACCTGCCGGATCCGGTCCGGACAGTCGAGGGGACATGGCCGAGAAGAAGAAGGCGAAGGGCACGAAGCCGGCCGCGAAGGCCGCGAAGAAGGCGGCGGCCAAGGCGAAGCCCGGCGCCCGGACGGCCAAGGCCGCCGCGAGGCCGCTCGCGGCGAAGAAGGCGGCGCCGTCGTCGGCCGCCGCCAAGGCCACGAAGCCCGCGCGCCCGGCCAGGGCCCATGCGAAGCCCGAGCCCAAGGCCGCGCCGCGCAAGCCGGCCCCCGAGGTGATCACCGAGGACATGACGGTGGCGGAGATCCTCGCGGCCTCCGCCCCCGCGAAGCCGCGGCGCCGCGGCAAGCGCGAGACGGCGAAGAGCCTCGGCGTCTACGACGCCGACCGCGACATCCTCGACCAGTACCTGTACGAGGTCTCGAAGACGCCGCTCCTCACCCCGCCGCAGGAGATCGCGATCGCGCGCCGCGTGCGCGCCGGCGACCCGGAGGCGATGGAGGAGCTGGTGAAGCGCAACCTGCGCTTCGTGATCTCGGTGGCCAAGAAGTACCAGAACCGCGGCCTGCCGCTCACCGACCTGATCGGCGAGGGGAACGTCGGCCTGCTCACGGCGGCGCGGAAGTTCGACCCGGACCAGGGGGTGAAGTTCATCTCCTACGCCGTCTGGTGGATCCGCCAGGCGATCCTCGCGGCGCTCGCGCGGCAGGGGCGGACGGTGCGCGTGCCGCTCAACCGCACCGCCGACCTCTCGAAGATCGTGCGCACCTCCGAGGCGCTCCGGCAGGAGCTGCGCCGCGAGCCGACCCCGGAGGAGATCGCGCAGGCCACCGGGCTCTCGCTCGACGTGGTGCAGTCGCTCGCCGCCCTGAACACGAGCGACGTGCGCCTCGACGCCCCGCTCGACCCCGAGGGCGACCGCTCGCTCATCGAGCGCTTCATCGCCGACGACCAGGCCGACGCCGAGCAGCAGGCGATGGAGAACTTCCTCGGCGACGAGGTCGAGCGGGCCCTCACCACGCTCCCCCCGCGCGACGCGAAGGTGCTCCGGCTCTACTTCGGCCTCGACGGCGGGCGCGAGCACACCCTCGAGGAGATCGGCGGGATGCTCGGCGTCACCCGCGAGCGGGTGCGCCAGCTGCGCGACCGCGCGCTGAAGCGGCTCCGCGAGGGCGACGTGGGCCGCGCGCTCGCGTCGTTCGCGGCGTAGCGCAACCCGTCGCACCCCTTGGACGGTCCCGCGCGGCGGCGTAGGTTCCGCGCGTGACCTCCCCGGCATCGCTGTCGTCCCTCCCCGCCGGCCTCGCCGCCGGGATCGGGCGCCGCGCGCGGGCCATCGCCGCCGCCGCGGGCGACGTGGGCACGTGGCGCGCGGAGCTCCTGCCGCAGATGCGGCGCCTCGGGGTGGACTCGATCCCGATCGCGCTCTTCATCGCGCTCTTCACCGGGATCGTCCTCGCCCTCCTCGCCTCGTACATCTTCACGCGGCGGCTGCCGATGTACCTCGTCGGCACGCTCGTGGGGAAGAGCATCATGCTGGAGCTCGGCCCCGTCCTCACCGGGATGGCGCTCGCCGGCCGCGTCGGCGCGAGCATCGCCGCCGAGCTGGGGACGATGCGCGTGACCGAGCAGGTGGACGCGCTCGAGACGCTCACCTTCGACCCCGATGCCTACCTCGTCACCCCCCGCGTGCTGGCGGCGGCGCTCATGTTCCCGGTCGTCACCGCGTTCGCGGTCGCGCTCGGGGTCGCGGCCGGCTGGGTCACGGCGATCAACCTGCTCGACCTCACCACCCTCGAGTTCGTGCGCGGGCTCAAGCAGTTCTACCGGACGAAGGACCTCTGGTACGGCCTGGCCAAGTCGTCGAGCTTCGGCGTCGCCATCGCCTGGATCGGCGCCCGGCGCGGGCTCGCGACGCAGGGCGGCGCCGAGGGGGTGGGGCAGGCGACGACGATGGCGGTGGTGCAGGGGTGCGGGGCGATCCTCGTCCTCGACGCCCTCTGGGCGCTCTTCGTCCTCTGACCGCCGCATGATCGTCCTCCGCGACGTCGCCAAGGCGTTCGGCGCCAAGGAGGTGCTGCGCGGCGTCTCGTTCTCCGTGCCCGACGGCGCGAACACCGTCGTGATGGGCCGCTCCGGGAGCGGCAAGAGCGTCACGCTCAAGCTCATCGTCGGCCTCCTCCGCCCCGACCGGGGCTCGGTCGAGGTGGACGGCCGCGAGGTGCCGGCGCTCGACGCGCGGGAGCTCGCCGCGCTGCGGCGCGACATCGGGTTCGTCTTCCAGTTCGCGGCGCTCTTCGACTCCATGTCGATCGGCGACAACCTGCGGCTCGGCCTGCGCCGCCGCGGGCTCGACCGCGACGAGATCGAGGCGCGCGTCGCCGACGCGCTGCGGCTCGTGGACCTCGAGGGGACCGCCGACCGGTTCCCGGCCGAGCTGTCGGGCGGGATGCGCAAGCGGGTGGGGATCGCGCGCGCCGTCGCCCTGCGCCCGCGCTACATTCTGTACGACGAGCCGACGACCGGCCTCGACCCGATCACCACGTCCGACATGGACCTCCTGATGCAGCGCACGCGCGACCTCGGCGTCACGGGCGTCATCGTGACGCACGACCTGAAGAGCGCCTTCGCGGTCGCCGACCGGATGATCCTGCTGCACGAGGGCGTGGTGCGCGTGGAGGGGACGCCCGAGACCGTGCGCGCGAGCACCGACCCGGCGGTCCGCCAGTTCGTGGACGGCCTCCCGTCCCTCGGCTCGGGGGCGGGCGCGGCATGACGCGGCGCAGCGACGTCGTCGTCGGCGCCGCGATCGTCGGCGCGCTCGCCGTGGTCGTGCTGGCGGCGCTCTGGTTCCAGGGGAAGCTGCCGGGCGGCGGGCGGCGCGACCTGGTGCAGGCGCGCTTCCGCGAGGTCGGCGGGATCTCGGTCGGCGCCCAGCTCGGCCTCCGCGGCGTGCGGGTGGGGCGGGTCGAGGGGGTGCGCTTCGACGACGACGGCTGGGTCCTGCTCGACCTCTCGCTCCAGCCCGAGGTGCGCATCCCCGAGGAGCCGGTCGTCATCGCCGCGCAGAACGACCTCTTCGGCGGCTGGGCGCTGAACCTGATGTCCCAGTCCGACCTCACCGTGGTCGACACCGCGACGCTCGCCGAGATCGCGGCGGCGCGCGCCGCGGGGCCCGACGCCTGGCCGGGCGCTCGCCTCGCCGACATCGGCCTCCTCACGCAGCAGGCCGTGCTGATCGCGGGCGACGTGCGGCAGGTCACCGACCGCATCGCCGGCGCCTTCGACTCGACGGCGATCCGCAACCTGCGCCTGAGCATCTCCGAGCTGGCGCTCATCTCGCGCCGGCTCGCGCGCTTCGCGGAGAGCCAGACCCCGCGGATCGACACGATCGCGGGCAGCGCCGTCGGCGCGTCGAGGAGCCTCGCCACCGTGGCGTCGTCGCTCGAGCGGATCACCCTGCAGCTCGACTCGGTGACGCGGGGGGGGGCCGTGGGCCAGATCGTGACCGAGGCCACGCAGTCGAGCAGCGACCTGCGCCGCGCGATCGCCGACCTCACCGCGGTCGTCGCCACGATCCGCGCGAGGGAGGCGAGCATCGGCAACGTGCTCACCGCGTCCGACACGGTGCTCAGCCGCATGAGCCGCGGCGAGGGGACGCTGGGCCGCCTGGCCGCCGACTCGGCGCTCTACGTCGAGGCGACCGGCGCGCTGCGCGAGCTGCGGCTCCTCCTCGCCGAGATGCGGGTGAACCCCAAGAAGTACCTGAAGGTCTCCGTCTTCTGAGCGGGCCGGGGATGGGTCGCCCACGCGCGGAACTCGAGGTCAGCGCCGGCGGGATCGTCTTCCGCCGCGACGCCGACCTCACCCCCCGCTTCCTCCTCATCCGCGACTCCTACGCGAACTGGGGGTTCCCGAAGGGCCACCTCGAGGAGGGGGAGAGCCCGGCGCAGGCGGCGCTGCGGGAGACCGCGGAGGAGACCGGGCTCGGGGGGCTCGTGCTCCACGGCCCGATCCGCGTGATCGACTGGCACTTCCGCTTCCGCGGCCGCCGGATCCACAAGTTCTGCCACTTCTTCCTGCTCGAGTCGGCCGAGGGCGATCCTGTTCCCCAGGTCGAGGAGGGGATCACCGAGTACCGCTGGTGCGCGCTCGACGAGGCGCTCGAGGTGCTGAGCTACGACAACGCGCGCGGGGTGCTGCGGCGCGCGGGGGAGATGGTGCGTACCCTCGTGGCGAGCGGGAACGGGCGCGCGCCGCGACGGGACGGGGCGGCCGGCGAGGGGGGCTGAGTGGGCGTCGTGGCGACGCTCCTGCCGGCCGCCGCCCACGCGCGCGTGCGCCGGGCGCTGGCCGGCTCCGGGCTCGAGTCGGTGGCGTTGGACGGCTGGGATGCGCTCGACCGCCTCGCGCGGCGGCGCCTCGTCGAGCTCCTCGTCGTGGCCCCCTCGGCCGACGACCTCGGCGCGCTGCGCCACTGGCGGGAGGCCGTGCCCGCGATCCCCGTCGTCGCGTACGCGGCGTGGAAGCCCGCCGACGGGCCGCTCCTCGTCACCCTGCGCTACCTCGGCGTCGCGCTCGCGCAGGCCGGCGCCGACGACGCCGCCCTGGGCTGGCTCCTGCTGCGGTCCGCCGGCCCGGCCCGCCGGGCGGCGCTCCTCGCCGACGCGCCGCGCGTGCTCGGGCTCACCGAGCCGCTCCAGCTCGCGGCCTGGCGGTACCTGCTGCAGCGGGTGGAGCGCCCGCTCCGCACCTCCGATGTGGCGCGGGCGCTCGGGCTCAGCCGGGAGCACCTCTCCCGGGAGTTCGCGGCCGGGGGCGCGCCCAACCTCAAGCGGGTGCTCGACCTGGTCCGGGTCGCGTGGGCCGCGGAACTCCTTCGCGGGCAAGGACTTGACGTGACGACGGTGGCGGCGCTGCTGGGGTTCTCCTCGCCCGCCCACTTCGCGCAGACGAGCCGCCGGATCAGCGGCCGCTCGCCGAGCGGCCTGCGCCCGATCGGCGGGATCGGCGTGCTCACCGCCTTCGCCGCCGGCCGGACGCGCAGCCGCCTCTAGCGCGGTTGCCGGGGCGGACCCTCGCACCTATTTTCACGAGCTGTTTCCGATCCGGTCACCTCCAATCACGTTCAGGTAGCCGAACACGATGGCCACTGATCTTCTGCGCCCGGGCGAGCTGAAGGACGTGCTGCTCCGGGAGATCGCCGCGGCGAACCTCCAGGCCGCCGACTCCGCCGAGGTGGGCACGGTGCTCGAGGTCCGCGACGGCGTCGCCCGCATCTACGGGCTCGCGTCCGCCGAGGCGGGCGAGATGATCGAGTTCACGGCGCAGGAGACGGGCGAGACGGTCACCGGGCTCGTGCTGAACCTCGAGCAGGACAGCGTGGGCGCCGCGGTGATGGGCGACTACCTGATCCTCAAGGAGGGCGACGAGGTCCGCCGGACCGGTCGCCTGCTCGAGGTGCCGTCGGGGCCGGCGATGCTCGGCCGGGTGGTGGACGCGCTCGGCCGCCCGGTGGACGGTCGCGGGCCGATCGAGACGGCGGTGCGCCGGCCGGTGATGATGATCGCCCCGGGCATCATCGTGCGGCAGCCGGTGAACCAGCCGCTGCAGACGGGGATCAAGGCGATCGACGCCATGATCCCGATCGGCCGCGGCCAGCGCGAGCTGATCATCGGCGACCGCGGCACCGGCAAGACCGCCATCGCGATCGACACGATCATCAACCAGAAGGGCCAGGGCGTCGTCTGCGTCTACGTCGCCATCGGCCAGAAGCGCTCGACCGTCGCCTCGGTGGTGGAGAAGCTCCGCGAGGCGGGCGCGCTCGAGTACACGATCGTGGTCGTCGCGTCGGCGTCCGACCCGGCGCCGCTGCAGTACATCGCGCCCTACGCGGGCTGCGCGATGGCCGAGTACTTCATGTACGACGAGGGGAAGGCGACGCTCTGCGTGTACGACGACCTCTCCAAGCAGGCCGTCGCCTACCGCCAGATGTCGCTCATCCTGCGCCGCCCGCCGGGCCGCGAGGCGTACCCGGGCGACATCTTCTACCTGCACTCCTCGCTCCTCGAGCGCGCGGCGCGCATCTCGGACGACCCGGCGGTGACCGCGCTCGACCCCGGCCGCATCCGGAAGCCGGGCGGCTCGCTCACGGCGCTGCCGATCATCGAGACGCAGGCCGGCGACGTGTCGGCGTACATCCCGACGAACGTGATCTCGATCACCGACGGCCAGATCTTCCTGACGTCGGACCTCTTCTACTCGAACGTCCGCCCCGCGATCGACGCCGGCATCAGCGTGAGCCGCGTGGGCGGCGCCGCGCAGATCAAGGCGATGAAGAAGGTCGCGGGCCCGCTGCGCCTCTCGCTGGCGCAGTTCCGCGAGCTCGAGGCGTTCGCCGCCTTCGCGTCGGACCTCGACGCCGCGACGCAGCGGCAGCTCGCCCGCGGCGCGCGCCTGGTCGAGGTGCTGAAGCAGCCGCAGTACGCGCCGATGCCGGTCGAGCAGCAGGTGGCGATCATCTACGCCGTCACCAACGGCGCCCTCGACGGGGTCGAGGTCGCGCACGTGCGGCAGTGGGAGGCCGACTTCCTGCGGTACCTCGCCGCGTCGCACCCCGCGGTGCTCGAGGGGATCCGCACGCGCAAGTCGCTCGACGACGACATCGTCGAGGGGCTGAAGGCCGCGATCGCGGCGTTCCAGGGCCTCTTCGTCCCGCAGGGCTGAGATGGCGGGCACGGGCCGGGAGCTGCGCCGCCGCATCAAGTCGGTGCAGAACACGCGGAAGATCACGAAGACGATGGAGCTCGTCTCCACGTCCAAGATGAAGCGCGCGCAGGACCGCGTGGCGGCCGCCAGGCCGTACGCCGCGGCGCTGCGCGAGGTGATCGGCGACCTCCTGACGCCCGAGCTGGTGGAGCGCTTCCCGCTGCTGCGCCAGCCGCTGCCCCCGGCGAAGGGCGGGCCGCGGCGCGCCGCCGTGGTGCTCATCACCTCCAACCGCGGCCTCGCCGGCCCCTTCAACGCCAACCTGATCAAGGAGGCGCGCCGGCAGCTCGACCTGCTGCGCGAGGCGGGGCTCGAGCCCGAGCTCCACAGCCTCGGCAAGAAGGGCACGGGCTTCTTCCGGTTCATCGGCGAGACGATCGCCGCGGCGCGGTCGGACATCGGCGACAAGCCGACGGCCGCGCACGCCGACGAGGTCGCGACGCCGATGATCCGGGCCTTCGAGGCCGGGGAGCTCGCGTCGGTGACGATCGTGCAGGCGGAGTTCCGCAGCGCCCTCTCGACGCCGCCGAAGGCGGTGCGCCTGCTGCCGGTCGAGGCGCAGGCGGGGGGCGCGGCCGGGCGCAGCTACATCCTGAAGCCCGGCGCCGACGAGATCGTCGGGGCGCTCCTGCCGCTGTACGTGCGCAACATGGTCTTCAGCGCCCTCGTCGAGACCGCGTCCGCGGAGCATGCCGCGCGGCGCATCGCGATGAAGAACGCCACCGACAACGCGGGCGAGCTGATCAGCCTGCTCACCCGCACCTACAACCGGCAGCGCCAGGCGTCGATCACGCAGGAGATCGCGGAGATCGTCGGCGGCGCGGCCGCGCTGGCCGGCTAGGGCCGGCCGGCGACACGCACGGGCGGCGCCCGCCGGGCCCGCCGCGCACGGGGCAGCACCGACCCTTGGGAGCCAGCATGACCGCCACCGCCACCGCCCGCACCACGGGGACCATCCTGCAGATCATCGGCCCGGTGCTCGACATCGAGTTCGAGCCGGGGCACCTGCCGGAGCTCTACCAGGCCATCGAGATCCAGGGCCCGCACGGGCGCGTCGTCGCCGAGGTGCAGCAGCACATCGGCCAGAACGTCGTGCGCGCCGTGGCCATGAGCAGCACCGACGGCCTCGTGCGCGGGATGAAGGCGGAGGACACCGGCGCCGCGATCTCGGTGCCGGTCGGCACCGCGGCGCTCGGCCGCATCCTGAACGCGCTCGGCGACCCGGTGGACGGCGGCCCGCCGATCCCCGCGTCGGTCGAGCGCTGGCCGATCCACCGCGCGAGCCCCGAGTTCACCAAGCTGGAGCCGAAGACCGAGATCTTCGAGACCGGCATCAAGGTCATCGACCTGATCGCCCCGTTCGTGAAGGGCGGCAAGATCGGCCTCTTCGGCGGCGCCGGCGTCGGCAAGACGGTGATCATCCAGGAGCTCATCAACAACGTGCAGAAGGGCCACGGCGGCCGGTCGGTCTTCTGCGGCGTGGGCGAGCGGACGCGCGAGGGCAACGACCTCTACCTGGAGTTCAAGGAGGCCGGCGTGCTCGACGCCGTGGCGCTCGTCTACGGCCAGATGAACGAGCCGCCGGGCGCGCGCATGCGCGTCGGCCTCTCGGGCCTCACGATCGCGGAGTACTTCCGCGACGTCGAGGGCCAGGACGTGCTGCTCTTCATCGACAACATCTTCCGCTTCACGCAGGCCGGCTCCGAGGTCTCGGCGCTCCTCGGCCGCATGCCGAGCGCCGTGGGCTACCAGCCCACGCTCGCCACCGAGATGGGCGACCTGCAGGAGCGCATCACCTCGACCACCAAGGGCTCGATCACGTCGGTGCAGGCGATCTACGTGCCCGCCGACGACCTCACCGACCCGGCCCCCGCGACGGCCTTCGCGCACCTCGACGCGACCGTCGTGCTCAGCCGCTCGATCGCCGAGCTCGGCATCTACCCCGCCGTGGACCCGCTCGACTCGACGAGCCGCATCCTCGCCCCGCAGTACGTCGGGAAGCGGCACTACGACGTCGCGGTCGGCGTGCAGCGCACCCTGCAGCGCTACAAGGCGCTCCAGGACATCATCGCGATCCTCGGCATGGACGAGCTCTCCGAGGAGGACAAGCTGATCGTGGCCCGCGCCCGGCGCCTGCAGCGCTTCCTCTCGCAGCCGTTCCACGTCGCCGAGCAGTTCACGGGCTTCCCCGGCAAGTACGTGAAGCTCGAGGAGACGATCGCGAGCTTCGAGCGCGTGCTCTCCGGCGAGTTCGACAACCTGCCCGAGCAGGCGTTCTACATGCGCGGCGGGATCGAGGACGTCATCGAGGCGGCGAAGAAGCTCTGATGCGCGTCTCGGTCATCTCGCCCGACGCGGCGGTCTTCGACGGGGAGGCCGAGGCGGTCACCGCCCCGGCCTTCGACGGGCAGGTCGGCATCCTGCCGAACCACGCCCCCTTCCTGACCCTCCTGGGCGAGGGGGCGCTGGTGGTGCGCCACGGCACGGCGGTGAGTACCTTCCGCGTGTCCGGCGGCTTCCTCCAGGTCGTCGGCAACACCGTCCGCGTCGTCGCGGAGCACATCGCACGAGGATCCGATGCGTCGTGAGCGTCTCGTCCTGGCCCTGGGCTTCCTCCTGACCGTCGTCGCCGCGCCCGCCGCGGCCCAGCACACCTTCACCCCGGTCTTCAAGGCCCCCTACCGCGCGTTCGACAAGGGCGAGATCGGCGGCAGCTTCTCCTCGGCCGGCGACTGGTCGCTCGAGGGCTTCTTCGGGTTCGGGTACAGGAAGTTCGACCTCGAGGCCCGCGGCGGCTTCATCGACAACAACGCCGGCACCGACGTCGTCCTCGGCATCAGCGGCCGGGGCCGGATCTTCACGCACACGCCGCAGTTCCCGCTCGACGGCGCCCTCACGGTCGGCGTCGGCGGCCTCATCGGCGACAACTCGGGCGACGGGCTCTTCATCCCCGTGGGCCTCTCCGTCGGCCGCCGCTTCGAGCTCGAGGGCTCCGACGTGAGCCTCGTGCCGTACCTGCACCCGTTCCTCGGGCCCGCGTTCACCGAGGGCGAGGACGATTTCCGCGGTGGCCTGGGCCTCGGCGTGGACATCCGGGTCGCGCGCAACGTGGACATCCGCGTGGCAGGCGGCATCGGCGACGTCGAGGGGATCGCGATCGGCGTCTCGTTCGGCCGCTGACCCCGCGTGCCCCCTGCGCCCGGCCCGTCCGTCACCGGATCGGCCGGGCGTTCGTCTGGCTGCGAGTGAGGGCGGTCGTCGCGGCGGTCGCGCTGGGGCTCGCGGCTCCCGGGGCGGAGGCGCAGGTCCGGGGCGTGCCCGTGCTGCAGCCCGGTCCGGCGCACGGCCTCGAGGTGACCGCGCTCGCCGGCCTCACCGACTCGGCGCTCGGCGACCGGACGCACCTGGCGGCGGTCGTGGCCCTCGGGTCGGGGCGCCTCGGCGGCGCGCTGGCGCTCGGTCGCGACGTGAGCGGCGAGCCCGAGGCGGCGACCTCGATCGGCGGGCTGGCCACGTGGCGCCTGCTCGGCTCGCCACGGGTGCCGATCTCGCTGACGCTGCAGGGCGGCGTCGCCTACGCGAGGGTCGCCGACCCGGTGGCGGTGGACGAGTGGCGATTCCCGGTCGGCGCCGGGGTGACCATGCTGGTCCCGGTCCCGTTCCTCGTGCTGCGCACCTGGCTCGCGCCGCGGCTGCAGGTGCGCACCCGGTCGCTGGCGGACGGCGCGACCGTGCCGCCGGTCACCGCCGACCCGACCGCGCAGGAGGGCACGACGGCGCGCTTCGCCGCGAGCGGCGGGATCGACGCGGAGCTGCTCACGGGGCTGGGAGCCCGCGTCGCGTACGACTGGATCGACGAGCCGGGGCCGGCGAACGCCGGCGTCCTCGGCCTTGGACTCACCTGGAGCTTCCGGATCACCGGCCCCTGACCATGTCATCCACGCGTGCCGTGCTGCCGCTGCTCGCCGCCACCCTCGTGCTCGCCGGGTGCGCGCAGGCGTTCGACACCACCACCCTCGGCGTCCCCGTCAGCATGGCGGCGCCCATCGGCGTCGTGCCCCCCGACTCCTCGCAGCGCTTCTCGGTGACGAGCCGGCAGGTGTACGGGCTGTGGGGGGCGGTGAAGCTCAAGGAGGTGGAGCTCGACAAGCTGCTGGCGAGCCAGCTCGTCGGCCAGGGCGGCGTCGCCGACCTCCGCATCAAGGTGCGCTCGAAGTTCACCGACGTGCTGCTGACCATCCTCACGGCGGGGCTCATCGTGCCGCGCGCCGTGACCTTCGAGGGCGTGGTGGTGAACGCGGCGGAGGTGCCGGCCTTGCCGGCGCCGGGGGTGCCGCGATAGTCTAGTGGTGGTTCGTCAGTACCGGTGTTCCCGTGCCCGTCGTCCCACCCTCGTGAAGGAGGTGATCCATTGTCTAGCAGCTGTCGCAGTCGGGCCTCGAGCTGGGCAAACGGTCGCCTGGAGTCGTTCGCCAGCTGAGGAGACTCGGGCCATCGTCTCGAGCCCGACCACAGCGATCGCGCCGCGGAGCCTGGCTTCGCGGCGCGATGTGCTTGGGGGGTGGGGGGGGGGGGTTAGGCGTTAGTCGTTGGTCGTTGGGGGTTGGGCGTGCGTCGTGGGCGGGGGGGGGGCGGGGGGGCGGTGGGGG